>Ga0265313_10000255_pt1 | contig 58241 bp, 38 predicted proteins | sample 4123metaG_FD_203122 | JGI IMG/M metagenome (GOLD analysis project Ga0265313, IMG submission 203122) | Rhizosphere microbial communities from Carex aquatilis grown in University of Washington, Seatle, WA, United States - 4-1-23 metaG | ecosystem: Host-associated > Plants > Roots > Rhizosphere >... | reverse complement strand
GCGCGGCGTTGCCCGTGCTGACGGCCAGCTACGCCGGCTTCGCCAACGGCGACTCCTCGGCCAGTCTGACCAGCCAGCCCAGCTTGAGCACCACCGCCACGCCGGCGAGTCATGTCGGCAGCTACACGATCACGGCCAGTGGCGCCGCGGACAGCGACTACACGATCAGCTATGTCGTCGGCAGTTTGACGGTCACCCCAGTGGCCCTGACCATCAGCGCTAACAACCAGAGCAAGCTCTACGGCGCGGCGTTGCCAACGCTGACGGCCAGCTACGCTGGCTTCGCCAACGGCGACACCTCGGCCAGTCTGACGACCCAGCCCAGCTTGAGCACCACCGCCACGTCGGCGAGCCATGTCGGCAGCTACACGATCACGGCCAGTGGTGCCGCAGACAGCGACTACACGATCAGCTACGTGGCGGGAACGCTGACCGTCAATAAGGCCGCGCTCACCGTGTCGGGCATCACCGCCAGCAACAAAGTCTACGATCACACGACGACCGCAACCCTGAATGTCGTCAGCGCGACGCTGGTGGGCGTGTACAGCGGCGATACGGTCACGCTCGCCACCAGTGGCGCCGCAGGCACATTCGCCTCGAAGGACGTGGCCAACGGCATTGCCGTGACGGTCAGCGGCCTCACCATCAGCGGCGCCCAGGTGGGTGATTACACGCTAACCCAGCCGACCACCACAGCCAACATCACGCCGGCCGCGCTCACCGTCACCGCGACAGGCGTTACCAAGGTCGCGGACGGTACGACCACCGCCACCGTGACGCTTTCCGACAATCACCTGGGCAACGATTCGGTCACCGACAGTTACACCAGCGCCGTTTTCGCGGACGCGAAGGCCGGGACCGGAAAGACGGTGACGGTCAATGGAATTTCGATTTCCGGTGCGAACGCGGGCGACTATTCACTTCAAAACACCACCGCCACGACGACCGCGAACATCACCCCGGCCGCCGCCAGTCAGTTGGCGTTCACAGTCCAACCCGCCAACACGACTGCGGGCCAGGTGATCGGGGGCACGAGCAATGGCGTGCAGGTTGCGATCGAGGACGCCTACGGCAACGTTGAATCCGGCGACAACTCGTCGACTGTCACAATGGCCCAGAGTGCTTTGACCAGCGGCAGCACGACCAGCGTGACCGTAACGGCGGGCGTGGCCAAGTTCAGCAACCTGGTGATCAACGCGGCCGGCACTTACTCGCTGACGGCCAGCGATGTCGTGAGCTCCAGCACGACGTTCACCGCCACCTCGTCCAGCTTCACGGTTACTCCGTCCTCTGCCGTTGCCACGCAGGTGATATTCACGGCCCAGCCGTCAAACACCATTGCAACCCAAACGATCGATGGAACCAGCGGTGTCAAAATCGCGGTTGAGGACGCATTCGGCAACACGGTGACCAGCGACAACTCGAAAATCACCGTGGGTATCGGCAGCGGGCCGGCGGGCGCAACGTTCGCGGCCGGCACATTAACCGAGACGGCCGTGAGCGGTGTGGCCACATTCAGTGACCTGGTGCTCGACACCGTCGGCACGTACACACTTTCGGCCAAGGATGGCTCGCTCGCCGGCGCCACGTCCAATAGTTTCGCCATTTCCATCGGCAGCTCGATTTTCGTGCTCAACTCCTCGGCCAGTGGGGCGCTCACGATCGCGGGGAACGCCGGCATCAATCTTCCGGGTGTGTTGGAGGTCGATTCCAGCTCCACCACCGCCATCCAGGCAAGCGGCAATGCCACCGTCAAGGCCGCCAGTACCCAGGTCGTGGGCGGTTATACGGCCGCCGGCAACGCCAGCTTCAGCCCCAAGCCCGCCAAGGGAAGCGCATTTACCGATCCGCTGGCCGTACTGGCGGCGGCCGCGCCCAGCACGTCCGGCGTGACCAATTACGGTTCCGAGAGTATTAGTGGAAACTCGTCGGCGACGATCAACCCCGGTATCTACAGCCAGATTACCGTGGCGGGCAATGCCAAGCTGACCATGAACGCCGGCACGTATATCATCGAAGGGGGTGGCCTGACGGTGAGCGGCAACGCCAGCCTGAGCGGGATGGGTGTGTTCATCTTCAATGCGGGGAGCAATTACCCCAGCGCGGGCGGCAGCTACGGCGGCGTCACCCTCAGTGGCAACGGGACTTTCAAGTTGTCCGCCCCCACCAGCGGCACGTACGCCGGCATCTTGATCGATCAGCCCAAAGACAACGCCCATGCGCTCTCGATCAGCGGCAACGCCAGCTCCGGCATGACCGACACCATCTACGCCCCCGGCGCCTTGCTCTCGATCAGTGGCAACGCCCAGTTCAATGGCTCGCTCGACGTGGGAATGCTCAGCCTCAGTGGAAACGCCGTGGCCAACGCGCTGACTTCGGATTCGTCGACCACTTATTCGCCGGTTCAGATTCGCACGGCCTACGGAGTCAACAATCTCGCGCTCGACGGCACGGGCCAGACCATCGCGATCGTTGAAGCCTACGACGATCCGAGCATCATGCAGTCGGTCGACGCGTTCGACCAGCAGTTTGGCGCGGCGTCGTCTGGACTGAACCTGTACCAACAGTTCGGTCCGGCCTCGTCGTTTGTGACGGTGCTCAACCAGGATGGTCAAGCGTCGTCGCTGCCCGCCACTGACCCGACCGGCGGCTGGGCCACCGAGGAAGCGCTCGACATCGAATGGTCGCATGCCATGGCCCCCGGCGCGCAGATCATCGTCGTCGAGGCCAATAGTCAAACGCTGGCCGACTTGATGGCCGGAGTCGTCACCGCCGCCAACCAGCCGGCGGTATCGGTCGTCTCGATGAGTTGGGGCTTCCAAGAAGGCCAGGCCGTCTTGCAGCAAGACGAAGCGCTCTACGACGGCGACTTCACCACGCCCGCCGGACATACGCCGGTTACTTTTGTAACCAGCACGGGCGATTTTGGCACTGCCGACCCGGAATATCCCGCCTTTTCGCCCAACGTCGTGGCCGTTGGGGGCACCTCGCTCTATCTCAACGGCGACGGCAGCTACAACAACGAAACCGGCTGGGGTTACGACTCGAATTCCGTGGGAGCGTTCATCGGCTCAGGCGGCGGCAGCAGCCTGTATGAGCCGCAGCCGACGTACCAGCAAGGTGTGCAATCGACGGGCAATCGGACCACGCCCGACGTCTCGTTGGTTGCCGACCCGGGCACGGGCGTCTGGATCGCCGACACTTACAATCTCTCCACCGACGACCCGTGGGAAGTCGTGGGCGGTACAAGTCTGTCGGCACCCGCGTGGGCCGGCCTGATCGCGCTGGCCGACCAAGGCCGCGTTTCGGCCGGCGAAGCGACCCTCAGCAGTTCCAGCGGAGTCGTCACTCAACAGGCCCTCTACGGCCTGCCCCAGTCCGATTTCAACAGCATCACCAGCGGCACCAACGGCGATTACACCGCCGCCGCGGGTTACAACCTGGTCACCGGACTTGGCACCCCGGTGGCCAATTTGCTGGTTCCCGATCTGATTGCCTATCAGGCAACGTCGCCGGCCAACCAGACCGCGGCGGATCTTCCGGCGAGCTCAGACGGTTCGGGCTCCGGCGGTTCGGGCGCCACCAATGTCATGAACGTGTTCAACGTCTTCGATGTCTTGACGATGGGCACTTCCAACGCTGCGCCGTCCGCGCCAACCCCGGGCATTGGGGACACCGTGGCCCTTGGGGCATCCGTCACGCCGCGGGGGCAATCCACTGCCGTGGGCACGCTCGTCAACTTCGCGACGACCGACGGCAGCGGCCTGGCGGCGCCGAGTCTGGACCGCTCGGCCTGGCAGCAGGGGGGCGAAGGCAATGACATCCTGTTCTGCGGCGAGGGCGGCAATCTGCTGATCGGCGGTGCGGATCGGGGCCTCTTTTTCGGCGGCATCGGCCGCGGCCAAGGGGCAACCGACGGCGGCGCCTCGATCGCCGCATCGAGCCGGTTCGACGAATTGACCGAAGTCCTCGTCGCGGCCATGAAGCTTCGGATGTCCGGTGCCAGGGACAAACGGGAGGGGATGGACGAGTTTTGGGCCAATTATGGGGATAGTGTTCAAGAAACCGCGGCCGGCGACGAGCAAGGATTCTTCAGCGAGGTGTCGGCTTGGGAGACCGACATCGGCTAATTGACCGCGGCGGTGAGCCCAGTGGATGGTGGTTAGACGGCAAACTAAATCGTCTCAATGAAAATCCTATTCGCCATCCCGCACTACTATCATTACGAGGCGGGCGGGCGGTTCTGTTCGCTTGCGCAGGAACCACAAGTTCGGAAGAAGGCCGTGGCGGCGTGCCTATCGGCGCTTTGGAATATTTTCGGTCGTGAGCAACGCATGCTGCACATTGCCCGCCGTGCCGCGATCCCCGCCAACCAGGATCTATCGCACGACGTCGACGTCGTCGTCTGCACGACGCGAGGCCAGCACCTGCTGGATCAGTTGCCCGTGCCTGCGCAGCTTTACACGCATCATGCAACGCAGGTCGAGCCGCTCCTGTTGGGGTTCGAGTGCCAGGCCCTGCTACGCGACGCCTTGGGCCGATACGATTATTATGCGTACCTTGAGGACGACCTGATCCTTCTCGACCCCTGTTTCTTCCACAAGTTGGCATGGTTCGACAGCATTGCGGGGTTCGAGTCTCTATTGCAACCAAACCGTTATGAAGTGGCAGACTCCATGGTCGCCCGCAAGGTTTACGTCGATGGCGACTTGCGGCCAAGGGTGACCTCCGGCGTGCGCGAGGTGCAGGCCTCGCCGGAGATCACGGCCGAGGCGTTCGGCGCGCCGGTGCGGTTCCGGCCGGCGCTCAACCCGCACTCCGGCTGTTATTTCCTTACGGCCGAGCAGATGACCTACTGGGCCGGGCAGTCCTATTTTCTCGACCGCGACACGAGTTTCATTGGGCCGCTCGAGAGCGCCGCCACGTTGGGCATTTTCCGCGCGTTTTCGGTTTATAAACCGGTACGCGAACAGGCCGGTTTTCTCGAAATCCAGCACGTTGGCACGCAATTCCTAAATCAGGTCGGCACAGAGCTTCCGTTGGCCGACAATGACCCATCGTGACTCTGACACCCAAGCCTTTTTCCTCGATGCGCCTCGTCCTCTGCTATCCCGTCGAGGCTAAACACCTCGAACAAATCGCTGCCGTGGCGCCGCGCGCCGAGCTGGTTGACGCGGGACAAGAACGGATCGCAACGGAGATCCTGGAGGCCGACATTTTTTGCGGGCACGCCAAGGTTCATCCAGTGCCCTGGGACGAAGTGGTACGGCGCGGGCGGCTGCGTTGGATCCAGTCGTCGGCGGCCGGCATGGACCATTGCCTCGTACCATCGGTCGTGGCCAGCCCGATCGTGGTCACCAGCGCGTCGGGCGTATTGGCCGACCAGGTGGCCGAGCACGCTCTGGCGTTGATCACCGGTCTTCTGCGCAGTCTGCCCGTCTTCTTCCGCGCGCAACAGCGGAGGGAATTCGTTCGCCGACCGACGCGCGACCTGCACCGCGCGACGGTTGGCATCGTGGGCTTCGGCGGCAACGGCCGCCGGCTGGCCGAGGTGTTGCGGGTCTTCAAGGGCCGGATCCTCGCCACCGACGTGTTCCCCATCGACAAACCCGATTTTGTCGAGGCCCTCTGGCCGGCCGACCGGCTCGACGAGCTTCTGGCCCAGTCAGACATCGTGATTCTCGCCGCCCCTTTGAACGAGACTACGCGCGGCATGATCGACGCGCGATCGCTTGCCACCATGCAGCGCGGCGCGCTCTTGATCAACGTGGCCCGCGGGCCGCTGGTGGTCGAGCATGCGTTGGTCGAGGCGCTCAAGAGCGGCCATCTGGCCGGTGCAGGGCTCGACGTGACCGAACACGAGCCGCTGGGTGTGGAAAGTCCGCTTTGGGACCTGCCGCAGGTCATCATCACACCACACGTCGGAGGCCAGAGCGCACGGCGGATTGACGACATGACCAAGTTTTTCTGCGAAAACCTCCAGCGCTGGGTCGCCGGACGGCCGCTGGTGAACCTGGTGGACAAACGCCTAGGTTTTCCTGTGCCCCAGCGGTGAGCGGCCTGGACTCCAACGGCCACCAACGCATAAAATATCGCTTGCCCGATCAAGGACGGACGTAGGGCGACCCGTAACTCGCAGGAATTCCGAATGCGCCGATTGATCGACGCGCAACCCAGGCGGAGGGCACCAGATGATTTCCACGACTTATCTCGAAGGCTCGTTGACGTTGTCCCGCAACGGCCACCCGGTGCCACGTTGTCCGGAGGAACTGCTCAACCGCTACGACCGTTTGTTGACAGACCAGCGGCTGAACTGGACGGAACACCTGCACCTGAAAAAGCTGCTCGGTTCGGGGGGCCAGGGTGTGGTTTACCTCAGCGAGCGGCGCGGCGCCGACGGTTTCACGCTTCCGGTCGCGCTCAAGATCTTTTCGCCCAAGAGCTACGAAGACACTCGCGGCTACGAAGAAGCCATGGGCCGCATCGCGCGGATGGCCGCCCGGGTGGCCCAGATCCAGCAGGACAATCTGCTCGACGTCCACAATTTCGTCGACCGCAACCGCATCCGCATCATGGAGATGGAGTGGGTCGACGGTTACGACCTGCACCATTTGCTGACGCCTTCGTTCTTGGAATTCGCCAAAGGCCGCGTCAGCAACAAGCGCTGGGGCCACATCAACAATGTGATCATCACGCCCGGTCCGAAGCAACCGCGGTTCAAGCCGGGGATCGCCATCGCCGTCTTGCGCGAGTGCCTGGGCGCCTTGGCGGCGCTGCACCGCGAGGGTATCGTCCACGGCGACATCAAGCCCTCGAACATCATGCTCAAGCGGACGGGCAATTCGAAGATCATCGACATCGGCTCGGCATTCGACGTCGAAGACGTGCCTCTGCGCCGGAGTTGCACCCCCAGCTACGCCGCGCCCGAAGTTCTGGATGGCGCCGGCGCCTCGCCCCGTAGCGACCTGTGCAGCCTGGGGTACGTGCTGATCGAGATGCTCGCCGGGCAACCTCCGTTCACGGGCAACCTGAATTACCGTGAACTGCTCGAAGCCAAGCGCTCGCTGGTCGGCCGGTTGCCCGAGTGGCTGCCTCGAGAAGTAGTCTGCAACGAGCTGTTGATGAACCTGATCAAGAGCCTGATCGCGCCCGATCCAATGTGCCGTTTCTCCGATGCCGAAACCGCCGACCTGGGTAAAGAGCGGGGCGCGGCCAGCTTCCATCGTCAACTCGTCATGAGCAATCTGGCCAGCGACTACGAGAACGAAATCCGGCTCTGGCTCGAAGAGCTGGAGTGAGCAAAACTCGTTGGGCAGGTTTCCAAGGCGCCATAGATGATCAGGGCACTTGTGTTTCATGCCCGCCGATTCGCGGCTGACTCAATCGACCAGCTACAATTGGCCGGCGGCAAAACCGCGGGAGGAGCCCATGCCCACCAGCCAATACACCGCCCTCAACTCCAACGATCTTCCTTGGGAAGAGCGCTTCACTGAGCAGATCGGCCGGCCCATTTACCGCAAGGAGATCTTCAGCGATCCGGAAACCGGCATGCTGGTCCGCCTGGTCCGCTATCCGGCGGGGGTGATTAATCCGCGGCACACACACCCTTGTGGTCACGGCATGTACGTGCTCGAAGGCACGCTGGTGACGCACAAAGGCAGCTACGGTCCGGGCAGTTTCGTCTGGTTCCCCGAAGGCGAAGTCATGGAACACGGCGCCAGCGCCGAGGGGGACGTGACCGCGGTGTTCGTCACCAACAAACCCTTCCGGATCGATTATGAGGATGGCCTCCAAGAATAGTTCACATGGCTCAGGCTTGCAGCATGAGCCGCCCGGGGTGGCTTTCGCCCACACGAACTTGAATGGCCCCCGGCACTGAACCACGCTGCAACGTGGCTTCGCCGACTCGCCCGCGGCGTGCGTCATGGGCCATTGGTCAGACGTTCGTGGCGGCTCCGCGGCGACTTGGTCGTCATATGTTTATCCTACGATGGAACCTTGGAGCGAAGATTGCATTCCTTTCACTCCTAGAATGCCGGCGTACGATTGGCACGAGTACCTTGTCACGCGAATCCTCTGTCGCCGGGCCGAGCGGCAACTCTTCGGTCGGGAGCAGACCGACGAGGCTCGCTACCATACACTCGTCGAAGCGCGAGCGGCAAGCGGCGACGACCGAAGCTCGCCGATCCGACATCCCAGGGAGTTGCTCAAATCGACCAATGCGGCCGATTCGTGGCGATACGACGTGCTCGACAGCGCCAAAGGCTCATACCGCGCCGTTGATGATTCCATTGTGTTTGAGGTGGAGGCGACGACGGAGACCGACTGGCACATTCAAGCGTTGCAGGTTGGTCTTGATCTGAAGGAAGGCCAGAAGTTATGTCGTCAAGTTCCAGGCAAAAGCGTCCGCTGCTCGGAAAATAACGACCACGGCCGGCATCGACCAGGAAGACTGGCACGACATCGGACTACATGAACCGATTGCTCTGACCAGCGAATTCCAGTCGTTTGAGCTCACCCTTCGCCCCCACGACGTCGTCAAGAACAAGAACCGAATCGGCTTCATTCTGGGGGGCGAAACCGGCACTGTGTTCATCAAGGACATGTCGCTGGTGGAGAGTGAGTAAGATTTGGCGGGTCGTTCTTGTCTTTCGTCGCCCCGCGGGCAATACTGCTTTCCTCGCCGATTTTCCGCCCGCCCCACTCAAGGAGACCCCTTCATGCACCTTTTTGAACTCCACTGGCCGCAGGTGGCGGCCCTTTCCAAGGATACGCCGGTGGTGTTTCCCGTCGCGGCGCTGGAACAACATGGCCACCATATGCCGGTGTTCACCGATAGCCTGCTGTTGGGCGAGGTGGTCCGCCGGGCACAAGAGCGGCTGGGCGACCGTGTGCTCTGGGCGCCGTTGATGTGGCTGGGCAACTCGGAGCACCACCTCGATTTTGCCGGTACGCTCACGGCCTCGCCGCGCACTTATCTCAATTTGCTTGGCGAGCTGATGGAGAACTTCATCCACCACGGTTTCAAGCGGCTGGTGTTCGTCAACGGCCACGGGGGCAACATCGTGCCCGGCCAACAGGCCGTATTCGAGGTCCGCCAACGGCACCGCCAGCGAAAGGATCTGCTGTTGTTGTTCGCGACCTACTGGACGCTGGGCGGCAAGCCGCACGAGGTCGATCGAACGATCAAGCAGCAAAGGATGGGGCACGCCTGCGAGCTGGAGACGTCGATGATGCTGCGGATCGCTCCGCACCTGGTCGGCGATTTGTCGAAAGTCGAGCCCGTCGAGTTCGGCGTGCCTTTCGAGCCAGCCTACCGCGGCTGGATCACCAACGACCGCAGCCAGCCCGGCCACATTGGCGATCCGCGCTCCGCCACCGCCGAAAAAGGCGAATCGCTGTTTCGCGTCTTTTCCGACGACCTGGTGAAAATGCTCGAACGGGTCATGGCCTGGAATGGCAGCAGTTGGGACGGATAAGCGGCGAAACAGGCCGCCCAAAGCGCGTCGTGGTCAGCAAAGGCACCCTTCGGCGTCGCGCTATCGAGCACATCGTTCTTGGGCCGTCACTCGCCGAAGGCCAACTTGCCCCACCCTGGAATCGCAACGGCGGAACAAGGCAGTTCCAACTGTCTGGCGTCGAGGCAACGACTTTCTTCGACTTCTTGTCCAGGTAGTCACGGCGGTTACGAGGTCGCTCGAGCGATGGTCACTTGCTTGTGGTTTCGCACACCGACCGTGAGGACCGCACTCGGATCATCAGCGCGCGGCGCGCAACTCGAAAAGAAAGGAAGCCATATGAAGAAAGATGAACTTGCGCCGGACGAAGACGACGTCCGCCCAGAGTACGACCTGTCAACGCTCAAAGGGGCCGTGCGTGGAAAGTATCTCAACCGCTACCAAGCGGGCACGAACCTCGCCCTGCGCGCGCCTGACGTGCGTGCCGCGTTCCCCACGGACGAGGCCGTGAACCAAGCCCTCAGATCCGTGATGCAGAGCGAGAACCATGCCTAACACAGCAGGGAAAGTCAATTCAAGGCGCCGAGCTCGATGGACGATGCGAACACCGAGCATCAATCAGTCGTCGAGTGCTTTCGGGGATGTTCCTTGAAGAACTTGATAATCGCCTCGAAGGTATGAGGCGGCGCGCCATGACCGCCGGGGTGGATAATACTGATGAAAGGGGCGCCCGATTTCGTTTTGGGGGCATACAGCTTTCCAACCTCGCCCCAATCGACGGGCTGGGCTTTACAACCATTGATTCTGCGGACCGTTTTCATCGACTCCATTTGCTCTTCGAACGGCGCCGTATGGTCATTTTCGCCGGCAATGTGCAACACCGGGCCGGGCTTGAGAGTCATGTTCTTCGGTACGTGCAAAATCGCCGCGCACGGCGCGTAGGCCGAAAACACATCGGATCGGGCTGTCCACAAGACGTAGGAAAACCCACCGCCGTTCGAGAGACCGGCGGAAAAGATGCGGTCGTCATCGATCGCATGCTTATCGTGCAAGGTTTTTAGGATGGCATCGACCAGCTTCAAGTCGCGATCGCCTTCGGTGCCGGCCAAAGTCTGCCACCCCGCGTGTTTCCCCTTGGGATCGACCCGGCTGGCCGTGGGCAAACCCTGCGGATAGACGGCCACCGCCTCGGGCCAATGCTTATGGACATCCCACCGTTGGGCAAACTTCTCCATCGTATTGCCGTGGCCGTGAAAGATGAACACCACCGGGGCGGGCTGATCGCGCGGCCCTGCTGGGAATTCCACAATGGCTTCGCGCTTCTCGCCGTTGATTTTCCAGCTTAAGGGTTTCGGAATGCCGCTTCGTTCAGCGGCAAACGTCAGTCCGCACCACAGCGAGATCAATCCAATCATGAACCAACGACGCATAGTCATCTGATGAGCGACAAAGCCTGACGAGTCGTTGATCTCGATGGACGTGCGGCCCAGGCGGTCTCTGGAGATGGGTCGATCGAAGCTATGGTTCGTCCGGCGAAGCCTCGGGAACCTCGCTCTTGCGACCGCGAAGTTTGGCTACTTCCTCAGTCAATTCCCGGAGCTGGGATTCCGTCTGGCGTTGAAGCTCGTCGCGGCGCTCGAGTTCCAACTGCAATCGCTGGATGACTTTCTCGAAGGCCATAAGCTGCGTCCGCAGCATGCTCAGCTCGTCGCGGGCCATGCGGCGGGCAGCCGGCGCGGCACCGAAACCGACTTCCTCAACCCCCTGGGTGCGATTTTCGATCTCGCCGCCGTCCACCGCGAGGGCATTCGACTCCAACAGGCCCGGTCGCCGATGGGCCGCTCCTGGGCCGTCGTTTTCCAAGGGAATCTCGGTTGAGTTGGACTGGTCGCCACGATCGACGGCCAGCTCAACCAGGTCGCCCGGCTGTTTCTTGAGGATCTCATTCTCGAGGTTCTCAGTCGCTAAGGGGGCATCCGCGACATGGTTGGTCGCCAACAGCCCAACACCGACTGCCAGCAAGATCCCCGCCGCCACCGGCGACAAACGACGCGCCCTCCGATGCCATGGAGTGTCGCGCCGCTGCGGGGCGACCGCGGCATGTGCGGAGTCAACCTGCGCGGGAGCAAATTTCGCGGCGGGATACCGCGCTGCCAGAAACGCCGCGTCATCGCCCAGCTGCAACGCCAACTCCACCAGGTCCGGCGCCAAATCGGCCGTTGGGCGGAGCGCCTCGCAGCTATCCTCGCCTCCTGTGTCCGCGTTCAACCGTGGTTTTGGGTGATCAGCCGACATACGTCCATCCCTCCGCCACGCCGCCGGGAACCTCGCGCAGCTCATCACCGTGAGCGGTCAATCGTTGTCGTAACGTCGCCAGGCCGTGGAACACCCGTGTCTTGGCGGTCCCCAGCGGGCAATCCATCGCCACCGCGATTTCTTCATACGATAGTTGTTCGCTGAAGCGCAGCACCAACGCCTGCCGCTGGCCGTCGGGGAGCCTGGCCACCTCCGACCAAAGGCTTCTTTTCCATTCGGAAACCTCGATCGGAGCGTCGGCAGCAGGGCTGCTCCGCGGATCGGATGGTTCCTGGTCCCAGAGCACCCGCAGCCCTCGGCGGCGCACGCCGTCGCGCCGTTGCCGACGCCGCTCAAGATTCAGGAGGATTCCGTACAGAAACGTATATGGCTGACTACGGCCCTGGAACGCATCCGGGCGCCTTGTGAGCGCGAGAAACGTCTCCTGAGCCAGGTCGTCGGCGTCCCAGGGATTGCCGCTGAGTACGAGCGCCGCGCGGTGAACGCGCGCGAAATAATGGTCGCTCAATTGCTGGACGTCAAGTTCCGGCAAGGACGTCGTCTCCTTGAGTGGCAGCCGTTAGGAATATAGCCTACCCGAATTACGATTCACCACCATCTGCTATTCTAACCGATCCGCTGGCTCGGGCACTGCCTGGCCACGAACATTTTTCGATTCCAATATGTTTTGAACCGGGTGCTGGGCTGTTCGTGCGGCTCGCGTAAGCAAGCAACCACGCCAAGAGTTTAGTCCCGTAAAGCGAGTAAAGAGTTCAATCACTTTGAATTTCGACCGCCATCTGGTAGCTTCAGTCGCACAGCCGTTGTCACCGATTACCAATCCTGCGGGGGGTGGGCGTGGTCGGTCACGTACCACATGGGCCATCGAAGATTGGTTCGCGAGGGAGCTTGCAGGCATGAACATTCTCTTTGCCTCCAGCGAAGTCGTGCCGTTTGCCAAGACCGGCGGCCTGGCGGACGTGCTGGGGGCCCTGCCAATTGAATTGGCGCGACTTGGTCATCGCCCCGTGGTGATCATGCCCGCCTTCCGCAGTACATTGAATTGCGGCCAGCCCATTGAGCCGACCGGCCTCGACCTTTCCATCAACATCGGCAGCAAGACGGTGGAAGGCAGCCTGTTGCGAAGCCGGTTGCCTGGCAGCGACGTGCCGGTGTATCTGGTGCAGCAGGACGACTACTTCCATCGCGACGAATTGTATGGCCTCGATGGCGGCGACTTCGTCGACAATTGCGAGCGGTTCGTTTTCTTCAGCCGCTCGGTGCTCGAGGCCATCAAGCTGTTGCACCTGGATGTCGATGTGTTGCACTGCCACGACTGGCAGACGGGCCTTGTTCCAGCCTACCTGAAGGTCGAATACAAGGGAGTGCCCGGCTACGAACACATCGCCTCGTTATTCACGATCCACAACCTGGCTTACCAGGGAACATTCTGGCACTGGGACATGCTGCTCACCGGTTTGGATTGGAAGTATTTCAATTGGCACCAGATGGAGTTCTACGGCAGGCTGAACCTGATGAAGACGGGCCTGGTTTTCGCCGACGCCTTGAACACCGTCAGCCCGCGCTACGCCGAGGAGATTCAGAGCGCGCCTTTGGGTTGTGGCCTGGAGGGAGTGTTGCAACAGCGCCGCGAGGTGCTGTCGGGCATCATCAACGGAGTCGACTATACGCTTTGGGATCCGGCGACCGATCGGAACCTCGCGAAGAATTACGACGCCGGAAGTGAGGCCGAAGGTAAGGCCGCGTGCAAAGCGGCCTTGCAGGCCGAACTGCGATTGCCCGTGCAACCGCGAACGCCGTTGGTCGGGTTGGTGGGCCGCCTGGTCGACCAGAAGGGGCTCGACCTGGTGTCGAGCGTGATTCAGGAATGGGTCCGGACACACGACGTACAGTGGGCCATTTTGGGGACAGGCGAGCCGAAATACCACCAGCTCTTTGCGAACCTGGCGGAACGATCGGCGCACAAGGTTGCGGCGAGGCTGACATACGCCGATCCGTTGGCGCACCGCATCGAGGCGGGGGCCGACCTGTTCCTGATGCCCAGCCGCTACGAGCCGTGTGGGCTGAACCAGCTTTACAGCTTGAAATACGGCACGGTGCCGGTGGTGCGAGCCACCGGCGGTCTGGCCGACACCATCACCGATTGCACTCACGAAACAATGGCGGCGCGCACCGCGAACGGCTTCAGCTTCCGGGAATACGAGGCGCGGGCGTTGGCCGAGGCGCTCGACCGTGCTTGCCAGCGCTATGCCCAGCCGCAGGTGTGGTCACAGCTTGTCGATACCGGCATGCGGCAGGATTGGTCGTGGGCGCGCAGCGCCCGGCAATACGTCGATTTGTACCGCGGTACGATGGCCCGCGTCCGCCGCGGGCAAACCGCAGTCGCTTAGCTCGCCTAGAGCCTAACACCTTGCCCACGGAGGGACTTTCATGCACGAGGTTTCGCTGGCATTTTTCTGGCACCAGCACCAGCCCTATTACCCCGACGACGTCGGACATGAAAACCCGATGCCTTGGGTCCGCTTGCACGGCACCAAAGACTACTGGGGCATGGCGATGTTGCTCAAGGAAGTGCCTGAGTTCCGCGCTACCGTGAACCTCGTTCCCAGCCTGCTGGCTCAACTGCTGGGTTATATCAACGAAGGTCGCGAGGACACGCACCTGCGAGTCTCGAGGCTGCCGGCCGACGGATTATCGGAGCAGGACATGACTTACCTGCTCGACAACTTCTTCATGGTCCATCCCGACAACATGATCCGCCCGAACCCGCGTTATCTGGAGCTGTACCAGAAGCGCGGACTTTCGATCGACCCGGCGTCGAGGGCCGCCAAGCGGTTCACCAAGAAAGACATTCTCGACTTGCAATGCTGGTCGAACCTGACCTGGATGCACCCGCTGGCCTTCGAAAAGGACCAGGAGCTGGCCGAGTTCCGCGCCAAGGGGCGCAACTGGACTGAGAAGGAGAAGCAGTGGCTGCTGGGAAAGCAAATGGAGTTGCTGAAGCAAATCGTTCCGCTGCACCGCGAATTGGCCCAGCGCGGGCAGATCGAGCTGACGACGACCCCCTTCTACCACCCAATCTTGCCGCTACTGTGCGACAAACGGTTGGCGCGGCAGGCGATGCCCGAGGTGCAATTGCCCAAGCACCTTGAGTCGTACCAGGAGGACGCCGCGGAACAGCTCACGCTGGCCGTGGCCTACCATGAAAAACTGTTCGGTCAAAAACCGCGGGGCCTTTGGCCCTCGGAAGGATCCGTCTGCCAGGCGATGATCGCCGCGACGGCCGCCGCTTCGATTCAATGGATCGCGACCGACGAGGAGATTTTGTCATGCTCGACCGAGGGCTGGGTTTCCCGCGACTCGGCGGGCTTTCTCCGCAACCCCGAAATGCTCTACCGGCCTTGGCGCGTCGAGGAGAAGGGGCAATCGTTGCAGATCATCTTCCGCGATCATGCCATGAGCGACCAGATCGGTTTCCACTACCAGCGATATCCGGCAGGTCACGCGGCCGACGACTTCATCGGCAAGCTCGAGGCGATCGGACGGGCGACCACCGGCAACGCCGGCCATCGGCCGACGCTGGTGAGCATCATTCTCGACGGAGAGAACTGCTGGGAATACTATCCCAATCACGGCGTTGATTTCCTCCGCACGCTTTACCGCCGCGTCGTCGCGCACCCCAAGATCACGCCCGTCCGGGTTTGCGACTACCTCGAAAAGCACCCGGCGACCGACAAGATCGGCCACCTCTTTCCGGGCAGTTGGATCCAGCACAATTTCGGCATCTGGATCGGCCACCCCGAGTGCAACCTCGCCTGGGACCTGCTGTACCAGACCCGTGAACACCTCGTCGCAGCGACCAAGGCCCAACGGAAGCCCGCCGAGCAGATCGCGAAAGCCTGGACTGAAATGTTTATCGCCGAAGGGAGCGATTGGTTCTGGTGGTTCGGCGATTCGCACTCCAGCGCCCAGGACGCGCTATTCGATCGTTTATTCCGCAAGCATTTGCAGAACGTCTACACGCTCTTGGGCGATCCGGCCCCCGGCGAGCTGGCCCGCCCGATCAGCCAGGGGCACCGCCATACGCAAATGCATAGCGCGCCAACCAGCCTGATGAACGTGAAAGTAGACGGGCGGCGGACCTATTTTGAGTGGATCAACGCCGGGCACTACGCCCCCAGCGGCTCGCGCGGGGCGATGAGCATGGTCCAGGAGGGGCGATTGTCCGGAGTCTACTTTGGCTTTGACACCGAGCAGTTGCTGTTGCGGTTCGACGCGCGGGGTGGCACGGTCCGCGAGCGGCTGGCCGACGTCGATACGTTGCGGATCGAATTCTTTCAGCCGGCCGGTTTCGAGCTCTTGATTTCGCACCCCAACTGGCAAGAGCCGATCCTGCAGCTTTACCATGACGACGTACCGGTGAGCGACTCGGAAGTGCAAGCGGCGGCCGACGTCATTTTGGAAGTTGCCATACCGCTACGGAGCCTGGCCGTCACGACCGACGATCGGCTCCAATTCCACGTCGAGCTCGTCAAGAACGAACAGTCGATCGACCGCGCACCCCAGGAAGGGGCGATCGAACTCGTCGTTCCATCGCCCGAGTTCGAGTTGATGATGTGGCAAGCGTAGACGTAGAACGGAATTCATTCCGTTTCTCCGTCGCCAGGCTTGCAGTGATCCCAGCGGAATGAATTCCGTACGACGAATTGCTCTTCACCAAACCGGCCCTGAACCCTTATGATTGATCTGATATGCCTGATTTACGCAAGGACCCGATTGTCGGCCGCTGGGTCATCGTGGCCAAGAGCCGCGCCAAGCGCCCGCACAATTTTGAGAGCACACCCAAGATCCATCCGGGGGCGTTTTGCCCTTTCTGCGAGGGGCACGAGGAGCATACCCCCAGCGAGATCATCGCATACCGCCAGCCCGGCTCGCAGGCGAATCGTGAAGGGTGGCGGGTGCGCGTGGTGCCCAACAAATTTCCCGCCTTGGAGATCGAAGGCGAGCTGAACAAACGGGGCGAGGGAATTTATGACATGATGCGGGGCGTGGGGGCCCACGAGGTGATCATTGAGTCGCCCCGGCACCTTTTGAGTACGGCCGATCTGCCGGTGGAGACTCTCGGCGAAGTGTTCTGGATCTACCGTGACCGGCTGGTCGATTTGAAGAAAGATCGCCGGCTGGTCTACGGGATGATTTTCAAGAACGTCGGCGCGGCCGCCGGCGCCTCGTTGGAACACACCCACAGCCAATTGATCGTCACGCCGATCGTGCCGATCAGCGTCCAGGAAGAAATGGACGGATCGCTGGAGTTCTTTAAATACCGTGGTCGCTGTGTCTATTGCGACATGATCCAGCAGGAGTTGACCACGGAGAAGCGGATCGTGCTAGACACGCCGGGCTTCGTCGCCTTTTGCCCCTTCGCCAGCCGGTTCCCGTTCGAAACCTGGGTACTGCCCAAAATCCACTCGAGCCATTACGAGAACATTCAGCGGAACGGGACCGAGGAATTGGCCCGAGTGATGAAACAGGTGGTCGCCAACATCGAAACCGCGCTCGACCGGCCCAGCTTCAACTACATCATTCACACGGGCCCCTTTGACAGCCAGGAGCTGCCTCATTACCACTGGCACATCGAGATCATTCCCCGCTTGACCAAGACGGCCGGTTTCGAGTGGGGCAGCGGCTTCTATATTAATCCCGTGCCGCCCGAGGAGGCCGCCGCGTTCCTCCGCGACGTGGAGGTCGAGTCGCACGAACCGCGAAGTTTGCCCGTAAAGAACCCCTGAACTTTGAACCCCTGAATTCTGAACTCCGACCCCGTACTCTGAAGACAAAACTGCATAACCGAGGGGCTTACGCCCCCCGCTCGCCCCCGAACCCCTAACCCCCCACCACTCAGCAAGTCATGTCTCACACCGTTCGCTTCGTCTTGGCCCTGCACAATCACCAGCCCATCGGTAACTTCACGGGCGTGATGGAACAGGCCTACCTGGAAAGCTACCGACCGTTCCTCGACGTCTTCGAGCGCTATCCAACGCTCAAGATCGCCTTGCACACCAGCGGCTCGCTGATGGAGTGGCTGGCCGCGGTCCACCCCGAGTACCTCGACCGACTGGCCGAGCTTGTGGCGGCGGGCCGCATCGAGATCATCGGTGGTACATTCTACGAGGCGATCCTGCCGATGATCCCCCGCCGCGACCGCGTGGGCCAGATCAAAGCCTACACCCACTGGCTCGAACAACGGCTTGAGACGAAGGTCCGCGGCGCTTGGATACCCGAACGCGTCTGGGAACAATCGCTTACCGCCGACCTGGCCGAGGCCGGAATCCAATACACGGTGCTCGACGACTACCACTTCAAGAACGCCGGTCTGACCACGAGCCAGTTGGACGGCTACTACGTCACCGAGGACGATGGCCACTTGCTGGCGGTGTTTCCCGGCAGCGAACGGCTCCGCTACACGATTCCGTTCGCCGAGCCTCGGGAAACGATCGACCACCTGCGTTGGATCGGCGAGCAGCGGCCCGGCTCGGTGGTGGTGTTCGGCGACGACGGCGAGAAGTTCGGCACCTGGCCCGAAACTCACAAGCACGTCTACACCAACGGTTGGCTCGCCCGGTTCTTCGATCTTCTGGTGGCCAATGAAAGCTGGCTGCGCGTCACGACGCTCGGCGAGGCGGTCGACAACGTTCCGCCCGCCGGCAAAATCTACCTGCCCGACGCCAGTTATCGCGAGATGACCGAATGGGCATTACCGGCCGACCAGTTGATCGAATACGAGCGCATGCGGCACGAGTTGGAGCACGACCCGCGCTGGCCCTCGCTCTCGCAGTTCGTCAAGGGGGGCTTCTGGAGGAACTTCAAGGTCAAGTACCCTGAAAGCGACGAGATGTACACCCGGATGCTGATGGTCAGCCAGAAACTGGCCGCGGCTGAGGAATCGCACGCCGATCACGAGCTGGTCGAATCGGCGCGCACCGAACTGTACCGCGGACAGTGCAACTGCGCCTATTGGCACGGCGCCTTTGGCGGCATTTACCTGCCGCACTTGCGTAACGCGGTCTACAATCACCTGATCGCGTCCGACAACCTCCTGGACCGCGCTCTCGACCGTGTCGAGCCTTGGGTCGAAGCCACGCCGGGGGACTTTAACCTCGACGCCCGTCAAGAGGTTTTCCTGGCCAACGACAAGCTGGCGACGTTGATCTCACCCTTTCGTGGCGGCGAGCTGTACGAGCTCGACGTGCGTTCGATTTGCCACAATCTGTTGGCAACGCTTGCCCGACGCGCGGAGGCTTACCATCGCAAGGTGCTTGCCGGCCCCAGCGGCGCCAATGGCCACGTTGCCAGCATTCACGAGCGGGTGGTGTTCAAGCAGCCGGGGCTTGACCAGCGCGTGCAATACGACACCTACCCGCGCAAGAGTCTTTTGGACCATTTCTTCCACGGTGAGGCCACGCTCACGGCGGTGGCCGGCGGACAGGCCCGCGAACTGGGCGATTTCGTCACGGGCGCCTATGAAGCGCGCGTGCGGCGCAATCCCAACCGTATCCAGGTGCAGCTCACACGGCAAGGAACCGCCTGCGGTCATGCGATCAAGATCACCAAGGGCGTCACACTCTCGGCCGGCAGTTCCGCGCTGGAGATCGCCTACTTGCTCGAAGGCTTGCCGCCGGGCGTACCGTTTCACTTCGGCGTCGAGTTCAATTTCGCCGGCTTGCCGCCGGGCTGCGACGACCGCTACTTCCACGACGGCGGCCAGCGCCGCTTGGGCCACCTGGGCCGTCAGCTCGACTTGAACCACACCGGCGCGATCGGCCTGGTCGACGAATGGCTGGGGATCGAGTTGATCCTGCGTTCGAGCTGCCTGGGATCGATCTGGACATATCCGATCGAGACGGTGAGCCAGTCGGAAGGGGGCTTCGAGCTGGTTCACCAATCGGTGGTCGTGGTTCCGCACTGGCACATCCAGGCCGACGCCGCGGGCCGTTGGAGCGTGACCTTGAACCTCGCCATCGACACGTCGCGCGCGGAAAGCCGGATGGAAAAGGCCGCCGTCGCCGCTGCACATTAGGGCCAAGTGGGGTAGGTTTCCAACCATCGTCTCGGCCGTTCGTGAGCCCCCGGGGGTGATTATGGACGTGTCATCATTGGGGCCAGTGTCTGCGAACTCTGACCGCAGTCAAACCAGCGGCGCGGATGACTTCGCATGAGCGGTACGAGCGAGAAGCCCAAGGGAAACATCTTCTCATTCACTTCTTGCCCCGCATGATCGCCCCCAGCCGCTTCTGGGCCGGCGCGAGTTTCGTGGGAGCGTGGAGGGCCTGCCAAAAGGCCAACTGCTCATCGGGACTGAGCAGAATCGTCTGGTCGCGGGCGCTGGCGACATCGCGGTGCGCCTGGGCCACCGTCACGGTGCGCACATAATCGCTGATGCTGATTCGCCGTAACTCGGCGGCGGCGGTGAGAGCCTGTTTGCTCTCCGCATCAAGCCGTTCACGGGGCAATGCGGCGGGAAGAAATCACCACGGACTCAAGGAATGTTTCTCGGGCGACAGGGTACGAGCACTTGGCCCCTCAAGCCACGATTGACAGAGCAGCCATCCGCCATGGCTTGGCTCGCGAATCACCCCAAAAATCTCATTTTATCCAAACATGCTATCTATGCGGACAGTGCGGACAGTTGCGGACAGTTGAAAAAGAGACGACTGTCCGCAGCAACAAACGACGTAACCGCATGTCATACAGACATTTGCGTTCATCATGTCGGCGATGCGGACAGTGCGGACAGTTGTGCCCCCCTAACTTTGAAAACGGACGATGCGATTCGAGTTCTCGGGGAGCTGATCGTGGTGGGCCGAGTGAACCGCCTCGCCTGGGCCGAATACTCCATCGAATGTTCGTCCAGAAGCAGCAACGGAATGAATTCCGTTCTACGGTGTCTTCAGCCGACCATGCGCAACGCTTCGCACAGCTCGCTCAGGAACCGCTCGACGTCGTCCATCGTGTTGTAGCCGTGCAATGCGACGCGCAGCCGGCCGGCGTGGCTCATGACGTGGATCTGTTTCGAGTGCAGATGTTTGTGGATCGCGTCGGCTCGCGCGTGACGAAAGGCCAGAATGCCCGCGACGTGCTCCGGTTCGTTGGGCGTGAGCAGGTCGACGGGTAACTTCGTTAACTCTTCCAGGCATGCCAGTACAAGCGGCCGCGCGGAGCGGTCGATGGCATCGATGCCCACACTCTGAATAAAGTCGAGCGCGGCGCGGATCGCATAGACGGCTGGGAAGTTGGGCATGCCAACCGTAAAGCTCGCCGCGCCGGGACGGCTCACGGCGCGCTCGAACCGCGCCGGACCAAAAGCGTCGTCGAGGTTGAACCAACCGCCGGCCGGCACGGTCCACTGGCCCGCACGGTGGGCGGGCACGCCGACCAGTCCGCCGCCATGGGTTGCCAGGATCCATTTGTGCGTGCTGCTCACGATCAGGTCGGCCCCCTCCAAATCGAGCGGAACTCGGCCCAGGGCCTGCGTCACATCGACGGCCACGAGTGCCGGCGAGTGCTTGCGTACCGTGGCGATCACCTCCGGCAACCGCAACATGAAGCCGTTGAAAAAGCTCACGAGCGACACCGTCACCAGCCGCGTCTTCGCGCCGATCTGTGCGGCCAGGTCCTCAACCCGTAACGCTCCCCCGCGATTTCTCCAGATCTTGACCTGCGCGGGCGAACCGGCTTGCAACCAGGGGGTCGCGCCGGCGGGGAAATCGAGATCGTTGATCACCACTTCGTCCCCTTCACGCAGCCGCAAGGCCAAAGCCGCCAGGTTATAAGCTTCCGACGAGCAGGAGCAGATACTCACCTCGGCGGCGGAGAGGCCATATAACTGCCCAACAAGTGTCTTGGCCGCATCCCACTGGGCGAAGTGCGCCTCGCGGCCGTCCATCCCCTGTTGCTTGTCGCGAATGTATCGCTGGAGCGCCTCACCCACGGCTTGCGGTGGAATCCCCTCGGCCGCCGTGTTGAGGTAAGTCATATCCGACAATGCGGGAAAATCGTGTTGGCGCGTTTCGCGTGTGAGCATTGGTGGGGCGTAGTCCGTGGCCTTTGGTGGCAATTGGCTTGAACTCGATGGGATCAGAATTCCCTTGCCGCCTTGGAGGTTATCACGAAGGCCATCGCGTCTCAAGCTGCTTAGTGCCCCCTTCCGTTCGTGCTATACTATGGACGTGAAACCGAATCTCCCTGCGGAGCCAGACTGATCCATGGGTAGGGCAGGCCCGAATGCCTGACTTACACCCACGGATGATACATCGCTAAACGATGAGCCCCGACCGTAACCTCCTGTTGGGCATTCTCGCCATTCGCGGCGGGCTGGTTGAACGCGCGGCGGTGGCGAGCGCGTTTCGCACATGGGTCGCGGACAAGATGCAAACGCTGGGCGCGTTGTTGGTGGCTCAGGGGGCCTTGACCCGCGGTCAACTCGCGCGGCTCGAAACGCAGGTAGTGGAGGAGCTGGAAAAGCACGGCAACGACCCGACCAAGACATTGGCCGCCATCGGATCGTTCGACACGCTGGCCAGTGAACTCGAGCAACTGGCCGACCCTGACCTGCGGCAAACGTTTGCCTGGATCGCCGCGGCCCGGCCCAAGCCCGACCGCTATGCCACCGTAATCCCACAAGATGCGGATTCGGAGACAACCGTCTCACGACTCCGTTTCCGGCCGTTGCGCCCCCACGCCAAAGGCGGGCTGGGCGAAGTTTTCGTGGCCAACGACGAGGAACTGCACCGCGAGGTGGCGCTAAAACAAATTCAGGAGTGCCATGCCGACGATCAGGCCAGTCGGGCAAGATTCATGCTCGAAGCCGAAGTCACCGGCGGCCTGGAACACCCGGGTATCGTGCCCGTCTATGGACTGGGGACGTACACCGACGGCCGCCCCTACTATGCGATGCGCTTTATTCGCGGCACCAGCATGCAAGAAGCCGTCGAGCAGTTCCATGCGGTACGCCGCTCGCTAGGTGAACGGAGCTCTGGCACCCACCCGCGAGGCGACCGCTCGGCAACCGAAGACGCGACGGGCGAAGGCGCTGTAGCATTCCGTAAACTCCTTGGCCGGTTGATCGACGTTTGCAACGCGATTGAGTACGCCCATTGCCGCGGAGTGGTACACCGAGATATCAAGCCTGCCAACATCATGCTTGGCAAGTTTGGCGAAACGCTGGTCGTCGATTGGGGCCTGGCCAAGCTCATGGACGGGCGCGAAACCGCCTCCACCGTCGAGGAACGGCCGTTGTCGCCGGCCTCGCTGGCCGGTTCGATGCCCACGATGATGGGTTCGGCGATCGGCACCCCACACTACATGAGCCCCGAGCAGGCGGCGGGGCGACTCGACGTGGTAGGTCCCACCAGCGATGTCTATAGCCTGGGTGCAACGCTCTATTTTCTGCTGACAGGAGTTCCACCATTTCAGGACCAAGATCTGGGGACAATCTTGCGGAAGGTCGAACGAGGCGAGTTCCCATCGCCCCGACAGGCCAACAAGGCGACGCCGGTCGAATTGGAGGCGATCTGCCTGAAGGCGATGGCCAAAGTACAGGCCGACCGTTACCCGTCAGCGAGGGCATTGGCCGACGATATCGAGCATTGGTTGGCCGACGAACCTGTCCTGGCTTTTCCTGAATCGGCGCCGCGTCGGTTGGCGCGCTGGGCGCGGCGGCATCGCTCTTGGACGCAAGCGGGGGCGGCCGCACTTGTGCTGGTGGCCGTCGCGTCGGTGGTCGCTACGCTGGTGGTCGATCACGAACGGCGCCGCGCCGATGAAAGCGCCGTTCTCGCGACCAAAGCCAGGGACCGCGAAACGGAGCAGCGAAAGCGGGCCGAGCACCAGGCCCGCGTGGCGAACACCCTGCGGTTGGCATCCCAGGCACGTGAGGTGCTGGAACTCCAGCCGCAACGTGGTCTGCTCCTGGCAGTCGAAGCGATTCGTACTTCGATTGCCGGTGGTGAGCCGCCGTTGGCGGAGGCCCAGCAAGTGCTCCGCGACGCCTTGGCGACGGTAGGAGGCCGGGCCTTGCCCGGCCACGACGATGCGCTTTGGACGACGGCGATCAGCCACGACGGTCGCTGGCTGGTGACCACCAGTTTCGACCAGACCGCGCGGCTTTGGGATCTCACAGCAGTCGACCCCGTCCTGTCGTCGACCGTGCTTCGCGGTCACACAGGGCGTGTCTTCGCGGCGGCCTTCAGCCCCGATAGCCATTGGCTGGCCACCGGCGGCCACGATGCTACCGCACGGCTCTGGGATCTGTCGGCCAAAGACCCGGCGGTATCGCCGATTGTGCTGAAGGGTCATGCGGCGTCGATCAATGCGGTGGCATTCAGTGCCGACGGTCATTGGCTCGCCACGGCTGCGAACGACCAAACGGCGCGCGTTTGGGACTTGACCACCACGCCACCCGGCGCGATGCCGTTGGTGATGAATGGCCATGAAGGCAGCGTCGACGCTGTCGCATTCACGAACGACGGTCGAAATATGGTAACCGCAGGCGGTGATGGGACCGTCCGCGTATGGGACCTCGCCACCGACCAACCGGCGGATGCGAAATATGTACTTCGCGGACACGTGGGCCCGATCCTGGGACTGGCCGTCAGTCCTGACGGTCACTGGCTGGCGACCGCGGGAGACGACAAGACTGCGCGGCTGTTGGACCTCACTGCGGTTGCGCAGGGGGACTTGTCGGCGGAGAATCGGCTGAAAACGGAGCTCATGCTGGAGGGGCACTCTGGCCAGATTAACGCCGTGGCGTTCAGTGCCGACAGCCGCCGCCTGGCCACAGGCAGTTCGGACGAGACGGTGCGCGTTTGGGACCTGACGGCACGCGACCCGACGTTGGAGGCGAAGCTATTCAATGGTCCCGAAGCGGCCGTCTACTGCGTCGCTTTCAGTCCTGACGGCCGCTGGCTGCTCGCCGGCGGAGAGGACAATACCGTGCGTGTTTGGGAGCTCAACGGGGCTGATCCCACGACCACCGCTTACGTCTTGCGCGGGCACGACAGCGAGATTCGCGCGCTCGCCATCAGCCCAGATAGCCGCTGGCTGGCCACCGCCAGCGCCGACGTGGCGGCACGATTGTGGTCGCTCGATCGACCCGACGAAACTGCGGCGACGGTCGTCTTGCGCGGGCACACCCAGCTTATTCACGCGCTGGCGGTGAGTGGCGATGGTCAATGGCTGGCCACCGCCGGCACCGACAAAACCGCGCGACTTTGGGATCTGAACGCCGGCGATCCATCGGTTTCGCCTGTCGTCCTTGCCGGCCATGAAGCAGGCGTTTGGGACATTGCCTTCAGCCACGACGGCCACCTGCTGGCAACGGCGGGGCTCGACTCGACGGTGCGTCTATGGGACATGGAAGCCGGTGATCCCAGGGCGTCGCCCGTTGTCCTTACCGGACACGCGGGTGCGGTATGGAAAATCGCGTTCACTCCAGACGATCGCTTGATTGTCACCGCAAGTGCCGACAAGACGGCCCGGCTTTGGGATTTGAAGGCCGGGCACCCTTCGGCCGCGCCGACCGTGCTGCGCGGTCACAACGACGAAGTGCTGTGCCTTGCCATCAGCGCCGACGGCCGTTGGCTGGTGACGTGCGACCAGGAAGGGATTGTCTTCGTATGGGACTTAAACGCAAGTGACCCATCGGCGTCGCCCGTTATTTTGCGAGGTCATGGCGAGGCCATTCACGCGGTGGCCATCAGCCCCGACAGCCGCTGGCTCGTGACCGCCAGCGCGGATGCCACCACCCGCGTTTGGGATCTGAAGGCCGCAAACCCAGCGGCGGCGCCGGATGTGTTCGATGGCCACGCCGGGCTGATCATGGCGGTGGGTTTCAGCTCCGACGGGAAGTGGCTGGCGACGCCGGGCGCCGACGACACGGTGCGGCTCTGGACGATGACCGAGCAGGGAGTGCCGCGAGAATCGCTCTTCTTGCGGGGACATCAAGATGTGGTTTCATCGCTGGCGTTCAGTCCCGACGGTCATTGGCTGGCTACCGCCGGCATCGATACGTCGGGCCGGCTTTGGGACCTTACGGCGTCGGAGCCGGGCGTTGCGCCGATCGTACTGCGGGACCACGAAACGGAGATTTTTGCCGCCACGATCAGCCCCGAGGGGCGCTGGTTCGTAACAGCGGCCGATGACGGCACGGCCAATCTTTGGCACCTGCGGCTGGACGATCTGGTCGCGTTGGCCCGCCGTGCCGCGGGCCGGGAGCTGAGCGCCGATGAGCAGAAGCTCTATCGGTTGTCGGAGACCGGAGCAGCAACGGAATCGGCGAGGGTACCAACGATCGTGGAGCAATAGCCGGCTTGATCTCAGGCCCGCGGAACAATGGAGCGAGGGTTGAGATCAGGTGCGGCGTCTGGTTGAGCGGCAGGCTGTCGGTTGCGAGGGGGCGACTGTTCCAAGTGCAGCCGAGTTGCTTCAAGCAATTGCTCATCTTCGACGTCCCAAATCTCTTGGTCGGCCCAACCCGCGACATTCACGATCAGTTGACCGAGCCGCCAACTTGGGTACCGTTGGTGGTCCTGGACAGGCTTCGCCGAGGTGCGGATTACAGCAGCAGTTGCCGGCCAATCAGCGTAAAGCAGGTATGCTACTCAATGATTTGGCCAGGCGATGCCCTTGCTTCCTCCATGCTCCTCAACCAGACTGGATTGATTCAACTGGATCGCCCTCAAATCGTCGGAGCTAAGATGACTACCGTGCGTGTTTTCCGCTGGTTGTTGATCGCCGTCATCTGTTGCGTGCCTTCTGGCGCCGTCCGCGCCGAGGCCGACGACCTGGGTACGCGCTTGATGCACTCGACGTTCAAGCTCACCAACGGCAAGGCCAATGGGACCGTGTTCCTCCTGAGCCGGCCGAAAGCCGACGGTCAGCCACAGACGATCCTGATCACCGCGGCGCACGTCGTCGAACAGATGGAGGGCGAAGAGGTCGACCTCGTAACGCGCAAGCACGGTCCTGACGATTTGGTGGAAAAAATGCCCGTCAAGATCCGCCTCCGCCAGGAAGGCAAGCCGCTCTGGGCCAAACACCCGGCACTCGACGTCGCCGCGCTCGCGATTACGTTACCCAGGGAGGTCGAGCCTGCACTCTTGTCGGTCGACTTGCTGGCCACCGATGACATGCTCAAACAATACGAAGTTCATCCGGGCGACCTGCTGCGTTGCGTCGGCTACCCTCACTCGGGCCAGTTCGAGGCGAATACGGCGGGCTTCCCGGTGGCACGGCTGGGTTGCGTGGCCAGCTTTCCGCTGGTCCCCACGAAAAAGACCAACGGTTTCCTCTTCGACTTCAACGTCTTCGAAGGGGACAGCGGAGCGCCGGTCTTTTTGGAGGAGCACAACCGCTACTATGGCGGCAAGGTGCAAGAGGGACGCGTGCAGTTGATCCTGGGTTTGATCAGTGGGCAGCACATGATCGACGAGCAGTACAAGATGATCTACCAGTCGGGAATGACCCGGCACCGGATGGGACTGGCGATTGTCATGCATGGCGCCTCGATTCGCGAAGCGATCGAGTTGCTGCCCAAGCCGGCCGGATGAACTTCCCGTCGCGCAGCGTTACTGTAGCACTCGTTGCGTGGCGTCGAGGGCCGCTCGGTTGATTTGCGGGGCGAGTCTGACGGCCAGAGGAACGAGCCGTTTGATCTCGGGGTGCTCCGACAGGTCGACGAGCGCGGTCAACTCGACGCCGAGTTGCCAGAAGCCGCCGCCCAGGGGAACGTTTTGGCGCACCAGGCCCAATACGAAGTGCGTGTGCGCCTCAGACCAAAAACCGACAACGACTTGTTCGGCGCGGAACGGTTGGGGCAGCACCAACGCCAGACCCTGGCTCGAGAGATCCTTGGTTACCGCGTGCGTCAACTCATCGACACATACCTCAGCGCCGTCATATGGCACCAGCAACACCGGCAAGGTCCGGTTGGAGCGATCTTCCCAACGAGCATCGCCGGCGCTGGGGGACTGGTTCGGACTGGACGCATCGATGAATCGTCGCACCAACTTATGGACTTCCACGTGCTCGCGGCGCCTGGCAAATGAAAACATGGGATTCCCGTCGTACGTTCGGCTCTTTCGCAATCGCAGGCCACGCCGGAAAGTACCGTCGCGGCGGATCGCGCCTGCGAAAGTATAGCTCGCAATTCCCTCAGCCTAGGCCATCGGCTTCGTTCCCAATTCGTCCTGCCACTGCTTCAACAGGGCCAATGCCGCCAGTGGCGTAAGGCTGTTAAGGTCTGCCTGGCGAAGCCTTTCCAGCAGCGGGTGCTCGGCGGCGGCAAAGAGCGTGAGCTGCAAGTCGCCGCCAGGCCGTGCGATGCGACGCCGGGCGAGCTTCGGCTTTCCACGCTCGTCGAGATGGTCCTGTTCCAGCCGCGACAGGATCTGCTTGGCCCGGTCCAGGACTTCGCGCGGCACGCCGGCCAACCGCGCAACATGGATGCCATAGCTCTTGTCAGCCGCGCCATCGACGATCTGATGCAGAAACACGACGTCGTCCTGCCACTCGCGAACCGCCACGTTCAAGTTCTTCACGCCCGATAGCGAGTTTGCCAGATCCGTGAGCTCATGGTAGTGCGTCGCGAACAAAGTGCGGCAGCCGACGTGGTCATGCACGTATTCGACCACCGCCCACGCGAGCGACACGCCGTCGTAGGTGCTTGTTCCCCGGCCAATCTCGTCCAGAATCACCAGGCTTCGGGACGTTGCGGTGTTCAAGATGCGGGCCGTTTCGGTCATCTCGACCATGAACGTGCTCTGGCCGCGGGCCAATTCGTCGCTGGCGCCGACGCGGGCAAAAATACGGTCGGCTACTCCCAAAGTCGCCTCGCGCGCCGGCACGAACGAACCCATCTGTGCCAACAATTGAATCAACGCCACCTGGCGGATGTAGGTGCTCTTGCCCGCCATGTTTGGACCTGTGATCAGCAGCATGAGCCCCTCGTCCGGACCGGCGGTCACATCGTTGGGAACGAAGGCTCCCGCCGCCATCCGAGTATCGAGCACGGGGTGCCGTCCAGCGACGATGCGAAGCACCGGCTCGTCGACCAGCTTAGGCCGGCAATATCCGCGCTCGCGGGCCAGGTTCGCCAGCCCGGCAAGCACGTCGGTCTGGGCCAGCGCGCCGGCGGTCCCCCGCAGCCGACGAGCTCCGGCCGTCACCAGGTCGCGCAGCTCGAGAAACAGTTCGTGCTCCAAGTCTTTGGCTTTCTCGTCGGCCGTGAGCACCTTCTCCTCGTATTCCTTGAGCTCCGGCGTGATGTAACGTTCGGCGTTCTTGACCGTCTGTTTTCGAATGTAACGTTCGGGCACCTTGTCGCGGTGCGTGTTGGTGACCTCCAGGTAGTAGCCGAAGACACTATTGAAGCCGACCTTCAGGCTGGGTATCGCGGTGCGCTGCGCCTCCTCGGCCTGGTAGCGGGCGATCCATTGCTTGCCGCCGGTCGTCAGCTCGCGCAGGGCATCGAGCTCGGCACTGAAGCCCGGTCGGATGAAGCCCCCTTCGCGGCTGACGAGCGGGCATTCGTCCTCCAGCGCCGCGTCGAGCCGGCCGCGGATGTCGGGACAAAGGTCGAGCTCGGTTTCAAGTCGCGTCAACAGCGCGCTTGTGCGTGCCGTGAGTTTGGCTTTGAACACCGGGAGCGTCCGCAGAGTGCGGGCAAGGTGGTTCAAATCGCGAGGGCTGGCGCGGCCGGTGGTGACGCGCGCCAGGAGCCGCTCGACGTCGTAAACCCGCCGCAGCTCATCGCGCAGCTCCTCGGTCAGCTTGGGGTGGGCCACCAGCTCGCCGACAGCGTCGAGCCGCTCGTCGATCGCGGCGGTGGCCGTGAGCGGGTTTGCCAGCCAGTCAGCCAGGAGCCGGGAGCCCATCGCCGTCGCCGTACGGCCCAGTACGTCCAAGAGCGACCCATCGCGGCGACCCTCACGGAGCGTGCGGGTAATCTCCAGGCTGCGGCGCGTCGCTTCGTCGATTTCGAGCGTGTTGCCTGGCCGGTACGGTACAAGCCGGTCGATGTGCCCTAGCGAGGTCTTTTGCGTCTCGGCGAGGTAATCGAGAATCGCCCCGGCCGCGCGAACGGCAGGCACATCGACCGCCTCGAAACCGAAACCTTCAAGCGTCTGCGTCCCGAAGTGCTTGGCCAGGGCTTCGCGCGCGGCGTGGTGCGAGAAAACCCAGGCGGGCCTGCGCGTGACGACGACCCGCTCATCGAACCGCGCCGGGGGCAGTTCGACGTCTTCCGCCAACAGGCACTCGACCGGCGCGATACGGGCCAGTTCATCGGAGAGGCGTGTGGGCGAAACCTGAGCGGCCAGAAAACGGCCGGTCGAAAGATCGACCCAGGCCAGGCCGACGATTTCGCCAGGCACGAGCGCCGCCAGGAAGTTGCTTTCTTGTGGGTCGAGGAGTGCGTCGTCCGTAACGGTGCCGGGCGTGACGACGCGGGTGACTTCGCGTTTGACCAGGCCCTTGGCCAGCTTAGGATCTTCAACCTGGTCGCAGATGGCGGCTCGCAAGCCGGCGGCGATCAGTTTACCCAGGTACGTATCGAGTTGATGATGGGGAAAGCCGGCCATGGGAACGGGGTTTTCTCCCTTGTCGCGACTGGTCAGTGCGAGGTTCAGCACGCGGGCCGCCAGCTTGGCGTCGTCATGGAACATCTCGTAAAAATCGCCCATGCGAAACAGCAGGATCGCGCCGGGGCATGCCGCTTTGGCGTCCTCGTACTGCTGCATCATGGGAGTGTTGGCCATGTGACGAACTGGCAAGGGGGCTTTGGAAGGAATCGATGGCGACTCGCGAGGCATGCTAACAAATGGGCGGTGCGATCGAAAGTGGCGGTACCCCGTACCCAACGACAGGTCGTTATTCGACGACTGGTCAGCGGCGTGGTTCAACGACTAGTGGAGATATTTCATCGAAGACTAGCGATCGCAGGAATCGCCAACGGGCAACTTGACGGGGAGCGAAGAATGGAGTGAAAATGGTTTTATGAGAAACCCGCGATCCCTTGGAACCCCAATCTAATTGCGCAAGCCATTCCCATTTTGTTTTCGGTTCCTGTTTTTGGTGAATGTGGCGATTTTCACCACCAGTTGAGAACATAGGTTCAATATGGCAAGGCAGTGGTTTTACTCCCATGGCGGAGTTAAGCGAGGCCCCGTTTCACCGGAAGAACTCCGACAACTTGCCGCCAGCGGACAACTGCGACCTACGGACCTGCTGCGGCGGGTTGGGACGCTCAAGTGGCGTTCAGCCGCCAAGGCGCGGGGATTATTCGTGCCATCGGACTCTACGAAATCACCGTAGAGGGTTCCTCGCGTTTGGCCCAGAAATCGAGTTGTTGGTCTTGACGTCGTAGATCTCGCTCAGGTAAACCCACGCGATAATCCTGGCGTATTCGGACTCGATTGATGGCCCTCGCCAGATCTCTGTAGGACGACAGGCGCGACCGCGCCAGGTCCCACGACCGTCGTCCATTCGCGTACACGCCACCTCGTGACCAAGCCATTGGTCACATAAGGATCTCCTGTCGCAAATTCCTCGACTACGGCGGGGCTCGATGATTGAAAGAGTAGCACGGCGCCGTCGATCGGGTTGGCGAAGGCTCCCCCAAGCAGGAGCTCTCCGCGCGCGACAGCTTGTTGGGCATAGTCCAAATGCACTGTCCGAAATGGCACTCGCAAGTTGGCGAATCCGTCGACGAAGTCATAGAAGAGCAGGTAGTGCATTGATGAATCATTCCCGACCACTGGCCACATGAGTTTAACCGGTGTCAATCGCGCCGGGAGCGGTGGGCTTCATGGTCGCGATTCTACCGAAGATCCTTTCAATGCGACATCCCGGAGTAACCGCGCACACAAATCAACGCACTATTTCACGCCGGACTTTACCTTTTCGGAGTCAGGCGGTAGCCGCACCGGCGATTTACTCGCGGTGCGATCTTTCCGATGGCTACGGAGAGTGCACAGGGATGGGAATTCGGCCGAATTTTCTCGTGATCGGGGCCATGAAGGCCGGCACCACCAGTCTTTATCGACTGCTTTGCCGGCACCCCCAGATCGGAATGAGTCGCGAAAAGGAGCCCGCCTTCTTTTGCGCGGACGAGATCTTCGCACGAGGCTGGGCATGGTACGAATCGCTGTTCACCGATGCGTATGGGAAGACGGCAGTCGGTGAGGCGAGCACTTCATACACCAAGCGGTACGTATATCCTCGCGCGGCGGAACGGATCGGCGAGCACCTGCCCGACGCTCGACTGATCTACGTCGTCCGTCATCCGCTGGAACGGATCGAATCGCAGTGGATGCACGGCGTCCATCAGGGTTGGCACTCATCGAGTTTCCGCCGGGCTTTGGAAGAGCCGGGGCTGCTTGACCCGAGCCGATATTGGTCGCAGATCAGCGCTTATCGTAAGTTCTTCCCGGACGAGAGGATCTTGGTGTTGCTCTTCGACGAATTCAAGCATCGACCTGCCGAGTTCATGTCCCAGGTGTTTCGATTTCTCGGCGTTGACCCCGACGCACCGCTCGGCGAATTGGGTAAGGCGGAAAACGCGTCCACGTCGATGGAAAGTGAGCGGCCGATCCTGTCGCGGTTGCGGTGTCTACCGCGATTCACCCAAGCCATGGGACTCTTGCCTCTTGCCTGGCGCAACGAGGTGAAGCAGCGATGGTTCACCAGGCGTATGCTCCTACGTCCGGTCTGGCGCGCGATGGACCGTCAGAAGGTACTCGCCGCGATCGGCGACGACATCCGCGAGTTTCTACAGTTTTACGGCAAGCCGATCGACCACTGGAACCTTTCGTGACCTTCCATCGACTTCATTGAGCACCTCGGCGAGGTCGAGCACACGGCCGTCGAGCTCGTGTCGCGAGGTGACGTAGTCGTAGATCCGCAATCCAAACTTCGCGGCGCGGCCACTGCCCGAGCAGAGCTTGCGGACGGCGTCGGCCATCACCTGCAAGTCGCCATCGGCGGCAATCCCACAGCCATGGCGGGTCAAGAAGTCATCAGGATTGGCCCGCAACGAAGCGACGGGCACGCCGTACTTGCCCGCTTGCAAGAATGTCACGGGAAACCCTTCGTAGTCGGATGTGTTGACCAGTACACTTGCCTGTGCGAAGTAGCCTTCAATCTTCGAAAAAGCGACTTGTTCGATGATCCGCAGGTTGGGGGGCACGTGGGTCATGATCCGCTCGTGCAATTCCGGCTTGGCACGATTCAGGACCATCACGAAGGGGATTTCGGGACAGCGCCTCGCCAGCTCCACGCACAAGTCGGGGCGCTTATAGGGTTCGGATTTGCCGATCCACAGGGCGAAGCGATCGCTCTCCTTCGAACGCGGACAGCGCGCGGAGCGGTTCAGATCGATCGGATCCGCGATCAAAACCGAATCTCTGCTGAAACGAGTTCGCAACAGCGATTGCTGGCGCGATGTTTGTGAAATGATTCGATCGGCGTGCATCAGGCCGTAGTGGCAAACTCGCCACATCTCGCCATCGAGGTTTCTGACTCGCGACCCGCTGCGGCTCTCCAACGAGACGTTCGAGTCGGACTCCAGCAGCAACACGCTCCTGCGCCCTCGACGTTGGCAGTGCGCGACCGTCTCGGATGTGATATGGTGCGTTCCGAACGAGCAGTAGACATCGGCGTCGATCATCTCCAGTGCCCGCCGACGCCGCGGTTCGACGAAACGGCGCAGGTAAATCTCGCGTTGGAGCGGCGCGGCCAACCGGATCGACATGGCCAAAGGAAGCTGCCATGTAAGACTCGGCTTTGGCCTGCGCCTCAGGGCCACCCACGGCGCACTCGGCCGGCGTGAAACGTACTGCCGTACTTCATCCAACAACCGTTCGCTGAAGCGGTTGGGCGAGGCCATCGCGATCACGTTCACGCCGTCGATCCGCTGCCACGGCGGTTGGCCATGATCAAACACCGCGACCGTGACTTCGAAACCGGGAAGCTTCGCCAACCCGCGGGCAAAAAGCCAGGCCCGAACTTCCGAACCACCAAACCTCCCTGTCGCGTCCGAATCAAACAAGGGGTACGCAAAGGGGCAGACGAAGCAGACTTCCATTGCCGACCCTGTTCCACACTGCGGCGGATTATGTTGCCCACAATCCAGCAGTGTCCTGGCGCAACTTCGTGGTTACAAGATTTTGAAACCGTCGCGTATCGCGCGCATCGCGGCCGATCGAGAGAAGCAATTAAATTGAGAAGAGTTATTTTTTGTTTCAGCGCCAGTCGGCGTTCGTCCAGCTTGGAAGGGCCTTGAAGCATGCGTTCGGTCATTTGTGATTGTCGCAGCGAGAGATTGCGAATCTGTAACCTCTTTTGTTTGTGGCAACACTGAATTTTATACGGGCGCCGAATTGTTTGGTGCCGGGGCAGCGATCGACTGATGGATGGTCATGTCAATGGCGCCGTTTTCGAGGTTTTGGGGGGCGGCGAGGGAGCGGCCGCCCTGGGAAGACGGGCCTCTAATCTATTCGCTTCTGCGTGAGTGGGATGGCAACGGGCCTCATCAATTACTGATTGGCGCAGCTAGCACCAGCGGCAACCACGCGTCGCAGTCGACAGGGGGACATGGCGAGCCCTCGGTAGCCGACCTAGTCCAAAGGGTACTCAACGCGTTGAAGCGCCTGGTCCATAAGAACGACGACAAACGCAGGATTGAGTTGTACCGTGTCGCCCTCAGGGTCCCGATCTTTCGCTGCGCCGATGAGCTTTTGGACACCTTGCGGCGGCAAGATGTCGTGGGTCCGAAGGATGTCCGCCCGCATGCTCGCTGGTTGATAAAAGTTGCCGCGCATCGTGAGCCACTGCTGCTCGGCGTCGCGCTTCTTGGTTTGGCTGGCACAAAGGAAGACGTATTAGATTTGCAAGTGATCGGTAAGCACAACGATTTCTCCCCATTGGTAGTTTTGGCCATTAAAAACCTGCTGGGAGAATGAGCCGGCCATGAAAGTCAGCGCGGCGGTCGTCACATTTAACCACGAGCCGTTTATCGCCCAGGCGCTCGAAGGCGCTCTGGCGCAGGAAGTCGACTTTGCTTACGAGGTCGTCGTCGCCGACGACTGCTCGACCGACGGCACGCGCGCGATCCTGATCGAGTACCAACGGCGGTATCCGGCCAGAATTCGCTTGCTGCTGCACGATCGCAACCTCGGTTGCACGCGCAACGTGGCGCGGCTCCTGGAGTCGTGTCGGGGCGAGTATATCGCCTTGCTCGACGGTGACGATTACTGGACACATCCAAAGAAACTGCACCGACAAGCCGCTTACCTCGATCGTCATCCGACCTGCGCGATTTCTTATCACCAGGTGCGCGAACTGGACAAACCCGGCGGTGTTGAGTTGTTTTCGGTGCCTGCCGGTCAGACGCCGGTGGGCGGGATGCGAGAATTGCTGGCCGACGGAATCGTGCCGACCTGCTCCGCGATGTTCCGCCGAACGCACCTGGTGCCGCTTCCGGGTTGGTTCGAAGATGCCTATCCCCCCGACTTGGTCCTCAAGGCGCTGGCCGTTGATTGGGGGACCTTCGACTTTCTTGAGGAACCAATGAGCGTCTACCGGCTGCATCCTGGCGGCTGTTGGAGCCGATCGAACTTGGGGGATCGCTTCCTCTCCCAGATCGAGATTCTTCACAGGCTCAACAACCACTTCGCGCAACGTTACGACCGCTGGACACGGCGAGCTGTGGCCAAGCGTGTAATAGAGCTGGCACAATTGGCCGAGTCCGATGGTGACCTGCCGCAAGCAAGACGGTATCTGCGCCGCTTTCTCCGAACTGTCCCCTGGGGCCGCCCGGTGAAGCCGGATCAATGGCGCATCGTCGCGAGGGTGTTTCACCCGCAATCCTATCAAGTTGCCAGGCGGCTGCGAGAATGGCTGCGATGCAGTTCCCTATGATCATGCGCCATGCCGCTTGTGCCTCGCCGCCGCATCCTCACTTGAAGTTGAGTCATTCCGCAGTTGGGGTTGTTGGGGCGCCCTTGACCTTTATGTAGCGATCGGCGAAGGCGAGGAACGTCGGCCAGTTCGGGCCAGTGGTATGGCCCCCCTTGTGCTGGCGAAAGGCGAGCTCACCGTCGATGATCGGCGACTCGATTGCCGGGAACTCGGCCGTACCGAGGTCCTTCTTTCCCAGAAGAGTAAACACAGGACCGGCGGCGACGGCCGCAAGGAAGCTGCCTCGCTGATCCACCCATTGCCCCTCGGCTCCCGGACCGCTCGATGCGCCATAGCTGATGAACGTCGGCCGCGGCGCGCATAGGGCGATCAGTTCGTGAGCGTCGACCGGCAGGTCGGCCGGCGTCAACGGGCCACCGTATTTGAGAAAGTTTCCGGCCATCCAATGATACTCGCCCGAACCAGTGAGGTTCTCGACCAGCTCTCCGAAATTGCGGCGGTGGAGCTTTGCCCCGCCCTCGCCCGAGGAACCAATGAAGCCGATGGCGAAGCGTTGATCGTAGGCCATCGCGACCAGCGCCGCCTTACCGTACCGGGAAAGTCCCTCGATGCCGACCTGCTTGGCGTCGACGGCCTTATCGGTCTCAAAGTAGTCGAGTGCGCGGCTGGCACCCCAGGCCCAGGCGCGCAAAGCACCCCAATCGTCCGCTTTGCGAACCTGCCCCTTGTTGCAGAGGCCGATAATGCCCCTGGTCAGCCCCGCGCCGCCGTCGGCCTGAATGCTGTTCGGGACAATGATCGCGACGCCCCATCCTTTGGAGAGCACCTGCTGCTGCCACGACGGCCCGCCTCCGCGAAAGCCTCCCGGACGCGGTCCGAAGCTGCCAAAGCCAAACTCCATCATCACGGGCACGGGCCCAATGGTATTCGCCGGCGTCGTCAGCGTGAGTTGGATTTCGACCTTGATCTGCGGATAGATCGAGTTGTCAACTTGCCCGATCAACCTCCTGGTGATTGCAAGGATGTCGCCGACCTTTTCCTCTTTGGTCTCGACCACCTGCCACTTTACGTTGGGGACATTTTTCGGGACGCGGCCATACAACTCGCGATCGAAGTCTTCGACAATCTGCGGCCGGCGCTTGTCCCACCACTCGTCGGGCGTGGTGACCTTCGTCCCGTCGTCACACAAGAGCGGGTCCGGGAGCGTGAACGCATTGACCTTCGCTTCGTCGTAGTTGGCGGCGTTGGGCGCGCCAGGGTTCATGCCGTTGGCGCCCTCGCGCAACGACTTGATCCCCAGGGCTTCCATCATCAACTTGTGATCCTGCTCGGCCGTCAATTCCAGAGGTGCGGGATCGGATGGCTTAGCTTCTTGCGCGGAGGCGCGAATGGCGGCCGCGGTCAGCAGAACCGCGAGGATGGCTCGTGGCATCGGAAAGGTCCTGGGAGCGAGGGAAGGACGTGCGGGAACTTCGAACCGATGCGATTTGCGAACGGAAGACTTGCCTCCGCTGATACGTGTCATGCGAGGATCTCCTTGTGGACGGTCCCCGTGACGTCGGTTAGCCGCATGTCGCGCCCGGCATAGTGATAAGTTAAGCGCTCGTGATCAAGCCCCAACAGGTGGAGAATCGTGGCGTGCAGATCGTGGACGTGCATTGGGTTCTCGACTGCCTCGTAGCCGAATTCGTCGGTCTGGCCATAGGCGATCCCCCGTTTCGCGCCACCGCCGGCGAGCCACACCGTAAACCCCTTATTGTTGTGATCGCGGCCATCGGCGTTCTGCCCGTGCGGCGTGCGGCCGAACTCTCCGCCCCAAATCACCAGCGTTTCGTCGAGGAGCCCCCGCGCACGCAGGTCCGTCAAAAGGCCCGCAATCGGACGGTCGACGGCGCGTGCGTTCCGGGCGTGTCCGGACCTCAGTCCGCGATGCTGGTCCCAGTCGCCGTGCGTTAATTCGACAAAGCGAACGCCTGATTCGACGAATCGCCGGGCGAGCAAACACTGACGGCCGAAATCCGCAGTCGCCGGGTCTTCGAGTCCGTAAAGACTCGTGGTCGCCGCCGATTCCTGTGTGAGATCCATGATACCGGGCAGCTTTCCCTGCATTCGGAACGCGAGTTCGTACGACTCGATGACTCCATCGACTTCGGGGTAAGTATGCTCACGCTCGACCAGGTCGCGATTCATCGACTGGAGGAGCTCGAGCTGGAGACGCTGGGCTGCCGCGTCGATTCGTGAGTTCTTGATGTTTCCAACCTTGGCCTCGGCGACCGGCCGTCCTTCATTTCCGATGCGCGTTGCCTGGCAGGCCGCCGGGAGGAAGGCACTGCCGTAGTTCTGCGCCCCTCCGTTGCGTCCAGTCGGCTTGATCGAAATGAAGCCGGGCAGGTCGTCGCTCTCGGTCCCCAGGCCGTAGAGCGTCCATGCACCGAGCGACGGTCGGATGAATTGCGAGCTGCCGGTATGCAACATCAAGTAGGCTTCCGGATGGGCCGGGAGGTTGGTATGCATGCTGCGAATGATGCAAAGTTCGTCGGCCTGCGAGGCGAGTTCGGGGAATAGATCGGAGACCCAAAGCCCGCATTCGCCACGTTGCTTGAACGTCCAAGGCGAGCCCATCAGCTTCGCACCGGGGATGCGGCCTGGCCGGGCCGATGGCTTTCCGTCGGCCAGGGAAAGCTCCGGCTTAAAGTCGAAGGTATCGACGTGCGAGGGCGCGCCGTTCATACAGAGGAAGATCACGCGACGCGCCCGAGCTGGGAAGTGCGGGGCCTTTGGCGTGAGTGGTGAATGATTCGGACCTGCGCAGGCTTCCATCGTCGACAGGCCGGCGAACGCCATGTAGCCAAATCCGCATGACACGTTCTTCAAAAGCTCGCGACGAGAGATTCCACGCGGATTCATTGGTTTATCCTCGACGCTTGAGAAGCGAATCACGATCACTTAATCCAAATACCGAAACTCGGCGCTTGCGAAGAGTGCCTGACACAATTCCGTCCAGGCTTCGCGCGCGGGGTCGGAAATTCCCGCCAGTGTTTTCTCGCGGCGGGCTGCCGGTGCGGCGTAATCCCGGACGAACAGGAGGGCTCGGCATTGTTCCAATTCCGTCGGTCGCCGCGCGAGAGCGAGTCGATATGCAAGTTCAACCCTGCTGGAGTCGTCGCTTTCCAGGGTGTGGAGTCGATCGGCCAACGCTTCGGACTGCTGGTACACGAACGGGCTGTTCAGAAAGTAGAGTGCCTGGGCCGGTCCGGTCGTCGTCGCTCGCTCGCTCGTCACAACGCTGGGGTCCGCGAAGTCGAATAGGGCAAGCGATTCGAGCACCTGATCGCGGATCACCGGCAAATAGACCGACCGATGCGTATCCGTAGCGTCCAAACCGACGACTCGAACGAAAAAGGCCAGACCTTCTCCCGTGCGAGCCACCATCGACCCGGTCGGCGGCTCGCTCGTGAGCCGGCCACCGACGGCCAGAAGGGCGTCGCGCAGTTCTTCCGCGTCGAGCCGCCGCTTACTCATTCGCCAAACGAGCTCGTTGTCGGGATCGACCGCGAAGTTCCGCGATTCGTAGGTTGAGTCGAGTCCGTAGGCCCGACTGAGCACGATCTGCTGGATGAGCTTCTTGATCGACCAGCCATTGGCCATGAAATCGACGGCAAGCGTGTCGAGCAGCTCGGGGTGGCTCGGCGGTGTACCGGCTGCACCGAAGTTGTCGGGCGTGGGCACGAGCCCTCGGCCGAAAAGGTGCAGCCAGACCCGGTTCACGATCACGCGGGCAGTGAGCGGATTCGTGGCACTAGCGGTCCAATTAGCCAACTCAAGGCGGCCGCTTCCCTCCACGATCGGCGCGGCTGACTCATCGCAAAGTACCTGGACGAGGCCCCGCGGTACGATCAGACCCGGCTGATCCAGCTCTCCGCCGACATAGAGTGGACTATCGAGGACCTCGTCACGCTCGCGGACGCCCATCGCGAACGCGCGGGGCGGAGCCCCAGGGCGGTCGATGAGCAGTCGGTAGCGAAGCGTTGCGAGCATCGAATTGGCCCGCCGAAGCCGGTCGCGGTTCGCCTCGCCCGGTGGGATGTCGTCGCGCTCGCGGATGAGGGCGGCAAGCCGTTCCTCCATTGCGGCTCTCTGCTCAACCGTGAGCGAGGGAACCGCCGAGGCTACGTTCGCATCCGAAGGAAGTTCGATCAATGGAGACGCGTTGAAGTTCGGGAAGACGCCCGCCAGCGTGCCCGAACAGGTCTGGGTGCTGCGGAAAATGCCGGAGAGCGCGTAGTAGTCGCGCTGGGGAATTGGGTCGCTCTTGTGGTCGTGGCAGCGCGCGCACGCGACCGTGAGGCCGAGGAACGCTCGTGTGGTGGCCTCGATCTGCTCGTCGACAACATCCAGGAGGAACTGCCCGCGATTCTCGGCATCATGGGCCTTGCTGCCTAGGGCCAGGAAGCCTGTCGCGACGATTTGATCGGCCGTCTTGCGATCGTCGGCGGCGGGCAGGAGATCACCGGCGATTTGCTCCCGTACGAACTGATCGTACGGCTTGTCGGCATTAAACGAAGCGATGGCCCAGTCGCGATATCGCCAGGCCTGGGGGTAGGTGAAGTTCGTCTTACCGCTCGACTCGGCAAATCGAGCAACGTCGAGCCAGTGCCGCGCCCAGCGCTCGCCGAAGCGGGGAGATGCGAGTAGGCGATCGACGACCGTGGCAAGCGCGTACGGCGAGTCGTCACGCAGGAACGCATCGAGCTCATCGGGCGTGGGAGGCAGGCCGGTGAGGTCGAACGTCATCCGTCGCAGAAGCCTCACGCGGTTGGCATCTGCCACCGGGGCGAGGCCTCGGGATTCGAGGGCGGCGAGTAGGAAGCGATCAATTTCTCCTCGGGGCCAATCCGCCCGTTTGACGGTCGGTGGCACGGCCTTAATCGGGCGCCGGAATGACCAAAACTCGCGTCCCTTGGCGAGGTCAAGCTCGGGTGTCGGCGGAACTGCGGGCGCAGAGTCTGTTCCCTGTGCTTCTGATGTGGTCGGCGTCTCCTTCGAACCGCCGGGCTTACCGAGCCCAACGCCGGACCTCCGCGGAAAGGACTTACGGTACTCCGCCAAAGAGAGAAATCCGTCACGATCCGTATCGAGGCGACGGAACATCGGCTCAATCGTTGCCGCGGCACCTCTCATGCGAGGAGAATTGCGGAGAAAGTCCTGGTACTCGTCGAAAGAGAAGCGACCATCGAGATCCGCATCGCCCAGGGAGAAGATACGCTCGGCGTCGAATGCCGGAATAGGCTGGGCGACCGCCTGGCCGTTCAAGAACAGGGCCAGCACCAGGGCAACGCGCGGTGGAATTCCTGTCATGTTGGCCCTTTGCTTCTCCGGAGCATCCTCCCCGGGCCGATCCAAGAGACTTATTTCAATGACCGCAGATAAGCGAGCAAGTCGGCGCACTGGTTGGGTGTAAGATTCGCGATCAAGCCGTCGGGCATGGCCGATAGCTTCTGTTGCGTGCGATCTTCGATCTCAGCCCGAATGAGAGCCCGCTCGACACCACTCGCCTCGCGGATACGGACGACGGTGGCGCTCTCGCTGACGACGAAGCCCGTAAACATGAGACCATCAACCGTACTGAATTGATACGCTTCATAACCCTGGGCGATCTTCGCGCTCGGTTGCAGCATCGATTCGATGAGTTCCTCGGGCTTGTTCCGCTTGCCGATGTCGACCAGGTGGGGCCCTTTCGGTCTCTGACCGTCGGCGGTCGTGTGGCACGCAACGCACGACTGCGACTTGAAAAGCAATTCGCCCTTCGACGGGTCACCCGTTGCGGCGAGCGCTTTGCTTCTGGCAAATTCGTGAGTCATGTTGCCGATTTGGTTTGGATCGTTGGGATCGGCCTTCGGCAGGGTGATCGGCTGTTGATTGTCGAGAGCGGAGTTTCCTGCGGCGGGCTGCGCGGAGTTTCCTGCGGCGGCCGAAGCCAGCGGCAGCGCGGCGAGCGAGACCTGGTGCCGCGCCAGTTCGGCCTTAAGGAAGGTAACCGTGTCAGAATCGCCATCGCCCGCCGCCGCGGTGATGACCGCATCGATTCGTTTACTGCTCTCCCACTCGACACCGTCGTAGTAAGGGCCGGTGTTGTCGGGGCGGATACCCCACCACGTGCCCTGATAATCGGCTTCGCGGTGGTAGAGTCGGATGAGCGTGGCAAGAATTCCCCGGCGCAGCTCCGGCTTGCGTACGATCGCCAGCTTTTTGATCAAACTCTCTACCGCGACCGGGTCGTGCATGTAACGCATCGCCCACAGCGCCCCTTGCCAGTGCGGACCGTCGAGGGCCTCGATACAAGCGTCGACCGCGCGGAGCGACACAAGAGCGCGCACCGCCAGGTGTGGGACGACACGATCGGGATCCGGCTGGTTTTGAACTGGCCGATCGGTTGGCATCGCGGAACCTTGCGGACGATCCGTCAACGGGATGATGCTCGTCGCGGCGGACCGATCGTTGAGGCGCCCCAAGCTGATCAGGGCTTGCGCCCGGACTCGAGGCGACTCATCACTCAGGGCCGCGACGAAAGGCTGGACGTCCAGACCGGCGAGCTCCTGTCGACGATCGGTAAGGGCCCGCAGCGCGAACTCGCCGAGCGCGGCGTCTTCAGCCAGGCTGAGCAAACGCTCTCGCGAGGCATCGCCGTCGAGTTGCTTCAACGTGAAGGCGGCGGCCACCCGGCCTTCTAGCGGCGCCGAAGCATCCGATGCGAGCCGATCGAGGGCCTGCGTGGCGGCGACGTTTTTGCCGCGCCGCAGCACCTCGCCCTGGGCGTGCAGTCGCGTAACGGCACGCGGCGCGGCCAGATATGCGACTAGCACGTCGATATCGGCGTGTTTGAGATCGGGGAACGGTTCGGCTTGAAAGCCTTTCGGCGTGATACGAGCGACGAAGCCCACGTTTGGACCGACAAAGACGGCCGCTTCGCCGCCTTGCCAGCTTGCCACAAACAACCGCCCGCTGCCGTCGATGTCCATTCCGGTGGCCCGCGGCATCGTCAGAAAGACTTCCTGCTTGAGGTCGAAAGTCGCAGCGTGCGAAGTCAACTCATGCCGGTAGACCTGGCTGCGTCCCCAATCACCCGTGAAAAGGGTGTTTGCATACTGAGTGGGCCAGGATGGGTCTTGCACGAACAGAGCGCCTGTGCCACCGCCGCCGCCAAAAGTGCCAAGCGTCGGCATAATCTCGTCGGTGAAATTGGCGAACAGTTGTGTGTAGCCGTAGAGCGCCGTCTGCCGCAGCAGGCTGACGCGCGTATCCCAGCCGGCGCCGTCGTTGGTGTTGTCCCGCGCGAAGATATTCATGAACGGGTCGATGGCCAGGTCGAACGGATTCCGCAGCCCGCTGCAATAGATTTCCATCTCGCTGCCGTCGGGCCGCACACGAACGACGCCCCCGCCACGTAAAGAAATCGCGGTACCGTCGGCTGCGACGGCCTGCTTGATGCCGTAGTCGCCAACACCGATGTAGAGCCAACCATCGATGCCCATGCGGACGCAGTTGGTCGTGTGATCGCCGCCGCGATTGGTAATTTGGTCAGTGGTCAGGCCGGTAACGAGTACTTGCTGTTGGTCGGAGACGCCGTCGCCGTCTTCGTCGTGAAAGACCGAGAGTGTGGGTGGATGCATGACCCAAACCGCGCCGTCGCGGTACACCAGGCCGCGCGGGTGCTCGACTTTCGCGAATACGGTCGCGCTATCGACTTTGCCGTCGTCGTTCTCATCGACGCAGCGGAGGATCTTTCCGCCGCCAGGCGTGCGGCCGAGCGAGCCTTGTTCATCGACAGCGACATAGATCGCGCCGGTCGGTTCGGCCGCGATCGCCACGGGGTAGCTCACACTCGGTGGCGAGGCGAAGAGCGTCGCCTCGAATTCCGGCGGCACTTGAACACTTTCGCGAAAGGTTTTGTCATCGATTGGCTTGGAGCTGCCATTCCTCTCCGGCGGGCCACCGGCGGGCGGCCCGAACCCGAATGGCTGAGGGACGAAGCCCTTGCTGCTCCCGGTCAACTGCGATGCAATCGAAGCCGAGCGTTGCTTCACGAAATGTCTAAGGTCGGGCGGCTGCGGGCCCGGCCCGCCGGGTCCGCCAAACCCCGGCGACGGCTCGTTCCGCGCGGCGGCAGTTTTGGCTTCCTTGTCGCGAATTGCCTGCGTTGAGTTTTCGATAGCCTCGATCTGCTCGCGGAGCTGCGCGCTCGCAAACGTGGTCGACAACAGGTGCTCGACAATCGCACGATACTTCTTTTTCACTTCTTCGATGGCAAGCAGACGGTCTGGCAGCTTGTTCTCGCCCGGATACGGCTTGATCAGACTCAAATCCATCAACTGCTCCGGCGAGCCCATTAGAAGAAAGTTGGCGAACGAGAATTCCAGGTCGCCCGGGAAGAAGCTGAACTTGCCCGTTGGTGAGTCCAGATAAAGACCAAAGTTGTGGCCCAGCGCAAAAAAGCTCTCGAGGTTCGAGGTCAGGGCATTCGCGGCCATGAACCGGAGAAAGGCGTCGACGTCGAGGAAAGAATCGATTCGCTTCTTGAATTCGTCGTCCGCGGCCTGATTCACGAGCCTGGCGAATTCGATCACCCTCTGCCCCTCGTCGTCCGTAGCGGGCCGTTGCGGCCGATACTGAGCCTGGTAGAGCTCCCAGTCGTCGCCAAGGAAGTCGATGCCGCGCACGCGAAATGGCCGCATGAGCAAGCCGGTTCCCGGTGGAAAATGATCGGTAACGAACGGCCCATCCGTGTCTTCGACGACGGTATACAGACCGAGATACTCCTTGTCATACTTTCCGGGCACGCTGAGCGTGATCTCCGCGAATGCCGTCCGCGGGGCGGGAACACCGGCGGCCCGAAAAACGAAGTAGGCCAACGCCTCACGGGCTTTTGACGGGTCGAGAGGCATGGCATGGAGCTGAACCGCCGAGAGGCCGTTGAGTTGCTGCTTGCCAAACTTGCCAAACGCGATTTTGAGCGGCCGCTTCAGACCGCGCGAGGACACGAAATAGGTGATGTCACCTGCATAGCGAACCCCGACACTCCGGAGCGTTGTGCCATCGGCAATGAGCTCGGCTTCCACCCAAGGGAAATCAGTACCAAAAAGATTCTTCTCGCTGGCACGGTTTTTGTTGTCGTTCCTTTCCGCGGGTGTCGGCGGCGCGGCCGGAAACCCGGGCCCTGGAACAGCGGGCTGCATCGCATCGAACTCGTCTGCAGTAATTTCGAGTCCGATGGACCACACGTTCGTTGGGCCAAAAGCCGTAATTCCGGCCGGTGCGTCGTCAGACAAGGCAGGAGAAATTCCGCCTCCCGTACTCACGAGCAAAAAGGCAATTGCGAAGAGGCCGCAGTTCAAACAAGTCGTTCGGAATCGATCAGGCACCACTGCACCTCGCCATGGAATTCAAGGTCACGGATTTCAAGCGAGACCGTCAGACCCTTGGTTATTTCTAACCTACCCATTCAGTAACGGCCGGTACTGGAAAGCCGCCGCGGTTTTTCCTTCGCAGTCAGGCGTCCGGCAGTCTTGATCGGTTCACCAGCAGTTGGCTTCGTCTACGAACGAGGCGCAGAACTCACTCCTCCCAGGAAAGGCAGATAGCATTTGCCTGTCAGGACTTCCCCACGGTTTGTGCACGCGTGAGTGGTTTCAGCCGATGCACGGTATCGAGAGGCCGGTTGAGCCAAGAGCCGGTTGAGCTGAGAGGCCGGTTGAGCCGAGAGGCCGGTTGAGCCGAGAGGCCGGTTGAGCCGAGAGGCCGGTTGAACGGCGCCGTTTCACGGTCGTCTTCCGCTTGGCGGCCACAACTTGCTGACGAGAATTCGACCTTTGGAACCAGGACCTGCCGCAAGTCCTTTTGGACAAAGGTGTTCTGGAGTGGGCGATACAAGACTCGAACTTGTGACCCCCAGCTTGTCGAGCTGGTGCTCTAACCAACTGAGCTAATCGCCCGCCGAAGTCGGGACCAAAGCCTACCGTCCCGCTTCAAAGAGACAAATCTGACGTGAAAACGGTTCGGCGTCAAGTCGCCCGGCAGCGCGTTTTACTTTGATGCTGCAATATTTCGCCATTCCAGCCCGTTTGTTAGTGTGTGGGAATGACCGAAACCGGCCGCCAGGCACGTCAACGCGAGTTATTGACGCGGTGGGTTCGCGACCACGGACAAGCGGTGCAGGGGTTCTTACAGTCCCTGGTGCGCGACCGCGACGTGGTTGAGGATCTGCTTCAAGAGGTATTTTGCCGCGCTTGGCAAGCCCGCGATCGCTATGACGATGCTGGCAAGGAGCGGAGCTACCTGATGCGAATCGCCGATCGGCTGGCGTGCGACCGGGCGAGGCGGCCGCGGCGCGAGCAAGTGCTCGCTGCGGCCGAATGGCAGCGAATCGAACCGCCTGGGGCCGAGGGGGCCCCCTGGGAAGGGTTGGACCGGATAGAAGCGTGCCGGCAATTGGCCTCGGCACTCGACTCCCTGAGCGAAGCACAGCGGCGGACGTTGCTGTTGCGGTTCTACGGGGACCTGGAATTCAATGAGATCGCGAAAGCGCTCAATTGCCCCTTGAACACGGTTTTAAGCCACAACCGACGCGGGCTATTGGCCCTGCGGCAGTTGTTACAGGAGAAGTCGTGATGGTTGAAAACAATCCTAAACAGCCCGCTCCCTTGGGTGAGACCGGTCCTATGTCTCCAGAGTCAGGCAATGCGGAGCGAGCAATCCTAGATGATGCGTGGGCTGGGCTGGCACAACTGCTGAATGCCAATGCCACGCCCCTGAACCAGGCCGCGCTGGTCGATGCAGTCTGCCGGCGGCTAGCGCGACGCAGTATTCGGCGGCAGCAGGTGATGTTGGCCTTGGCGGCGTCGTTGCTGGTGGCCGTCGGTGGTACCTGGATTGCGATGTCGCGGCATAATGCTCAAGTGGTGGTGCTGCCATCGCACAATTCGCCGCCATCGCACGATTTGGCTCCATCGCACGATTTGGCTCCATCGCACAGTGTGCCTCCATCGGAGACGGTGACCTTTGGGCCCGAAGTCACGCCGGCAACCTCGAAACCGTCATCGCTCTTTCCAGCAGCGGGCGAAGCGGCGCCGTCGGTCTGGAACGACGATTGGGATGACGAACTAGCACAGGCCCAAGAAGAAGTCCTCGCGACCGAAGAGGGTTGGCGAAAGCCGGTTGATTTACTTGCCACGGTCCGCGAGCGAATGGAGGAATTGGAAGCGGAGTTTGGCGAGGGGGCGTTGTAATCGTTCCTCGATCCTGGAGTACGACACATGAGGTTTTTTGTCATCAGTAGTTTCTCCTGGCTGTGGTTAGCGGCGTTCAGCCTCTCAGCCTCGGCCCAAGACGACCGCCGTGGCCCGCCCGACCCGCGGGCCGATGATGCAGGCCGTCGCAATGATGATGACCGACGTGAAGAGCGAGCGCGTCGGGACAGTGAGCCGGGACGAGATGCACGGCGTGGTCCTGACGGACCGCCTCCGCCGCGCGGTGAAGGGCGCCGCGACGGTGGTCCGCCGCCAGGTGAAGGTCGTGGATTTCCGGAAGAACGTGGCCGAGGCGATGCGCGGCGTGGTCCCGATGGACCGCCGCCGCCACGCGGTGAAGGGCGCGATGGTGACCCAGGCCGTCGTGATGCTGGCCCGCTACGCAACGCTGGACGAGGCGACGCGCGCCGTGACGGCGGCCCGCCGCCCGGCGAGGGGCGTGGAGAACGCGGCCGAGGCGATGCGCGGCGCGGTCCCGATGGCCCACCGCCACGCGGTGAGGAACGCGGAGGCGACCGGGGCCGTCGTGATGCTGCCCCGCCACGCGACGCTGGCCGAGGCAATGCGCGCCGTGGCGATGGCCCGCCACCGGGCGAAGGGCGTGGTGAACGTGGCCGAGGCGATGCGCGGCGTGGTCCCGATGGCCCGCCGCCACGCGGTGAGGAACGCGGAGGCGACCGAGGACGTCGTGATGCTGGCCCGCCTCGCGACGCTGGCCGAGGCGATGCGCGCCGTGACGGTGGCCCGCCACCCGGCGAGGGGCGTGGAGAACGCGGCCGAATCGATGCGCGGCGTGGTCCCGATGGCCCGCCGCCGCCACGCGGTGAAGGGCGCGGAGGCGACCGGGGACGGCGCGACGGTGATGGCCGAGGACGCGACGGTGAGCGAGGACGACGCGATGCGCGTGAAACACCTCCACCGCCGCCTCGCGGTGGTCGCGATGCCCAGCCCCAGGAAGGCGATGAGCCGTCGGATTGGTAGTTTAGACCGGGGATTATGATTGACTTTCCACTTGATCACGGGAGTTTTGTGAACATGCGATACGCGATTCTCTTGAGTACATGCTGGCTGTGGCTGGCGGTCTTTGGTTTGCCGGCGCTTTCGGACGACGAGCCAGGCCCACCCGATCCGCGAGCCGAAGAAAAGGACGACAAACGTGACGAAGGAGCAGGTGACCGGCCCGGTGCCCGCCGCGACGAGGGGGCCAAAGAAGAAGACCGGCGGGACCCGGAGAATCGGCGTGAAGGCGAACCCGACCGGCCCGGCGCCCGGCGCGGCCCCGACGGCCCGCCGCCGCCCCCCCGACCTCCTCGCGGTGAAGGCCGCGAACGCGACGACAATGGTCCTCCCGACGGTCCTCCACCGCCACGGGGCCGAGACGGCGGCCCTGATGATCGGCCACCGGGTCGCGCCGGCGGACCTCCGCCGCGTCCGGGGATGGGCGTCCGGGGAGGGGCCATGGGAGGTCGAGGCGAACGTCGCGGAGGCGGCGGGCCGCGCGAGGGCGACATCGAACAACTTCGCCAGAGTGACCCCGAGATGGCCAAGCTGGAAGAGGCCGACATGGACCTGGATCGGCAGACGCACGAAAAGGCCGAACAGTTCCGTCGCGCGCAGGGCACCGAAGACCGCGACAAGCTCAAAGCGGAGCTGAATGAAATCGTCGACAAGCATTTCCAGGTCCGCCAGGAACGACGCGAGCTGGAGATCAAGCGGCTCGAAACGCAACTCGAGCGACTACGCGCTTCGCTCAAGAAGCGCATGGAAGAACGCCAGACGCTCGTCAAACAGCGAATTTCGAACCTGTTGGGAGACGACGAACTGGGGTTCTAGAACAACGGTTTGCGTCCCAGCTTGCGCCGCACGATGGCCCATTGGCCGACGTGCATCAGCGGGTGGACGCCCATCATGTTGAACAGCGCGCCGACCGTCTTGACAAAATGCACCGGCGAGGGCTTGTCGAGATCGGCTTCGGTCAGTTTATCGAGCGCCGCCAGCGTGCCGGCGCGCTGTTCGTTCCAGAGCTTCAGATACTCGGCCTTGGTGCAAAACGCCTTGGGGTCGTCGAGCTTCGCCGCTTCCGGCGTGTGCTTCTCCTTGAAGCCGTCCGGAAGGGCGGGCATCGACCCGGGGCAAGCCGCGTTGACCATCTCGTGTTCGGCCTCGACCAGGTGCCCGAGTTGCCAAGCGATGTGATTGGCCTGGGGCACCGGCCGCACCAGGAGATCGGCTTCGCTCAGATCTTCCAGATAACCTTGGGCAATTTGCTGAGAGGCTTCGATCGAATTGCGAATGACGTCGCGAGCGTTCATGGGAGTGGTCCTTGGTTAGGGGTCAGTGGTCACTGGTCATTTGTTAGTAGTCATTGGTCGTTGGTCACTTGTCAATTGGTTGGCAAGCTGTTCACTCCACACTTGCCAGGAGCATGGGAACGAATGTAACCAATGACAAAGGACAAATGACCTTCATCCTCAATCAAACGGGCTGGTGGGAACCGGTGGCGGGGCGCGCTGCGATTCGACGAAAGCGTCTTCCTCGGCCACGCGCCGCGGTTTGGCGATCCGCACATGCCGGACCGCCGCCACGACGGAGGGCAGGTTCGCCAGCAATACGACCACGGCCACGACGGTCACTGTGCAGACCGCGACCAGCATTTCAGGCGTCAGTCCACGCGCGCGCCCGCCGAGTTCCGCGAGAGTCCAAAAGGGATTACTCATTTCAATCAACGAATAGTCGTTGCGCATGCCGGGCGTCATGAAGTGGATCGTCATAGGAATGCCGGTTCCCGCCAGCACGAGCATGAAGTGTAACAATACGCCGACAGGCATACTCACAACCGTCACTTTTCGCAACAGTCCGATCAAGAGCCGTCCTATTCCCAAGTACGCGACCATATACGAAACCGACAGTAAGCCGTACGCGACCACGGTCTGGTTATAGTTCGTTCCGAAACCCCACGAGGTGCGGTTGGGAAAAACCAATTCACCCACGAACAAGGCGGCCAGCGAGATGCCGTAGATAGTGAGAAAGTTGACAACTGCGAAGAGATAGCCGGTGGCCGGGCCGGGGTTGAACCATGTCAGGAATGCGCGGCCCAAAAAGCTCTGCGGGAGTTGACGCTTGACCCGCCGCGAAAGTTCGCCCGTCTCGCCGGAAAGGAAAGCGCCCATCACGTACCAATGAATGCCGCTGACGGTCAACAGGATCATCAAGTACGGGAGATCCCCTTGCTGGAAATACCCCCAACCCATCCAACCGACGAGTGTCGCCTGTTGCACGAGCATCACGACCCGTAGCAGCGTCGAGCGGTTGTTGCTGGCGAAATTGAGCTGGGCCGCCGTGGCGAAGTAGAACAGGGCGAAGTATCCCAGGTAGCCGGTCAACATGCCCAGGTTGGCGATCCAGAAATCGGGGTCGTCCATGGGAATGGCCTCTCCGAAACCCAATGACCCAATGACGATCACGCAACCCATCAGGAACACGTACCCCAGGCCGAAGATCAAGACCACCGAGAGCACAATTTGCCAGTGTTTCTCCTGAGTGGCCGTGGCCACCAGCATGCCGACCATCGAAAGGCCAAGCGAGACCAGGAACAGATCGGCCATCACGTACAAGATCAACGGAAACGCGATGCCGCGGAGCATGTAGGTGAAACCCAGGCACGGCGCAATGGCCGAGAAATAGACCAGCATCTGCAATACGGCGCTGCCCAGCTTGCCGCTCACGATCTGCCGCGGTTGGAGCGTCGTCACCGAGAGCAGCTCGTAGGTACCGTCCTCGCGCTCGCTCGCCAACGAGCGAAAGGCGCCGAATGGCACGATCACCAGCACGGCAAAGGAGAGAATGACGTAGTAGCCGTTGAACATCGTCATGCCCTCGGCCGCGTAGCGAACACCGGGGCCGATCATGATCGCCATGCCAAACCATGACCAGATCCAAGCACAGAGCAGGACTAACGTGAATGTGACGGCGAATTGCCGGCTCTTGAGCGCCTGGCGGGTTTCCTTGACCAGGATCGGGTTCAACCATTCACTCAGCCTACCCAGCAGTTCATCCACACGATCCCAGCGGGTAAGCGGAACGGCTTCGGCGACGATAGGCAGTTGGCCGTCGTTCGGCATTGGTGAGTGGTGAGAGGAGTCATTCGTCCCTGGTCCTTGGTCATTCGTCAATTTGCAATTTGCAATGCCGTCGTTTTCGGAGCCAACAGGGGGCTGACGCCCCCCGCTCGCCTGTTCCAGCTCGTTCATTGCACGCGCCCCTCGGTGACCTGCATGAAGACGTCTTCGAGCGTCTTCGTTTGGTGGCCAAATGAGACTACGTGAAATCCGGCCTCGATCATCGCCCTTAACATCGCCGCTTCGGCGTCGCGCGAGCCGCCGTGGACGTAGGAGAGCTGGTCGCCGTCGATGCTCACTTGCCGCACTCCCGGATGCGGAGCGAGCCAGTTGGCCAGCGGCCCCGCCGACTCGAGCAGCCGCACTTGCACCCGCGACTCGTGCTCGGTCTGTTGCCCGCGCTGGATTTCGTCGACTGAACCGACGGCCAACAGCCGCCCCAGCTCGATAATGCCCACCATGTCGCACATTTCGGCCAACTCGGTGAGAATGTGCGAGCTGATCAAGATCGCCTTTCCGTCGGCGGCGAGCTGGCGGATCATCTCGCGAAGCTGGATGCGGGCCCGCGGGTCGAGCCCGGCGGCTGGTTCGTCGAGCACCATCACCGCCGGATCGTGGATCATTGCACGGCCCAGGCAAAGCCGCTGCTTCATCCCCTTGGACAACCCGTTGATCGGTTTTTCCGCCAGGGTGTCGAGCTTGGTGAAGCTCATCACGTACCGTAGCGCCCGCAGCCGCTCGCCGCCACGCAGCCCATAGGCACGGGCGAAGAAATCGAGGTACTCGCGGACATTGATGTTGGCATAGGTGCCAAAGTAGTCGGGCATGAAGCCGAGGCGGCGGCGTACCCGGTCGGGATCGTCGATCACCGAAAAACCGTCGACGAAGGCGTCGCCGAGGGTCGGCAAATCGAGCGTGGAGAGGATCCGCATGCTGGTGGTCTTGCCCGCCCCGTTGGGCCCGATGTAGCCGAAGACTTGTCCGCGCGCGACGGCGAAGCTGATGTCGTCTACGGCGCGCGTGCGTCCGAAATAGCGGTGCAGGCCACGCACTTCGATCATGGGATGACCGGCGACCATCGGCTACCACCTCCCCACGACGACTTGTAAGCCGGCTTCGGGTCGAGGCGCGGGTACGCCCCAGACGAGCTCCGGAGAGCAATCGACAAAGGCCACGTAACTTCGCGGCGACAAAGGCGATGGAATCGGGCGGACCACGTTTTGGAACTCGCGCAGCTTTTGCTCCAACCGGCCGCTATTCAGGCTGGGGTCCGGCAGCGACGTGGCGCCGCGCACGCGCCAGGGATTATAACGGCGGCCCCCGAGAGACGAATAGATATTGGCGTCGAAACCATCGGGAACGGCCGGGGCATTCGCGCGGAAAAGCTTCACCAATTCGGCCTCTTCGGTGGCTACGTCGGCCCGTTCGAGCGCTACAGTGGCGCCCGGGGGCACATCGAGCGCTCGATAATGGTTTCCCTCGTCATCCGCCAGTAAGAGTCGCTCGATTTGCGTCTCGAGGTGGTTCTCGATTCGCGGCGGATCCCCGGCTTTGGCGGGCGCAACCCAACGCACCTCGGCGGCGCTTGGCCGCGAACGGACTGTGAGCAATTGCGTCTGTGTTCGCGATCGGAGCCAGCCGCTGGCCAGATTCTGCTCTTTTTCGGACCAGATTAGCCCCAGGTTCGGCTGCCTCCGCTGGCCGTCGGCGCCGTCTGGCTGAATCGGCATGACGGCCACGTCGTCCGGAAAACTCATCCCGCCTGATGGCGACAGGCCCGCGTAGTAGGTCACTCGCGACCAGCACACCGCTTCGCCACGCTGCTGGTCGATGGCGGTAAAGCTCCTGGCGCGCACGCGCACTCCCAAGCCGTCGGCCAAGAGCGCGTAACCAAACAGGCTCGACGTGACGAGCAGCGCGCAAAGCGGCACGATCACCAGCAGCAGGTGCAATTTGCCGCGTCGCTTGAGCCAGTAGTAATTCACCGGACCGATGATGATGACGAACAGCGTAATCAAAATTCGAAACTCGGTCACCGGCGCCAAGCCGACTCCGGGAATCAACCAATTCCAGAAATCGGTGTTGTCGCGGTCGAGCGAGACACCATGGCGGCGGTACCACGCCCAGCGTTCGGGCGTGAGCGTGCGCAGCAGCGCGCCCCACATTTCCGGCGGTTCGGCGAATGGATCGTCCGCGGCGACCGCGACGACCATGCCCAGCTCAAGGGGCCGCGTGACAAAGCCCGGCGCGACGAACGCCGGGCTCTCTGGCGCCGCCGCTGGCGCCGCGGGCGCAATGGGGACTTGTTGGCCGTTGACCGTGGCGGTGACAACACCCAGGCCATTGGTCGTTTTACCAAAGGGTGGTCCTAAGTCGCGGTTATAGTCGTTCTTGTTGGGCGAGTTCCAGCCGGCGCGCGGCGTAGCGCCGGCCGTTTGCGTGGGTGGCGAAAGATCGAGTAACCGTTCCGCCTCCTCAAGCTGGGCGAAATCGTTCCCCATGCCCGATACGAGCAAGTTGCCGCCCGCCGCCGTCCAATGTCGCAAGGCAGCCCATCGCGGTGGGTGATCTTCCGCGAGCCGTTTGATTTGATTCAAAGTGACACAGATCAGGTCGACGCTTGTGTAATCAATCCACCGCTGGGGTAGTCGATCAATCGCCACCGCCGCCAACAGATCGGCTGGGTACCCCGTCTGCTGACCGGCGTTGACGGTTCCGTAGCGTTGCGCCTGGATATTCTCGACCGGCAAGACTTCAGCGAGCACGGCGGAGTTGGGGATTTGTGCGCCAAGAGGCGATGAACCAATGGGGACGGCGAGCGGCGGCGTGGGGGGCGCCAACTTCGCCCCTGGAGCGATCGCAACGGCCGGGGCGGCCGGGGCGTTATCAGTGACGACCAAGATGGTCGGCAATCCTTCGGTCGAAACCTGGTTCCAATTGTTGAAGCCTACATTCTGAGAAAGAGTTTTCTGGAACCGTCCGTCCTCCCAGATGTTTAATTCGTACATATTCCAAGTAAAGTCCTGCGGCACTGAAATCTGAGTCGTGAGGGTCGTCGCTGTCGATGTGGGGATGTCGATATCCTGGCTGACGGTCAACTCGCGTTGCGGCCAATTCGACTTGACTTTGAGCTCGATATGCAACGAACGGTCAGCCATGACCGGCACGGTGGGGGTAATGTCGATCCAGACGGGCCGATAGCCGTAACCATCGACCCATTGGGTGTCGACCACCAGGTGCAGGCCCTTGCCCGTCGAAGCGAACATCTGCCCTGAGGCGGCATGGACGGCCGCGGCCGCGCCGGTTGACGACAGCGCCGAAACGATGATCAAAGCGCGTAGCGGAGTTCGTAATTTCGACGACCGCGGCGAGACGGACTGAATTCCCACGAGCGCCGCTACCTGCGATCGTCTTTTTTCGACCGGCTGGTTAACCGCGCGGTTTGCCATCTTGAGTTCCTTGTAACTGCGCGGTCGCGGGTGGCAGGCCGGTCGCGAAGGGCGAACTGGCGGCGAATGGGGAACCCGATCCGGAGGCCGCCGCCCGGCGCCGTGGTACCAGGAGCGAAAAAAGCCACACGCCGAAGAACACCGCACCGTGGACCGCCAAGGTGACGACCAACGACGCGACGCCAATCGACAGCGCAATGGCCCACGGCGAGCCGCGCAGGGCCATCGCCAGGATCAGCGAAAAGACGGCGCAAACCGCGGTGACCGCTAACACCCAGCGGAGCGAGAATTGTGGGATGAGCATACGATCGATTGTGCCATGCCCCGTGCCGGATTCAAGCCAATTTCACTTCGTTTGCCGCTGGAAAATCTTGGTCGAGAGACGACGTCCGTAAGATTTGGTCCGAATTAACTTCCCGCATCCGTTAGGCATTGGGCGCCGTTTGTCGACTTTCGCTCCAACGAAAGGCAACATATCAGGCTGTGAAATAATTCAGGACCAAATCCTTAGGGAGTCGTCAGTAGCCGCCCTGGATCACCTCGCCACCATCGCGGGTAATCAATGCCCTTACCGTGTCGGGCGATGCGCTCGATGTCAAGGTCCTCGCGGAGCCATCGGCGAACCCGACCGTGGCCGCGCTCGGATGATGGCTGGCGATCTCATTGCCGCCGGGACCGTTGATGACGCACTGCATTTGCGAGAAATCGAGATCGCGAGGCTCCATCCAGTGGATGTTGGCGCCCGTGGCCTCGACCACCAACAGCGTGTTCGACAAGCCATCGCGGATGGCGTTGAACGGGCAGGGCTTGTCGCCGTCGAACAGCGCGCCGTGACCATTGATCACCGCGTAATCGGTCGTGGTCGCGCCGGTGGCCGTGTCGTCGCCAGGACAGCGGAAAATGGCGGGCATGAGGCCGGCAAGTTGGCTGTTGTTCGGGCCATCCCAAGGTTCGTCCAAACGGTACTGGTTGAAAAGCGCGCCTTGTTCCAGGTAAGGGAGAATCAACACCCGCCAACTATGCATCGGCTTGCCGTTGGCGTCGACGGTGTACGCCGGCGGAAACATCCCGTATTGGTCGGCGTATTCCTGCATCGCCAGGACGATCTGTTTGACGTTGTTGGTGCACTGCGTGCGGCGGGCCCTCGCACGCGCGTTGCTTACGGCGGGAAATAACAGCGCCGCCAGCACGCCGACGAGCAGCAGCGCTCCGACCGCCACGACGATGGCGACGATCACAATCACGCTCGCGCCGGAGCCGGATGAACCTCGTGGCGCCGGCGGATAGGCGACCGCGCCGGCCGGCCCACCAGGAATCGTGATCGTCGCGCCGCAGCTTCGGCAGGGACCACTTTGGCCCGCGAAACGGTCTTCGACCTGAGTTTGCGACCCGCAGTGCGGGCATTGGAACGCGATCGGCACGGCTGGACTCCTAAGCCCATCTGAGCAAACCAATGTCTTCGTGAGCTGACCATGATGTTAGACCCTCGCGCGTGGCAGGGCAACCGTCGCCTTGAAATCAGTTCCAATCCGCGGTTGAGTCTGGGGACGTTAGGAACGAGAAGTCGATCACCGGGTACGAAAACCCAAAAATCCTTGTACGCGGATCAACAACTGGCAACTGACCAGGGACAACGGACAACACACCGCCTTGCCTTTTTGAACCCGACCACCGACAATCGACCTGGCTCTCCCACGAGGAACCCCAGCGTGCTCTCGATTGGCCCAGGCAACGTGCGGTTGTGCGAGGGTATCACCCGCCGCGAATGGCTGCGAGTCGGCGGTCTGAGCCCGCTGGGACTGACACTCCCGGAGTTGCTCGCCGGCCGCTCGGCCGCCGCGTCGACTGGGCAGCATCGAAGCTCATTCGGCCGCGCGAAGAACTGCATCGTCTGCTTTTTGTTCGGCGCTCCGGCACATCAGGACCTTTGGGATCTTAAACCCGAGGCGCCCGCCGACGTGCGCGGTGAGTTCCAGCCGATTGCCACGAGCGTGGCGGGCACCTATTTGGGCGAGCACATCCCGCGCACGGCCCAGACGGCCCACCGCTTCGCCATCGTTCGCTCGGTCGAGCACCCCGACAACACGCACACCGTGGCTTTGCATTATATGCTTACTGGGCACCGGCATGCTCAGCCCGCCACCAATCCGCAAAACCAGCCGACCGATTTTCCCACGTTTGGCGCGGTGGTTGAACACCTGCGGCCCAGCCGTGGCGCGTTGCCGTCGGCGATCAGCCTCAACGCGCCGGCCAACCAGGTTTCAGCGAACAACCACATCTTCCCGGGCTTCTTCGGCGGGTTCCTTGGAACGAAATACGACCCGTTGTTCATTTCACAAGATCCGTCGGCGGCCGATTTCCAGCCATTTCCTAGGCCAAGCGACTCACGGGAGCGACTCGCCGGCCGCCACGGCCTCTTGGCCGAGGTCGACCGGCAGCGGCACGAGTTAGAAGAGGTCGCGGCCGTTCGTGGGTTCAAAGACGATTACCAGCGGGCGTTCGGCCTGGTCGCCTCGCCCGAGTCGCGTGCGGCGTTCGACCTTTCGCTTGAGCCGGGCGCGGTGCGCGAGCGTTATGGCCGCTCGGCCTTTGGCCAGGGGGCGCTCTTGGCGCGGCGGCTTGTCGAGGCGGGCGTGAGGCTGGTGACCGTCAACTGGGCGCGAGACGACGCCTTCTGGGACACGCACAAGGACAATTTCAAGCTCCTCAAACAAAGCTTGTTGCCGCCGTTCGACCTGGCCTTTTCAGCGCTCTTGGAAGATTTGGATGCGCGCGGGCTTCTGGACGAGACTTTGGTGGTTTGTTTGGGCGAGTTTGGCCGCACACCCAAGATCAACTCCGCCGCGGGGCGCGACCACTGGGCGGCTTGCAATTCGGTGGTTTTGGCCGGCGCCGGTATCCGCGGTGGGCAGGTGTATGGCTCATCCGACCGCCTGGGCGCATATCCCGCCACGTTGCCCGTCACGCCCGACGACCTCGCCGCGACCATCTACCATGCCTTGGGAATCGACCCGGCGACCGATCTATTCGACCGGCTCAGCCGGCCGTACCGCCTCTCAACCGGAACACCGTTGATCGGGCTGTTTGGGTAAGGGCCAAAAGATCTTGGCTTGAAATCGAGCTGGAAACTGGTCGCACACACCAGGTTCGCGTGCAGGCCGCCGCGCGCGGGAATGCCGTATTGGGTGCCCACGCCATGTACCTCATCTCTGGCTGCGAAAACTCGCAACGAAATTCACGCGAACTTTCCACCCACAAGGTGGGAAAAAATATGAAAAAAACTTTTCGGCTTTCGGCGTTCGTTGACTCACGGCGGCGCGCATGCTGCGAATCCCGCCCGATCGTCCGGTTATAAGTGGCTTCAGTCAAATGGTTTGCGATCGCGAAGGCCATCCGCGGCGGCGCGGCAATTGCCGAAAAACGGTTGCGTGCAGTTCCAAGCCAACCGCGCTGTAGAAAGGAGGAGGAAGAGGCGGTCGGCAGGAAGAGGGGAGGAGGGGAGTTGGCTATAAGGAGGAAAGAGCGGGGACGCCTCGAAAGCGGAATAGATTGGGAGATCGTCAAATTTCCCCAAACCCCGTTTTTTAGGAGGTCGTCCCCGTGAGTAAGAGCAAAGCGTATCGT
>Ga0265313_10000254_pt1 | contig 58277 bp, 59 predicted proteins | sample 4123metaG_FD_203122 | JGI IMG/M metagenome (GOLD analysis project Ga0265313, IMG submission 203122) | Rhizosphere microbial communities from Carex aquatilis grown in University of Washington, Seatle, WA, United States - 4-1-23 metaG | ecosystem: Host-associated > Plants > Roots > Rhizosphere >... | reverse complement strand
GCCGCCGTCGCCAGCTCGCGTTCGGCGTCGGCGACCGAACACAGGCGCACCTGCCGGCCGCCACGGCGGGCGAGGGCAGGGACGGCCTCAATCGCGGCGGAAGCGCTGCCGAAGTGATTGACCAGTTCGCGGAAGGTTACCGGCCCGACGTTTTCACTGCGGATAAGACGGAGCCAGGCGAGACGCTGTTCGTCGCTGAGCAGCGTTGGCGCCGAAGCCATTATCGCTTCTCGCCGATGCGGGTCTCGGTGCCCGCCCTGAGACGGGCGAGGTTGTCGCGATGGCGCCACCACAGAATCACCGACAAAATCGCGAAGGCGAGTGCGAGCTGCCAGCCGGTAACAAAAAGAAGCGCCACCGGAGTGGCGAGGCTGGCGAGGAGGGCGCTCAGCGACGACAGCCGCGAGACGACCGCGGTGACGAGCCACACCGCGCAGAAAAGAATCGCGCCGGGCCAGAACAGGCCCGCGAGTACGCCGATGTAGGTGGCGACGCCCTTGCCGCCCTTGAAGCCAAGCCAGACCGGGAAGACGTGGCCGATAAAGGCGCCTAACCCGGCAGCGATTTCAGCGCCTGGCAACAGGTGCGCGCACAGCAGCACCGCGGCGGTGCCCTTGGCTCCATCGAGGAGAAGGGTGGCGGCCGCCAGCGCGCGGTTGCCGGTGCGCAATACGTTGGTGGCGCCGATGTTGCCTGAACCGATCGTGCGAATGTCGCCGAGCCCGGCGGCGCGCGTCAGCAAGAGGCCGAACGGGATCGAACCGAAAAGATAGCCGATGACGAGCGCAAGGCTCCAGCTCAAAAGACCTGCGACGCTCATCGCCGATGCATCCCTGTACGCCCCAATACCGTGCACCCGTGACGGCACCCTAGAGCAATTCCCGATTTGACTGAATCAGGAATTGCTCCTGTTTCCTTTGCCTTGCGCAATTCCGGACGGAAAATGTGGAATCCACTCTTCCTGGAATTGCTCTGGGGGGCAATCGGCGAAGCGGCAACGCCCCGGTGTGCGCGCTTGCGAGCGATGTCCGAAGTCAGGCGTGGCTGGGGTGTCGTTCCCTCGGCGACTTTTCGACGTAGCCCTGCTGCAGAGCCTCGTCACGATCGCGGAAGAACACCAAATGAGCGGGGATTTCACTGGACCGTTCCGTCGGTCCCACTGAGAGGACGGTGAACTCGCGCTTCTTCATATTGCCGGCGGCGTGCGCATCGACGTTTGATTCGCAGTAGACACAACGCAGGCGCTGAGCACCTGCGGGACCACCGTCCATCAGCCAGAATTTGTCGCGGATATAATCGCGCTCAAGCGGGTCGTGGACGATACAGTTCAGGTTAGCGCAGCGCACACCGGCAGCATATGGCCGGTTGTACATGGGCCGCGGTGATGTGGCGAAGCCGCCGGAATAGCGATCGAGACCCTGCATGGCCGGGTCGGTCAGCAGCAGGTCGATGAGCGCCATGCGGATCGGCACGCCGTACGAAGCCTGGTGGAAATACAGAGCGCGGCTGTCGCCATCGAGCGCGACATCAAGCTCGCCGACGCGCGGCAGCGGGTGGAGCACAGCGGTGTCGGAATACTTGGACTCGCGCAGAAAATTGGAATCGATGCGCGGGTAGTCGGCGCTCGCCTCGGCCCAGCGTTCCTTCTGGAAGCGGGTGACGTACATCACGTCGATCTTCTTGCGGATCTTGAGGTCGACCGGCGCATCAACCTCGACGCTCGGGATGAGCGAGAGCTGGTGCGGCATGTCGGGCGTCACGTAGAGCGCGTTGATCGCTGCGTTATCGTCTTCATACATCTGGCGGGGCACAGCACGGCAGTTGAACTCTTCGCGCAGGCGTTCGTCGACGTGGGCTGGAAGCTCCATGCCTTTCGCCGGCATCAGCATGATATTGGCGCCGAAGCGCGCGAGTGCATACACGAACGAGTGGATGGTGCGGCTGCCGCGCAGGTCGCCGGAGACGACGACGTTGAGATTGCGCAGGCGCTTGTTCTCGCGGCGCAGCGTGAAGAGATCACAAAGCGTCTGCGTGGGGTGTTCATGGGCGCCGTCGCCGCCATTGATAATCGGGACGGACGCGTATTCGGCGGCCAGACGGGCGGCGCCGTCGCGCGGATGGCGCAGCACGATGGCATCGGCATAGTTCGAGACGACGCGCACGGTGTCAGCAAGGCTTTCACCCTTTGCGGCAGAGCTCGTCGCCGGGTCGGCGCTCGAGATGCTTTGGCCGCCGAGGCGGATCATGGCGGTCTCGAACGACAGCCGCGTGCGCGTGCTCGGCTCATGAAACAGGGTGGCGAGGATGCGCCCCCGGGCCTTGTCGGTACTGGTGGCAATGCGATGGCGGACCAGGGGGTCGCCCAAGGATGCCAGAAAGGCATCGGCGTGGGAAAAAATGCGCTCGATCTCGTCGTTGGTGAGGTCGTTAATCGACGTCACATGACGAAGCATCGATCCCCCGGAAACGGGCGGTATCGGCGATGGGCTGACAGTGGTCATTAAAGGCACGCCTATAGGCGGAGTCGGCTACCGGTGGCAAGCAACCGGCATCGCCCAGTCCCCGGCGCAGCCGAGTTATGGTATCGCCGCAAGGGGTTGCCAAGCCGCCACGCGTCGCGCGTGGTACCTTATATCTGGCGAATCGCTGGCAGGTGCCGGCGGTCGGAGGGCTATTTTTGGTTTCCGCAAGCGATACGCACGAGGTCTTCAACCAAGCGCCTCCGTTCGCCGGCCTCAATCTTTTTACGTCCGATCCGGGGCTTGGGGCGCTCGTTGAAGGCCTGCCGCAGGCCCTGGTCGATCAACTCTCGCAGTATGGCGCGGAGTGGGGCACACCCGAGACCTTTGAACTCGCGCGGCTGGCAAATGCCCAGCCGCCGTCACTGCGGTCTTTCGATCCGACCGGCAACCGCATCGATGCCGTTGAGTTTCATCCGGCGTTCCATGCGCTCATGCGGCGGAGTGTGGCCGCTGGCCTGCAATGTTCGGTGTGGGATGCCGCGGGCGAAGAAGCCGACGCACGCACCGTTGCGCGTTCTGCACGGCTTTACATGACTTCGGCAGTCGAGGCCGGGCATCTCGGCGCGATGATGAGCACCAACGCTGCGGTTGCGGCCCTCGCGCATACATCGGACCTCGCCGATGCCTGGCTCCCGCGCATTCGCACGCGACGCTACGATTCCTCACCACGGCCCCTGTCGGCGAAGGCCAATGCGCTTGTCGGCTTTGGGTTTGCCGAGAAGCAGGGTGGCAGCGACCTCAACGCGAGCACGACCGCTGCCACGCAGTCGGGCAGTGCGTGGGTGCTCACCGGCCACAAGTGGTTCCTCTCGGCGCCTGCGAGCGACGGCTTTATTGTCCTGGCGCAGATCGCCAATCAGGGGCTGACCTGCTTTCTTGTCCCGCGCTACCTGCCGGATGGTTCGCTGAACAACATCCGGCTGATGCGCCTCAAGGATAAGCTCGGGCATCGCTCCCTGCCGACGGCCGAAGCCGAGTTCGATCACGCCCATGGATGGTTGATCGGCGAACAGGGGCGCGGCCTGGAGGCGATTGGCGACCTGCTCGCACTGCTCAGGCTTGATTTCTCAGTCGCTGCTGCCGGTGGAATGAGATCTGCTCTGGCGGAGGCCGTTCACTTCAGCCGCTATCGGCGCGCAGCGGGACATGAACTCATCGACCAGCCACTGATGTCGCGCGTCCTGGCCGACATGGCACTCGATGCGGTCGCCGCGGCCGCGCTGGTTTTCCGTCTGGCCGAATCCTACGATCGCGCGGCCGACAGCCCTGCCGAAGCGGCGTTTCTGCGGTTGATGACGCCGGCGGTAAAATACTGGGTCACCAAGGTCGCGCCGGCCGTGATCGGCGAGGCGATGGAGTGTGTCGGCGGCAACGGCTACGTCGAGGACTGGCGGTTGGCGCGGCTCTATCGCGATGCGCCGGCAAACTCGATGTGGGAAGGCGGCGGCAACGTGATGGCGCTGGAACTCATGTCCGTGCTTCGCAAATCCTCCGAGCCGCTGGAGGTCGTGCTTGCCAATATCGAGGATGCGTTGGGTTCGGCGGCGAAGTCGACATTGAACGTGTTGCGCGCAGCGGCGGCGGTAGCGCTCGCAGACGAGGGATCGGCCCGTATCCTGACCGAGCAGCTCGCGATGACGGTGGCAGCGGCGGCGCTTCGCCGGCGGTTCCCCTCGGTCGTTGCGGACGCCTTCCTGGAGACGCGGCTCGGCAAGCCGTGGCGATCCACTTACGGAATGCTGGATTCGCGCTTCGACGCGCGGGCGTTCGTCAACTACCTGTGTCCGGCGGACTAGGCGCGAGGTTGGCGAGCCGGTCGAGCGCGCCCTGCAGGATGTAGGCGGCTGCCACCTTGTCGACGACCTGGTCGCGGCGCTTGCGGCTGGCATCGCCTTCAATCAGCGTGCGCGTCACCGCGGCGGTCGACAGCCGCTCGTCCCAGTAGACGATCGGCAGATCTGTCAGCGCCCGAAGGTTGCGGGCGAAGGCGCGTGTAGCCTGGGCGCGCGGTCCCTCGCTGCCGTCCATGTTGAGGGGCAGGCCAAGCACCAAGGCGGCTGCTTCGTGCTTCGTCGCCTGATCGAGCAGGGCACCGGCGTCGACCGAGAATTTCTTCCGCGCGATCGTGAGGAGAGGCGACGCGATGCGACGCCTTACATCGGACAGCGCAAGTCCGATGGTGACTGTCCCGAGGTCGAGACCTATGAGCGTTGCGTGGACGGGTAGCGCGCGCGCCAACTCCTCCAGGGAAAGATCGATCTTCGGGGGCGGTGGTTTCGTCATGGACTCGGGAAGATGGCGGTCACGGCTTCGCTCCAGAAGCGGTTTGAAATTCTCGGTCGCGCCCTATTGTTACACTGACAAAACAAGACGCGAAATCTCAGGGGACCTATCATGAGACTGACGTGGTTCGGCCACTCGGCCTTCCGGCTCGACTACGCCGGCGCGGTTATTCTGATCGATCCGTTTATCGCCAACCCGACCTACAAGGGCGACGTCAAGGCCGCCTACGCCGGCGCGACGCACGTGCTGCTGACGCACGGTCATGGCGACCATATCGGAGCGACGGCCGAAATCTGCCAGCAGACCGGCGCCCTTCTTGTCAGCAATCCGGAGGTGTGCGGCTACCTCGGCCGTCAGGGGGTGAGCAATTCCAGCCCGATCAACCACGGCGGCGAACTCGCCTTCGGGCCTTGGTCGGCGGCGTATGTGCCGGCGTGGCATTCGTCGTCGGCCGATGATGGGACATACCTCGGCAATCCAGGCGGGTTCGTGTTCCGGTCGGGTGACGAGGAGACGCTGCTCGCCATGGGCGATACGGGTATTTTCGAAGGCATGCGGCTGATCGGGGAAATCTACCAGCCGGCGATCGGGCTCGTGCCGATTGGCGACCGCTTCACGATGGGCGCCAAGCTCGCGGCGATCGCCTGCAAGCGGTTCTTCGAATTCGATACGGTGGTGCCTTGTCACTACGGCACCTTTCCGCTCATCGACGCGACGGCCGACAAATTTATCGCGGAGATGGCGGGTGCCCGGACGAAGGTGCTCGTGCCGGAGCGCGGCAAAGCGGTCGATCTCTAGACGCAGAAAACCGGGCGGTCCGCTTCGTAACGAACCGCCCGGCTCAAAACTCGTTCCCGTCGATATCAGGCGCGATACTGCTGGATGCGCGTTGTACGCAAGCCGGCAAGTCCGTGCTCGTCGATGGAGTGCTGCCAGGAGAGAAATTCCTCCACGGTCAGCGTGTAGCGGGCGCACGCCTCCTCAAGGCTGAGAAGGCCACCGCGAACGGCGGCCACAACTTCAGCCTTGCGGCGGATGACCCACCGTTTGGTCTCGCGCGGCGGCAGATCCGCAATCGTCAAGGGGCTGCCATCGGGCCCGATTACATACTTGACCCGCGCACGCATCTGTTCGGTCATTTTACTCTCACACAAAACCTGACCTGAGCCTGCGGAGGTTAGCCTTCACGCCTTAAAATTCGCCTAAGCTGAGGAAAAGAAAATGCTAATATCTGTTGACAGGTTTTCGCGGATTTCCAGCGCCTGGGGATCCGCCGCAGCTTCTGGGCGTGCTCGGGCATCAACGTGGACAGCGCAGGTGCGGGGGGCCCCGGCGTGTCCCGGGCGTTTCGCGGCTAGACCGACTGGCGCTCGACGAGCGGACCCTCTTCCTTGATCTGGGGAGGCCATTTCGATGGCCGCACGGCAAAGTCGATCAGGGTGTCGACGGCCGTCGACCCCATCTCGAAGTGGGGGAGAACCACGGTCGTGAGCGGAGGGCGCATGTAGCGCGACATTTCGCGGTCGTCGTAGCCGACGACCGCGACATCCGACGGGATTGCCAAGCCTAGCTCCCGCAGCGCGTCGTAACACCCGATCGCCATCAAATCGTTGGCGCAGAAGATAGCCGTCGGCGGCTTCGGCAAGGTCATCAGCTCGCGGGTCAGCAGATAACCGGCGGACGGTTCCCAATTGCCGTCCCGCACCAGCTCCGGCGCGAAGGGAAGATCCGCTGCCGTCAGCGCCTGACGGTAGCCCTTCAACCGGTCGCGCGAGGCATCCATCCAGGGCTCGCCGTTGATGTAGGCGATGCGCCGGTGACCGGCGCGGACCAGTCTCTCGGTGGCGGCGCGGCCGCCAGCAACTTCGGCAGGAACGACCGAGGGAAGGGAGCGATCCGAGAGATAGCAGTTCAGCAAGACAGTCGGCTTGGTGAAGAGCAGTCGATCCGCCGCGATCTCGACCGTGTGGATCTTCCCATAGATCAGCCCGATCAGCGGCCCCGCCAGCATCTTCTCCATCATGACGCGTTCGATCGCGGCATCGCCACGCGTCACGGCAACACTGACAGTGAGGCCGCTGTCCCATGCCCGTTCGCGGGCGCCGTCCAGCGCCAGCGCCATCCACGGGTCCGTCGATATCTCGTCCACGACAAAGCCGATCGTCGTGGATTGGGCGGGTAAGGGAAGGCGGGGGTTGCGGTGAGAAAGGCGGTATTTGAGCCGCGCTGCTACGGCAATGACGCGCCGACGCGTTTCCGGAGAAAGGCGTGCCTCGGCCACTTCATTGAGGACGAGCGAGACGGTGGTTTGGGAGACGCCGGCTTCCAGCGCCACATCCGTCATTGTGGGTCGTCTTGGGCGACGCCTGATGGGCGGTCGACTTGGCCGACGGGTCGGGAAGATGGGCATCGCTTTCTTACGCTGCTAATATATTCGCAAACATTAGCTCGTGCAGTCCATTGTAATATAAGCCTTTTTGAGAGGCTATTTATAATACGATTGACTCGCTCTGTGGGGGATGGAACAGTCGCTGCAGCAACGGCTTGGGAGCCGGAGGCACTGTTTCCTGTGAGGCAGGTCGCCGGTAGCCGTTGCGTGATGTCGCGACATCAAAAAACGAACAAGGTGGAGGAAATCTCGATGAAGCGTTTATTGCTTGCGAGCATCTCGCTCGCAGTCTGTCTTGGCGTGTCCGGTGCGCACGCGGCCGACAAGAAGATTCTGGCGTTCGTCACCAACGGCTCATCTGACTTCTGGAAGGCCGCAGCAGCCGGCGTGCAGAAGGCGCAGGGCGAACTGCCGGACTATACTCTGCAGTTCAAGTGGACCGATCCGGCGACTGCGGCCACGCAGACGCAGGAACTGAACGACCTCGTCTCGGCCGGTGCCGCGGGCATCATGATCAGCGCCGTCGATCCGAAGACGGAGAGCGACACGCTGAAGGGCATCGCGGGGCAGACCTTGCTGCTGACCACGGATTCCGACGCCAAGGCCTCGGGCCGCGTCGCCTACATCGGCTCGTCCAACGTATTGGCCGGCAACCAGGTCGGCGAACTTCTCAAGAAGGCGATGCCGAACGGTGGCAAGTGCATGGCCTTCGTCGGCCTGCCGGGCGCCGACAATGCCAAGGAGCGCATCCAGGGCATCAATGACGTCATCAAGGACACGAAGATCACGATCGTCGACGTCCGCGCCGACAACATCGATCTGCCGACTGCCAAGCGCAACGTCGAGGATACGCTGACCGCGCATCCGGAAGTGAACTGCATGCTCGGCATCTACTCGTACAACATTCCGCAGATCTACCAGGCGCTCAAGGAAGCGAACATGCTTGGCAAGGTCACGGTCACCGGCTTCGACGACGATCCGGTCACTCTCGGTGGTGTCAAGGAAGGCACCGTCGCGGGCACGGTCGTGCAGCAGCCGTTCGAGTGGGGCTATCAGGGCATGAAGCTGATGGCTGACATCCTGAAGGGCGACAAGTCCAAGATTCCGGCCGACACGCTCGTGATCGTTCCGACCAAGGTCGTCGATCAGTCGAACGTCGACCAGTACTCGAAGGACCTCGCGGCGATCCAGGCCTCGGTTAGCAAGTAGAGTATTTCTCCCAAGGCTGAGCGTCGGCGGCTTGTCGGCCGCCGACGCGTTTTCGTCCGTGGCGGTGCGCCTTGCCGAATGCCGCAAAATGGCGGTTGTGATACATCTTGCCGATGACTGAGCCCTATCTGCAGCTCGTAGGAATTACCAAGCGCTATCCGGGCGTGCAGGCGCTGAGCGATGTCAGCTTCGATGTGGCCCAAGGCGAGATCGTCGGTCTCATCGGCGAAAACGGTGCCGGCAAATCGACGCTGATGAAGGTCCTCGGCGGCGTCATCGAGCCGTCCTCCGGCATCATCCAGATCAATGGCGTAGCGCGCAAAACGCTCACCGTGAACGAGGCGATCTCGGCCGGCATCGCGTTCGTCCACCAGGAACTCAACCTCTTCGACAATCTCGACGTGGCCGGAAACGTCTTCATCGGCCGCGAACCGCTGACCGGCGGCCCGCTCAAGCTGATCGACCGGCGCCGGCTGCACGCGGCAGTGCGCCCGCTGCTGCAGCGGCTGGGCTGCGACTTCGGCCCGGAGACGCCGCTGGTCGCGCTGTCGTTGGCGCAGCGTCAACTCGTCGAGATCGCCAAGGCGCTGTCGCTCGATGCGCGCGTCGTCATCATGGACGAACCGACCTCCAGCCTCACCATTTCCGAGACGAGGCGCCTGCTTGGCGTTATCCGCGACCTCAAGGCGAGCGGCGTCACGGTCGTCTTCATCTCGCACCGGCTGCGAGAGATCGAGGAAAGCGCCGACCGCGTGGTGGTGCTGCGCGACGGGCGGGTGGCCGGCCGCCTCGATCGCACCGACATCAATCGCGATGCGATGATTCGCCTGATGATCGGGCGCGATCTCAAAGCGCTGTACACGCCGCCGAAGGCGGCTGCCGGCGAGACCGTGCTGGACCTGATCGACGTGACGACCGCGGCGCATCCCCTGACCAAGGTCAATCTTGCGGTGCGGTCCGGCGAAATCCTTGGCCTCTCGGGGCTGGTGGGCGCCGGCCGCACGGAACTCGCGCGCGGGGTCTTCGGGATCGACCGTCTCCTCGGTGGACACATCAACCTCGCCGGGTCGCCGGTGGCGATCGCAATGCCGGGCGATGCCATCGCCAACGGCATCTATCTCGTGCCGGAAGATCGCAAGCGGTCCGGTCTCCTCCTCGACATGTCGGTGAGCGAGAACGTTTCGCTCGCTGACCTGCCGGCGTTCGCGCCCGCGGGCCTGATCAATTTCGGCGCCGAGGCGAAGAACGCAGAGCAGCAGAAGCGGAGCCTCAACATCCGCGTGCCCACGGTCGACGTCCATGCGGCAACGCTCTCGGGCGGCAACCAGCAGAAGGTCGTGCTTGCCAAGTGGCTGTCAATGCGGCCGAAGGCGATCATCTTCGATGAGCCGACGCGCGGTATCGACGTTGGCTCCAAGGCCGAAATCTATCAATTGATGCGCGGGCTCGCCGACAACGGGGTCGCGGTGCTGATGATCTCCAGCGACCTCGAGGAGGTTATCGGCGTCAGCGACCGCGTAGCGGTGATGCGCGAGGGGGCAATCAGCGGTTTCCTCGCGCGCACCGAGTTCAGCGAGGAAGCCGTGATGCGATTGGCAACGGACAGCCAGGTGCACTGAGGGACGTCGATGAAGAAAGACCTGGGCCTTTTCCTCTTGATCGTCGTGGTAGCGGCGGTCACCGCCTACCTCAATCCGCGCTTCCTGCTGCCGGTGAACATCTCGAACACCTCAAATCTTGTCGGCCTTTTCGGCCTTTACGCGATTGGCGAGGGCCTGGTCATCATCACCGGCGGTATCGACCTTTCGGTCGGCTCGCTGTTCGCGCTGCTCGGTGTGATCTTCCTCGACCTCCTGGTCAATCACGGCCTGCCGTGGGGTTTGGCGGTGATCATCATCATCCTGCTCGGCATGGTGATCGGCTCGATCCACGCCTTCCTCATCCTCAAGATGCGCATGCAGCCGTTCATCGTGACGCTGTGCGGCCTCTTGATCTACCGGGGCGCCGCACGGTGGTACACGGGCGAGGGCACGTCCGGTTTTCCGTTCGGCACCAGCTATCCGACGCTGGAGTTCCTGACCAACGGCCGCGTCCCGATCAACACGCCCTGGGGCGTGTTCGGACTGCCACTCAGCTTCGTCGCGTTCATCCTGGTCGCAATTGTCATGGGCATCGTGCTGCACCGCTCCGTGTTTGGCCGCTATCTCTATGCCATTGGCAAGAACGAAGAAGCCGCGCGTTACTCCGGCATCAGAACCGGCCGCGTCATCGCGGCTGCATACATCATCTGCAGCGGGTTGGCGGCGATCTCGTCGGTCTATTTCGTGGAGTACACGCGATCGATCGCGCCGGCTTCGCACGGCAACTTCTATGAGCTCTACGGGATCGCGGCGGCGGTGCTCGGTGGCTGTTCGCTCCGCGGCGGCGAGGGCTCAATCTTCGGCATCGTGCTGGGCGCGGTGCTCCTACAAATCCTGCAGAACCTGGTCAACCTGCTCGGCATCCCGAGTTCGCTGAACTTCACCGTGATGGGGGGCGTCATTCTCATAGGCGTGCTCCTCGACCAGCAGCTCATTCAGTACCGACAGTGGCGGGCGGCCACTGCGCGCCTCACGCAGCCGCAGGATTCTACCATGCCTGCGGGTGCGGAATAGGGTGCCGGAGGGTGGCGCCTTGAAGAACCGGGGGCTCAGCCTATAGTCACGGCTAACTCTTGGGACTTTGAGCGGCCACGCATTCTGGCCGCCTGGTGGTACGCAAATGTTGGCTGATCTGGATTTGGCGGGCGAGCGGGCCGCCACACGCGTTGTGGTGGCGATGTCGGGCGGCGTCGATTCTTCCGTCGTTGCGGGCCTGCTGAAGCAGGCGGGCTACGACGTCGTCGGCGTCACGCTGCAGCTTTATGACCACGGTCGGGCTAACCATCGCAAGGGCGCCTGCTGTGCCGGTCAGGATGTGCACGATGCGCGGCGGGTGGCCGAGACGCTTGGTATTCCCCACTACGTGCTCGACTACGAGGAACGCTTCCGGGAGACGGTGATCGATGGTTTTGCGGCGAGCTATATCGCCGGGGAAACGCCGGTGCCCTGCGTCGCGTGCAACCAGACGGTCAAGTTCGCCGATCTGCTCGGTACGGCGCGGCAGCTCGGTGCCGTGGCGCTGGCCACCGGCCATTATGTTCTTTCGCGACAATCCGGTGCACACCGCACGCTGCATCGGCCGGTCGACGACGACCGCGACCAGAGTTACTTTCTCTTCTCGATGACGCAGCCGCAGCTCGATTTCGTGCGCTTCCCGCTCGGCGCGATGACCAAGGCCGAGACGCGGATCGCTGCGCGCGAGCTGGGATTGCCGGTTGCCGACAAGCACGACAGTCAGGACATCTGTTTTGTCCCGGACGGCAAGTATTCCGAGGTGATCGAAAAGCTGCGTCCGGGTGCTTCCGTCGGCGGCGACATCGTGCACATCGATGGGCGCGTGCTCGGTCGGCATAACGGCATCATCCATTATACGATCGGTCAGCGCCGGGGGATCGGGGTGGCGATCGGCGAGCCGCTCTACGTGGTGCACCTTGATCCGCAAGGCCGGCGCGTTGTGGTCGGTCCGCGCGAGGCATTGATGACGCGGCGTCTGCATCTGCGCGGCGTGAACTGGCTTGGTGACGGCTCGCTCGCGGAGGCTGCTGCTCGCGGGCTTGAAGTTCACGCGCGCGTGCGGTCTTCACGGCCGCCGGCGCCGGCGCGGCTGTCAGCTGTGGGCGGCGAGGTCCTGGTAGAACTCGGCGATGGTGAAGCCGGCGTCGCCCCGGGGCAGGCATGCGTCTTCTACGAAGGCGACGAATCCGGAGCGCGTGTCCTCGGCGGGGGCTGGATTGAGCGCGCCGAACGGACGGGCGATGCGGAGCTAGCGCTTCGCCGCCTGGTGGCCCCCAGCGCCACTGCGGTGGCCTGATATCGCGGCATCGTTCCTTTCGCTCCGCGCGATGCTATAGCTGCGGCGATGGCGGGCTGGCTTTTCCTCGGTGTCGATGGTGGCGGGACCAAAACGACCGCGCGCGTTCGCGACGAGGCGGGCAGGTTTCTGGGAGAGGCGAGCGCGGGACCAGGGAACGCGCGCCTCGGTGATGACGCCTATCGCGAGATTCTGGCATCGTGCCGGCGCGCAATGTCGGCCGCCGGGCTGTCGGATGCAGATGCGCACCGTATCCATGCGGGCTTCGGCCTGGCTGGCGCCGGGCAGGGGCCTGACCGGGATGCGATGCTCGCGCGGCCCTATTCCTTCGCTTCGGTCAGCATCGATACCGACGCCTATGCGGCCTATCTCGGTGCGTTTCGGGGAGAGGACGGTGCCATTCTCATTCTTGGCACCGGTTCGGCCGGCCTTGCCGTCGTGGGCGGCCGTCGCATCACAGTCGGTGGATGGGGTGCAGAGGTATCCGATGACGGTGGCGGCGCTACCATCGGGCGGCTGGCGGTTCGCAAATCTCTGTGGGCGCTCGAGGGAATGGCGCCGCTGACAGCGCTGGCCGACGAGGTACTCGGCGAGTTCCGTCGCGAGCCGGCGAACGTCGTTGCCTGGGCGGGCAAGGCGCGGCCGGCCGATTTTGCACGCTTCGCGCCGGTGGTCTTTCGTCACGCGCAGGCCGGGGATGCACTTGCCGTCGGAATCCTTCGGCAGGCAGCGGGCGAGGTGATCATGCTCATCAATCGGCTGGCGGCAACGGGAGTACCGGCGATCGCCATGGTGGGGTCGTTGTTTCCGCCGATGCTGCCCTGGCTGCCGGAAGAAGCGCGATCCCGGCTGGTGGAGCCGGCGGGCGATGCGATGGACGGAGCGATCCTGATGGCCCGGCGGGCGGTAGAGCTCAACAATTAGCATAAAGCGGCATACGGACCCGCTTGCCGCCCCTTATGGCGCTGCCGCCATTGTCGATCTCAGGCAGCCGCCTCGCTCAGCGCGGCCACCAACTCGTCCACGATCAGCAAGATCATCGCGGGATCATCGCCCTCCGCCATAACGCGGATGACGGGCTCGGTGCCGGACGCCCGCACGACAAGGCGGCCATTGGCAGCGAGTTGGCTGGTGGCGCTGTCGATGATCTCCCGCACGCGCTGGCTCTCGAGCGGGCGCGACCGACCCACGCGCACGCTCTTCAGAATCTGCGGCACCGGCTCAAAGCGATGGCATACCTCGCTGACCGGCTGTCCAAAACTCTTGACGATGGCGAGGAGCTGGAGCGCGGCGACCAGTCCATCGCCGGTCGTGGTGAAGTCGGTCATGATGATGTGGCCGGACTGCTCGCCGCCGAGGTTCAGTCCATGCTCGAGCATGGCTTCGCTGACGTAGCGGTCGCCGACGGCCGTGCGGATCACGGAAAGGCCAATGTCTTTCAGGAAACGCTCAAGGCCAAGGTTCGACATGAGGGTGACCGCCACGCTCGACTTGGCGAGGCGGCCGTCCGCTGACCATGACTCGGCAATCGCCGCGATGAGCTGGTCGCCGTCGACGAGGTTGCCCTTCTCGTCCACGAGGACCACCCGATCGGCGTCGCCGTCGAGCGCGATGCCGATGTCCGCTCCGACTTCCACCACCTTGGCGGCGAGCGCCTGTGGCGCCGTCGAGCCGACCTTGGCATTGATGTTGAATCCATCCGGCTCGACGCCGATCGGGATCACCTCGGCGCCAAGCTCCCAGAGAGCGGCTGGCGCCACCTTGTAGCCGGCGCCATTGGCGCAATCGATGACGACGCGGAGGCCCGCCAGCGACAGGTCACGCGCCAAAGTGCGCTTGGCGAACTCGATATAGCGATCCTGCACGCCATCGATACGCTGGGCGCGCCCAAGCGCCGGCGAAGCGGCGAGGCGGGTGGTGAGGTCGGCGTCTATCAATTCCTCGATGCCGGTCTCGACGGCATCGGACAGCTTGAATCCATCCGGTCCGAACAACTTGATCCCGTTATCGGCGTACTGGTTGTGGGAAGCGGAGATCATTACGCCGAGATCGCAGCGCATCGAGCGGGTGAGCATGGCGATGCCCGGCGTCGGGATCGGGCCGGTGAGCAAGACGTCCATGCCGACGGACAGGAAACCCGCGGTCAAGGCGTTCTCGATCATGTAGCTGGACAGGCGCGTATCCTTGCCGATGACGACGCGATGGCGGTGATCGCCGCGCTGAAACACCAACCCCGCCGCCATCCCAACCTTCATTGCGAGGTCGGGGGTTATCGGGAAGCTATTCGCCTGCCCGCGAATTCCGTCCGTGCCGAAGTATTTGCGCGCGATCGCCAAGTTAGTCAGCGGCCTCCATGATGTGTCCTCTCAATATCGCGAACCTGTCGCGGCTGTCTTGAAAAAAGACAACCGGGATGAAAGGTAGGGTGAACGGCCAAAAATGCGCCGCATTCGCACTGCGTCTCAATTGGACCGTGGGGCTGTGCGCAACGGAAATCCGGCATTGGAGCGACATCGGCTTCAAAGAGCGGCGCAATATTGAAGGAGTTTGCATGAGAATCGCCACGATGGCCGCGCTTGCTGGCCTTGCGGTGCTTGGACTAGGCCGCGCCGAAGCGGCGGTGGGGCCCTGGTCGGGTTATGCCATCGCCGACGTGAACGAGCGAAGCGGCCCCTCGACGGTTTACCCCTCGATCACGGTCGTGCCCGCAGGCGCGCCAATTGTGATCTACGGGTGCCTGGCGGACGAAACCTGGTGCGACATTTCATGGGGGCCGAACCGCGGGTGGATGTCCGCGGCTTACATCCAGGTCGCCTACGATTCCCAGCCGGTGCCGTTGCCGGACTACATCGCGCCGCTCGGTATTCCGTTTGTCAGCTTCGACTTCGACACGTACTGGGGCGACTACTATCGCGACCGGCCCTTCTACCACGACAGCTATCGCTGGCGCCGGATTCATCCCGACCATTTCATGCAACCGCCTCCGCCCCCGCCTGGCTTCTTCCCCCCGCACCACTTTGATGGCCAGCCGCCGTTCCACTACGAGCGGCACGATCATGACTTCGGGCCAAACGGCTATCCGCCAAACGGCTATCCGCCGAACGGCAATCCTCCGAACGGCTATCCGCAGAATGGCTATCCGCAGAACGGAAATCCGCCCAACGGCTATCCCCAGAACGGTCAGGGGAACTCCTTCAAGCCGCACGGGTACAAGCCGTTTGAGAACGGGCAGCAAAGCGGTCCTTTGGGCAACGGCTATCCGCCAAACGGCCTTGGTCACGGACCTGGGGGACCTCAGGGGCCCGACGCTGGCAAGCATCATGGCTGCCACATCGACAATGGACAGTGGATCTGCCCGTAGCAGGGAAGAGCAGCGCGCCGCAGAATCGCGGCGCGCTGCCACTATCACGCGGCGGCAATCGGTCAGCTTTCTTGCGGGATTAGGGGTGGTAGCGGAGGAGGGAGTTGAACCCCCGACACACGGATTATGATTCCGCTGCTCTAACCAACTGAGCTACTCCGCCCCGGCAAAGACTGGCGCGATATAAGAAACGCAGCAAAAGACTGTCAACTGCCGGCGCCCGAAAGTTTCCTTTTGGTCGAATAATTGCCGGGCCTTCGGTGTTTTCCTGGTCGTGCCGCATGAGCGCGGCCGGCGAAGACCCCGGAGCAAGGCATGAACGTACCTCTCGCGCCGGCGCAGCGCCGCCTGGCTTCTGGCATGGCGCCCGGCCTGTTTGCGCTCGCCACGGCGGTGCCGGCCCATTGCATCGATCAAATGGCGGTTCGCGAGCGGGCGCGCGCCCATTTCGGTCCCCGGACCGGAATATTCCAGCATCTCGAGCCGGTTTTTGCCAATGCCCGCATCGAGACGCGGTACACGTCCCAGCCGCTCGATTGGTATCTGCAACCCCATGGGTTCGAGGAAAAGACGGCAATTTACGTCGAGCACGCTCTGGCGCTCGGGCGCTTGGCCGCCGAACGCGCGCTCGTTGCCGCCGACCTGTCCCCGGCTGAGATCGACGCGATCGTCTGCGTTTCCTCGACCGGCGTGATGACGCCCAGTCTCGACGCCCGGTTGATGAACGTCCTGCCTTTCGGGCCAAGGACGATCCGCCTGCCGATTTTCGGCTACGGGTGTGCCGGGGGCGTACTTGGCCTTTCGCGGGCCGTCGATCTTGCGCGTTCGCGAGCGGGCACGCGCGTCCTGCTTGTCGTGGTCGAGCTTTGTTCGACGGCTATTCGCCACGACCGCTGGGCGCCCAGCAACATCGTCGCTACCGCGCTGTTCGGCGACGGTGCGGCTGCGGCGGTGATCTGCAACCCGGTGGACGGTGACCAGAGCACCGCGCCGATCGCGACGCTCGGCCTTGCCGGCGAACATACGTGGCGCGATACGCTGGAGATCATGGGGTGGCGTGTCGATGGCGTGGGCTTCGACGTCATTTTCCATTCGTCGATTCCGACATTGATTGCCGAGCGCTACCCCGAAGCGCTGGCTTCCTTTTTGACCGCCAACAACCTGTCGCTGGCGGACGTCGACCGCGTCTGCGCCCATCCCGGCGGCGTGAAAGTAATCGAAGCGCTCGAGGACGTGTTCGGGTACCAGCGCGGGGCTCTGAATGCCGAGCGCGAGATATTGCGCGACTACGGCAACATGTCGGCGCCGAGCGTGCTGTTCGTGCTCGATCGTCTGATCAGAAACGGCGAGCGGGGGCGGATGCTCCTGTCGTCTCTTGGCCCGGGGTTCACCGCCGCCTTCCAGATGGCAACGCTGCACTGAGGGGGCTCGGTGGGGCGACTGCCGTCGGGCGTGAAGTTCTTTGCCGCCTCGTTGCGGGCATGTATCCATGCCGGATCGAGATCAGACAGGGATACCCGTCATGCCGCCGCTCGCTGGCCTCAAGGTTGTGGAACTGGCGCGCGTTCTTGCAGGGCCCTGGGCGGGGCAGGTTCTCGCCGATCTTGGCGCGGAGGTGGTCAAGGTTGAAAGCCTCGCGGGCGATGAGACCCGGACGTGGGGTCCGCCGTTCATCGAGAACCGCGATGGAAGTCGCGACGCCGCTTATTTCCACGCCTGCAATCGCGGCAAGCAGTCGGTCGCGGTCGATTTCTCCACCGAACCCGGCCGCGAAATCGTCAGGCGGCTGATCGCTTCCGCCGATGTCGTGATCGAGAATTTCAAGGCGGGTTCGCTGGCGAAATATGGGCTCGACTACGCGGCGTCGCGCGCGCTTAACCCTCGGATCATCTACTGCTCGATTACCGGCTTTGGGCAGGATGGGCCCTATCGTGAACGTCCGGGCTACGATTTCGTCGTCCAGGCCATGGGTGGCATCATGGAATTGACCGGCGATCCGGCTGGACCGCCGGAGAAGATGGGCGTGGCCTACGCCGACATCATGACCGGCATCTATGCGGTTATCGCTGTCCAAGCGGCGCTCACGCACCGCGAGCGGACAGGGGAGGGGCAGGCGATCGACATGGCGCTTCTCGACACACAGGTCGGGACGCTTGCCAATCAGGCGATGAATTATCTTGCCTCCGGCAGGCCGCCACGCCGGCTCGGCAACGCGCATCCCAACATCGTTCCCTATCAGGAATTTCCGACGCGGGACGGGCATCTGGTCGTGGCCGTCGGCAACGATGCACAGTTCCGGCAGTTCGTGGCGGTGCTCGGCGCTCCCACGCTGGCCGATGAAGCCAAATATGCGACCAACGCAGAGCGGGTCGTCAATCGCGACGCGCTGATCGACGAACTGAAGGCGCTAACGGTTCGTTTCTCGCGCGAAGATCTTCTGATGTCGCTCGGGGAGGCCGGAGTGCCTGCGGGGCCGATCAATACGCTAGCCGAGGTGTTTGCCGACCCTCAGGTCGTGCATCGAGGACTACGCATGGATCTGCCGCGTGAAGGCGCTGCTCCGGTCCCCTCGGTGCGCACGCCGATCCTCTTGGAAAAATCACAGCTGGCCTATCGCGGCGCATCGCCGCGACTGGGCGAGCATACGGTCGACGTTCTCTCCGGCCTGGGCTACACCGAAGCGGAAATTCAGCGTTTCAAGGCCGGCAAAGTCACCAACTGAGTTGCCGTTCCGGCGCTTTGCTTGCCTCCCCGCAGCCTGTCCAAAGCCACGAGAATTGCCGATGACCTACGTTCCAGCAGCCGACCGCTATGATTCCATGCAATACCGCCGCACTGGCCGCAGCGGGCTGAAGTTGCCACCAATTTCGCTCGGGCTCTGGCACAATTTTGGCCACAACGCACGAGCCGATGTTGCGCGCGCCATGTGCCGCCGCGCGTTCGATCTCGGCATCACGCACTTCGATCTCGCCAACAACTATGGACCGCCGCCCGGCGCCGCCGAGACACTGTTTGGCGAAATCCTCAAGGACGATTTCGGCGGCCTCCGCGACGAGCTCGTGGTCTCGACCAAGGCTGGCTACGACATGTGGCCGGGGCCCTACGGCCAGTGGGGAAGCCGCAAGTATCTCATCGCCAGCCTCGACCAGAGCCTGAAGCGCATGGGACTCGATTACGTCGACATCTTCTACTCGCATCGCGTGGATCCGGAGACGCCGCTCGAAGAGACGATGGGTGCGCTCGACAGCGTCGTGCGCCAGGGAAAAGCACTTTACGTGGGCATCTCGTCCTACAACAGCCAGCGCACGCGGGAGGCGGCCGCCCTCCTGAAGCGGCTCGGAACGCCGCTTCTCATCCACCAGCCGAGCTACTCAATTTTCAACCGTTGGACCGAGGCCGATAAGCTGCTCGACACGCTCGAGGCGGAAGGGGCCGGATGCATCGCATTCTCGCCGCTAGCGCAGGGGCTGCTCACCAACAAGTATCTCGACGGCGTGCCTACCGACAGCCGCGCATCCAGTGGGTCGGGCGCCTGGAAGGCGGAATTCCTTAACGAGAAGAACATGGCAGCGGTCAAGGCGCTGAACGGCGTGGCCGCACGCCGGGGGCAGACGCTGGCGCAGCTTGCCATTGCGTGGACGCTGCGCGACCCGCGCATGACGTCGGCACTGATCGGTGCTTCGCGCGTCGAGCAGATCGAAGACGCGGTGGTGGCACTGAGGAACCTCTCGTTCAGTGCAGCCGAACTCGCCGAGATCGACCGGCACGCCATAGACGCCGGCATCAACATCTGGGCGCGGTCCAGCAACTCCTGAGCGCTGCGCGACCGTTGATTAGCCGGGTGTGACGGCGTTCCACGCCGCCCACCCGCCGCTCCAGATCATGCCGCACGCGACCCATGCGATCAGCGCCAGTCCGAGATAGGAGATCCACGGAAAGCGGTGGAGAATCTCGGCGACGAGAGAGGCGGCCATGCCCATCAAGGCGACGGAAACGCTGAGGCCGATTACGAGGACGACGAGGTGATGGCGCGCGACGCCGGCGACCGCGAGCACGTTGTCGAGCGACATCGACACGTCGGCCAGGACAATCTGCACGATGGCCTGGCGGAAGGTTTTCGGCGGGGGCGGTCGCAAGGCGCCGGCCATCCCGTCCGCCATTGTCACCGTCGGTTTGGCTTCGTCCTGCCTGCCGCGATGCGCGCATAGTTCGCGCCAGAGTTTCCAGCATACCCAGAGAAGCAGGAACCCGCCGATCAGGACGATGCCGACGACATCGAGGATGCGCGTCGCGAAGATGGCAAGCACGATGCGCAGGACGGCGGCGCTGGCGATACCGAAGACGATGGCCTTGCGCCGAAGCTTGTGGGGCAGACCTGCCGCCGCCATTCCAACGACGACGGCGTTGTCGCCGGCCAGGATCAGGTCGATTACGAGCACGCTCGCCAGCGCATAGAGCTCCGAAGCGAGCGCGTGGTTCATCGGGCTGTCGCCTGGCCTCGGGACTGCATGCCCTTACTTGGGTACGGGGGCGTCCTTGTCCAAGGCGCCTTCGCTCTTCAGATCGCTCCAAAGTGCGGCCGGGATCTTCGCAGTCCACCAGCGCACGATCTGCCGCAACTCGGCCGCGGTGCGCGGGCCAGGAATGACGCTGGCAACGATCGGGTGCGCCGGCGTGAACTGGAGCGCGGCAGCGGCCAGGGGCACGCGGTGCGCTCTGCAGATGGCGTCGATACGGCGCACCTGCTTGACGACCTCCGGCGGCGCCTTGGCGTAGTTGAAGGTCTTGCCGCCGACGAGGATGCCTGAGTTGAATGGGCCGCCAACCACGATTGAGGCGCCGTGTTTCTTGACGGCGGGGAAGAGATCGTGCAGCGGCGCCTGCTCGAGCAGTGTGTAACGCCCGGCGAGCAGGAAGGCGTCCCATTGGCCATACTGCATGGCGTCGGCGATGGGCCTGGCCCGATTGACGCCAAGCCCGATCGCCTTGATCTCGCCGGCCGCGCGCAACGTGTCGAGCGCCTTGTAGGCATGCTCGACGGCGGTGCGGAAGACGCTGTCCTTATCGCCCGACGCGGCCTGTGCGTACTCATCGACGTCGTGAATATAGACGATGTCGATGCGGTTCAGCCCGAGGCGCTGCACGCTGTCCTCGTACCCGCGCATGATGGCGTCGTAGGTGAAGTCGAAGCGCGGCGCGAAGGGGAACGGGCCGTACGGAAACGCGCTGCGGCGAAGTTCTTCCTTCGTCTGCGGTAGGCGGCGCGGCTCCAGAAGCCGCCCGACCTTGGTGGACAGGACCCAGTCCTTGCGCTCGCGCAAGGCGTCGCCGATCAGGTGTTCGGACTTGCCGTAACCGTAGAAGGGAGCGGTGTCGAAGTACCGAATACCGGTGTCGTAAGCCTTGGCGATGAGCGCGCGGCCCTCGGTCTCGGAGACGTGGCTGATGTTGCCCGCGAGCGAGGCGGTGCCGAGGCCGAGTTCGGTGACCTTGAGCTTGGTGTTGCCGACACGGCGTTTCGCGAATTTCATGACTCTTGCTCCCTTGCTGCCGGGCGCGTCGGTCCGGGCAGCCCGTTGATACAGGACGTCTGGAAGCTTGAGTAGCTGCCGATGCGATCGGCTCGCCGCGCGATTTTGACCATTTGATGAATTCTTTGTAACGTCCTTTTCGGAGCGATCCGGCTGAGTCGACCGATGACGGCGGCCCGGTTAGTCGCGGGGTGGCTGATGGAGCGATCTCAGGCGCGCGGCTTACGGGCTGCGGTGCCGAAAGTCCGGAAACGGGTTGCGCCGCAGCATGGCGCGTTCGTCGCACGCCGCGCCGGCAAAATCGGGGAGCGCCGATGCCATGGCGTACTTTCCGTTGGGCGGCCGCTGGCCCGCCGGAACACTGCTTGCATTGAATCCGAGACCATGGGGCAACAGTCCGCTGGACTGTTCGTCGCCGGTGCGAATCCACACAAGAATTCTCCGCGGAGCAGGGCGCTTTTTGAGGGCGGAGAAACTTAAGGAGCGAAATGCATGTCCTACACTGATGTCGACAAGAAGGAGGACGTAAAGGTCCTCCACAGCATGGGCTACGCCCAGGAGTTGGAGCGGCGGCTGAGCCGCTTCTCGAACTTCGCCGTGTCTTTCTCGATCATCTGCATCCTGTCCGGCGGCATCAATTCGCTGGCGCAGGGCACCTCCGGCGCGGGCGGCATCGCCATCGGCGTGGGCTGGCTGGTCGGCTGTTTCGTCAGCCTCGTGTTCGCCATTGCCATGTCGCAGATCAGCTCAGCCTATCCGACCGCCGGCGGCCTCTATCACTGGGGCTCGATCCTTGGAAACCGGGGCACCGGCTGGGTGACGGCGTGGCTCAACCTGCTCGGGCTGGTCACGGTGCTGGGCGCCATCAATGTCGGCACGTGGACGTTCTTCGAGGGCGCGTTCCCCTGGCTGAACATTCCGAACACGATCGTTACGCAGACGGTCTTCCTGATCATCATCACCGGCGCGCAGGCGCTGATCAATCACGTCGGCATCAAGCAGACGGCGCAGCTCACCGACTTTTCGGGCTACCTCATCTTCTTCGGCGCAATTCTCATCGCCGTGGTCTGTGTGGTGGCGGCATTAGTCGCGGGCGGCGGTCTCGATTTCGGGCGCCTGTTCACGTTCCACAACTACTCCGGTGACGCTGGCGGCGGCGTGTGGCCGCAGGTTTCCAACGGCTGGGTGTTCGCGCTCGGCCTGTTGCTGCCGATCTACACGATCACGGGGTACGACGCTTCGGCGCACACCTCGGAAGAGACGCTGAAGGCGGCGCGCTCAGTGCCGCGGGCGATGGTGATGTCGGTCATCTGGTCGGCGATCTTCGGCTATCTGTTCCTCTGCGCTTTCGTGCTCATGATCCCGAACATGGACGACGCAGCAAAGCAGGGCTGGAACGTCTTCTTCTGGGCGTTCGACGCGCGGGTGAATCCCGTCGTCAAGGAGATCGTCTACCTGGTCGTGTTCGTCGCCCAACTGCTCTGCGGGCTGGCGACGGTGACGTCCGCCTCGCGCATGATCTTCGCGTTCTCGCGTGACGGCGGTTTGCCGGGGTCGAAGGCGCTATCGAAGGTGAGCCCGCGGTACCGGACGCCGGTCGCAGCGATCTGGACGGCGGCCGTACTCTCGGTGATCTTTGTGTGGGGCTCGTCGCTGGTCTCGGTCGCCGGTACGTCGGCGTACACCATCGTCGTGTCGTGCACGGTGATCTTCCTGTTCCTGTCGTTCATCTTCCCGATTGTTCTCGGGCTCATGGCTTGGGGCACGCCGAAGTGGGACAAGATGGGGCCATGGAACATGGGTCGGGGGCTGTTTTCGCTGTTCGCGGTCCTTTCGGTGCTGGCGATGGTCCTCATCTTCGTCATCGGTATCCAGCCTCCGAATCAGTGGGCGCTCTACATCACGGTCGGGTTCTTCGTTCTCACCGCGATCATCTGGTTCGTCTTCGAGAACCGTCGCTTCAAGGGGCCGCCGATCGGCGATCTTATCGCTGAGCGTCAGGCATTGATCGTCGCCGCCGAGAAGGCGGTCGGTGAAAGCTAGGCTGGTGGAATGATCTTTTACCCGCGCGGAGGTGCTCTCCGCGCGGGTTCTTCGTTGTGGTTTCTGGAGTTGTCGGACATGGCCGGAATGCTGACGTTGAAGGAACTGCAGGCGGCGGTCGCCGCGGGCGAGATCGACACGGTCGTCATCGCCTTCACCGACATGCAGGGCCGCCTTGTCGGCAAGCGCATGCAAGCGGAGTATTTCCTCGAAGGGGCGCACGAGGAGACGCACGGCTGCGATTACCTGCTCGCCAACGACATCGACATGGAGCCGGTGCCGGGCTACGCCGCGGCGAATTGGGAAAAGGGCTACGGCGACTTCGTCATCAAGCCGGATTTGACAACGCTGCGCCGCATACCCTGGCTGCCGGGCACGGCGCTGGTGCTTTCCGACGTTCTCGATCACCACCATCACGAGCCCGTCGCGCATTCGCCGCGTGCGATACTGCGCGCCCAGGTGAAGCGGCTCACAGACGCGAAGATGAGCGCGTTCTTCGCTTCCGAGCTCGAGTTTTATCTCTTCGATGAGACCTACGAGACGGCGGCGGACAAGAGCTACGCCAATCTCAAGACCGCCGGGCGCTACATTGAGGACTACCACATCCTGCAGACGACCAAGGAGGAGGGCGTCATGCGGGCGATCCGCACCGGCCTCCAGGGTGCGGGCATCCCGGTCGAGAACTCCAAGGGCGAATGGGGGCCGGGACAGGAAGAGATCAACGTACGCTACGCCGATGCGCTAACGATGGCCGACCGGCACGTCATCCTGAAGAACGGCATCAAGGAGATCGCGCTTCTCCAGAACAAGTCGGTCACCTTCATGTCGAAGTGGCGCTTCGACCTCGCCGGTTCTTCCAGCCACATCCACTCGTCGCTATGGGATGCCGCCGGCAAGAAGCCGTTGTTCATCGACGACAAGGACGAGCACGGCATGTCGAAGCTGATGCGGCACTACGTTGCCGGGCAGCTCGCCTACGCGCGCGAGATCACTTGGTTCCTCGCGCCCTACATCAACTCGTACAAGCGCTTCCAGGCCGGCACCTTCGCGCCGACCAAGGCGATCTGGTCGGAAGACAACCGCACCGCCGGCTTCCGGCTCTGCGGCGCGCACTCGAAGGCGATCCGCATCGAGTGCCGTATCGGCGGCGCCGACCTCAATCCCTATCTCGCGTTCGCCGCGCTGATTGCGGCGGGTCTCGCCGGCATCGAGGAAAAACTCGAGCTGGAAGCGCCGTTCTCGGGGGACGCCTACCAGGGCAAGCGGCTGCGCGAGGTGCCAAAGACGCTGCGCGAGGCGTCAGCGCTCATGGGCAAATCGAAGATGCTGCGCGCGGCGTTCGGCGATGATGTCATTGACCACTACGTCCACACTGCGGAGTGGGAGCAGTTCGAATATGACCGTCGCGTGACCGACTGGGAGCTGAAGCGCGGTTTCGAGCGCTATTGACTCCGGGCCGCGGTCATCGTTCCGCTTGCCGGAAATCCAGCGGCATCAATTGAGCCTCTCCATGAACGCTACCTTCAAGATCATCTCGCCGGTCGATAACTCCGTTTACGCCGAGCGCCCGTTTGCCTCGCCCGACGAAATTCAGGCGACGCTGGAGCGGGCGCGTGCCGCGCAGAAGAGGTGGCGGAGCGTCCCGCTCACCGAGCGGCTGAAGATTGCCGGCGCCTTCGTCGACGCGATGGTCGCTGACAAGCAGAAGGTGGCGGAACTGCTCGCCTGGCAGATGGGCCGCCCGATCAGCCAGGGCCAGGGCGAAATGCGCGGCTTCAACGAGCGCGCGCGCCACATGATCGCAATCGCTGCCGAGACGCTGGCCGACATTCCCGGCCCTCCGCTGCCGGGCTTCGAGCATTTCGTGCGCCGCGAGCCGCTCGGCGTCGTGCTCAATCTGCCGGCATGGAACTATCCCTACATGACCGCGCTCAACGCCGTGATTCCGGCGCTGATCGCCGGCAACACGGTGGTCATGAAGCACGCGACCCAGACGGCGCTGGTCGCTGAGCATTTTGCCGAGAGTTTTGGCAAGGCGAACCTGCCGAAAGACGTCTTCCAGGTTCTCACCATGACGCACGAGGACACGGCGAAGGCGATTGAATCCGGACTGGTCGATCAGGTCGGCTTTACGGGTTCCACGGAAGGCGGGCGCAAGATCATGGCGGCAGTGGCGGCGGCCTATAATTTTCCGGCCACCTGCCTCGAGCTGGGTGGCAAGGATCCCGCCTACGTGCGGCCGGACGTCAACCTGCCGTTCGCGATCGAGAACGTGGTCGACGCCGGCTATTTCAACACCGGGCAGGGATGCTGCGCGCTCGAGCGCATTTACGTCCATGAAGCGGTCTACGACGACTTCGTCGAGGGGATGAAGGTGGCGATCGAGGGCTATAAGCTGGGCTCGCCGATGGACACCGGCACCAACCTCGGGCCGATGGTGCGGACTGCGGCCGCCGACGCTGTGCGCGCGCAGGTCGACGAGGCGATTGGCAAGGGCGCCAGGCCGCTCATCGACGCGAAGCGATTTCCCGCTGACAAGCCCGGCACGCCCTACCTCGCACCACAGCTTCTCACTAACGTCGACCACTCAATGAGCATTATGCGCGACGAGACCTTCGGCCCCGCGCACGGCGTGATGAAGGTGCGGTCCGATGAGGAGGCGATCGTGCTGATGAACGATTCCCCATACGGACTGACGGCTGCGATCTGGACGGAGGATGTCGAGGCGGCAAAGAGCATTGGCGACCGCATCGAGACGGGCACCGTCTATATGAACCGCGCCGACTACGTCGATCCGGCACTGGCCTGGGTCGGAGTCAAGCAGTCCGGGCGGGGCGCCAGCCTGTCGCGCGTCGGCTATGAGCACCTGACCCGGCCGAAGAGCTTCCACCTCCGCGTCAAGACGAGCTAGAGGATCGGCCGATGAGTTATCTCGACAAGGTCCTGCAGCCGGGAGAGACGGTCCTCCACCGCGCCCGACTATCGTGGACGATCTACCTGCCGGGCCTTCTCCTGCTCATCATTGCTATTGGTGCGTATCTCGTTTCGACGGCGCTGGCGCCTCGGCAGGTCGTTTGGCAGCTCATAGTCCTCGCGATCATCGGCATACCGGCGTTGATCATGCTCCTGAGGGCGTGGTTCGATCGCTGGATCACCGAATTCGCGGTTACCAATTTTCGCATCATCTACAAGCGTGGTTTCATTCGCCGCCACACGATCGAGATGAACATGGACAAGGTCGAGAGCGTCGATGTCGATCAGTCGCTGCTCGGCCGCCTCCTGAACTACGGCGACGTCACGGTGCGCGGGGTCGGCACTGGCCTCGAGCCGATCCACAGCGTCAGCGACCCCCTCACGTTCCGCAGCCGCGTGAATACCCGCTAGACCGGCCTCAAACAGAAGAACCGGAAGCCTCCCATGCTCGACGTCTATCCTTCGCTCACCGCCAATTGGTCGTACCCGACCGCCGTCCGCTTCGGGCCGGGACGTATCAAGGAGCTGCCGCAGGCGCTGGCGGCTGCCGGCATCAAGCGGCCGCTCTTTGTTACCGATCCGGGCCTGGTCAACCTTCCCATCGTGGCGAAGGCGCTCGATGTCCTCAAGGCAGCGAACATTCCGGTTGCGGTGTTTTCCAAGGTCGATGGCAATCCGACGCTGAAGAATCTCGACGACGGTGTCGCTGCCTTCAAGGCCGGTGGCCACGACGGCGTTATCGCCTTCGGCGGAGGCTCGGCAATGGATATCGGCAAGCTCGTCGCGTTCCAAGCGGGCCAGACGCGCCCGGTTTTCGAGTTCGAGGATCGCGAGGACTGGTGGACGCGCGCTGATGTCAAAGCGATCGCGCCGATCGTTGCCGTTCCGACGACCGCGGGCACCGGTTCGGAGGTGGGGCGCGCAGCGGTCGTTACCGATCCGTCCGATCATACCAAGAAGATCATCTTCCACCCGCTGATGCTGCCGAAGGTGGTGATCGCCGATCCCGAACTTACGCTCGACCTGCCGGCGAAGATCACCGCGTGGACAGGCATGGACGCGCTTTCGCACTGCCTGGAATCGTGGTGCAGTCCGTTCTTCCACCCGCTTGGTGAGGGCATCGCCCTCGAGGGCCTCAGGCTCTGCAAGGAGTGGCTGCCGGTCGCGGTCGAAGACGGACACAACATCAACGCCCGGACCTTCATGCTCGCGGCCTCCTCGATGGGCGCCGTCGCCTTCCAGAAGGGCCTCGGCGGAATGCACGCCATGAGCCACCCGGCGTCGAGCCTGCGCGGAACGCATCACGGGCTGACCAACGCGGTGGTGATGCCATACGTGCTGGTGCGCAACGCGCCAGCCGTCAAGGAAAGGCTGGCGGCGCTGGCGCGCTATCTCGATCTTCCCGGGCAGAAGGCGGAGAGCGTCATCGACTGGGTGCTGGCTCTGCGCAACCGCCTCGGCATCCCGCACACGCTGAAGGAAATCGGCTTCGACACCGACGCAGTGGCCGAAGCGGCACCGATGGCTGAGCACGACCCTTCGACGGGCGGCAATCCCGTGGCGCTCACGGCCGCCGACTACGAGAAGCTGTACGCTACCGCCATCGCGGGCGTTCTCTGACGGCGATGGCTGCCGACATCGTCGCCATCGGAGAGCCGCTCTACGAGCTCAACCAGGCGCCTGGCGAGAGCGTGTTTCGGCCGGGCTTCGGCGGCGACACATCCAATGCCGCCGTTGCCGCGGCGCGACAAGGGGCGAAGGTCGCCTATGTCACTGCCATCGGCGCCGATCAGTTCGGCGATGCCTTCCTCAATCTGTGGAAGGGCGAGGGGATCGACGTCAGCGGCGTGAAGCGAAGCGCGGTCGCGCACACGGGTCTCTACTTTGTGACGCACGGGCCGTCCGGCCATTTGTTCTCGTACATGCGGGCGGGGTCGGCGGCGAGCCGCATGACGCCCGACGACATGCCGGCGGAGCTCATCAAAGGCGCGAAGGTCGTGCATGCCTCGGGCATCAGCCAGGCGATCTCGTCGGCCGCGGCGGACGCGGTGTTTACTGCCTTCAAAGTGGCGCGATCGGCCGATGTCACTGTATCGTTCGATACAAACTTGCGGCTGCGCCTGTGGCCGCTCGAGCGGGCGCGCGCCATGATTCATGCGGCGGCTGGGCTGGCCGATATACTGCGGCCGTCGCTGGACGATGCACATCAGCTCACCGGTCTCGACGACCCCGACCGCATTGCGGATTTCTACCTCGGCCTAGGGCCGCGCATCGTCGCGCTTACCTGCGGCAACCAGGGCGCACTCATCGCCACGCGCGAACGTCGCGAGCGTGTCGGCCCGCGTCCGGCAAAACTGGTCGATGCCACCGGAGCCGGCGACATGTTCACCGGGGCGTTCCTCGCCGAATACCTGCGCGCCGGCGATCCGTTCGTGGCCGGACGCTACGCCAACGTCGCGGCGGCGCTCTCGACCGAAGGCTACGGCGCGGTGACGCCCATGCCAAAGCGGGCTGCGGTGGAGGCGGCACTTGCGGGGCGCGTCCCCGAGGCCGGCACGGCAAAGCACTGAGGCGGGTTTGCCGAGGCAGGTTTCAGGTGACGGGGATGACCCTGGCGCCGGTCGCCGCGGCCAGCGCCTTTGGGTCGACGGCAAAGACGGCCGAAGGCGTGCCAGCGGCCGCCCAGACTGTCCCAAATTGCAACAGGTCCTGGTCGAGCCAGGGCACGAGCGGCGTGGCGTGGCCGAGCGGCGGGATGCCGCCAATGGCAAAGCCGGTCGCGGCGCGGACGAAATCGGCATCCGGGCGCTGGACGGGTTCGCCGAGAAGGAGGGCGAGAGCGGCCTCGTTGACGCGATTCTTGCCGGAAACGAGGAGGAGACAGGGGCGGCCGGAGGTTTTGCCCTTGAAGATCAGTGACTTGACGATCTGGGCGACGGTGCAGCCGCAGGCGGCCGCGGCCTCTTCGGCCGTGCGTGTCGACGCCGGCATCACCCGGACATCGATCGGCAACCCCGCCGCAACGGCTGCCTTGACGACGCGCAGCGCCGCCTCGGGCAATTCATTCACCACGTTCGCTCCTCCTGGCGTCCAGCCTGCAGTTTCCTCTGACGCGGCCGGCCGATTTTGGTAACGTTTGATTAACTGTGCGAGGGGCCGCGCGGAGTTCCGGCGTTGAGCGATACTACCGACAACCGCGGCGAAAAGGTCCGCAGTCTCAGAGACGCAATCCGCGAGGTGCGGACGGCCACGGCCGAGCGCTCGGACGTGGTGGTGGAACTGCGCGATGCCGAGCGCGCCCGGCTGGAGATGCTAGCCGAAGAGCTGCGGGCTGTCTTCAACGAGGTTCCGGCCGACGACGAGCAGTTCATCTTCACAGTCGCTGCCGGGACGCCGCCGCGGCTGTGGATCGACATGACCTCGTTCGTGGTGATGGCGCGCGACCGGCGCACCTATCGCTTCCTGAAAGACACGCGCCTCGGGCGGACGGTGATCCTCGAAAGCGCCAAGCTCGAAGACGTCGCCGACAACATTACGCACTACGTGGCGGAGCGCATTGTCGAGCGGGAGCGGGCGCTCGAGGGCGACTGGCTGGCGAAGCGCCCGCGCGGCGAGGTCGGCCGGCGCGAGTCGATGCTGCAACGTGAGGGTTCGCGACGCGCCGAAGCGCGCGAAGCGCTGGCGGAGGCGCATCCGACGCCGGCCATCATCGGGCCGATCGACCAGCGCCACGCCGGCTGGATCGTGGCCGCGTTTCTGGGCGGCATCCTTATCGGGGTCGGGGTGCTGTTCGGCTACGCCTGGTTCAGCGTCGGCTGATCGAGCCTGACGGCGTTCCTGCCGGTCATGCCAGCTTGTGCTGCGAGCGGGTGACGACCGTCCCATCGCCGGCAATCCCGCGTTCGGTCATCTCGATCGCGTGTGATTGCCTGGTGCCCTCGATGCGAAAGAGATTATAGGCCGCGCCAGGATTATGTCCGTGGGGCAGCGCGGCTGCTGCTGCGGCGCCCACGACAGGGACGCGGCTGCCGTGCGGTCCGTCGACATGGCGCACGCTGGTGCGGTGATTGTGCCCGTGCAGCACCAGCTCGGCGCCGTGGCGGGCAATGGCGGCACGCACGCGCGAGGCGCCGATCAGGCGGCGGGTCCGCAAGGCGTCGCCGCGGCCGATGGGATGGTGGATGAGCACGATGCGGCAGAGATCTTCGCGGCCGAGCGTGGCGAGGGCGAGGGCCAGCGCTTCCGCCTCTTCCTCGCTGACACGGCCGGTGGCCATCAGCGGCGCGGTCGGCACGGCCGTTGACATGCCGATGAGCGCAAGGTTCGCCCGCCGGCGCACGAACGGAAACGTCATCGCCGGCGCCGGGTGATCGCCATTGGCAAAGGGCAGCCACTTCCGGCTGAAGTGCTCCACGGCGCTGGCAACGTAGGCGTCGTGGTTTCCGGGAATCACGGTAACGTCGTGCGGGGTGCCCAGCGTATGCAGCCAGGCAAGGGCGGTATCGAATTCCTGCGGCAGGCCGATGTTCACGAGATCGCCGGTGACGGCGATGTGGTCGGGTTTCGCCGCGCGCATATCCGCGGTCAGCGCGGCGAGCGCGCCCTCATGGAAGGCATGCTGGCGATTGCTGTGCCAGTTGAAGTACCCGATCGCCCGCTTTGAGAAGAGCTGCCGCAGCCGCACGCGCGGCAGGGGGCCAAGGTGCGGGTCCGAAATCTGGGCAAGCAGCGTCATGGCCGGCAGTTACCCGACCATTCGACCATTCGTAAAGCGGAAGAGGCGGGCCTCAGCGGCCGAGATGGGCGATGAGCACGCCCGCAGTGCGACGATCGCCCAGGCGAGCGAACTCGGCGAACAGGCGGCGATAGGCATCGCCGCGGCGGAAGATGCGCGAAAACATGATAAAACCTGTCTGGTTGTTGCCGTTGAGATAGTCGGTCTTCGCTGCCAATGCCAGCCGGGCCGGCGCAGCGCCCGCCTGCGGCGTGCGCATGGCTCGTTTGGTCGTTCTTAAGGTGCTGAAAATACTTGTATTTTCGCTTTCCACTTGGCCTTTACCTTAGGCTCAGAAGGATTTCCCACGGGGTTACGCTGGGGGTCCGCGCCGCGATTTTCGACAACCAGAGGCATGTCTTTCTGCTGGAGCACACGTATACCGCCGGCTGGCATTTCCCGGGCGGTGGCGTGGACCCCGGCGAGAGTGCCGCCGACGCCGTGGAGCGAGAACTCGGCGAAGAGGCGGGGATCGCGCTCACCGGGCCCGCCGACCTGTTCGGGATCTATGTCAATGCGCGGCTGTCCCGGCGCGACCACGTGGCCTTCTACGTCTGCCGCCACTGGCGGCAGGATCACCGGCCCAAAGTGCCCAACATGGAAATACGCGCGTGCGGGTTCTTTCCGCTGGATGCGCTGCCGCTGGGCACGACCGACGCCACCCGGCAGCGTCTGGCCGAGGTCCTCGACGGTGCCACGCGACTGGCGACGTGGTGACAGGCGCTGGCTGCGCAAGCAGCGGCGGTGGATTTTGAATTCGCCTTGGGCGGGCAAGTTCATTGTGGATGAACCAGGCCGCGCAGCAAGCCATCAATCAAATTAGTCAACGCCGCGCGCCTCAAATCGCCGTATAGTTGTATTTTCGGCGCGCACTTATACTCCCATGGATTGTGAGATTACTCTCGCGGTTGCGGCGCAACTATAAAACAATCTTTGCGGTTCTATAAATATAAGTCGATTACGAGGCCATGTATTGGCGTATATCTATTGTTGCAGTCCAAAAAATCTTGTTAATGCAATGTTAAAATCGTTAATTGACAAGATTTAAATTGTATCTAATCTCCAGAACTGCGGCGGATTGTAGCAATTAGGAGGCCATTGGACAGCGGGGTTTGCTGTGATGGCTCGTCGTGCGCGTATTTCGTCTTTGAATGGACGGTTTATCATTGCGTCCTTGGTGTCTGTTTTCGTTATCGATTCGAGTATTCCGGTGTGGGCCGGACCCGGCAAGGGGCCGCACCCAACCACATCGGGACTTGCGACGGGAACAACCGGGGCAATCGGCGGCGCTGTCGGCTGGGGCGGGAACCGGTCCGGACAGGCCAACGGAACCGTAGCCGCATACCATTCCAGTCCCTGGAGCCAGCAAGCGCATGCCGCAGCCGGCTCGGTGGCTTACGGCGTCCACAACGGCGACGGGTCGCTCATCAGTGCTGGCGCCGCCACCGGCGTGGTCGCTTCGGCTTCGCGTCACGGCGCGACGCTGACCGCGACCGCAAGCGGAACAGCAAGCGCGGCTGCTGCTGCAGTCACGCCGGCAGGGACCGCGATCAGCGTCACCGACGTCAGCGCTGTCGCGACGGCAACGAGCGGACCCAATCCGACGGCATCGGCCGAAGCGGATAGCAGCACTTTCGCGGTCGCAGTCGGCGGCCGGCATCCGACGACCTACGCCGTAACCGATGACGGCCAGGTGGTCACCGAGCAGCTTCGGGGCGAGAGCGTGTCGGTGGCTTACGAGGTCAACGGCACCTACGCGATCGCGGTTTCCACCAGGAAAAGCGCGTTTGCCGAGGCGGGCGCACTGGCCGCCGGTATTGCCGTCACCGCCAGCAACGTTCTTTCCGCGGCGATTTCGGCGATATCGGTCTTTGCCGGCGCCACCAGCAACACTGCCTTTGCCGGCGCTGGCGCTTTCGCCGCCAGCGGTGGCAGCGCGTTCGGCGCGGGCGCCTTCGCGAACTCGTCCTCAACTGCCTACGCCACGATCTCCTGGTCGGGGCCATCCACTGCGTCGGTAGCGTTGCACGTGGGCGGACGCGTCGAGGCATGTAAATTGTCGGAGCTCAAGAAGAAACTCTATTGTTTAGACCACGTTCAATAGAGTCATCTCGCAGAGTGTGACGGTAATTTATCTTTCGATCTACGGATGGAAACTGTATTCGTGCGAAAATTACTTTAGAAAAAATGTTAATGACCAACAATTACCATTGAACTATTGGTTAATTTGTGAAAGCATCGGGCCGGACCTCTGTCCGATGTTTCGGAGGAGCGTTCAAAAGGTCCTTAAACTGGAGGAGTTATGAGCATGAAAACTATGCTTCGCGTTCTCGTGGCGGGAACGGTTGTTGCGATGATGGGCACCTCGGCAATGGCCCACGGATCGGGTTCGTTTGCCGCAGCGGGCGGCGCTTCGTTTGCCTCGTCCAGCTATTGGGGCTCGAACTCGGGTCAGATCAACAACACCGTGACCGCCACCTCCGGGAAGGCCAAGGCCAGCGCCACCGCGGTGGATGTCGGTATTGCCGGTTTCGGCGTAGCGATCTCGGCCGGCGCCAGCCACTCATCGTCGAGCAGCCACTAATCGACGGACGCATGCGCGGCGGCCGGGCGAGTGCCCGGCCGTTTATCATACAAGCGCTCTGCGCGCCGCTCAGGCGGCGCGCAGGCGTCCCCGTGCGTGCGGCGCGTGCAGGTCGAGCGCCGGGCCGATCGGGACGATGCCGTAGGGATTGATGCTGCGGTGGCTCTGGAAGTAATGCCGGCGGATGGCGTCGAAGTCGACGGTGCTGGTGACCTCCGGCATCTGGAAGAGCTCGCGCAGATATCCCTGCAGGTTCGGGTAGTCGGCGATGCGTCGCAGATTGCACTTGAAGTGCGTGACGTAGACGGCGTCAAACCGGACCAGCGTGGTGAAGAGCCGCCAGTCGGCCTCGGTGAGCCGTTCGCCCATCAGGTAGCGCCGATCGGACAGGCGATCCTCAAGCATGTCGAGGGTATCGAACAGTGCCATCGCCGCGGCGTCGTAGGCGGCCTGCGAGGTGGCGAAGCCGGCCTTGTACACACCGTTATTGACGTTGTCGTAGACGACGGCATTCAGCGCGTCGATCTCGTGGCGGAGGGCGTGCGGGTAGAAGTCGCGCGCGGCATCGGCGCCGACCCGGTCGAAGGCCGAGTTGAACATCCGGATGATCTCGGCGGACTCGTTGTTGACGATGGTGCCGGTCTTTTTGTCGAACAGCACGGGCACGGTCACACGACCGGTGAAATCCGGAACGGCGGCGGTGTAGACGTCGCGCAGGAATTTCCGGTGGCCGAGGTGATCGGGCAGGGCAACACTGAAGGTCCAGCCGTCGTCCAGCATGAGCGGCTCGACGACCGACACCGAGATCATCGCCTCCAGCTTCTTCAGCCGGCGGAAAATCAGCGTGCGATGCGCCCACGGGCAGGCCATCGCGACATAGAGATGATACCGGCCGGGCTCGGCCTTGTAGCCGCCGACGCCCGAGGGACCGGGCCCGCCATCCGGCGTCACCCAGTTGCGCAGCGTCGTGGGGAGGCGGCGGAAAGCACCATCAGCGTCGGCGAAATCGGCCGGCACCCATTTTCCGTTTACCAGTTTGCCCATCGATGCCTCGCGTGCGGTTCTTCGGCCTGAAGTATGGCACGCCCCGCGCCAGAAACAGGGGCGGCGGCGCCACATATGGACGTCGACGCGGCTCCATGTTAGGCGGTCGGGCTATGACGTGCCGGCTTCTGCTGCTGCGACGACGAATCCTGGCCCGCGGTCCTTCGACCGCGGTCTGTCGTCGTCCGCCTGCCGCCGCGCGCCCCTAGAGGCACGCCCTGCGGCGGGCCGGATCTTCCGTCGATCCTCTCCGCCAAGCGCAGGACCTGCCCACGATGTCGTCCGAATTCACCTACCGGCTGGAGCAGCCGGCCGATGCCGCCGCGATCGAGCGGCTCCATTCTGAACTTTTCGGTGCGGAACGCCACAAGCGCGCGGCCTATGTGCTGCGCGACGGCGTGGCTCGGGATAGCCAGCTTTGTTTCGCGGCGACACGCGAGGGCTGGCTGGCGGCTTCGGTCCGCATGACGCCCATCATGATTGGCGGACAGGCCGCGCTCCTGCTCGGCCCGCTGGTCGTCGATCCGAGGTGGAAGGGGCAGGGCGCCGGCCGCACGCTCGTCCGCATGGCGCTCGAAGCGGCGCGCAACCAGGGACACCGGCTGGTCATGCTCGTCGGCGATCTGCCTTACTACGGGCCGCTCGGATTCACTTTCCTCGGCCGCGATGTCATCACGCTGCCGGCGTGGGTCGACCCGGACCGGGTGCTGGTGGCGGGGCTGGTGCCGGGCGCGCTCGACGGGCTCCACGGCGCGGCGGAAAGCGTGCGCGCGACGGCGAAGGCGGGGTAGCGTTCAGACTTCCAGAAGAAGCTGCTGCTCGCGCACCGGGGCAAAACTTTGCCGGTGATGCGGGCAGGGGCCGTGGGCGCGCAACGCCGCGAAATGCTCGGGCGTGGAATAACCCATGTGGCGCTCGAAGCCGTAGAGGGGATAGGCCTCGCCCAGCCGCTGCATCAACCGGTCGCGCGTCACCTTGGCGACGATGGAGGCGGCCGCGATGGAGACCGAGAGCGCGTCGCCATCGACGATGGCCTCCGCCATGCACGGCAGGTCGGGCGGCAGCATGTTGCCGTCGACCAGCACGTGATCCGGGCGGCAGGAGAGCCCGGCCACGGTGCGGCTCATCGCCCAGAGCGAGGCGCGCAGGATGTTCATGCGGTCGATGCGTTCGCGGCTTGCCACCGCAATCGAAACCGTCGCGCGCTTCAGGATGATCGCATAGAGCCGCTCGCGTTCAGCCGCCGGCAGCCGCTTGGAATCGTCGAGGCCGGCGAGCGAGCGGCGGTCGTGGAGCACGACGGCCGCGGTCACCACCGGACCGGCGAGCGGGCCGCGGCCGGCCTCGTCGACGCCGGCGATGACACTGGCACCACGACGGCGGGCGCGCCTCTCGAAGCGGTCGGTGGGTGGCGAAACGGCTGGCGAATCGGCGATGCGCGGCATGTATGCCAGCGTGGCGGCTTCGCCTTCGCCGGGCAAGCGGTCAGTTGCGGCGGCCGATAAGCCCGGCGCCGCCCTCCACAATCGCGTGCAGTCCAAAGCCGATGAAGATCAGGCCCGAGGCGCGCGCGACCCACACATCGTAGCGGCGATAGAGGCGGCGGATGAGACCGGCGCCGACGATGCCGACGACGATCACATCGGCCAGGATAAAGCCGATGCAGGCGGCCACAAGCAGCGCGGGAAAGGCCGACCAGGTGAGCCGGTCGGCGACGCCGGACAGCATCGCGGTGAACATCGCGACCGAAACGGGGTAGCCCTTCGGATTGGTGAGGCCAAAGGTCAGGCCGCGGAGAACGGGCTGCTTCGGCTGCGCGGTCAGCTCACCCTCGGCGTTGCGCCTGGCCCGCAGCGCCGAGATGCCCAGGCAGCCGAGATAAAGGCCGCAGACCAGCCCGAGCAGGTCGAAGACGGTGTGCCCCAGCGTGTGCGCGCCGATGATGGCGACCAGCGCCAGCGTCGCCCACAGGATGTCGCCGGCGAAGTGGCCGAGCAGGAAACCTGCGCCGGCGCGGCGGCCGCGACTGGCGCCGATGCCCAGCAGTGCAAGGAACGCGGGGCCGGGGATCAGCGTATAGGTCGCGCCGGCGACCATGGCGGAAAGGAAGATCGAAAGAGTCACGGGAGTGGCGGACCGGAGAATGCTGTCCGCCGCACCATGACACGGCGCCGGCGGCTTGCGAAGGGCGCGGCCGGTCCAGTTCAGGCGGCGACGCGCCCGCCGAACAGGTCGAGCTGGCTGCCCGCGGCCGGCGGGACGAACAGGTCGGTGCGCAGGCGGCGCCTCTCGCCGTTGAGGCCGAGGCGCTTGGTGGCGAGTTCGAAGCGGCGGCTGATCTGCCAGGCATACGGCCCCTTGCCACGCATGCGCTCGCCCCACTTGGCGTCGTAGTCCTTGCCGCCGCGCATGGAGCGAATGACCGACATCACGTGTTTGGCGCGGTCGGGATACTCGCGGGCGAGGAACTCCTTGAACACCTCCTTCACCTCCAGCGGCAGGCGCAGGAGCACGTAGCCCGCCTCCTTCACGCCGGCGGCGGCGGCGACCTCTAGGATGCGCTCGATCTCGCTCTCGTTCATCGCCGGGATGACCGGGGCGACCATCACGGTGGTCGGAATGCCGGCGGCGGAGAGCAGCCGCAGTGCCTCGATGCGCCTGTCGGGCGTCGCCGCGCGCGGTTCCATGGCGCGGGCCAGCTTGCGGTCGAGCGTGGTCACGGACAGGGCGACCTTGGCGAGGCCGCGTTCAGCCATGCGCGACAGGATGTCCATGTCGCGGGCTACCAGCGCCGACTTGGTCACGATGCCGACGGGGTGATTGGCGCGGTCCAGCACCTCGAGAACCTCGCGCATGATGCGGTAACGGCGCTCGATCGGCTGGTAGGGATCGGTGTTGGTGCCGATGGCGATGGTGCGGCATTCGTAGCCGGGCTGGGACAACTCCTTTTCCAGCAGGCGCGCGGCGCCGGGCTTGGCGAACAGCCGGGTCTCGAAATCGAGCGCCGGGGAGAGACCCATGTAGGCGTGGGTCGGCCGCGCGAAGCAATAGGCGCAGCCGTGCTCGCAGCCGCGATAGGGGTTGATCGAGCGGTCGAAGGAGATGTCGGGGGATTCGTTGCGGGTAATGATCCGGCGCGGCGTCTCCTCCTGCACCTCGGTGCGCAGCGGCGGCAGAACATCGCGCGAATCCCAGCCGTCGTCGGCCGCCTCGCGGGCCAAAGGTTCGTAGCGGCCGGAGCGGTTGCTCTCGGCACCACGCCCCCGGCGGCGTGCGGCCTCGACCGTTGCGCCAACGTCGGGCGCGGCTTCTGCGGAATCGGAATCGATGGGCGAGTTTTTCATGAAAATATTCCTAGCCGACCGAATAGAACAAAGCAAGAACAAATCGCCCGCGTCAACGACGCCGCGCATTTCCTGTCGTCAACCTGGCGGCTTCAGCCTAAGAAACGGGGATGATTACCGCGATTATCGAAACGCGCGATCACGAGGTTGATCTGGCGCTGGCGCTGGCGGCGCTGGTGCCGGCCGCGACGGAGGGCGTCGTGCGGCGGGTGATCGTCGTCGACCACGGTTCGAACGACGGGACGCGCGTCGTGGCCGACGAGGCGGGCTGCACCCTGATCGAGCTCGACCGCGAGGAGGACGACGGGGTCGCGCGTGCCCTGGAATTCGTGCGCACGGACTGGCTGCTGCTGATGCCGCCGTCGCTGAGGCTGGCGCCCGGCTGGCAGGCCGATGCGCTGGCCTTCATCGATGCGGCGCTGGTGGCGGGGCAGGCGCGGGTGCGGGTCGCCTCCATTCGCGCCGGCACGATCGCGCCGGGGCTGAGAGGCTGGCTGAGGGCGCCGCTGTCGCGCAGCCAGGGCTGGCTGATACCGAAAAGCGCCTACCTCGCCGCTAAGCCTGCGCGGCGGACTTCTTCTTTTTCGTTTGGAGTTTCGCGCGCTTCAGGTGTTCGTCGAGGCGCGGCATGATCTCGACGAAATTGCAGGGCTCCTGCCGGTAGTCGAACTGGCGCACAAGGATATTGTCCCAGGCATCGCGGCAGGCGCCCGACGAGCCGGGGAGGCAGAACACGAACTTGCCCTTTGCCAGACCGGCCGTCGCCCGCGACTGGATGGTGGCGGTGCCGATGCTGTCGTAGCTGATGCGGTGAAAGATGGCGGCAAAGCCGTCCATGCGCTTGTCGAACAGGGGCTCGACCGCTTCCGGGGTCACGTCGCGGCCGGTGAAGCCGGTGCCGCCGGTGGTCAGGATCACATCGACCTTCTTGTCCTTCAGCCACTTCTTCACGGTCTTACGGATCTTGTCGGCGTCGTCGGTCACCAGCGTGCGGTGGGCCAGCACGTGTCCGGCTGTCACAATGCGCTCGGCGAGCAGGGCGCCGGAGCGGTCGTCCTTCAGCGTGCGCGAATCCGAAACCGCCAGAACGGCGAAGTGGACGGGGACAAAAGGCTTCTCGACGGGTGCTTTCATGGGCCCATTCTAGCCTGACTGATCGCGTCGCGGGAGCCCCCGGCGATCAAGATGCCAGCGTCTGGGCAGCAACCACCCACCAGCCGGGTCTGGCGGCCTTCAGGCGCTCGGCGGCGCGCTCGGCCGCGGCCATGTTGATAAAGATGCCAAAGGCTGCCGCCCCCGAGCCCGACATCCTGGCGAACATGCAGTCGGGATCGCGCATCAGCGCCCTGGACGCCGAAGCGGCCGCCCGATCCACGGCGGCGGCGGGGTCGGCGAGGTCGTTGCGCGCCTGCCTCAGCCAGAAGATCACCTCGAGGAGGGTGGTAAACTTGTCCGGAAACGGAGGCAGACCCGAGCGTTCGTCCGCGGCAAGCTCGCTGAACACGTTGGCGGTGGCGACGGCGACGCCGGGATGGGCGAGAACGACCGGCAGGGCGGGCATATTTGCGACCACCTGGATGCGATCGCCGATGCCGGTGGCGATCAGGGGGCGCGAAACCAGACACATGGGAACGTCGGCGCCGAGCTTCCGGCCGATTTCGGCAAGCCGCGCCGGCGGCAGGTTCGTCCCCCACAACCGGTTGAGCAGGCGCAGGGCCGCCGCGGCATCGGCGGAGCCGCCACCCAGCCCGGCGGCGACGGGAATGCGCTTCACGAGTTCGATGATGTGGGCGGGCTTCGCGTTGCCGGCGGCCTGGGCGAGAGCGGTCGCGGCGCGGATCACCAGATTGTCCTCAGGACGGGTGCTGTCCCGCAATGTCTCGGCGAACTCACCTTTGACGGAGAGGCGCATGCGGCCTTCAGGGGCCGGCGTTGCCTTGAGCATGTCGCCGTAATCGGCAAAGACGACGAGGCTTTCCAGATTGTGATAGCCGTCGGTGCGCCGACCGAGGACATGGAGCGCCAGATTGATCTTGGCGTAGGCGAGCTCGGCGGGCTGGTCGCCGACGGCATCCTCAAACGCACGCAGGAACTCGTCCACGATGTCGTCCCCCGCGGCGCTGCAGTTGTTCCGTCGCCGCTATCCGGCGAGGGCGGGCGCGAGAAACGTGCCGCCTCCCGCGTCGGCATGCGTCGCTTCGGGGCCGCCCCACAGAGTCTCGTGTTTCTCGACGGAGGTGTGATCGTTGCTGCCCGACATCGGCGCGGCGGGCAGTCCATGCTTCAGCTTGTCCATGATCTTGGGCAAGAGATCCTTGTCCGGCGATGAATCGCGCGCGTAGGTCCACTGGAAGACCGCTTCGCGCTTGCGCCCGATGGCCCAGTACACGTCGCCGAGGTGATCGTTGATCGTGGCGTCGCCACCGGAGAGTTGAACCGCGGTTTCCATCGTCTTTACGGCGTCGTTCAGACGGCCGAGCTTGTAGAGCGCCCAGCCGAGGCTGTCGACGATGTAGCCGTCGGTGGGCTTCAACCTCACCGCCTTCTCAATCAGCTGGAGCGCGAGGTCGAGGTTCTGTCCGCGATCCACCCACGAATAGCCAAGGTAGTTCAGCACCGAGGGCTGTTCGGGGTTGAGGGCAAGCGCCCGCTTGAGGTCGGCTTCCGCCTGGGGCCAGTGGTTGCTCTGCTCGTAGGCGACGCCGCGATAATAGAACAGCCGCCACTGCGGCGAGACGGGCCCGCCCGGTGCGGCTGCGCCGGCCTGCGGGGCGGCGGCGGGGGCTGCCGACCCGTCCTGCGCCGTATCGTCACCGGTATCGCCACTGTCCTGGCCATCGCCGGCGGCGGCTTCGGTGTCCGGCGACGGGAGCGGCGATGCGTTGGCCGGCGGCTTGCTGGCTTCGGCCAGCTGCTCGTTGCTCGGCACGTCGACGGTGACACCGCTCAGCTTGATCGCGCGCGTGTAGACCGCGGCGGCCTCGGCAAAGCGCTTGCCGACGCGATAATTGTTGCCGAGGTCGACTGCTGCCTCGATGTCATCGGGATTGGCGGCGAGCACGCGGCTGAAGTAGGGCGTGGCCTCGCTGTTGCGATCGAGGTCTTCGAGGCAGAGCCCGGTTTGCAGGTCGGCATTGCGGCGCAGGTGATCGCTGCGCGGCACCCGGGCGTAGAGCCGCACGGCTTGGTCGCAGCGGCTGACGGCGGTGTAGACGTCGCCAAGCGCCATCGTAATCAGCGACGATGAAGGCGCGAGGTAGGAGGCCAGTTGCAGATAGGCGGCCGGCAGCTCGGGGCCCTCGTCGACGCCGATGGCCGATCCCAGGCCATAAAGCGTCTCGGCGACGCCGGTCCGCGCATCCGGGATCAGCGGCCCGGGCTTCTTGCCCGCCTTGATGTCGGCGAGGAGATAGCGCAACTCGGGATGAACCGGATTGTCGCCGCCAAGGGTCGTGATCGCCTTGATCGCTTCATCGGCGTGACCGATGCGGGCCATGATGCGGGCATAGGCCACGACAACACGCAGCGCCGAGTTATCGTCGCCGTAAGCCTTGCGGATGGCCACGGCAGCGGCATCGTTGCGGCCGGCGGCTTCGTTCAGAAGGGCGGTGTGCAGATCGACGAAGACCGGATACCAGCCCGGTCCCCTCAGTGCGGCGACGCGGTCGAGAGCGGCATCGACCTTGCCCTGGCCAAATTCAATCCAGGCGCTGGCCAGCGAAGAGGTCAGCTTGGCGAGGTCGCCGTTCCCGGCGTGGTCGAGATCGGCCAACGCGTCGTCGAGCTTGCCCTGGCGGACGTTCTGCGCGGCCAGTGCCAGGCGCGCGGCGGGATTGGACGGATCGCCCGGAATAATGCTTGCCGCCAGCGCAAATGCCGGCTCGACGTCGCCGCTGGCGAGGCTGAGGATGAGAAGCCGCTGCTGAAGCTGGGGATCATGCGGATCGATGGCGACGGCGGCGCGGTAAAAGGCGACGGCAGCCTTGAAATCGTGCGCGATATCGGCGCTGCGTCCCGCCAGATAGCTGCCCGAGAAGGACGAACCCGTGTTCGATATGGCAGGGCCGCCGGCGTCGGCCAGACAGCCGCAGGCGGAAGCGAAGAAGGCCGCGCTCGCGGTCAACAGGCGGAGGGTGTGCAAGTGGGGCATTGCCTCTGATCCAAAGGTGACAGTCGCCTGCTGCGACTACAGGATGGCGGCTTTGTGTCGCCGCCGCAAGCGCTCAGCCGGCCGGGCACCAAGGCTCAGCTGACCCGCGATATGCAGAAGTCGACGGCTTCAAGGAGAGCGGACTTGTGTGGCGATTCCGGGAACGGGGCGAGGGCATCGCGCGCAACAGCGCCGAAATGACGCGCCCGGGCGATGGTGTCCTCGATGGCGCGATGGGCGCGCATCAACTCGACGGCGTGCTCCAGGTCGCCGTCGGCGATGTTGCCTTCCTCGAGGACCTTCTTCCAGAAGTCACGGTCGCTGTCGGTTCCGCGCCGATAGGTCAGCACGACGGGCAGCGTGATCTTGCCCTCGCGGAAATCGTCGCCGACGCGCTTGCCCAGGTTTGACGAGTTGCCGCCGTAGTCGAGCGCGTCGTCAACGAGCTGGAAGGCGAGCCCAAGGTTGGTGCCGTAGGAGCGGAAGGCCGAACGCTCCGCCTTGCCCTTGCCGGCGAGGACCGGGCCGACTTCGGCGGCAGCGGAAAACAGGGCGGCGGTCTTGGCCTGAATGACGGCCAGGTATTCATCCTCGGTCGTTGCCGTGTTCTTGGCGGCGCCGAGCTGCATGACCTCACCCTCGGCGATGACCGCGGCGGCGTTGGAGAGGATTTCCAGTGCGTCGAGGGAGCCGACCTCGACCATCATCTTGAAGGCCTGGCCGAGCAGATAGTCGCCGACCAGCACGCTCGCCTGATTTCCCCAGAGGAGCCGAGCCGCCTGTTTGCCGCGGCGCATGTCGCTTTCGTCGACGACATCGTCGTGGAGAAGGGTGGCGGTGTGCATGAATTCGACGCTGGCCGCGAGCTTGACGCGGCCCTCGCCCTCGTGGCCGCACATGCCGGCGGCGGCAATGGTCAGCATGGGGCGCAGCCGCTTGCCGCCGGAATCGATCAGGTGGCGGGCGATCTCGGGGATAAGCTCGACGTTCGAACCCGCGCGGGCGAGCACGATCTCATTGACGCGTTCCATCGGCTCGCGGGTAAGCCGCATCAGCGGCTCGATGCTCGCCGTGGCGGCGCGTTTGCTTTCCTCTAGGGGGACGACAACGCCCAAAATGGGCCTCCATGTTTGTGGCGCGCCTCAGATTAGGGGGGGCGTGGCGCCAGAACAAGCCGGTCCGGCATTGTGCGGCCCTGGGCAAACCCTTAGGCTTTCGACTGATTTTCCAGGTTGATACGGGTCGTGGCCGCTTTATGGAAGAATTGATCCGCACGAACGACCTCGTCCTGATCTCCTTCGTGGAGGCGCTGCTTCGCGACGCCGGCATCGAGCTGTGGGTCGCCGACCAGAACATGAGCATCATCGAGGGGTCGCTCGGCATCCTGCAACGACGGGTGATGGTGCCGGCCGACCGCCTTGCCCAGGCGCGCAGGCTTCTCACCGACGCCGGCATCGGCGGCGAACTGCGCCCGCCGCCGCGGGGAGGTTGAGCTGACGACGCGCACGGTGCCGTCGGCCGATGCCTTCCTCGGCGGCCGGGTCGTCGCTCGCCAGCCAGCCGCCGGGCGCCACCGTGCGGGGCTCGAAGCGGTTCTCATCGCCGCTGCCGTGCCGGCAGACTTCGCGGGCATTGCCGTCGATCTCGGGGCGGGCGTCGGCGTCGCGGGCCTGTGCGTCGCCGCGCGTGCCCCGGCGGCGCGGGTGATCCTGGCCGAGCGCGATCGTGAGGCGGTCCGCTACGCGCGCGTCTCGCTCGACCTTCCCGACAATGCGACCTTCGCCGGGCGGGTGACGATTGCCGAGGTCGACATCGCCGCGGGCGAACCGGAGCGGGTGAAGGCGGGGCTGGCGCGGGCGAGCGCCGACGTGGTGGTCATGAACCCGCCGTTCCACGACGCGGGCAGCGTGCGTGCGCCGAAGGGCGTGGCGCGCGCAGCGGCGCACGTTCTGGCTGACGGCGGGGTCGAACCCTGGGTGCGCGCTGCCGCCTCGGTCCTGAAGCCGGACGGGACGCTCGTCGCCGTTTTTCGTGCGGACGGTCTGGCCACGCTGATTGCCGCGCTCGGCGCCCGTTTCGGCGGCCTTGCTGTCCTCCCGGTCTATCCGCGCGCCGGCGCCGAAGCCCACCGCATCCTCATCGCCGGGAAAAAGGGCAGCGGCGCGCCGCTCCGCATCCTGCCGGGGCTCACCCTTCACCCACCGGCCGGGAGCACTTATCTGTCTGAGGCATCACGCCTGTTGCGCGACGGTGCCGGGCTCGCCGAAGTCGATGCGGCCTGGACACTGATCTAGGAGATACCGGTCATGGCGTTTTCGCTTTCGTCCCTGTTCAACCGCAAGCAGGCTGTCATTCCCGTCGTCCGGCTTTCCGGGGCAATCGGCTCGGGCGGCGGCTTTCGCGGCGGGCTGTCGCTCGCCGGCGTGGAGGCGGCGCTCGGCAAGGCGTTCGGCATCAAGCGCGCGCCGGCGGTGGCGCTCATCATCAACTCGCCGGGCGGAGCGGCGGTGCAGTCGCACCTCATCTTCGAGCGCATCAGGGCGCTGGCCGAGGAGAAAAAGAAGAAGGTGATCGTCGCGGTCGAGGATGTCGCCGCGTCCGGCGGCTACATGATTGCAGTCGCCGGCGACGAGATCGTGGTCGACGGATCGTCCATCGTCGGGTCGATCGGCGTGCTGTTCGCCGGCTTCGGCTTCACCCGGCTGATGGACAAGATCGGCGTCGAGCGGCGCATCCACACGGCCGGGACCTCGAAGTCGATGCTCGATCCCTTCAGTCCGGAAAAGCCGGACGACGTCGAGCGGCTGAAACTGCTGCAGGCGGACGTGCATGCCGACTTCATCGAGCTGGTGCGTTCGCGGCGGCCGAGGCTGTCGCACGAACCGGACCTATTCACCGGCGCGTTCTGGTCGGGCACGCGGGCGGTCGAGCTCGGGCTCGCCGACCGGGTTGGCGACCTGCGGTCGGTGCTTCGTGAAGCTTACGGCGAGGATGTGCGGCTCGTTCCGGTTTCGACACAGAAGCGCGGGCTGCTGCGCCGGCTGCGCTTGCCGGGCGCAGACGGTGGGACGGCAGGTATCGTCGGCGAGGTGGTGGCCGCCATCGAAGAGCGCTCGCTGTGGGACCGCTTCGGGCTCTGAAGGCTTAGCCGCCGCGGGCGAGCCCGGCGGGCGATTCGGGGGCTCTCGTATGGCGGATCGCCCCTGCGTGTGGCGGCGATGCCGTAAATCGACGCGGCGGTGCCGAGCACGACGAATGTGACGCCGAGCCCATAGGCATACCCGACGGCGACAGATAGGGTGGCTTCGACCAGCAGAGGGAGCCACGCTTTGGACCAACCGACCGAGCGCTTCAAGCGCGCCCCCAGCCGCCGCAACAAGGCCCCGCCCGCAAAACGGGTCGCGATTTCGCCGGAGGCCGCCAAGGCCTACGAGAAGCTGGTTCAGGAGCGCGACGAAAAGCAGCGCGACTACGCCCGCCACCTCGGCGCCGATAACAAGCCGCGCTGATCGCCCTGTGCTTGACCGCCGTTCAGTGCGGTTTATAGGTTGCGCGCGCCGCGAAAATCCGTGGCCGATCGAGGGATGCACGAGAGCCGTGGCCGCCGACAACCTCCTGCCGGAGCGCTCCTTTCAGGGGCTGATCCTGACGCTGCAGCAGTATTGGGCGGGTGAGGGCTGCGTCATCCTGCAGCCGTACGACATGGAGGTCGGCGCCGGCACGTTTCACCCGGCGACGACGCTGCGCTCGCTCGGGCCGAAGCCGTGGAAGGCGGCTTACGTGCAGCCGTCGCGCCGCCCGAAGGACGGGCGCTACGGCGAGAACCCCAACCGGCTGCAGCACTATTATCAGTACCAGGTCATCATCAAGCCATCGCCGCCGAACCTGCAGGACCTCTATCTCAATTCGCTGCGGGCCATCGGGCTCGACATGGGGCTGCACGACGTGCGCTTCGTCGAGGACGACTGGGAGAGCCCGACGCTCGGCGCCTGGGGGCTGGGCTGGGAGTGCTGGTGCGACGGGATGGAAGTCTCGCAGTTCACTTACTTCCAGCAGGTGGCGGGGCAGGAATGTTCGCCGGTGTCCGGGGAGCTCACCTACGGGCTCGAGCGGCTCGCCATGTACGTGCAGGGCGTCGACAACGTCTACGACCTCAACTTCAACGGCCGCGACGGCGCCGAGAAGGTGACTTACGGCGACGTGTTCCTGCAGGCCGAGCAGGAATATTCACGGCACAACTTCGAGCACGCCGACACGGCGATGCTGTTCGAGCAGTTCAAGATGGCCGAGGCCGCCTGCCGCAAATATCTCGAGGCGGGCTGGGCATCAGCGGAGCAGGCACAAGAGGCGAGGAGCGCTGAAGGCGCGACCGGGAATGAAAGAAAGCGACACCTCATGGCGCTGCCCGCTTACGACCAGTGCATCAAGGCGAGCCATGCGTTCAACCTGCTCGACGCGCGTGGCGTGATCGCGGTGACCGAGCGGCAGAGCTATATCCTGCGCGTCCGCGAACTCGCCAAGGCGTGCGGCGAGGCGTGGCTGGCGACAGCCGCGGGAGGCGGGGCGTGACCCGCGCGGCCCGCCCAAAATCAGTGCGCCTGCGTCGGGCAGCGGCAAAGCGCCTGCGCGCCAGCCAGACGAGAACCGAGCGCAAGCTGTGGGACGCCCTGAGCGCGCTGCCGCTTGCCGGAGCCCATTTCCGCCCTCAGATGCCGATCGGCCCCTACGTGGTGGATATCGCCTGTCCGGCCGCAAAGCTGGTTATCGAGGTGGACGGCGCGCACCACGCAGAGAAGGAAAACGCCGCGCGCGATGCAGAGCGCACGCGCTGGCTTGAGAGCGAGGGGTATCGCGTCCTGCGCTTCTGGAACTCCGACGTCACCAGTAATCAGAACGGCGTGCTGGAAACGATCACCGCCGCTGTCTACGGGTCGATCGAAGCCCACCCGCTGAAGCACGAAGGTGCGCGCCGGTGAAGCTCGTGCGAAAGAAGCTCAAACCGAAAGTCCCCGCGAAGCCTGCCGTCAAAAGGCGCACGGCCGCCGAGCCGGTATTCGTGGAGCACCGGATTGCAGTGGCGAGCGTGGCGCTGGCGGTGAGCTACGGCCGCGACCGCAGCGAGCGCATGGAGCTGCGCGGCACGGCGACGCTCAATGCCGACATGCCGGACGGTGGCGTGCGCACGACGGGGTTCGTCGCGCTGTCGCTGAAGAAGGGCGCCAAGATCGCCAACCGGGTCAGCTACGCGCCGGCTTCGCTCAACCGCAACCTCGTCTTCTCGCTCTACATCGACGAGGCCGACCTCGACCTGCTGCGCGCCGTATTCGTTACCGGCACCGGGCCGGTGGAGGGCGACCTCGCGCTCGCCTTCTGGGCGCGCACGCAGCGCGCGCTCGACATTGCCGAGGCCGGCAGCGAGCCGGTGACCGACTTCGGCTTCCGTCTCGATTTTGCTCCTGCGCCGACCGGACCGCGCTAATGCCTGATCTTTTGCTCGAACTTTTCTCCGAGGAAATTCCGGCGCGCCCGTTCGCCCGCAGCGCCTTGGGCGCGAGGACGAACAAACTGATGGCTGCATGCGGGGCGAGGGCGACCCATGCCTGATCTGTTGCTCGAACTTTTCTCGGAAGAGATACCGGCGCGCATGCAGCGGAAGGCGGCGGCCGACCTGCAGAAGCTCGTGACCGACGCGCTGGTCGAGCGCGGGCTTTTCTATGAAGGCGCGAAGGCGTTTGCGACGCCGCGGCGGCTGGCGCTGACGGTGCACGGCCTGCCGACGCGTTCGCCCGACCAGAAGGAAGAGACCAAGGGGCCGCCGGTGACCGCCAACGAGCAGGCGATTGCCGGCTTCCTGCGCAAGACGGGCCTGAAGTCGATCGCCGAGGCGAAGGTCCAAAGCGACAAGAAGAAGGGCGATTTCTACATCGCCGTCGTCGAGAAGCCGGGCCGCGACGCCGTCGAGGTCATCGCCGAAATCCTGCCGCCGATCATTCGCAATTTTCCGTGGCCGAAATCGATGCGCTGGGGTGCGGCTTCCGCGAAACCGGGCAGCCTGACCTGGGTGCGTCCGCTGCACTCGATCGTCTGCCTGTTCGGGCCGGAGACGTCTGAAACCGAAGTGGTGCCCTTCGAGATCGACGGCATCCGTGCCGGCAACATCACCTACGGCCATCGTTTCCTGGCGCCGGGGCCGATCACGGTGCGCCGCTTCGACGATTACATGCCGAAGCTGGAAGCGGCGCGCGTCGTGCTCGATGCCGATCGCCGCAAGCAGATGATCCTCGCGGATGCGCGCGACCGCGCGCTCGCCGTCGGACTCGAGCTCGTCGAGGACGAGGCGCTGCTCGAGGAGGTCGCGGGGCTGGTCGAATGGCCGGTCGTGCTGATGGGCTCGTTCGACGAAGCGTTCCTCGAAATTCCGCCGGAGGTCATCCGCACGACCATCCGCGTGAACCAGAAGTGTTTTGTGCTGCGCGATCACGCCGGCAAGCTCGCCAACCGCTTTGTGCTGGTTGCCAACACCGAGGCGAGCGATGGCGGCACGGCGATTGTCGCTGGCAACGGGCGCGTCATCCGCGCGCGGCTGTCCGATGCGCGGCACTTCTGGGAGACGGACCTGAAGCCGCTTCCCGACTATCGCGACAAGGCGGCCAAGCCACTCGACCAGCGGCTGGAAAAGCTGAAGGCGCTCAATATCGTCTTCCACGAGAAACTCGGCACGCAAGGCGAGCGGGTTGCGCGCATTGCGCGGCTGGCGAAGGAAATCGCCCCGCTGGTCGGCGCCGACCCGGTGGTAGCGGAGCGCGCGGCCAATCTCGCCAAGGCCGATCTCGTTACCGAGATGGTCGGCGAGTTTCCCGAGCTGCAAGGCCTGATGGGAAAATACTACGCGCTGGCGCAGGACGAGGACGCGTCGATCGCGACCGCGATCGAGGATCACTACAAGCCGGTCGGGCCGAACGATCGCGTGCCGACCGAGCCGGTCGCGATTGCGGTGGCGCTCGCCGACAAGCTCGACACGCTCGTCGGCTTCTGGGCCATCGACGAGAAGCCGACGGGGAGCAAGGACCCCTATGCGCTGCGACGAGCGGCGCTGGGGGTGATCCGGATTGTGCTGGAGAACACGGTTAGAGTTCGTCTGGCGGCGCTCGCGAAGCCTTCTTTGGAGCGGATGGTCGTCAGAGACATCGCAAGGGAAATGGGGCTTCGCGATGACGTGGAGAAGTTTCACGAAATCGTAGAGAACTACCCGTCTAGACAATGGATCGAATTATTCGCTGCGAAATTTTCTGCTCCAATAACGGAACTTGCGACGGCATTTTCCGCCCGTCTCGAAGTCCGATTGACCGACCTGCTCGCGTTCTTCGCCGACCGCCTGAAGGTTCAGTTGCGCGAGCAGGGGGCACGGCACGATCTGGTCGATGCTGTGTTTGCGCTCGGCAATCAGGACGACCTGCTGCTGATCGTGCGGCGCGTCGAGGCGCTCGGAAAATTTCTCGAGACCGAGGACGGCAAGTCGCTGCTTGCCGGCACGAAGCGCGCGGCGAATATCCTGCGCGACGAGGAAAAGAAATCCGGCGAGAGTTACAGTGGCGCCGTGGATGCCGCTCTACTCTCTGAGCCTGCCGAGAAGGCGCTGGCCGCGGCGCTCGACATCGCAGTGCCGGCGGCGACCGCCGCGGTGGGCAAGGAAGACTTCGCCGCGGCGATGACATCGCTCGCCGGCCTGCGCGCGCCGGTCGATGCGTTCTTCACCGACGTGCGCGTCAACGCCGACGATCCCGCCGCGCGCGTCAACCGGCTCAGGCTGCTCAACCGCATCCGCGAGGCGACGCTGGCGGTCGCGGATTTCTCGAAAATCGCGGGCTGACCGTTCCAGTCGCCCCGGCGTGCCGGTTGGCGAACGCTGTCACCGCGTGTTACCCCAACCCAAGGTGGTCTTGAGCCTGGGGGATGCGATGGAACACGTGCTGCGAGCCATAGGAATTTTGACGATCCTTGTCGGGCTGGCAGCTGGCGTTTCGGTGGCCAGCCAGCTTCAGCAAGCTGGCGTGCCGCTGGAGAAGATGCTCGTCACCAGCGCGATTACCGGGGCGCTGGGTATTGTCGTTGTCGGCATCTTGTTTGTCGCATTCGGCACCGTGATCGCACTGTTGCGACATATAAAGATCAACACCGACCGTGGTGGGGGCCTATAGCCGCCGGGGGTAGCGCTGGAACGCGGAGGGCGCATACTTCGTTGAGATTTTGCGGTTTGCAGATAATCTGCCCGCGCCAACGGAGAACTGTCCCCATGGTTATCACGCACGCCGCCATTCAGCCGCTGATCGCGCTCATCGCCGGCATTCTCATCCTGATCATGCCGCGCCTGCTGAACTATGTCGTCGCGATCTACCTGATCATCGTCGGCGTGCTCGGGCTCTTCCCGAACCTGCTCACTCACGTCGGCGGCTAGGCGATCTCCACCACGATCCGGCCACGGACCTTGCCGTCCGCGATGGCGCGGGCGGCATCGGCGATGCCGTCGAAGCCGATGGTCGAGCTGAGTGCCGCCAGCTTGTTGCGATCGAGGTCGGCGGCCAGCCGCTTCCATGCCTGCAGGCGTAACGCCTTCTCGGCGTGGCTCGATTCGATGCCAAGCAGGGCGACACCGCGGAGGATGAACGGCGCGACGGAAGTCGCAAGCTCCATGCCGGCGGCGTTGCCGCAGGCTGCGACCGCGCCGCCATGCTGGGTGGCGGCGAGGATGTTGGCGAGGATCGGCCCGCCGACGGAATCGATGCCGGCCGCCCAGCGCTCCTTTGCCAGCAATTTCGGCGGGCCCGAAAGTTCGGCGCGGTCGACGATGCCGCCGGCGCCCAGCCCCTTCAGGTAGTCGGCCTCTGCGGGGCGCCCGGTGACCGCCTCCACGGCGTAGCCCAGCGAGGAAAGCAGCGCGATCGACAGCGACCCGACACCACCGGCGGCGCCGGTGACGACGACGGTGCCGGCCTCCGGCGTCAGGCCATGGTGCTCGAGCGCCAGGATCGACAGCATCGCGGTGTATCCGGCCGTGCCCACGGCCATCGCCTCGCGCGTACTGATCCCCTCCGGCAGCGGGATCAGCCAGTCGCCGTTGACGCGTGCCATCTGACTGAACGCGCCAAAATGCGTCTCGCCGATGCCCCAGCCGTTCAGCACCACCTTGTCGCCGGGCCGATAGCCGGGATGCTCCGATGCCGTGACCGTGCCGGCGAAATCGGTGCCGGGGATCATCGGAAAGCGGCGGACGACCGGCAGCTTGCCGGTGATCGCCAGGCCGTCCTTGTAATTGATCGTGGAATATTCGACGCGCACGTCGACGTTGCCCGGCATGAGATCGGCTGGCGTCAGCGTCGCGATGGCGACCGACTGCTGTTTGGTCGCCTCGTCGCGCGTCACCAGCCACGCCTTGAACGTTTCCATGCGTCCGCCTTGTCGTTTCGCCCCGCTGCCCGAGACCTGCGGTCATAACAAAGTCGCGCGGCGTCTTGGAGGCACCGGCGACGTTGTCCCGCCCGCCGCGTGCCTACGTCGCATGCAGGGGTTGCTGGATTTTTGCTCGCCCCGCGCCTATATCCCGTTCGTAGCAAGCCGGCCGCAAGCCGGTATTTTTCAGCGTCTATATATGCTCAAACTGAGTATATATGTGAGGATGTCATGCTGAACATTAGCGAATTGGCGAATGGCGATACCGGCCGCAGCGGGAACGACGAGCTGGCGATGCCGTCGCTGGAATACACTGACGAGGTCGCCCGCGAGACGGCCCATCTCTACGAACGGGTGAAATCGGTGATCCCGGCGATCGAGTGGCCGGTGATGGCGCCGTACATCAAGGCGATCAACGACCTCAAGAAGGCGCGCAACGCCGTCATCCTCGCGCACAATTACCAGACGCCGGAAATCTACCACTGCGTCGCCGACATCACCGGCGATTCGCTGCAGCTTGCCGTCGCCGCTGCCAAGTCCGACGCCGACGTGATCGTCCAGTGCGGCGTGCACTTCATGGCGGAGACGTCGAAGCTGCTCAACCCGGACAAGCGCGTGCTCATCCCGGATACGCGCGCCGGCTGCTCGCTCGCCGCCTCGATCACCGGCGCCGACGTGCGCCTCCTGCGCGAGCGCTACCCGGGCGTGCCGGTGGTCACCTACGTCAACACGTCCGCCGACGTGAAGGCGGAGAGCGACATCTGCTGCACGTCGTCCAACGCGGTCGAGGTGGTGGAATCGCTCGGCGTCGACCGGGTGATCTTCCTGCCCGACCAGTACCTGGCGAAGTGGGTGGCGTCGCAGACCAAGGTGAAGATCATCGCGTGGACGGGCGCCTGCGAGGTGCACGAGCGTTTCACCGGCGCCGAAATCCGCGAGTACCGCGATGCGAACCCGGGCGTGCAGGTTCTGGCGCATCCCGAGTGCCCGCCGGACGTGATCGCGGAGGCGGACTACACCGGCTCGACCTCGAAGATGACGAGCTGGGTGCTGAAGAACCGCCCGGCCAAGGTTCTCCTCGTCACGGAATGCTCGATGGCGGCGAACGTCGCGGCGGAAGCGCCGGACGTCGAGTTCATCAAGCCGTGCAACCTCTGCCCGCACATGAAGCGCATCACGCTGCCTAAAATTCTGGAGAGCCTTGTCCATATGAAGGATGAGGTGGTGGTCGATCCTGCGATCGCGACCAGGGCGCGGGCGGCAGTGGAGCGCATGATCAACCTGAGGAACTGACGTACGCCGCCCCGGCTCCTCCGCGAAAGCGGGGGCCCAGGGAACGACGAAGCAGCACGAAAGCCGGCGTCGAACGCCCGGACCCTGGATCCCCAATTTTCGCGGGGAAAGCGGAGTTGAGATGTTGGACAGCGCCCCGCAGCCTCAGGCTGAGACTTTTGTCACCGACGACGTGATCATCGTCGGCGGTGGCCTTGCCGGCCTATTCTGCGCGCTCAGACTTGCGCCGCGTCCGGTGACGGTGCTGACCGCCGAGCAGATCGGCGAGGCGGCGTCGTCAACGTGGGCGCAGGGCGGCATCGCGGCCGCCATGTCGCCTGGCGATTCCATCGAGAAGCATCTCGCAGACACCATCGCCGCCGGGGCGGGCATCGTCGATGAAGCGATCGCGCGCATTCTGGTATCGGAGGCGGCCGACCGCATTCACGACCTGCTCGAATATGGCGTGCCGTTCGACCGCGACCTCGCGGGGCATCTGGCGCTGTCGCGCGAGGCGGCCCATTCCGAGCGGCGGATCGTGCACGTGCGCGGCGACGCGGCGGGTGCCGCGATCATGCATGCGCTGGTGGCGGACGTGCGGCGCACGCCGTCGATCCGGCTGGTCGAGGGCTATATCGGCGAACGGCTCGTCACCAGCGGCAGCCGCGTGACCGGGATCATCGCCCGGCCGCACGACGGCGGCGCCCCGCTCGAGTTTCGGGCGCGCGCGGTCGTGCTCGCCTCGGGCGGCAGCGGCCACCTTTACGCCGTCACCACGAACCCGGCCGAGTCCGAGGGCGGCGGGCTGGCGATGGCGGCGCGCGCCGGGGCGGTGATCGCCGATCCGGAATTCGTGCAGTTTCATCCGACCGCGTTCGCGTTCGGCCGCGACCCGGCGCCGCTCGCAACCGAGGCGCTGCGCGGGGAGGGGGCGACCCTTATCAACAGGGCCGGCGAGCGCTTCATGCTCAAGGTTCACCCGGCGGCGGAACTCGCGCCGCGCGACGTGGTGGCGCGGGCAGTACACAGCGAAATCGCTGCCGGACGTGGCGCCTTCCTCGATTGCCGCACGGCGATCGGCGAAAAGTTCGCCGAGGAATTCCCGACGGTTTACGGCTACTGCCGCGCGGCCGGGCTCGATCCGGCCAAGGATCCCATCCCGGTGGCGCCCGCCGCCCACTTCCACATGGGGGGTGTGCTGACCGACGCTTTCGGCCGTTCGTCGCTCGACGGGCTCTGGGCCTGCGGCGAGACGGCGTCTACCGGCGCGCACGGCGCCAACCGGCTGGCCTCCAACTCGCTGCTCGAGGCGGTCGTGTTCGGGGCGCGGGTGGCGCGCGATATCGCGACGCGGCTGCCGGAGCCCGAAACCATGACGGCCCAGCGCCGGCCGATGGACGATGCGGAGCCGGTCGATCCCGCCGACAAGGCACTGCTCCGGCGCACGATGTCCGACTACGTCGGCGTGCTGCGCGACAAGGCGGGGCTGGAGACGGCGCTTGCCGTCATCACCTCGCTGGACGCCCGCAACCGCTCGCCGCGCATGCGCAACGCGCTGACGACGGCGCGCATGATCGCGACCGCGGCGCTGTTGCGGACAGAAAGCCGTGGCGGACATTATCGCTCGGATTATCCGAATGCCGATCCGGCGTGGCGCCACCGCACCTTCATCACGCTGGCTGAGGTCCTGGCCATGGGCGCGCCGGGCCGGACGGCCGAGCTCGCGTTGTGAACCGGCTGGTTCCTCCCGCCGCCGATCTGATCGAGGCCGCGGTTCGGGTTGCGCTCGCCGAAGACCTCGGTGCCGCGGGCGACATCACCTCTGCCGCCACCATTCCGGCGGATGCGACGGCAACCGCGACGTTCGGCTCGCGCAAGGCCGGCACGCTGGCCGGGTTGCCGTTCGCCCGTGCGGCATTTCAGGCGGTCGATCCGTCGGTCACCTTCACCGCGCTCCGACAAGATGGCGACCGGCTGGCACCGGGCGACGTGGTTGCCAAGGTTGCCGGCAACGCGCGGGCGGTTCTGGCGGCGGAGCGCGTCGCGCTCAATTACCTCTGTCACCTTTCCGGCGTGGCGACCGCGACGGCCGCGCTGGTCGAGCGGGTGAAGGGCACCCGCGCGATCATTCTCGACACACGTAAAACAACGCCGGGCCTGCGCGCCTTCGAGAAATACGCGGTGCGCTGCGGCGGCGGCACCAACCATCGCATCGGCCTCTACGACGCCATCCTGATCAAGGACAACCACATCGCCGTGGCGGGCGGAGTCGCGAAAGCGATCCGCGCGGCGCGGGCGCATGCGCCGGACAAGACGCTCGAGATCGAAGTGGGATCGCTCGAGGAACTGGCCGAGGCGATGAAGGAGACGCCTGACATCGTCCTGCTCGACAACATGAGCGTGGCCGACATGAGCGCCGCGGTTCAGCTTGTCGGCGGGCGGGCAAAGCTGGAAGCGTCCGGCAACGTCACGCTCGAGACCGTTGCCGCCATCGCGGAGACCGGCGTCGACTACATCTCGTCGGGCTCGATCACGCACTCGGCGCCGGCGCTGGACCTCGGCCTCGACATCGTCATCGGCTGACGCGCGAGGCTCAGCTCCAGCCGCCGTTGATGGTCTTGTAGAAGATGTGGCCGCCGATCCGCTCCATCTTGTGCATCGTGCGCGCCCAGTCCGGCCGGACGTAAACGGCGTGGTAGTGGGTCGCGGCGCCGATATCCGGCAGGTAGTTCGCCTGCTCGTCGTTCAGCACGCGGCGGGCGAGCGACAGGCTCTCATCCCAGGCTTCCGGTTCGGTGATGCGGTCGGGAATGCCGTCGCAGGCGAACGAGAACTGGCACTGGTTGCGCTTGTCCTTGTTCTGGTACACGACGCCGCAGATCGTCTTGGGGTAGGCCGGGTTCTTCAGCCGGTTCAGCACCACCTGCGCGACCGCGATCTCGCCTTTCTCGGGCTCGCCGCGCGCTTCAAAGTAAATCGCGGTGGCCAGGCACTTCACCTCGGTGGTGGAGCGGGCGCTCGCCGGCAGCGGATCGTTCAGCCAGGCGTGGGCGGCGTCGATCTTCGGATCGAGGACGGGGCTGTCCTTGCCCATGACGGCGTCAAAGGGCTTCTCTTCGGCGTCCGCCTGCGCCTGAGGCGAGGCGTAGGCGAGGAGGCCATCCGGCCCGGGCTTCGCGGCTTCGGCGCCCGCCACCTGCGCGGCGGCGATGCTGACCGGCGTCGCGGCAGGAATGGAGCCGGTCGTTGCCGGGGCAACATTCTTGGCGGCGAGCGCGACCTCAACCGGCTTTACGATCGGCGCCGGAGCGACGAACGAGGCGAGCATCGTCTTCGGTATTTCGGTGACCGCAAAGGCGGTGACGACGCCGGTGTCGGCAGCACCCGAAGCAGGCGCGGCGAAGAGGCGGGCGTCAGCGATCACGCCGGCACGGAACGCGCCAAAGAACGGATCGCGGCGCGGCACGAGAATGTCGGCCTTGGCGAGGCGGTTGACGGTGTCGTAGATCGTCGGGCCGGACACGACCGATGCTTCGGCCGCGTGATCGAAGGTGCTGGCGACCTGCGCGGCGCCTGGCGCAACCTCTTCCGCATAGCGACGGCCGTCATCGACGACGAGGCGGAGCTGCCAGCGCGCGTCGGCGGTGTCGAACTGATGGAAGCGGGCCAGCGCATCCTGCCGGGCGATGGTGTTCGATGAAAGGGCGATGAGGAATATGGCGCTTGCGGCGCGCGCAACCCATTTGCCCCGTTTCACCGGCGGACGCCGCTTCCCCCGTACAATCACGCAACACTCCACACATACTCGGCAACGCTGCCGCGGCCCGTTCGGATCGCTTCAGCCCGTCAACGCCAAGTGATGCGGGATTAACCTTGAAGAGCGGTTAATGACCCAGAAATGTGGCGCGCCCCGTCAACGCAAAGTCAACCGTCAGAATGAGGCGCCAGTTGGAGATTCCTGAGGCGGCTTTGGGAATTTCCACAAGGCGGACGCCCGGAAAATTGCCGCGATCCTGGCGGCCGTGGCGGCCGCCGATCAGGCCGGGGCGCGGCTGCGGAAGCGCACGCCCGGAGCAGGCCGCTCCTTGAGGATGTCGCGGCGGAAGCGAAACAGCGCCGCCGGGCGCCCGCGGCCGGCTTGGGCGCTGCGGCCGGTCGGCTCGACCAGCGCCGCCCCCTCGATCAGGCGGCGGAAATTCTGTTTGTGAAGGTGACGGCCGGAAATCGCTTCGACGGTGTGCTGCAGTTCGGTCAACGTGAATTCGCCAGCCATCAGTTCGAAGACGACCGGGCGGTATTTCAGCTTGGCCCGCAGCCGCGAAATGGCGGTGGCCAAAATGCGCCGGTGATCGAAGCGCATCGAGGCGCCGGCGGCGATTGTGTGGGGCGCGGCGGGGCGGCCGTCGCGCGTCGCCTCGGCCACGATGCCGGCTTCGTAAAGCAGCTCGTAGCGGTCGAGGGCGTGCTCTTCGTCCCAGCGCGCGCCGCTCTCGCCGAACGCCAGGCGCACACGTTCGCGGCGGCCGAGCGGTTTGGTCGGGGTCAACTCGGCCGGTTCCCCGGCCCAGCGATCGAGCGCCGGAATCAGCGCCTCGTCGAGGATGGACGGGCGGCCTTCGCGCCAATCCTCCCACGGGAAGAAATCGTACCAGCGCCGCCAGCTCGCGCCGGCGCGCGCCAGGGCTTCCGACGGCTCGTCGCCGATGCGGGTGAGGGCGAGGTAGCCGACCGAGACGAGGTGCGGGCCAACGTCGCCCGGCAGTGCGTGGCGGCCGCGGTCGCCGAAGGTGTAGAGTTGCTCCGCGTAGCCGAGTTTCAGCGCCGTCTGCTCGGCGACCCAGTCGCGCAAGCCCATTTCGAACGTGCGGTGGGCCAGCGGGTCAAATGGCCCGAACGGCAGGGTATCGCCGTTGACGACGAGGATCAGCGGCTCGCGATCGGCGACAGCGACGATTGCCGCGTTCAGCCCGATCTCGATGGGCCGCTGGCCGAGCTTCATCCGTCGTGCTCGAGCGGCAGGCGAAACGGCACGCCCTCCATGGCGAACGCGCCCTGGCCGATGGCGGCGACGGCGCGGCTCATGCGCCCATCGCGCCGGAGCAGGGCATCGGCGATGGCGACGAGGCGCGCGTTCGGCGTCGCCGTTGGCGAGGCGGCGCGCAGGCGGCGGGCGATGTCGGCCTCGTCGCGTTCGGGCCGCGCGGCGCAAAGCGCGATGAAGGCGCCAGCGGTGGAGCGACTGATGCCGGCGTAGCAGTGCACGACCATCGGCCGCGTGCGGTCCCACGCGGCGACGAAGGCGAGCAGGCTCTCGACGTGATCCTCGCCCGGGTGAATCATCCCTTCCTGCGGCTCGACGATGTCGTTCATGCCGAGGAACAGGTGATTGGCGGGCGCAAT
>Ga0265313_10000253_pt1 | contig 58381 bp, 46 predicted proteins | sample 4123metaG_FD_203122 | JGI IMG/M metagenome (GOLD analysis project Ga0265313, IMG submission 203122) | Rhizosphere microbial communities from Carex aquatilis grown in University of Washington, Seatle, WA, United States - 4-1-23 metaG | ecosystem: Host-associated > Plants > Roots > Rhizosphere >... | reverse complement strand
TTCGTGGCACTCGCGTATAACATGGAGAAATATAGGGAAAACGCAGAAATATTTGAGAGGTTGCATTTGGGAATCGCGTTTAACGCCGTGTTTATGGATTTACTCGCGATTTCGACGATTAAAATAACAGGGAACATTTTCATCGCTAGCAGGGAAGGGTTTCGCCGAAACAGGGAATTATTCGGCGCCGAAATCGGCGGAATTTCCGACAAAATACTAACAAGCCTACCGAAAAACCGCGCGAGGATCTCTGGCGTTTCTCAGACCATATCTTGAACGCAATCTAGCCTCTCTGCCGCGACGCAGGCCGTGGAACGCCTCTTCTCAATCGGGTCGCCGGCGTCGCAAAACTCGGGAATTTGCGCCACAATCGAAGTGGTAGAACCATATCGGGTAGGGGCTTGTCGTCATCAGCATTCTTTCAGACGCAACACCGGCTTCAGTCAAACAGCTTCTGCCCTGGCTTGTCGCTGTCGCGTTCTTCATGGAATCGCTGGACACGACCATTCTGAATACGGCAGTTCCCGTCATTTCGTCGGTGCTGGGAGTGGGTCCGTTAAGCATGAAGGCGGTGCTCGCAAGTTATACTCTTAGCCTTGCCGTGTTCATTCCAATCAGCGGGTGGATGGCCGACAGGTTTGGCACCCGCATGGTCTTCGCCTCCGCAATTGGTCTTTTCACGCTTGGTTCGGTTCTTTGTGGAGTCTCAAGCGATATCCAATTGTTGGTAGCTTTTCGAATTCTCCAGGGTTGCGGCGGGGCAATGATGGTGCCCGTCGGTCGGCTGACGCTCGTTCGGACGTTTGCGAAGTCGGAACTCATCCGGGCGATGAGCTTTGTCGCCATTCCCGGATTGATCGGCCCGATGCTTGGCCCGATCGCCGGAGGTCTCATAGTCGGATACCTGCATTGGCGGTTCATATTTTTCGTAAATGTACCAATTGGCATCCTTGGCCTATGGCTGGTCTATCGGCACTTGCCAGACTATCGCGAGACGGACGTCAAACCCCTTGATGTCGTCGGTCTGATACTCTTTGGCTCCGGCATCGCGCTGCTTTCTTATGTATTGGAAATTTTCGGCGAGCATACACTGAGCACGGGAGAAGTCGTCGGCCTGTTGCTGATCTCGCTGACGCTGATCGGGGGATATGGACTGCACGCAACTCGCACCATGTTTCCGCTGTTGCAGTTGAGCCTGTTTCGTATCCGAACGTTTTCGGTCGCGGTCGCCGGAAGCTTCATCACCCGCATTGGAATAGGCGGCGTGCCCTTCCTGTTGCCGCTTCTTTATCAGGTTGGACTCGGATTCTCCCCCATCCAGTCCGGTCTTCTCATAATGCCACAGGCGGTTGCCGCCATGAGTACAAAATTCCTGATACCGGGTATCCTTGAACGAGTCGGATATAGGGGTGTGTTGATATCCAACACGATCATCCTCGGCTTGTTGCTCATGCTTTTCGCCACCGTGAATGGAAGCACTCCGCTCTGGATCATCGCACTCCAGGCATTCTGCTACGGCGCCTTCACATCGATGCAATATTCCAGCATGAACACGCTAGTTTACGCGGAAGTTCCGCAAAAGGTAACGAGCAGTGCCAGCTCAATTGCGAGCACGACACAACAGATGTCCGTGAGCTTCGGTGTTGCCGCAGCCGGACTCGCGACGGCCTTTTTCGTTCCGACTGGCCTGCGGTCTGATTCGGCAGAGATGATTCGCGGCCTTCACGAGGCATTTGTGGTACTTGGCGCGCTGACGATCTTGTCCACCATTGTTTTTTTCAGGCTCAAAAGCGGCGATGGGGGTAGCGTCAGCGAACAGAAGGACCTGCATCTGAGTTGACTAGCAATATTGTTCTCAGGCCGCTGGCCGAAACCTCCGCGACACAATCATGTAGCCGATTCCCGAGCTTAGAAAATTAACCCCCAAGATGATTCCGAGGGCAACGGACGAAACCGTCGGCCATCCGGCCGCGATCACCAGCGCCATAGCCACGCTAGCGCCAGCGGAAATCAGCATACCAATCCAGCCTGGGTGCGGGTGCAATTCGAATGAAAAAAAGAATTCAAACGCTCCTTGGAGCATGAAAATGACGCCCAAAAGAATCGTCAGGATTACAGCGCCTGCCAGCGGGTTGAAGATCAGGAATACGCCAGCAGCGACGGATAGGAGACCCAATAGGAGAGCACCAAAGAAGGGACCGGAGCCTCGAATTGAGAATCCACTCACGAGAGTGACCACTCCTGACAACAGCAAGGTCCAGCCAACAAACAGGGCCGCGACAAGCGTTGACACGAACGGAAACGCCAAGGCGGCAATTCCCAACGCAATCATGGCAATTCCTATGGCGAACATTCCACCAGAAGACGTTCGAAGACGTCCGTGAAATGGATTCTCGTTCGGCGAAATGCTGATCATTGTCCGACTTTCAATTGAAATTATCGAATGTAAAGCCACTATTGATGCTTGATTTTATCAGGCGATCGCGGCTCTTCACCTAGCAACCTGTCCGGCCCCACGGGTTGCTGACGATCGCGCACCGAAAGGTGCGTGGTCGTCGGTACAAATGTTTCGCTGCAACGTCATGTGACGATTAGGCCCGACCGGACCAGACGATAATTTCCGGAGATGGGTCCGCCGTCATGCGTGCGCTCTCAGCCTCGACGGCGCAGTCCGATGTCCAAACACTTCATCGGCCGTGCGTTGTTGGCTCCGCGGCATCGAGGAGTAGAGTGGAGCGAATGCCGTTTCCAACTTCCTGAGGCCCTCGGCATGTGCCGCCACAATGGCCTGATAGGAAGAAAGATCGTCGATAGCGTTCATAGTTTGCGCCTTCTGAACCCTGGCCGCTACGGCTCCATCGATAGCAGATGCATTGTCCCGCATGACCTGCGCGACACTTCTCCACTGAGCTTCCTGATCGGGCGATATTTTGAGCAGGTCATGGAGACGTTTGGTCCGCGTATCGACGCCAGCGCTCCGGTCACCGCCGGTGCGAGCGTCAGAGAGCGACGACAGAGACCTCGGCGTTGCAGTTGCTGGATCCGCGGCCTGCACCGGATTACTGAATGCGATGAAGCATCCCGCAAGCCCCGAAATCAGGGAGAGTCGTCCTTTCGTCTGGAAAAAAATAGTCATAGTAGCACCTCGGAGTTCATGTGGATTTCTCGTTACGCACTCGAATGTCGCCAGCGCCTTGCCCGCGTCCCGGCTCTCCCAAGGGCCACCAGATGGCGGAACTCGGAGGCGACGCTCTCACCGATGTCCACGACTGTGTCCTCCGCTGTGCCCCGCATTTGCGCGGCCGGTGGCACTGGGGCTTCCGCTGGTGTGGCTCTCACTACTTCGGTTTCGCCCCCTGCCATCCCCACGCGCCGAGCCAAATCCGAATGCGAGACCAAACGAGTCGTATGCGGGCGGCCCGACGTCGTTATCGGGATCTCCGTATATGGAGTTGTATGCGCTCGAGTCGGGGACGCAGCCGTATGTGTATGAAAAATAATAGCCGTAAGGACAATTCGCATAGGCCGGCGTGCCGGCAAGAAAGAAAGCAACAGCGGCGCAGAGGGCAGAAAACTTTTTGGGAGACGGTCGTCGCATCTTTGGGCTCCGGCGCAACGCATGACTTACAGCATCACGCGGATTAGTGGAGCAAGTGTGGATGCACCTCGCCCAATGATAGCGAACGCTTAGTTGCCAAAAAGGTTCCCGGAGCTGCGCGACGCTATCAGACATGGCGCAGAAATCGCGACCGCGAGAGAACTGACGCGCCGCGCAAGAGAGCTGAATGCCGCCATAAGCCTGGCGGCTCGTGTTTGGCGGGAAGCGGGCATTCCGGACCGAGAACGCAAATCAAAGCAAGGCGGCGTCTCTTAGGTCGCGAAACCTACTGCAGCACCCAGCATGAGGGCGCCGATAGTGGCCAAAGCGGCGATCCAGCCGAAAGGTGTCAAGAAATCGGACCACTCGTGGCGCTTTGAATTAGGAACGATCCGGTTCTGCCAAGAGGCGTGGGTCACAAAACGAATGGCGTTTGGATACGATCTATTTGTGCTCATTTGCGTTCAAAATCCTTCACATCTCATTTCCAGGCCCAATCCCGATCGCCCGGCGCGGGAGCTAGTCTTGCCCTATGTCTTTTCACACCATCCAAGTGACCCGAAAACACATGTTGTTCCAGTACGCCCTCGTCCAGCGTGTCGACATCTGGCACATAAACGGAGATCGCCCAAACTACGGCGTCGGGTTCGGTGATGTTGAACTCGAAGGGGTTGAGCCATTTTCTGCGGGAGGAGTTACGCCCTGCGGAACACTTGTTGATCCTGGATGAGCCGTAGTTTGCTCATTTCTGTTCTGTTGAGCGTTGCTGTTTGGCATGCCTGCGTTGGGGTCTGACCAACCTTGCGGTCGGCCGGTAGCGTCCATGGGACTAGTCGCCGGGGGCTGACACGCGGGCGTCGAGTTCGTTCCGCAAGTCACGCCTGGCTGGCCATTTGGCACGGGTGCAGCCGGGGCGGGGCCGGTCTGAGCGAGCGCGGGCGTCGAAATCAAAACAATTCCAGCAATTATGCCGCTCAGATGGATTTTCATGGGCGTCTGAATCCACAGGTCTCTATTCCAAACGCCTGTAGCGAAGGTCCGATCCTCATCAACAAAAAGAATTGTTCCACAATCGCGCGCGACGCTGCCTTTCGGAGCCTGCTCTCGTAGTCAGCGTGGCTGCGTTCCTATTCCTGCGCGCTGAACAGCAGGCACAGGATGGAGGCCCTCGACCAGTTGGGGAACGTTGTCCGCCCCGCCGAGTTACCAAGAGGTGCCAATGCGGGCACTGAGGGATACCTCACGATGGCGCGCTCTTTTTTAACGACCCATTCACTTTCGAAGTTTGTGCAACGTCCCGAATTCTTCCGTGCAGCAATGAAGTCAGCTCTGCTGGTGGTTGCGGCAGTGGCTGTCCTTGCGGTTCCCGCTGCCGGCCAGAGTGGTCCGTACAAATTGCGCACGATGAATTTCGATCTTTGGTGCCAGGAAACGCAACATCTACCGTTTGACCGGTGCGAAAAGCGCTTGGCTGTCGACCTCGCCGACTTCAGAGCGTATCGCGCGAAAGTCGAAAAATTCGAGATACCTTACATGCTCAGTGAGGAGAATGCCGAACAACTTGATCGCGAAATACTTCACTACGATCCAGTCGACAATCCATTGACACTGGATCCGGCTGCCGCGTCCCAATCCCCAAACACGCCTTCCACCAATCGCGAGCCTTGATCGTGAGTTGCTGACAACCGCAGCTGAGCAATTGTTCGTCTCGGATAGAAATTCGACGGCTCGCGCCCGACTCCTTGAGCAGGGTGGACCTTAGGGTTCGCATCGAACCTCGGCATGATCCACAACAATCCGGATCGTCCCCTCGGGCGCACCGGCAATCGTCATGGCGGCTTGGCCGTCTCTTCACCCGCTTCTTTACGAGCTGGACTGTTTTACTGACTGTTAAGTCTGGCGAGCTCCGAACGTCAGGCTCTCAGTGCAACGTTAGACGCAAAGCGGCCATTGAACCGAATGGAGTTGAAGAAGCTGCGGACGGCTGACGCAAAGACTAGGTCTAGAAATACCTGCGGGGCCTCGGTCGTCCTGCCTGGGCGAGAGCGCGCTGCCAATCTTCGGGAGACATCATTTCCCAAAACGAAATGTTCGTGCTGATTAACGCCTGGCTGATGGAATCGCACTGGTCGTCATGTCGACTAGCAGGAAACACGAATAGCTCGGATTCCAGATCGGGCAACCACGGCGCCCTCTCAGGTAGGAAGACCTGACCGGCTTCGAATTTCGCTGATGCGACGGCCATGCGGCTTGCCTTATCACCCTCTGGCTTTACCGGCTTGATTCCGTGAACCTGCCCTCTCAGCTCCTGAACCAGGGCGGTCCCGGCACCGCTGTCCTCGACGAGAACCCGCCGCGTTTTCCATTTTTTGGCTTGGCTAAGCACCGCCGCCTTGAGCGCTGGGTAGTCGACGCGTTTGCGCCATACATCGACCAAATACCAAAGTTTGTTCTTGCTAAAGATCCAGGTCGTGCAGACCGACCAGTCATTGTCCGGTCCGCCTTTGCTGGCCGTGTCCCAACTTTGCAATACGAACTGGTGTTCCGAAGTCGGCAGAAGCTCCGAATATCGCTTAACCCAGTGCCGCTTTGATCTGACTGGTTTTTTTGTACCAAGCCAATTTTTATCAATTCGCGCGACACAAAAAGAGCTGGTCACGTCAATTTCACCTCAGGTGTTGGAGAGTTCCGTGCGAAGCTTTTAAGCCGCTCTCGACCGCGGCGATCGCACAGCAGTTTAAAATCTTTTGGTCCCGGAAAACCGGGAGGCCCGACCACTTTCAGCGTCGGAGCATACAAATTTCCAAGTTAATCTTCAGGATCAGCTCACGGTGGAAAGTGTTACGCCACTTTCGATGATTCAAGCCACGGCCCACTATTTCTACACTTCAAAAAATTGGTCAAAACTGCGATGCGGCTGCGCTAGTGACGATGCTTGAAAGAGTTGATCAGCCATTCATCGAACAGGTCGATGCTCCAAGTCACTGTTGATTTCGATCGTCAGCGATTGATTCTGTTCGTCTAACTCAGGTGCGCGCGCGTCGCACCTGAAAATGATGATGTCGGTTTAAGATCTCATCAAGTCGACGTTGGCAAAACTCATCCGCTTGCAGTCCGGCACGCAGTGATCCTTTGCATGCCAGATTTTTCCCCCTTGATCGCATGTTGCTCCATGGGCCGAGTGGGTGCGTCTTAGCTCGCTACACTGGGTACATTCAGATCAGTGGTTGCCAGAAGCCAAATAGAGTCGGCTGGCCAACGCGCGAATTACATGCGTGTCATGAACTCTGAGATCACGATTGTGATAGGTCTCGTGTCGCCGATCTCATCCGCATACTTTCGCAATTCCAATAACAGCAACGCGCTTTCCACCTTGCCTTTGACCGCATCGTTGCCATGTCGCAGTATCACTCTTTGCAGCCGAGTCATCTTCGTATTCTTTCCACCAACCGAGACGGTCTCGAGTCGATCAAGAAGCTTTTGAACGGCCTGACTAGGCTTCAATCTCTTTCGCGCGCCCCGCCCAAGTGGATTGGCGTTGTTGCCAGGTTGAAATCGCGTGTGTTTCGGTGGACGCCGATAGCCGGATTTCTCATCAGCCATGACGTTCACCGTTCGAGATCGGGGACAGAGGAGTGAAGCTGCCGTCGTCATTCTTCACGACGAAATTTATTTCCCGCGTGCCTCCGTGCTCCTTGGCGAACTCCATATACCGCAGCAATGCTCTCGTAGCGCGTCTGTTTCCAGCGTCTGCCTTGTTGCAAAGCTGGGCGACGATCGCCTCGAACTTTGAACATCTGCGGCGCACGCCGTTCTCGGTGACCCATATCTCGTCCGCGAAAAAGTCATCCACGATCATCTTCATTGTGGGAGGAGTGCGCCGGCGTATGCGGTTTGGGTTTCCGCATTGGCCCTTCTTCCACTTAGAGGATTCTGGAGGGCATCCACGTCCAACCTTGCCGCCATCCTGGGGGCTACTCATGGGCTGCACCTCTTTCGGCCGCGACTTGCGCGAACGTCTGGCCGTTTGCGAGCGTGGCCTTCTTGCCCGTCATGCGTTCCCACCGGGCGATGGCCGTATCGACGAAGCGCGGTTCCAGTTCTATCCCGTAACAGCGTCGTCCGACGCGCTGGGCGGCCAGGATAGACGTGCCGCTGCCGAGGAAAGGGTCGAGCACCAGGTCACCACGCTTGGTCGAGTCTCGCATGGCATCAGCCACCAACATGACCGGCTTCACTGTTGGGTGGAGGGCTAGCAGGTCCTCGCCGCCCTTGCGGGGACGGATGTTGGAGCCTGCATAGTTCCAAACGTTGGTGCGATTGCGACCATGGCGACCCAACTGGATGTTGTTGATGTGGGGGCCAGTGCCGTTAGCGAATACAAAGACCAATTCGTGTCTGGAACGGTAAAAGGAGCCCATGCCGCCGTTGGTTTTGACCCATACGCAAAGGTTAAGGAGGCTCAGATTCGCCATGTTGGCGGCGTCGTGAAGCTCGCCCATGTGACGGAAATCCATGCACACGTACATTATAGCTCCCGGCACAGTGTGCGCGCTCATCAGGGCAAGGTTCGCGTGCAGGAAAGTCGTGAACTCGCCGACCGACATCTCACCTGAGGCTTGGACAAATTCCTCATGCTTGACGGCACCCAAACCGGACACGTTGCCGGCGATCTTCAAATTGTAGGGCGGGTCGGTGAATATGGCTGTCGCAAGCTCCCCACCCATGACGGCTGTGTGGCTCTCAGCTTCACAAGCACTGCCGCAAAATATTCGGTTCTCCTCGCAATGCCAGAGATCAAGGTGACGGGTCACGGTAGGGCCCGCTGAAACCGCAAACTCATCGGCGGAATCTGCGTCGTGCGCCTCATCGAGGGACTGAATGCGAATATCGATTTCTGGAAGCTCAAAGCCCGTCGCCTCGATGCTGAACTCAAGCGCAAGCTCAGAAAGTTCTTTCAAGTGAACTGAGAGGGCTTGATCATCCCAGGATGAGCGATCCGTCAGCTTGTTGTCAGCTAGCATGTACGCCCGCGCCTCAGCGTCGCTGAGGTCGTCCAGGCAGATCACTGGCACCTCCCCTAACCCAAGCAATTTGCCTGCCTCGAACCGTCCGTGGCCGGCAATAATATTGCCGTATCGGTCTATGAGGATCGGCGCGTTGAAGCCGAACGCCTCGATGCTCTTGGCGATCGCCTCAATCTGGGCGGCCGAGTGCCGGCGCGGATTGCGTGGATTTACCTTCAGCTCGAACAGCAACATGTGCTTCAGAATACGTTTGTGGGTCTTTTTCATGGGCGTCCTCTTAGGGCGCGCTGGGACGGCGCGCGTTTTGAGGGACGGGTGGCGCGAACTGTGTCCTCCGCAAATATCGCCCGGAGCATTCTGAGGCGCTGACGGCCGTCCAGAATTCGGTGCGCCTCTAGGTCAGCAAGAGTGAGCTGGAATGTCACGTGTCCCCGGCTCGCCGACTTCGCCACGTTTGCCAGTCGAAGAGACCTAGTCGCTGCCGTCTCTGACTTACCTGAGCGGGACTCGCGAGCTTTCTTCGGAGCTAGCGCAGCTTGGCTCGGAGTCCGTGATCTGCGGCTTTGTCTGGCATTGAGTTTTCGCTTCATAAGCGGAGTAGAAGCACGGCCCCACGCTACTTCAAAAATGAACAATTCGCCGCGTTATTTGTTTTGTTTAGCCGCGGGACGCTTTGGTGGCCGACCTCGGTTTCGTTCAAAAATCTTGCTGTATGCAGCATTGAAATCGCGCACCCTGAAGTCGGTCCCAAGCGCGAACTTGGCCTTGGGCAGAATCTCCTTCTTCGTCAGCTCTTGGATCTCCGGCAAGTGTGTTCGAATCCAGTTCAAGTGCCGGGCGGCTCGGTTCGGAGGGCGTGGCGCTGTAAGCGCGATACGAACGTCTTCGAAGTTGAAACGTTCTCCTGTGGCAGCGCCGTCGGGAACGATCAGCTTCAACTCGCTCCAGAGAAAAGCGGGGATTTCAACGCGGCTGGGATCGGGCGGTACCAAACCCGTGGCCAGCAGCTCACCTAGCGTCAATTTGTTCCTTAGGTCCGCCAGCAATCGGTCGCGCAATTCGGCAACACGAATCTGTGCCGCGACGACGGGGTTTTCCCAGCTGGTAGGGTCGCGCCGCGCAGACGCAATAAAAGAAGTAGAATCTGGCCTCAACGCCTCTAGCGCTTCGGCATCGCGGTAAGCCGTGCCGCTACTCTGACTGCAAGACGCGAACGCGAGCTTCAGCATTGACCACAGCTTGGGATCAAAGAGGCGGTCGGGCACTTCCTGCAGAGAGAAATCGTCAGCCGTCATAGAACCCCAGATTTGACCCTGTTGATGCAATAGTGAAGGGCAACCCCGATTGCGAAACGCGCAATCCCGGTTCAGGCCACTGCGAATCCCGGTTACGCGCGACAAGGAAAATGCCGACAACTCACCGGTTCAACACGGACATTCCGAGCGCGAGGTGGCTGGTTCCATCGGTTTTTGCAAATATTCCCGTCAAATTCCCTGTTAACCGGGATTTTGGGGCTAGTTTTGCGGGAGCTTGGTTCGCTCTGGACTGCGTCCACAGCCACCCAGTCTGCTCCGGCCAGTGCGTTCTCCACGCCGTAAAATAGACTAAACATTTCAAGTGGATAGTAGAAATTCGTTGGACGCTGTGCCACTGAGTCTGCCCAATTCGGATCAGTTCGGCGGCATTTTGGCGCTTCTGCTCCCCGGCCGGCTTTTCGGCGACGGTCGGGCCAGACTTGCAGCGCATTCCAGCCCGCCTCGAACACTCTCATTCGGCGGGCGCCGCCACGCGCCGGTGCTGGCGAGCCGGGAAGCAGAGTACGGCGCGTCGGTCGCGCCAATCGAGCGGCAGCGGCATGGAGGCCAACAACGGTTCCGGCGAGAGTTCGATCGGCTGACGGCCGTGCAGGATTGCCCCAACCATATCTGCAGCCACGAATGCAACGCGGATGAAATAGGCTGGAGAGCCTTCCACGCCCCGATCAGATTCGTGCCCGCTTTGAGTGTCGTACAATCTCGGTTGGCATGGCGCCGCGGCATGCAGCTCCTCAGCCAAGAGTTTTCTCAGACGCAGCAGATGGACTGGCTGATCTGTCGATCAGATTGTCGATCAATTGACTGACGCAACGACACCAGGAATAGCATCGCCCCCGGAGACAATGATGAGCACTCTTTCTCTTAACGCTGTCGCGCCACTGCGGTGGACCACATTTGCCAGCCCCGAGTGGAGCAATCCCGGCGGCGGGCTTTGGGGCGGCTACGCCATCGGCCTATGCATAAAGGTGATCCAGGCAGAGCCCGAGGCAGTGGGTGAGGCCCTCTCTCTAACGCTGACCTATGCCGCGGCGCTTCCCTCAGGCGCGCTCGATGTTCGCACGCGCAGGATTCGGCAGGGTGCCTCGGTCGGGGTGTGGGAGGTCGAGATTCGTCCGGAGGGCGTTGATCAAATCGGGGTGCACGCCATTGTCATCATGGCGCGCAGGCCTCAGACACCACCCTTCGCTTTTGCACAGATGCCGGACGCCCCCGATCCCCATTCCTTGCCGAAGCTTGAAATCCCGAACATTTCCCAGCATTACGGCAGCTCGGCCTTTGAACGGCGCACGCTTGAGGGCTTTCCTCCCGAACCGGGCGCGAGCTCGCGTTCGCTGGCATGGGTGCGGTCGCTGCGCGGCCCAATGGATAAGGTAATGCTTGGCATGGTCACCGACCATTCACCGCCGCGCGCGATGTACGCGCTCGGTCGGACTGTCAGCACGACGACGCTATCGCTGACTGCGTACTTGCACGCTACCGAAGCGGAACTCTCCGACGTCGGAGAGGATTTTATCCTCGTGGAGTGCGAGGGCCGCGTCGGAAATGCTGGCGCGTCCGACGAGCGGTCGAGCTATTGGAGTCGTGACGGCAAACTGCTCGCCACCAGCGAACAACTGGCATGGTACCGCGAGCGGACCTGATCCGTGATCTACAGGGACGCACTCAAGCGGATCGGATGGCGGTAGAGAATTTTCTGATTGTCATTGCGTCGTCATCGCCACTTGCTTCGGAGTTCACAACCAACTTCAACGTTCGCAACTTCCGCGGAGCCCGAGAGGCACGTCCGAACGGTATTCAGATGCGCTGGCAAAGCCCGGCGAGGATAGCGTCACCGATACCCTTCCGGGTCAGGGGCGGGGACCTGACCCCGCCGCGCGAGTGCGTCCTACTGACCAAGGCCGGTTCGATTACTTCGATTTGGCAGGCAGCCGTCCTGTCCCGTTGCAGAGCGCGCATTTCGGACTCGTAATCTTCTTTGCACCGAATTGAACCTTGGAGCTTGAGCGGACTTCCAGTCCTGTGCCGCCGCATGCAGGGCATTTGCGTGGTTTCGTGCTTGGCCCGGACTTCGAGAAGATCATTGTACGCCCGCTTGGGTAACGCATCTGTTCTATGCGTTCCAGCGTACCAGATTTCGCCGGACGGTAGCGACACGCCGATCTCAAATTGTTTCGGCCGCCGTCTCGTGTTCGCAAACTCGGCCGCTAATGTTCGAGGTACTGGGACCGGCGGTGCGGTCGCACAAATCTGACGCGCCCGCAGCAAGGCCCGGCGCCTAAAGATGGCCGGAAATCAGCCATAGAATGACAATTATTGGAATCGGTACGCCAATCAGCCAAAGCAGTCCGGATCGCATGCGAATTTCCTCCGATGTCCCATTCAGAACCCGGACAGCACAAATTGGTTCCATCGACTTGCTCCGCCTGAATTAAGCGTTGGCGTCGCCAAGACTCAGCTACCGCGCGCGGCGCGGCGAATCTCCACCTTCGATCCGAAGCGCGTATGCCCTCCGCTCCTGCACTGCCGGTCGCTATGGATTCTCCAATTGCTGCTAATGCATCATTGGCGCGGGCGTGCCGTCGGACCAGTGCGTCACCGGCACCATGATCACGCTGATCGCTTCGGGCGACTCCTGGAATTGCGGATTTAGCATCGGAGGCGCGCCGGAAAGATCTGCGCCCCAGTTGGCGGCGTCGGCGCGCGGGAAATAGAACATCAGATGCGGCACCCAGTTGTGTGCGTTGTCATTGAGATTTTGCTGTTTCGACATCATGTAGGTCATGGCGCCGGCCTCGAGGGGCGGCAACAGGTGCTTTTCTATGCCGTCTTTTATCGCGGCGGCCATTTCGGATTTTGTGCGTCCGGCCAGCACCAATTCCGTGCGTCGGATCGTGTAGGGCAGGATGGAACGAACGGCCGCCGGATTGTAGCACAACGGTCCGCGCATATGCGGATTCCAGAATTGCGGAAAATCATATTGCGCCATCCATGAGCGCTCCACTGCGCAGACAAAACCGTTGCTGCCCTTGATCGCGGCATCATAGCCGTTGCGCGTCAGTACAACTATCGTCGCCTTACCGGAAATGGACGGGGGCGCCGCGCTTTGCGCCAACGCGATTTCGGCGGAGCGATCCATCAGGTACTGATCGAGTGGCGCCATCGCGGCATAATCCGCCCCCGATGCAGCGGAGGCGCACATCAGGACCAAACCGAAAACTGCTCTGCTTCTCACCAGCAGCCGTCTCATAGTTGCCCCCAAAATCCGGCTGCGCGCACGCCGACCTGAAAATTCGCAAGGTGCCCGCCTGCGATCCCGGATTCATACCACTGGGTGCTGCGTTCGAATAGCAGAGCCGATAGCTGGCTGAAGGGCGAAGCTAGGTGGGCGGACCGGCTGCCGACATTCAGAGCCGCGCGCGAACATCCGGAGTCGACTCGAAGCGCTCTCTGAATGCCCCTTCTACTCTGGCTGCTTGATCGAGCGGCGTTCGACCAGGACCTTTCGCACTTCCTCATGCTCGCGCCGTCCGCGGCGATAAAGTATGAGCACAAGCACGGAGATGGCCGTGATGGCGGCGGCTCCCGGGCCCTGGAACAAGCCCAGTTTGAGCACCGTGCCGGTTGCGAAGTGCGCGTGTGAAACGGTCTGTCCCGCCAGGTCGTGCGGGAAATGAATCACGTCGAGGACCAGTCCCGCCAGCAGCGCGCCGATGCCGCTTGAAGCCTTTGCGGAAAAACTGATGCCGGCGAAATAGAGTCCTTCGCGCCGCGCCTTGAACAACAATTCATGCTCGTCGGCAGCGTCGGCCATCATCGACTGAAACCCGATCAAGGCGCAGCTTGCGCCGATACCGGTGAACACGCTTGCGAACATGAGGGTCGTCAATTCGGACGACAACCCGATCAGGCCGGTCACCTTCAAGCCGGCCGGCACGAGCTGTCCGAAGCCGATCATCGCGATTCCGATCATCGCGATCCAGCGCTTTTCCAGAAAGCGCGTCAGCGTGATGGCAATGAACACGCCGGCGAAGTAGCCCATCGACACAAGCAGCGTGATCAACAGGATCTGGGGCGGCTGCAGCTTCCAGAAGTAGGTATTTGCGTGGAGAGCAAGCGAGCCAGCAAATCCCAGGCCGACGAAGAGCACCAGGCAGGCGCTGAACAGAATGGAAAAGGAACGATTGCGAAAGACCTCGATCACTTCGCTGAGCAGCTGGCTCGTTGCGTGGCCTTCCGGCGCCGCATGCAGGCGATGACGCGAGCTCATCGTTCCGAACGTGGCAAGAGCGGCGCCCGCCAGCACCAGAATGCCGCAAGTCCACGCGTACGGCGCGTAAGCGGCCCGATTGAGCTGACCGTCATGACCTTTGAGGAAAACGCCATAGGCGAGCACGGCGGCTGAAACGCCCGCAACGACCGTGAACAAGACCCGCGAAGCCACAATCGTGGAACGCTCGGAATAATCGTCGGAAAGTTCGGCGCCCAGCGCGATGTACGGCACCTGAAAAAAGCTGAGGCCAACGCGGACGATCATGAGCATGGTCAGGACATAGACAAAGAGCCCGATGCCGGTCAGCGCGGCCGGTATCGAGAACAGAAGCCCGAAACCGACGGCGATGGGAATCGCGGCAGCGAGCATGAACGGGTGCCGTCGTCCGTGCCGCGATCGGCTGTTGTCGGAGATCGAGCCGACCAGAGGGTCGATGAAGGAATCCACCACCAATGCAAGGGCCAACGCGATGCCTGCCGCCGAACCGGATAGTCCGCAAACCACGGTGAGGTAGAACAGGAGCAACGTGCCCAGACCGAGCCCCAGCGTATCCTGAACGAGCATGCCGGCGCCGTAGAACGAGAGCGTGCTGAGCTTTAGCCGTTGCCCGCGCGCAATGTGATTGGCGCCGCCACCGTCCACGGGAGTGATGATTTCTTCTGCCAAATTGGACATTCTACCCCGCCTGTGGCCGCTCCCGTCTTGTGCGTGCGTCAGAACATCTGCGGGCACTAAGGAACTTCGCCGTTCGAACCATACCAATCTTTTTGGATCGGGCAGTCGAAACTTCTCGGCCTCGACCACAAACTTCGTGTGCGCCTCCCGGGTGCCCGTAAGTCAATTTTGGGTCGAACTTCGACGTGAAGCCGGACGGTCTGAGCTGGCGCCCGGACGTCAGCGTCCAGCTAGGCGGGCCCTCACGAACGCATGACGTATCGACAGGCCGCGTTCGTTTGCATTCCCAAGGCTGGAACCCAACGACGCTAAGGCACCGGTCCGGATCTCCGCTTTCATCGCCAGCTCCAAATCCCTCAGGAAACGACCATGTCGTCGCGGCGCCGTTTGGCTCAGGCCAATCGGATGGGATCGTGAGCGACGCCTCCGGATCCGGCTCCGCACGCCCCGGCGGCGGCTAAGTGCGCGGCGCGACAAGTGACCCGTCGTCGAAGCCGACGAAAACAGTCGCGTCATGAACTGACTTGCGTTCGGACACGACCGCATTTGCCGGGAAGCTCTCATCTGGCCAGCCCAGCGCGATACTTTTCATGATGACCTGGTCGTCGGCTATTCCGGCGTGCTCACGCACCACCGGTGATTGCATGATGCCCTGACTGTTGATCACCGCGCCAAGTCCGCGAGACCATGCGGCATTGACCAAGGCGTTCGTCACAGCGCCACAATCGAAAGGTGTATCGTCACTGCCGTCGAGCACACGGTCATAGGTCACGATCACGCATACTGGCGCATCGAATTGGCGGAAGCCACGCAGCACCCAGTCCTGGCGCTTATCCTTGTCATCGCGCGCGATTCCCATCGCGGAAAACAACTGCTTGGCGACGCCAACCTGCCTGTCGCGATGCTGTCCCGCAAACGCCTTGCCGGTGCGGAACTCGCGCGATTGCGGTACGCCGGCCACCATCCGCTCGGTGTTGCCGGCGCGGATCCGGTCAAGCGGCTCGCCGGTGATGATGTAGAAATTCCAGGGCTGGGTATTCATCGACGACGGAGCGCGCATCGCCAAGGCTATGATTTCCTCAATCAACGCCTTGGGAACCGGATCGGGTTTGTAGCCGCGGATGCTGCGCCGACCAAGGATAACGTCGTCGAATTGCATTTCTTGCCCCTGAGATAGCTGGATCGGATTGAATCGGTAGATGGTAAGACGCTGTCCGTCCACTGCCAAACTTCGGCACTTTGGAGCTCACTCGACTGCCAATTTTGGCGAAATTCTTTGCAAGCAGCACGGGCCGCATGGACTTTCTGCCGCTTCACTGACCGCGGGGCGACCGCTTCAAAGCGTGAGGCAAAAACTTTGCGCGCCAACAACTCGCCTGATGCGCGTAGCGACTACCACACCGGCAGACCTCTGAGCGACCGTGCACTCTGGTTCGAATGCGGGCGTTCGCGTCGGACCGAACTCACGTCCGGTTCATTTCGCGTCGACGAACTCGCGGCTGTAGTCCTCGACAACCAGGCTGAAAGGAATTCCCGTCTTGGTGATCAGCAGCGCCCGCACGCGCAGGGCCGCCGGCGAACGGCTTGGTAGTCTGGTCGCTTCCAGCGTCTTTCGGTGAAATGCGAGTGGCCGGACGACCGTGCCGAACGGCGTGTCGGTCTCGGTGAGCATCTTATTCATGGCCGCGGTGAGCCGGTCCGGCACATACCAATTGTCAGCCTCGGAAAGAATGTGCGTTCCGCAGGTCAGTCGCACATGGCGATACATCACCTGTTCGTCAGCGCGCGCTGCGAGAAGCTTGCGAGTGCCCGCGTCGGCTTGCTTGTCCGCGGTCCGGACTCGCTCCGCCCGGATCACTGCGGGCATAACGGAACCGAGCGCAGCGCAATGCGATGTCAGGATGTCAGTCGCGCTGCCGCCGGACAGCAGCTCGACACGAAGAGAGTCGATCCGCGCGGCAACGGCGCGCGTCTCGTCCGATGCGGCCGACATCGGACAGAACGACAGAACAAGGCACGCGACAACAGCAGCATCTCGCGCGAACTGAAACGCCCGCGCGATCTGCACCGACCGTCCGTGAATGCTTCGAACGCTAATTCGACGTCAGGCCTTCTTGGAATAGAACCTGCACCAGCCGGCCGCAGCGATATCACCGGCGACGAGCTTGCAGGCGTTCGGCGCCTGGAACAGCGAGCATGTGCTGCACTGTTTTCCGTCCTTCGGCGTCGGCTGATAGCCGGCTGCCTTCTGGGTCATGTTGCCGGCTTCGGCGGATTGAGTGGTCAAGGTCACGGCCAGCAATGCCGCGCCGCCCGCCGCAAGCGTTGCACCGCGCAGCAGGCTGCGGCGCGAGACGTCAGTCGCCTTATCGTTCTCGCCGGGAGGAGTTACATTTTCAGACATATCTTGGTTCCTTGCCGTGTTTGGCTTGCGTTACTGAACGGCACACTATCGGGGGTTTCCGAGCTCGCATTGACGCTGATCAAACATGCAACTCTTTGAAGAGTCTGCGAAAAAGCTGCCTCCGATGATGCCACTGCAAACGATCTGCAACAGTCCGGGACTATAGATATTTCCCGATCACATTGCGATGCACTTCATTGGTACCCGAATAGATGCTCGCCGCGCGGGTGCCGAGATATTTCTGGACCGCGAAACTGCCTTGCGCGATCCGAGGATTGCCATCTTCGAGCAATCCGGGCGCGGCCATCCCGAACGGTCCGGCGATCTCCAACAGAACTTCTGTGATGCGCTGGTGAAGCTCCGTCGCGGCCAGCTTCATCATGGATGAACCGGCTTCATCGTCGCCCGACAGGCGGCCCGTCGTCAACAGCTTCATTTCCAGACTCTCAAATGCTGCGAGTTCCACCTCGGTTTCGCTCAGGCGTATGCGCAAGCCCGGCTCCAGATCGCCAAATTCGCTGGCGGCGCGTTCGACAGAGCGCCACGCCCGGCGCAGCAATGAGGAATTGGTGTTGTTGGTGCGCGCAAAGCGCATCAGGTGCTTGGCGACAGCCCATCCTTCGTCTTCGGCACCGACCCGATTTGCGATCGGAACCTTCACATCCTCGAACAGGACTTCGTTGAATTCATGCTGGCCGTCGATCGTGATCAGCGGACGAACGGAAATGCCCGGTAGATCCATGTCGATCAGCAGGAACGTGATGCCTTCCTGCGGTTTGCCGGACGAATTTGTGCGGACCAGGGCGAACATGCGATTGGCGTGGTGCGCGCCCGTCGTCCAGATCTTCCTGCCCGTGACGACATAATGGTCCGCCTCGGGCTTCGCGCGCATCGCAAGCGCCGCAAGATCGGAACCGGCATTGGCCTCCGAAAAACCCTGGCACCAAAGATCGTCGCCGGAGAGGATTGCCGGGATGTACTTGCGTTTCTGCTCTTGTGTCCCCAGCGCGATCAGCAGCGGTCCGATGCTGCGAAGGCCGGTGGCAAACAAAATGGGCGCGTCGTTGCGCGCGCATTCCTGTTCGAAGAAGAATCGATATTCGCTGCTCCAGCCGGTTCCGCCATAGGCGACGGGCCAGGCCGGCGCGACCCAGCCGCGGCGATAGAGCCGCCGATGCCACAGGCGGCAGGCATCGATCGGCGAATGCACGCCCGTCGTGTGGCGGCTGGCCTCACGCAGATCCGGTGTAAGGCCCTCGGCGAGAAACTGGCGTACCTGCGAGGCGAATGCTTCGAACGTATCGGGCGGGAGAACGCGAACGGTCATGTGGCAAGCCGCTATCGGACAGAAGGAAGAGATTTCCTGCCGCCAGTCTGCCACTAGACCATCATGCCCGAGTGCGGACTTGATCTGCGTCAACCAATCGCCCGTCCGTGGAACAGGCGATGCCGTTCACATCCGCTCGATGATCGTTGCCGGCGCCATTCCGCCGCCCGTGCACATCGTCGCCAGACCGACCGCCAGATCGCGCCGTTCCAGTTCGTCGAGCAATGTGCCCAGGATCATCGCGCCCGTCGCGCCGATCGGATGACCAAGCGCCATCGCGCCTCCGTTCACATTCACGATTTCCGGATCGACGTCGAGATCGCGCATGAACTTGAGCGGGACGACCGCGAAGGCTTCGTTGATCTCGATGAGATCGATGTCCTTCAGGTCCATGCCGGCAAGCTTCAGCGCCTTGCGCGCCGCCGGTCCCGGTGCGTTCAGCATCAGTTCGGGACTGTCGCCGGCGGTTGTGACCATGCGCACGCGGGCACGCGGCTTGAGGCCATGCGCCTTCGCATATTCGGGCGACGCGAGCACGACGGCGCCGGCGCCGTCCACGACGCCCGATGAATTGCCGGCATGGTGGATGTGCTTGATGGCGACGTCGGGATAGGCCTGCTGCACCAGTTTCTTGTAGCTCGTTCCTTCGTCATCGAAGGGATGGCTGTACATGGCTTCGAAGGCCGGCTTGAGCTGCGACAGGCCCTCAAGCGTCGTGTTCGGGCGGGGGAATTCCTCGTGATCGAGCGCGACGCTGCCGTCATCGCGATGCACCGGAACAAGGCTCTTCGTGAAGTGCCCGTTCTTGATCGCATGATCGGCGCGGCGCTGGCTTTCCACCGCAAGCTTCTCTGTGTCTTCACGGCTGATCCCGTCGAGCGTGGCGATGAGATCGGCGCAGATGCCCTGATGCGGCTGCGGATGAATGGCGCGCAGGTGCATGTTGTTGCTGTCGATCGTCGCGCCGATGCGCGGCAAGGTCGAGGTGTGCGACATGGATTCGACGCCGCCGGCGACGACGAGATGCTGCATGCCGGACATGATGCCCATCGTGGCAAGATTGACCGCGGTAAGGCCGGAACCGCAGAAGCGATCCAGCGAAAATCCCGGGGCATCGGTTTTCCAGCCGGCGTCGAGCGCGGCCATGCGCGCGATACACGCGCCCTGCTTGCCGGCCTGGGTGCCGCATCCGGCAATGACGTCATCGACGTCAGCCGTCTCGAGGTTGTTGCGCTCGCCCAGCGCTTTCAGAACGGCAGAGAGAATGCGTTGCGGATGAACATCCGCGAGCGCGCCCTTGCCCACCTTGCCGACGCCGCGCGGCGTGCGCGCCGCATCGATGATCCACGCTTCACCCGACATGTGCGTTCTTCCCTGTTTTGGACTGATTTTCGTCTCACGTCCGGCCACACTAGTTCATGGCTGCCGCGCGATCCAGACGGCGAAACGCGCACGCAGGATAGCTACCGCTACGGATACTTGGAGTTCGCGACGCGTGCGCGCGGTTGCGAGGTCTCGACTTGAACGCGCGCGATTGGCAAGGTCGCGCGAACATTTTGAGGAGCCGGGCTTGCGTGATCTGACCCCTGTCATCATCGGCGTTGGCGAAGCATCGAAACGGATCGATGCGGCTGGATATGCTGCGCTTTCGCCGGCCGATCTGGCCGGGCGCGCGGCGCGCGCGGCCTGCGAGGACGCGTTGTCGACGGACCGTCTTGCGCCGGCGATCGACGTGATCGCGGCGATCCGGCAATTCGAGGTTTCGGCGCCGAACGTCGTTGCTCCGTTCGGGAAGGCGGACAATTTCCCGCGCGCGGTCGCCAAGAGGATCGGCGCCAATCCGGCACGGGCCATTCTCGAGCCGGTCGGCGGCCAGGGACCGCAGCATCTGATCAACGAGTTCGCGCAGGACATCGCCCGCGGCGAGATTTCGATGGCGCTGATCTGCGGGTCCGAAGCAATTTCGACGGTCCGGCATCTGATGGGCAAGGGCGAGAAGCGCGACTGGTCCGAAGCCGTCGGTGGCCAGCTCGAGGATCGCGGGTTCGGCGATCCGTTGCAGACGGCTGAATTGCCGCGTCACGGGGCGAGGACGCCGATCAGCGTCTACGCACTCTTCGACAATGCGCGGCGTGCGCGGCTCAAGCGCTCGCGCGCCGACTATGCGATGGACATGGGGCGTCTCTTCGCGCCCTTCACCAAGGTCGCGTCGCGCAACGAACACGCGATGTCCCAGACGGTCTACAGCGCGGAAGAACTTGCAACGGTCACAGCGTCGAACAGGTTGACGAGCGATCCCTACCCGCGCCGCATGGTGGCACGCGACCAGGCCAATCAGGGAGCGGCGGTTCTCATCACATCGGTCGCACGGGCAAGGGAACTCGGCATTCCGGAGCAGCGCTTCGTCTATCTGCATGGCGGCGCGGACGTGAAGGAGCGCGTGCCGATCGAGCGGCAGGATCTGTCGTCGAGCCCCGCATCGGTGCTTGCGGTCAAGCAGGCCCTCGCCGTTTCCGGCGTGAGTGTCGCCGACATCGCGCTGTTCGATTTCTACAGTTGCTTTCCCATCGCGGTGTTCAACGTGCGCGATGGACTAGGTATCTCCGCCGATGATCCGCGCCCGCTCACCGTGACGGGCGGCCTGCCCTTTTTCGGCGGAGCGGGAAACAATTATTCCATGCATGCCATCGCCAGCATGACACGCGCGCTGCGTGCCAAGCCCGGCGCCTTTGGTCTTGTCGCCGCCAATGGCGGCTTTTTGTCGAAATACTCGGTCGGCGTCTATTCCACCAAGCCTTCGCGCTGGAAGGGTTTTGACAGCAAGGCGCTTCAGGCCGAGGTGGACTCGTGGAAAGCGCCAGCCGTCGAGCCCGGCAAGGGCGACGGTGTGGTCGAGACGTACACCATCGACTACAGCGGACCAGCGCCGCGCGGCGTGGTGGTCGGACATCTGGCGTCGAGCGAGGCTCGCTTCGTTGCAATGACAGATCCGGACGATACTGCGACCGCGCAGGCGATGATTGCGGCCGATCCGCTGGGGGCAAAAGTACATGTCGAATTGAACCCCGAAGGCCGCTCGATCATCAAGAAATTCGTACCGCTATAGTCGCAACGACCAGAACGGGAGACGGAAATGAAACTCGAAGGCGGCTGTTACTGCCACGCTTTACGCTATGTCGCTGAAGGCGAGCCGATGATGAAGGCGCAATGTCATTGCCGCGAGTGCCAGTACATCACCGGCGGCTCGCCCAATGTCTTCATCGCGATGCCGATCGCGGGCTTTCGCTACACCAAGGGTACGCCGAAGAAATTCGCGAGAAGCGACATTCCAAATCCGGTGACCCGCGAATTCTGCGCGGAGTGCGGAACGCATGTCGTGACGCGCCCGCAAGGGTTTCCGGCGGTGATCATCAAGGTCGGTTCGCTCGACGATCCCAAGCAGTTCGGGAATCCCGACATGGCGATCTTCACGATCGACAAGCAGAGTTTTCATCAGATCGCGCAGGGCATGCCGACGTTCGAACGCCTGCCGCGGTAAGCGCGACCGAAGGTTCAGACGACCGACGAGCCGCCGTCGACGTGCAGGACCTGACCGGTCGTGTACCCGCCGCGCATGAGATAGAGATAGGCTTCTGCCGCCTCGGCCGGCTCGCCGGCGCGCGGCAACGGCTGGCGCTTCGTCATGCGCTCCAATTGCTCGGCACGGCGATCCGCCGGGATGCTGTCCCACACACCGGTAAGTATCAGGCCAGGGCAAACGCAATTCACGCGAATTGGCGCCAGGTCGACCGCGAGACCGCGCGTCAGATGTTCAACCGCGCCCGCCATCGCTGTCGCGACAGCCGAGCCTTTGCTCGGGCGATGCGCAACCATTCCGTCGGTGAGCGTGATCGATCCGCCCGCAGCGATGTGTTTTTGGGCATGCTTGACCGCCGCCAGCGCACCCCAGAAGCGAACCGCAAAGTTCCACTTGGCTGCATCAAGGTCCATTTCGCCGACCGGACCGCGGCGCGCCTTCCAATCACCGGCAGTTGTCACCAGGTGATCGAGAGGACCGATTTTGGCAAACGCCGCCTCGACGGCGCTTTCACTCGTCACGTCGATGATCGCGCCTGTCACACCGTTCGAGAGGCGCTTGACTGCAGAATCGACCTTTTCGGGATTGCTGGACGCCACGACCACATGAGCGCCGTCGCGCACGGCGGCTTCGGCTACCGCGTAGCCGATGCCCGAGGTGCCGCCGATAATGACGATACGTTTAGACTCAAGACTCATCGCGCATTCACATCCCTATTCAGCGGCCTTCAGCAAATCCCCTGCAGCGCCTGCGTTTGCCGGATTGTCGAAAATCAAAGCGCCGTCCTCAAGCGCGCCGTATCGGATCATCTGCTTGTCGCGCGTGTAGTTCTGCGGATTGATCCATGGCTCGTGATCGCCCTGCCTGGGAAAGCGATCCATCATGCGCTGCATATAGCCAGACGAGAAATCGTCGATCCATGGCCTGGCAGGCATGCTGCGGTCCTGATCGCGCAGGCGCGGCGTCACCTGTCGCGCGCCCTTGGCATCCATGTGGTTGATCAGGCGGCAGACATATTCGCTCGTAAGGTCCGCACGCAGCGTCCATGACGCGTTGATGTAGCCGAAGGTCGAGACCAGGTTCGGCACGCCGGAATACATCATGCCCTTGTAGGACCAGGTCTTGCCGAAATCGACGGGTGCGCCGTCGACCGAGAATTGCATCTCGCCCAGGATCACAAGGTTGAGGCCGGTCGCCGTGACGATGATGTCGGCTTCCAACGTCTTGCCGGATTTCAGCTTGATGCCGGTTTCGGTGAATGAGTCGATCAGGTCCGTCACCACCTCGGCCTTGCCGGACCGAATGGCTTCGAACAGATCGCTGTTGGGAACAAGGCACAGCCGCTGGTCCCACGGATTGTATTTCGGCGTGAAGTGCTTCTCGACGTCGTAGTTCGGGCCAAGTTCCTTCTTGACCATGTCGATCAGGGTCTTCTTCACCTTCGCCGGATTTGTGCGCGTCTGGCGATACATGAACTGCTGCAGCGTCACGTTCTTCCACCGCGTCAGCGCATAGGCCCAGCTTTCCGGAAGGAACGATCGCATCGCGTTGGCAACCGCGTCCTTGTCCGGACGCGACACGACATAGGTCGGCGACCGCTGCAACATGGTGATATGGCCGACATCCTTCGCCATCGACGGCACCAGCGTCATCGCGGTCGCGCCGGAACCGATGACGACGACGTTCTTGCCCTTGTAGTCGAGGTCGGACGGCCACTTTTGCGGATGAACGATCTTGCCCTTGTAGTTCTCGATGCCTTTGAACTCGGGCGTGTAGCCTTCGCGATAGCTGTAGTATCCGGAGTTCATGAAGAGGAAGTTGCAGGTGTAGCGGACCGTCTCGCCCGTATCCTTGCGTTCGGCTTCGACGGTCCAGCATGCGTCCTCGCTCGACCACGACGCCTTCTTGACGAGGTGATTGTAGCGGATGTGTTTATCGACCCCGTATTCGGCGGCCGTTTCCTTCACATAGTCGAGGATCGACGGACCGTCGGCGATCGCCTTGGCTGCCCGCCACGGCTTGAAGCGATAGCCAAGCGTATGCATGTCGCTGTCTGAGCGAATACCGGGATAGCGGAACAGATCCCATGTGCCGCCCATCGAGGGCCGCCCCTCCAGGATCAGATAGCTCTTTGACGGACAATTTTCGTGCAGGTGCACGCCCGCGCCGATGCCGGAAAGGCCCGCGCCCACAATCACAACGTCTACGTGTTCCAAAGCCATGCCGTTACCCGCCCCTGTTGCAATGACCGCCGGAGCGGCCGGTGGAGAGGTCCAGTCACCACCGAAGCGCATACTAATATGACATCGCGCGATCTTGCACGCCCGGCGGCGGGCATTCCCCAACGACAGCTATGGGGCGCAAAGTTCTGCGGACCGCCTGATTCTTGGCTAACGTCGAATTCCTGCGTCGCCGGAGATGTCCTTCATGCCGTCCATAATCAGTCCAGCGGAAGCCCTGGGCCTGTCCGGCGCGGCCCTCGAAAGTCGCGTCAAGCGCGCCGCCCACAACATTTCCGACCACACCTACCGCCAGATCGCCGAGCGCATGCGCGCGGACGCCGTCGCAAACCAGATGGTCTATGAGCATAACGGCGTGCCAGAGGCCGTTCGAGTGATGCTGCGCCCGATCCTCGCCCGGCGGGAACAGCTCACCTACGTGCATTATGTCTGCCAGCAGATTACCGAGGCTCTGAAGCAGTTCCCGGCGCTGTTTCTGGAGAACGACCAGGTCCGCGATATCCTCGCCGTGAGCGGCGAAGAAGCCGGCTGGCTGCGCAATATCTGGACGCCCGAACACGCCAAGTACAATCCCGTCTATGGCCGCCTCGACGCCGTGTGCGACTTCGCAAGCGCCGGCTGGCAGGACACGCTGAAATTCATGGAGCCGAACCTGTCGGGAGTCGGCGGCATCCACTACTCGCCGGTCGCCGAACAGATGGTGATGCGCGACATCGTGCCAACCCTGATCGCGCACGATCCGGAATTGTCGCTCGAACTTCTTCCGGATCAACGTGATCTGTTCGTGCAGCTCCTGATCGATCACGCCCGTTCGCTTGGGCGGGAGTCCTGCCACATCTGCTTCGTCGAGCCGAAATATGAAGATGACGGCCCGGCAGAGCAGTCGGTGTTGATCGAATTTCTGGCCAAGAAATTCGGACTGACCATCGAGCATGCCGATCCGCGCGAGCTTCGAGCCGAAGGCGGCGAGGTCTACTACGGTGACACCCGCATCGACATCGCCTATCGCGACTACGAAACGCGGGACCTGATCGCGCTGGAAAAGGAAATCGGCAAGCCGCTCGACGGCATGCGCACGTTGCTCAAGCAGAATCGCATGATCTCCTCGCTGACGGGAGATTTCGATCACAAGAGCTGCTTCGAGATTCTGACCGATCCGGTCCTGTCGGCGAAGTTCTTCTCGCCCGATGATTGCCGCCTGTTCGAGCGCCACGTTTTGTGGACACGCATCGTCGGCGAGCGGCGCACGACGCTGCCCAATCACACGACGGGCGACCTGCTCGACTATGCGCGGCGCAATCGTGAACGGCTCGTATTGAAACCGAACCGCGCCTATGGCGGCGAAGGCGTTGCGATCGGCGCGCTCTTGTCCGATGCCGATTGGGAGCGCCAACTTCACGAAGCCGCGCTGAAGGCCAGCGATCCGAACCTGTCCTGGGTCCTGCAGTCGGCGACGCGCCTGCCGATCTGCGAGTTTCCGGTCGCGGCCGATGACGGCCGCATCTATGGCGAGCCATTCTATGCGGTGATGGGATTTGCACCGACCGACAACGGCCTGGGCATCCTGTGCCGCGTGTCGCAAAAGCAGGTGGTCAACGTGGCCCAGCATGGCGGTCTTGCCGCCGTGCTTGTCGCCAATCCGCTCAAGGACCTGCGCATTCCACAGCGGTCTCAGAAGCGCAATGACGGGGCGATACAAACGCTGCGCACGCAGATCGCGGAACTTCACCATATCGACCAGGCCATCGCGCTGCTCGAATGGGATGAGGAAACCTATCTGCCGTCGGGCGGCCGGGCGCAGCGTGGAGAACAGACAGCTACCCTGGAAGCCATTCGCCACAACATGCTGACTTCCGATCACTTCGCAGACGTGATCGAGGAAGCTGCGCTCGAGTGCGCGGGGGACGCGGAACTGACGCGCGAGATCTACCTGGTGCGGCGCGAGCGACGTCACGCGCTCGCCTTGCCGGAGAGTTTGGTGCGCAACGTCGCCAATGCAAAGGCGCTCACGCTTGGCGCCTGGGAAGAAGCGCGTGGGAAGAATGACTTCATTGCTTTTGCCGCGCCCTTTGCGGACCTGCTCGGGCTTGTCCGTGAACGCGCGGCGTGCCTGTCCGGAGGTGGCGACCCGTATGACGCGCTGTTGGATGAGCATGAGCCCGGCATGACGCGCTCGCGGCTTGAGCCTCTGCTCGCGGAAATGCGAGAGCGGCTCATACCGCTCGTGCACAGCGCCGCGGGCAAGACTGCCGGTTACGCGACGGCGCTTTCAGGGCGACACTTTCCGGCGGCGGAACAATGGACGCTCAGCCGCAAGATGTTGTCCGCCATCGGATTCGATTTCGAGCGGGGCCGTCTTGATCCGACGACTCATCCATTCACCATGCTGGTGGGCCGCAATGACGTGCGCGTAACCAGCCGCGCGCACGAAGACGACGTCACCGTGAATATGCTCTCGACCATGCACGAGGGGGGACACGCGCTGTACGACCAGGGCTTCGCGCTGGCGGATCAGGATTCATACCTCGGCGACGGGCCCAGCATGGGACTGCATGAGGCGCAGGCCCGGCTCTGGGAAAATCATGTCGGCCGCAGCCGGCCTTTCATCGAGCATTTCTACCCGCAGATGCGGGAGCTTTTTCCGAAGGCGCTCGATGGCCTCGATGCCGAACAATTCTGGCGGGCTCTCAATCGCGTCCGGCCCGGCACGAACCGGACTGGTGCCGATGAGATGTCCTATCACCTGCACATCATTCTGCGCACTGAGCTGGAGATCGCTCTGCTGTCCGGCCAGCTTGCCGTCAAGGACCTGATGCAAGCCTGGAACGAGCGCAGCCATGCGCTGCTCGGCATCGAGCCAGTCACCGCGCGCGAAGGCGTGCTTCAGGACGTGCATTGGGCGGTGGGTATGTTCGGCTATTTCCCGACCTACACGATCGGCAGCCTCTACGCCGCCCAGCTAACGGAGACTTATGCCAAGGCGAACCCCCTCGACGAAGAGATTCGTGGCGCGAGGTTCGGCGGCCTTCGCGGATGGCTGGGGGAAAAGGTCTACGCGCCGGGCAATCGATTCTCGGCCGAACAGATCGTCACCCGCGCGACGGGTACAGGACTCGATACCGCAGCGTTCTTTCGGCACGTCGAATCTCCTGACAGAGCCTGGAACAGGACGTGATCGAAATTGGCATTGGGATTCTGCTTGATCGACATCAAAATACCCAAATGAGGGTCTGATCTGCTTTTCATTGTCGTTCGAACCCTGCCGGTCCCCGCGACCGGCCTCCATCGGAAAGGCTCCTTTCATGTTTTCGTTTGCAAGATTTCTTGGGGCGGCGGCCCTGACCGGCTGCGCGGTGCTTGCCGCCGCGGCGCTTTCCACTCCGGCCGAGGCCGCCAGCGTCGTTACCCTGCGCGCATGCAATCACACCGACCAGACGGTGCTGATTGGAAGCAGCTACATCCCAATCGGCGGCTCGGACTGGCGCAACAAGGGCTGGACCTCGGTCCTACCTGCGCATTGCGAGGACATCTTCAGGACCGAGAACCACACCTTTTATGCACGCGCCGAGGTCAAGGGCGACTCGGATCACTACTGGGGCACGGACATCAAACAGTGCGTCGAATATCCCGGTCCCTATGACTTCAACACGGGTTCGGACGAAACGACCTGTCCGGAAGGCGAACCGGCCGATTTCACCACTTTTCATTCCGACGGCCGTCCCGTTTTCGTGTGGGATCTCAATCCGCCGGATCAGTGACAGTCCGGGTCTGATCTTTCAGTGATTGTGACGCGGCGTCTTGCGTGAGACCTGGCGATATTTCAGCGCCGGTTCCATTATAGCGCCGCCGTCCATCTGTCCGACGGTCGCGCGGAAGATTTCCTGCCACACCGTGGCCGACTCCGGTACCGCGGGCGTGCCGTCCATCTTTCGCCTTGCGATCTCATCCTCCGCCACCAGCATATCGCAACGCCCGGCATCGAGATCGACCCGGATCAGATCGCCCGTGCGGAGCCAAGCAAGGCCGCCGCCGATCGCGCTCTCGGGCGATGCGTTGAGGATCGACGGGCTGTCCGCAGTTCCGGACTGCCGGCCGTCGCCGATCGTCGGCAGGCTCGTAATGCCCTGTTTCAGCAGCGCATCCGGCGGCTGCATGTTCACCACCTCCGCCGAGCCCGGCCAGCCCACCGGACCCGAACCGCGGATGACCAGGATTGTGTTGGCATCGATGCCGAGCGCCGGATCGTTGATGCGGTGGTGATAGTCGTCTGAACCGTCGAACACGACGGCGCGTCCCTCAAAGACATTTTCCTTGCCCGGCCGCGACAGATAGCGTTTGCGGAATTCATCGGAGATCACACTCGTCTTCATGACGGCAAAGTCGAACAGGTTGCCTTTCAGGACGAGAAATCCGGCACGCTCCATCAGCGGCTTGTCGAAGCTGCAGATCATCTCGCGATCATGGGTTTCGCGGCCCTTCAAGCACTCCCCGATGGATTTGCCCGTAACCGTCAGCGCGGCACCGTCAAGGCGGCCGGCGCCGAGCAATTCGCACAGGACGGCCGGAACGCCGCCCGCGCGGTGAAACCGTTCGCCGAGATATTTTCCGGCTGGCTGCATGTTCACCAGCAGCGGAATGTCATAGGCGGCGCTCCAGTCCGTCGTGGACAATTCGACGTTTGCGTGACGCGCCATCGCAGCGATGTGCGGCTGCGCGTTCGTCGATCCGCCGATGGCGGCTACGGCAGCGATTGCGTTGAGGAAGGACGCGCGCGTGAGGATTTTGGATGGCGTCAAATCCTCATAGGCCATCTCGACGATGCGCTTGCCGGTCTCGTAGGCGATCTGACCGCGCTCACGATAGGGCGCCGGAATGGCCGAGCAGCCGGGCAGCGACATGCCAAGCGCTTCCGCGACCGCGTTCATGGTCGAAGCGGTTCCCATTGTGTTGCAGTGACCGGCCGACGGCGCGGATGCGCAGGCCGCGTCCATGAACTGATCCTTGGTGATTTCGCCCGCCGCGAGCTTGCGCCGCGCCCGCCAGATCACGGTGCCGGAACCCGCAAGCTCGCCTTCGTGCCATCCATCCAGCATCGGTCCGCTGGATAGTATGATTGCCGGAATGTCGACCGCCGACGCCGCCATGATCGCAGCGGGCGTTGTCTTGTCGCAACCCGTCGTCAGCACGACCGCGTCGAAGGGATAGCCGTGGAGGATTTCGACCAATGTCATGAATGACAGATTGCGGTCGATCGCGGCGGTGGGCCGGCGACACGTCTCCTGGATCGGGTGAGTCGGAAATTCGATGGCGATGCCGCCTGCGTCGCGGATGCCTTCGCGCACGCGTTGCGCCAGTTCCAGATGGATGCGGTTGCAGGGCGACAGATCGCTGCCCGACTGCGCGATGCCGATGATTGGCCGGCCCGACCGCAGTTCTGCCGGCGTCATGCCGTAGTTCATCATCCGCTCGAGATAGAGCGCGGCCATGTCCTCGCGGCCAGGCGCATCGAACCAGTCGCGCGAACGGAACGGACGGACGGGCTTGCGGTCAGACATGCAGCACTCCTTGCGCCAGACCCGGAACTTCGACCTGGAAACGGAACAGTCCGCCCGCAAGCGGCTGCTCCGCGCGCTGGCGTGCGTTCAGCGCGTGGCGCGCCGTCGTGACGTAGGCGGCTTTCAGGTCGGCACCTGCAAAGGCAAGCTTGGTGATGTTGGAACAGGGAAATTTAACCGTTGCCAGCACTTCCCCTTGCGGCGAATAGCGCCGCGCAGCGCCGCCGAAGAACAGACACGTCCACAGGCAGCCTTCGACGTCGATCACCGAACCATCAGGGTGGCCGGCGCCATCCTCGATCGTCACGAAGACGCGCTTGTTGCCAACGGTGCCATCATCGGCGACATCGAAGGCGTAGATCGTGCTCTCCGTGGAATCGGTGTGATACAGTGTGCGCCCGTCCGGACTGAAGCATGGGCCATTGGTGATCGCGTAGCCTGTGTCGACCACAACCGGTCCGGCCGGATCGAGACGAAAGAGCGATCCGGACTTTTCCTTCTCGCCATTGTCCATCGATCCGAACCACAGCCGCCCCCTGGGATCGAGCGCGCCGTCATTCAGCCGGTTACCGGGTCGCTCGGGCTCGACCGCGACCAGCATCGCGAAGTCGCCTGTCTTGGGATCAAACCGGTGCAGGCCCGACTGAAGTCCGACGACAAACGTGGCGCCCTCTTCGGCAACCATGAAGCTTGGGCTTGGTGGCGTCTCGTAGCTGCGCTTGCGGCCGCTCGCGATCTCATACCTATGAATACGATCCTTCTTGATGTCGACGAACCAGACCGCGTCCTCGCGCGGCGACCAGATCGGCCCCTCGCCCAATTCAGCCTGCAAGGACCAGGCGCACTCCACCGAAATCGCCATCTTTGACCTGTATTTCCCGTCCGTACCTCGGCTTTATACGCACACACCGGGCAAAGCCGAACAGATATTTGGGCGGCGGCGCTAGTCGGCGCGCAGGCGGTATCCGACACCTTGTTCGGTCAGGATGTTAACGGGCCTTTCGGGATCGGCTTCGATCTTCTGGCGCAACGAGCGGACATACACGCGCAGATACTGCACGTCCGTCGCGCCGCCCCAGACTTCCTTCATGGCGAATTTGTGGGTGAGCACCTTGCCGGCATGCAGCACCAGCAGGCGCAGCAGGTCGTATTCGCGCGGCGACAGTTTCACCTCGGCGCCGCGCACTGTCACGATGCGGCGAACGAGATCGACCGTCAGATCACCGTTTTTGAAGACCGGCGTGGTGCCCTGGACCTGCAGGCGGTGGCGCAGCGCGGCGCGCGCCCTCGCCATCAGTTCCTCTGCGCCGAACGGTTTGGTCACATAGTCGTCAGCGCCCAAGTCGAGCGCCTTCACCTTGCCGGCTTCGTCGTCGCGGCTCGACAGCACCACGATCGGAATCGCCAATCCGCGGTCGCGAAGTTCCTTGATGAGCGCAAAACCGTCCATGCCGGGCAGACCGAGGTCGAGCACGATCAGATCTACTGCGCTCGCCTTGACCGCTTCGAGCGCCGATTCTCCGTCCGCCGCTTCCGTGACGTGATAGCCCTGTGCGCCGAAGCTGGTCTTGAGCAGACGGCGGATGGGCGGTTCGTCATCGACCACCAGAACGTTCAGTTGCGTCGAAGGTGCGCTCATGACTCAACTTGCCTTGCTGCCGGCAGCATGATGGTGAATACGGCGCCCGCGCGCTCCGTACGATTGCCGGCAGTGATCGTGCCGCCCATCGCTTCGACGAAGCCTCGGCAGATCGCAAGGCCAAGGCCGGTGCCCGCCCGCTGACTGTCGCCTGCATGAACACGGTAGAACTTGTCGAACACGCGCTCGCGCGCATCGTCAGGCAGGCCGGGCCCTTCGTCCGCGACCTGCAATGCAATGCGCCCGTCGTCGCGCCGCGCCGTGAGCGTGATCGCGCTCTGCGCCGGCGTGTATTTCGCCGCATTGTCGAGAAGATTGAACAGCGCCTGTTCCAGAAGGACGGGATCGCCCTGCGCCATCGGCAGGCCGGCATCGATTTTGAGTTGAATGCTGTGCTGCGCGAGCACCGCAGTCGCTCGCTGCAGCGCGCTTCCGACGACGTCGCCGATATCGACCGTTTCGTTGCGCGACTGCACTGCGCCCGATTCGAGGCGCGTCATATCAAGAAGGTTGGCGATGAACCGGTTCAGCCGCTCGGCCTCTTCCTGGATCACGGCCGTAAGTTCGTCCTGCGACTTCTCGTCGAGCGATTTTCGATAAGTGCGAAGGCTCGTCGCAGAACCGAGTATGGAGGCAAGCGGTGTGCGCAGGTCGTGCGAAATCGAGGTCAGTAATGCATTGCGCAGCCGCTCCGTCTCGGCGGCAAGGCGCGTGCGATCGACGTCGGCCACAAGATTGATGCGCTCGATGGCAAGCGCCGCCTGATCGGACAAGGCGTCCAGCAGCCGCCTCTGGTCGGGCGACAAGATCGGACCGGAGGTATCGCTGTCGAGGCCGATCACGCCGACCGAGCCCCTGCTCGTCTTCATCGGCAGGAACAGACGCTTGGCGCCGGGCAAAGTGTCCGCACCACGGCCAGCGGGCTTGGCGTGCTGCCAGGTCCATTTGGCGGCCGCGAGATCGGCGTCGTCGATCATGTCTTCGGGCGGAAATCCGGCACGCACTTCGATCGTTTCGCCTGCCGGAAGCAGCAGCACGACGCGAACCTTCAGCATCTGCGCGATCTGGTGCGCGGTCGCCCACAACAGATCGTCGAGCTGAACCACTCCGGCGAGCTTTCGGCTGAAGAGATAAAGGTCCTCCGTCATTTTCGCGCGCTGCCGCGCTGCGAGAGCTTGCAGGCGAACGCGCCCAGTCAGATTGCTGGCAATGACGGCGACGATGAGAAAGACGATCAGCGCAAGCACATTTGCGGGATCGGCGATCGTGAAAGTGTAGATCGGCGGCAAAAAGAAAAAATTGTACGCCAGCATGCTCACAAAGGACGAAAACAGCGCCGGCCACAGTCCGTATGTCACGGCGCTTGCCAGCACGGCGGTCAGGAACACGAGCGCAATGTCGGTCACGCCCAGCGTTCGCTGCAGGGCCAGTCCGACCAGCAGCGCCGCCGTAACCATGACAGTGCTTCCGCCGTAGGCGCCGAAATCGAGGCGGCGCGGCTGTTGCGGTCGCGGTTTCGCGACGCTCGCGTCTTCGTCGATCGCCTCGACGTGCCGCTCCGGCACGACATGCACGCTGACATCACCCGCGCGCCGGATGACCTCATGCGCCAGCGACGATCGCAGCAGCTCCAGCCATCGCGAGCGCTGACGCGTCGAAACAACGATGTGAGTGAAATTGTTGGCATGCGCATAGTCGATCACGCCGTCGGCCGTGACCGCGGCAGGCACGGTCACCGACTGGCCGCCAAGCTGTTCCGCAAGACGCAGCGCCGCGGCGACGCGGTCACGTTCTTCTTCGGTCAGGCGTTGCGTCCGCGACGTCTCGACATAGATCGCCGTCCACGAGGCGCGCAGACGGTCGGCCAGACGCCTGGCATAGCGCACCAGCGCGGTTCCGCCCGGGCGGTCGCTGACACAGACCAGCACGCGCTCGCTCGCCTCCCATGGCCCTTGGATGGCGTGCGCGCGCATATAGTCGACCATCTGCGCGTCGACGCGCTGGGCGGTGCGGCGCAGTGCCAGTTCACGCAAGGCGGTGAGATTGCCGGGCACGAAATAGCTGCGAATGGCGCGTTCCGCCTGCTCCGGAACGTAGACCTTGCCCTCCTTGAGGCGCTGGATCAGGTCTTCCGGCGTGAGATCGATCAGCTCGACTTCGTCGGCGCGGTCCAGAATCGAATCCGGCACCGTCTCTCGCACGCGAACGCCGGTGATCTGGGCCACCACGTCGTTCAGGCTCTCAAGATGCTGAACGTTCAGCGTCGAATAGACGTCAATGCCGGTGGCGAGGATCTCCTCCACATCCATGTGACGCTTGGGATGGCGGCTGCCGGGTGCGTTGGTGTGCGCGAGTTCGTCGACCAGCACCAGTTTCGGCTTGCGCTGCAGGATGGCGTCCAGATCCATCTCGGCTAGCACGTGTCCTTTATATGCCAGCCGGCGCTTGGGAATTTTCTCGAAGCTCTTGGTCAGCAGATCGGTTTCGACGCGGCCATGCGTCTCGACAACGCCAATGACGGCATCGACGCCGTCGAGGCGCCGCTGACGGCCCTGCATCAGCATTTCGTAAGTCTTGCCGACACCCGGCGCCGCGCCGAGGAAGATCTTCAGCCGGCCACGCCCCTCTTCGCCCGCCTCACGAAGCAGCGCTTCGGGCGATGGCCGGTTGTCGCGATCCGTCCTGTCATCTGACATGCGACCCAAGTTTACGCCCTTTGCGGGCGTCTTCCACCGTCACTGTGCCGCGTCGAGCGCCATGTTCAGCTTGAGAACGTTCACGTGCGGCTCGCCAATGATTCCCAGCAGCCGGCCCTCGATATGGTCAGCGACGAGCTGGCGTACCTTGTCTTCGGACATCTTGCGGGCTTTGGCGACGCGCGGCACCTGGAAGTAGGCGCCTGCGGGCGTGATGTCGGGGTCGAGACCGCTGGCCGATGCAGTCACCAGGTCGACCGGGATCGGCGTGCCGGGGTTATCCTTTGTCAGCGTGGCCGCATCGCCCTTCATGCGCTTGATGAGCGCCTTGGAGGTCGGACCATAATTCGATCCCGACGAATTGGCGGCGTCGTATCCGTTGCCGGCGGCAGAGGGCCGGCCGTGGAAATATTTCGCGCTGGTGAAGTTCTGGCCCAGCAACTCGGAGCCGATGACCTTGCCGTTGACCGTGACGAGACTGCCGTTCGCCTGGTGCGGAAAGAGCATCTGCGCAAGGCCCGTCATGCCGAGCGGATAGGCAAGACCGGTCAGGATCGTCATCAGGACGATCAGCATGATTGCGGGACGAATTTGGCGAAGCATTGTTGGGCGCTCCTTAGATGAGGCCGGTAGCGGTGACGAAAATGTCGATCAGCTTGATGCCGACGAACGGCACGATGATGCCGCCGACGCCGTAGATCAGCAGGTTGCGGCGCAAAAGTGCCGCTGCACCGACCGCGCGGTACGCGACGCCGCGCAATGCAAGCGGAATCAGCGCGATGATGATCAGGGCATTGAAGATGATCGCCGACAGGATGGCGCTCTCGGACGAATGCAGCTGCATGACGTTGAGCGCCTTAAGCTGCGGATAGAAGGCCATGAACATCGCGGGAATGATCGCGAAGTATTTCGCAACGTCGTTCGCTATCGAGAAAGTCGTCAGCGCGCCGCGCGTGATGAGCAATTGTTTGCCGATCTCGACGACTTCTATGAGCTTGGTCGGATCGCTGTCGAGGTCGACCATGTTGCCGGCTTCGCGCGCGGCCATCGTTCCGGTGTTCATCGCCACGCCGACATCGGCCTGGGCAAGCGCCGGCGCATCGTTCGTGCCGTCGCCGCACATGGCAACCAGCTTCCCCTTGGCCTGCTCGTCTCGGATGAGCTTGAGCTTGGTCTCCGGAGTCGCCTGCGCCATGAAGTCGTCAACGCCGGACTCTGCGGCAATGGCTGCGGCCGTGAGCGGATTGTCGCCCGTGATCATCACGGTGCGGATGCCCATCTTGCGCAGGGCAGCAAAGCGCTCGCGGATACCGCCCTTGACGATATCTTTCAGGTGAATGACGCCGAGAAGCTTACCGTCCTTGGCAACGGCCAGCGGGGTTCCACCCGATTTGGCGATGCGTTCGGAGAGCGCGACGAGCTGTTGCGCCTGATCGGCGCCCACGGCCTGGATTGCGGCCGAAACCGCGCCTTCGGTTCCGCCCGAAACCGGAATCCCTTTTTGCGCACGAACATAATCAAGGACGGCATCGACGGCTCCCTTGCGCACGGACGAGCCATCCACGTCGATGCCGCTGATGCGCGTCTGCGCCGTAAAGGGGATGAAGTGTGCCTGGAGCGACGCCATTTCGCGGCCGCGGATTTCGTATTTTTCCTTTGCCAGAACGACGATGGAACGGCCTTCCGGGGTCTCGTCCGAGAGGGACGAAAGCTGTGCGGCATCTGCCAGGTCCCGTTCACTCACTCCGGATACCGGGAGAAACTCGGTCGCCTGCCGGTTGCCAAGTGTGATCGTGCCCGTTTTGTCGAGAAGAAGCGTGTCGACGTCGCCGGCCGCTTCGACAGCGCGGCCGGACATGGCAAGCACGTTGAAGCGCACGAGACGATCCATGCCCGCGATGCCGATTGCCGAAAGCAGCGCGCCGATGGTCGTGGGAATGAGCGTTACGAACAATGCGACCAGCACGAGAACGCTGATCGACCCGCCGGCGTAGGACGCGAAGCTCGGAATCGTGGCGACCGCAAAGACGAAGATGATCGTTAGGCCGGCCAGCAGAATGTTGAGCGCGATCTCGTTCGGCGTCTTCTGGCGCTCGGCGCCCTCGACCAGTGCGATCATGCGGTCGAGGAAGGTATGGCCCTGCGCCGCCGTGATCTTCACCTTGATCCAGTCCGAGATGACGGTCGTACCGCCGGTTACCGCGGAACGGTCACCGCCGCTCTCGCGAATCACGGGCGCAGACTCGCCTGTGATCGCCGCCTCATTTACCGAGGCAACGCCTTCGATGACGTCGCCGTCGCTGGGGATCAGATCGCCGGCTTCCACCAACACGACGTCGCCCTGCTTCAGCTCCGACGCGGGAATCGAGCGCGGCTTGGTCTGGTCCTTGCCAAGCAGCTTCGCCATGGCGTCGGTTTTGGTCTGGCGCAGAGCAGCCGCCTGGGCCTTACCGCGCCCCTCGGCCACGGCTTCAGCGAAGTTCGCGAATACCACGGTGAACCAAAGCCAAAGATTGATCTGCAGCGCGAAACCGAGATGCTGTGCTCCTGTCAACAGATCGCGGAAAAAGAGCACGGTCGTCAACGTGGCGACGATCTCCACCACGAACATGACCGGATTCTTGATCATGTGGCGCGGGTCCAGCTTCTTGACCGAAGACCAGATGGCCGGAATGAGGATCTTTGGATCCGTCATCGTCGAGGCCGAAGAACGCTTGTTGATCTTCTCGATGCCCAGCGGTTTGTCGATTGTGGCGTTCATGTTTTCCATGCCCTCAATACGTAGTGCCGTTGAGCATCGCGAGGTGCTCAGCCAGCGGGCCCAGCGCAAGCGCCGGGAAAAAGACGAGACCGCCGACGATCAGGATCACGCCGATCAGAAGACCGACGAACAGTCCTGAGTCTGTCGGGAATGTGCCGGCCGAAGGCGGCACGATTTTCTTGCTGACGAGCGAACCCGCCACGGCAAGCATCGGCACGATCATCAGGAAGCGGCCGATGAACATCGCCATGCCCAGAGTCGAGTTGTAGAACATCGTATTGGCTGTGAGGCCGGCGAATGCGCTGCCGTTATTTCCAGTCGCGGAGACAAACGCGTAAAGGATCTCGCCGAAGCCATGCGGACCGGCATTTTCGGGACCCGCCAGACCTGCCGGCAGAACGGTAGCAAGCGCCGTGAAGCCAAGCATCGACATCGGCAGGATCAGGATGGCGAGCATCGCCATCTTCACATCCTTCGACTCGATCTTCTTGCCCAGGTACTCCGGCGTGCGCCCAACCATCAACCCTGCGATGAACACGGCAATGATTGCAAAGAGCAGCATGCCGTAGAGGCCCGAGCCAACGCCGCCGAAGATGATTTCACCCAGCATGATGTTGAACATCGGCACCATGCCGGCCAGCGGCATCAGGCTGTCATGCATGTTATTGACCGCGCCGCAGGATGCGTCCGTCGTGATGACGGTGAAGAGCGACGAGTTGGCAATCCCGAAGCGGACTTCCTTGCCCTCCATATTGCCGCCGGCCTGGAGCGGGCTCGCCGTCTGATCAATGTGAAGTGCTGCGAATGCCGGGTTGCCGGGTGCCTCCGACGCATAGACGACAACGACGCCCGCAAAGAAAAGCAGGCCCATGACGGCGAAAATTGCCCAACCTTGCTTCTGATCGCCGACCATGCGGCCGAACATGTTGGTGAGCGCCGCACCCAGCGAGAAGATCAGGATGATCTGGACAAGATTGGTCAGCGCGTTGGGATTTTCGAACGGATGCGCCGAGTTGGCGTTCATGAAGCCGCCGCCATTCGTGCCGAGCATCTTGATGACTTCCTGCGAAGCCACCGGACCCTGCGCAATCGCCTGCTTGGCGCCTTCCAGAGTTATTGTGTTGGTGTAGGCGAGCAGGTTCTGCGGCATACCCTGCCAAACGAAGAACAGTCCCACCACGATGGAGATCGGCAGCAGGATATAGAGTGTGCAGCGGGTCATATCGACCCAGAAATTGCCGATGCCTTGCGTTGAGCGGCGCGCAAATCCGCGGACGAGCGCGACGGCGAGGGCAATGCCTGTCGCAGCCGACAAAAAGTTATGCACGGTCAGTCCGGCCATCTGAACGAGATAGCTCATCGTCGTTTCGGGAACGTAAGACTGCCAGTTCGTGTTCGTGATGAAGCTGACGGACGTATTGAACGCCAGGTGCTCTCCGACGGCGGGAAACTTTTGCGGATTGTAGGGCAGCACGGCTTGCAGGCGCTGAATGACATACAGGCTGACAAACCCGGCCATCGTGAATGCCAGCATCGCAATCGCATAGGTTACCCAGTGCTGATCCTCATCCTCCTTCACGCCTGAAAGCGCATAGAGAACGCGCTCGAACGGGCGAAGCACCGGCGAGAGAAATGTCTTGTCTCCATTGAAGACGCGCGTCATGTAGCCGCCTAGCGGCTTTGTGATCGCAATGATGATCGCGCAATACAGAGCGATCTGAATCCAGCCATTCGCAGTCATGGATGTTCCCTCAGAACCGCTCGGGGCGGATCAGCGCGTAAACGAGATAGACAAGTACGACGAGCGTTACGGCCGCTCCGAGCCAATAGTCGAGAATCATGGATTTACCTCAAAGCCGGTCGCACGCGACAGCGTAAAGCATTGCTCCACCCAGGAAGGCGAGGCCGATCGCAATGAAGAGAACGTCAAGCATCAGCAGAACTCCAAATTGAGCGCGTCGAACGCTGCAACAAATACTTAAACAACATTCAAGCTCCCAGGATGATCTCAATCAATGCTGCGAGTGCGAGCGGAATGAGAAGAGCCAATCCGGTTTCAAACATGAGTTGCCGCACGGAATTTTCTTCGGACGGCGACGGACGAACTTTCGGCGCCGCATCGGCATCACCGGTGGCGATCCAGTCCCAACGCTCATGATCAATCCAATGAAACGGCTGCACCGTGGTCTCCAGGAACATGTGTTCGGGACAGAAAATGGGGGATAGCGCCGTATAAATTCGAGCGCGCGGAGCAAGGCGGGATATATAAGAATCATAAGCCCCCGCTGATTCGCATAAGCTCAGGAAAGCACGGATGAATTTCCCCAACGCGCTGCACGGATCCAAGCGCGCTGTCCTGAAAGACGTGTTCGGTTTCGAACAATTCCGCCCAGGACAGGAAAAAGCAGTAGATGCGGTGCTGGCAGGCCGCAACGTTCTCACCGTCATGCCCACGGGTTCGGGCAAGTCTTTATGTTTCCAGGTTCCGGCCCTTGTCCTCGGTGGACTGACCGTCGTCGTGTCACCGCTTGTTGCGCTGATGCAGGATCAGGTCGCCGCTCTTAGGCTTGCTGGCGTTGCAGCCGACACCATCAATTCTTCACGTACACGCGAAGACAACGTGGCGGCCTGGCGCCGCGCGGCGTCTGGGGAGACACGACTTCTGTATCTCTCTCCGGAACGATTGATGACGGAGCCGATGCTGGCGGCACTCAACAAGATCGATGTGCGCCTCATTGCGATCGACGAAGCGCATTGCATCTCCCAATGGGGTCCGGCATTCCGCCCGGAGTATGAAGCGCTCTCGCGTTTGCGCGATCTGTTCGGCACGGTACCCATCATAGCGTTGACGGCCACTGCGGACGAAGCGACTCGCGCCGATATCGTGGCGCGCCTGTTCGGAAATCCTGTCGACCAGATTGTCCTCGGATTCGACCGTCCGAATATCAAGCTGACAGTCGCAGCAAAGCAGGAGTGGAAAAAGCAGCTTCTCGCCTTCGTGCAATCTCATGCGGGACAGAGCGGCATTGTCTACTGCCTGTCGCGCAAGAAGACCGAAGAAGCCGCCGAACTGCTGGTCGAGCACGGCGTCAAGGCCCTCGCCTATCACGCCGGCATGAGCAAGGACGACCGCGAAGCCAACCAGAACGCCTTCATGTCCGAGGCCTATACCGTGATGTGCGCGACGATCGCGTTTGGCATGGGGATCGACAAATCCGACGTGCGCTTCGTCGTTCACGCCGATCTGCCCGCCAGTCTCGAAAGCTACTATCAGGAAATCGGCCGCGCAGGACGCGACGGTGAGCCCGCCGACGCGCACATGCTGTTCGGTCTCGGCGACATTCGCATGCGCCGCGTATTCATCGAGCAGGAAGAGTCGAGCGATGATCGCAAGCGGCGTGAGCATCAGCGCCTTGCCGCGCTGATCGGATATTGCGAGTCTCCCGGATGCCGGCGCCGCGTTCTGCTCAAATATTTCGGCGAGCCGTCCGAGCCTTGCGGAAATTGCGACGTCTGCCTGGATCCGGTCGCGCTCACAGAAGGCACCAAGGATGCGCAACTTGTCCTTGCGCTGATTCAGAGCACCGGCGAGCGTTCCGGCGGCGGACACATCGTCGACATTCTGCGTGGCGTCGAGAGTGAGAAAATCGTTTCCGCCGGGCACAACCGTCTGCGCGGCTTCGGCGCCGGCGCGTCCCGCAAGAAAGAGGACTGGCGCTCGTTGATTCGCCAACTTGTCGGCTCGGGCTTGCTCAACCACGATGTTGCCGGCTTCGGCGGCCTCAGCCTGACCGAGGAGGGCAAGGCTCTGTCACGCGGCGAACGAGCCTTTCACTACCGGCCCGATACAGCGCGCCGAGTTCTGCGCAAGGAACGACCGGGCACGATTCCGAAGCCCGTCACGTCCGAACAATCCGTTCTCCTGGCCGCGCTGAAGAAGCTCCGGCTAGAGATCGCGGGCAAGCGGCACCTGCCCGCATATCTCATCTTCTCGGACCGGTCGCTGCTGGAAATGGCACGCCATCAGCCGGGAAATCTACATGAGTTCGCCATGATCAACGGTGTCGGCGCATCCAAGCTGCGCGATTTCGGAGCGCAGTTTCTCGCCGCGATCGTTGCGCATCGCGAGCACGTGTCAGAGGCTTAGCAGATCAAACCACATTGAGATTTGGATCACTGCGGCAGCCGGCGGCGGACTAGCAGTTTCGGGTGCGGCCGGCGAAGGATCGTCGCACGGACTGGATTTCGTTTTCCAGGGCGCCGAGAAAGCGCGAACGGTCTTTTGCAGTGAATCCGGCATTGAAGGTTTGCTGGCCCGTCGATTCACGCAAGTGCCGCTGGAGTTCACGCATGCCGAGCGCCATGCCGATGCCTCCCTCGGTAAACGGCTTGCCCGTCGGCCCCACAACGCGCGCGCCCTTTTTCAAGCACCGCGACGCGAGCGGAATGTCGGCGGTGATGGCAATGTCCCCCTCGGCGATATGTTCGACAATCCAGTCGTCGGCGGCGTCGGCGCCTTCGGCAACCGTCACGTGCCGCACCGACGGATTGCGGCTGGGACGCAGTCCGCCATTGCTGACAATGTGGATCGTCAGCCCGTGGCGGGCGGCCACGCGCTCGACCTCGGGTTTCACCGGACAGGCATCGCCGTCAACGTAGATTTCAAGCACGGTTCAGGCTCATCCCAATCGCCGGCCATTCCTGTAAGGTGAAACCGGGCAGGAGGAAATAGTGGCACTCAATCCGGAAGACATGGACTTCATTTCGAACTTCAACACGCTCTGGGCGGTCTTTTTGGGCGCGATCCTCGCAACGCTGGGCGGCTTCGTCGCGACGCAGGCGGAGTGGATTCTGGAACGCAAGCGGCGTGAACGCAACGCCGCCATCTTTTTCGGCGAACTGCTAACCACGATGAACATCATCCTGACGATCGCGGACGAAACCAGGGCGGTCGGGGATCCTTACGGACCGATCACACTGCGGATGCTTCGTTCTGCCGTGAAGGAGGCAGACATCTACAATCGCAACAGGGAAACGCTGTTTGATCTGCGCGACGCAGAGCTGCGCGCGCGCATTCATACACTGGTGCTGCGTATCGTCATGCCGGCGGACGGCGTCTTCGACACCACGAACGAGATCGTGCATGTCGAAGGCCTGCTCAAGGCGCCAGGCCTGATAGACTCCGACCGCATCGAACTTGAAGCCCGTCTCGAGCGTCTCAAGCAGAGCCGCATAAGCAGCTTTGATACCGTCGTGGAAAGTTCGACACAGTTGAAAAGCGTCGTGCGCCAGCTCGAGCCAATCGCGAAATATTCCTACGAAAATCTCGACAAGGTCGTACGCAACACCTGACACACATACAAGGCCACTCCCGCGAACGGGAGTGGCCTTATGTCCTAAGCTCGAAACCTGGGCGTCAGGCCGCGCGGCGATTGCCGCGCGGATTGAAGCGACGCTTGGGATTCTTGTAGTTGCGCTCGTTCGGCCTGTGCGGGCGGCGTTCTTCATTCGCATTGGCCGGCGCAAGGCTTCCTGCGGGCAGGTCGTGCGTGATGACCGCGATCTGGCGCTTCACCAGGCGTTCGATGTCGCGCAGATAGCCGCGCTCCGACGGATCGCAGAACGAGATGGCGATGCCTTCCGTTCCGGCGCGCGCTGTGCGGCCGATGCGGTGCACATAGCTCTCCGGTTCGTTCGGCAACTCGAAATTGATGACATGGCTGATGTCGTCGACGTCGACGCCGCGCGCTGCGATGTCGGTCGCCACGAGCACGCGCACGTGGCCGGACTTGAAGTTGTCGAGCGCACGTTGGCGCGCGTTCTGCGACTTGTTGCCGTGAATCGCATCGGCCGAGAAGCCGGACTTTTCCAGGTGCTCGGACACGCGATTGGCAATGTGCTTGGTGCGCGTGAAGACGATGACTCGCTTGAACTTGTCGTCCTTGAGAAGATGCGAGAGAAGTGCGCGCTTGTCCTTTTGTTCGATGTGGATCACGCGCTGGTCGATCTTGTCGGCCGTCTTGGTCGGCGGCGAGACCTCGACGCGTTCGGGCTGATGCAGCATGTCGCCGACAAGCTTGACCACGTCGTCCGGCATCGTTGCCGAGAACAGCATGGACTGGCGCTTTTTCGGCAGCATCGAAACGATCTTGCGAACATCGCGGATGAAGCCCATGTCGAGCATGCGATCGGCTTCGTCGACGACAAGCGTGGTCACGCCATCGAGACGAATGTGCTGCTGCTTGACGAGATCGAGTAGTCGGCCCGGCGTGGCGACAAGAATGTCGACGCCCTGCTTCATGGCATTGACCTGGGGGTTCTGGTTGACGCCGCCCAGGATGACCGCATGGCGGAAGCCGAGATGGCGGCCATATGTCTTAAGGCTGACGTCGATCTGAACCGCGAGTTCGCGTGTCGGCGCGAGGATGAGCGCGCGTGTTCCGCGATGGTCGGCACGCGCCTTGTTTTCAGCAAGACGCTGCAGGAGCGGCAAGCCAAACGCAGCCGTCTTGCCCGTGCCCGTCTGGGCGATGCCCAGAAGGTCGCGACCGGCCAGCAGCGCCGGGATGGCGCGGACCTGGATCGGCGTCGGCGTTGTGTAGTTCTCGGAGGCGAGCGCGCGAAGGAGCGGCTCGGAAAGACCGAGGGATGCAAATGTTGAATTCGTCACAAAAAAATTCCTTACCGCGCAAACGGCCATGGGCACGCGCGCAACGGCTTGTTGCCGTCTTCCACGCACATCTGGAGCTAACGGGAGGTTCTATGGAGCCTGCGGTGGGAACGCCCGGAATTCCGGCGCGCCGCGTGCGACCGCGAGGTGATGGGGCAGCCTATAGGCGGGAACTTAACGAAAAGTCAAGTTGCGGACCCAGCGATGGTTTGCGTGCAAAGCAATTGCGGCCGAAAGCGCACGGATTAGTATGCCCCGCATGGCTGATCTTTCGCGCGTGCGCTTTACCAGGCGCGTCTGCAATGACGTGACGCTGCATGTGGCCGAAGCGGGTCCCGACGAAGGACCACTCGTCATCCTTCTGCACGGCTGTCCCGAATTCTGGTTTGGCTGGCGGTACCAGGTCGCAGCGCTGGCCGACTCTGGATATCACGTCGTGATGCCGGATCAACGCGGTTACAACCTGAGCGACAAGCCCGTCGGCATCGCGAACTACGATGTCGACAAGCTCGCATCCGATGTCGTCGCGCTCGCCGCGCATTACACCAATGAGCCGTTTCGTCTCGTCGGCCATGACTGGGGCGCCGTTGCCGCCTGGTGGACGACGACATGCTTTCCACAAAAGGTGCGCACACTCTGCGTGCTGAACTGTCCGCATCCTGCAATCTGGCGCGACGCGATGGACAATGATCCGGTCCAGCGCAGAGCAAGCTGGTACGTACGCGCATTCTCGGTGCCATGGCTCCCGGAGATGATGCTGCGCAGCGGAAATTTTCGCGCGCTCGTCGGCGCCATTCGCGGCTCCAGGCGGACCGTTTCCGAGGAAGAAGCGAACCAATATCGCAAGGCGTGGGCACAGCCTGGCGCCCTGACCGCGATGATCAATTGGTATCGCGCGATCCTGAAGCGAAAGTTCGAGAAAATCGCGCCAGGAAGCATCAAAACGCCGGTTCACATCATCTGGGGCAAGCAAGATCCCTACGCGCTCCCTGCGCTCGCAGAAGCGAGCAAGGCACTGTGCGCAAACGCGACGCTGACTTATCTTCCAGAGGCCACACACTGGGTGGCGCACGATGAACCCGAACGCGTGAATGCGATTCTTCTGAATGCACTGAAGAGCTGAGCGTGTACGGAAGCGATCCCTGCTCACTCACCACACGATGAAGATCACGCCTGTTGCTGCCTGGTAATGCCTGCAAATCAAGGGTTTCTCCAACTTGGTTGGTGTCTAACAGTACGGCGTGCAACAACCACAGGCGATGGCGTGCGATACCCATCCGGCGGAGGGACGAGACCTATCCTCCCCTGCCTTCCCCTGTTGCGAAATACCCCTAGTTTTGCGCATGATACCGAGGACGCGCCCGGCCGTGCCGGACGTACGGGCGTGTATCTGGGCGAATCCGGCAGGGCAGCGGCATTCGGCAACACATGGCAAACTTTGACAATGGCGGCTCGCGTTCTCTTTCGCAGGCCTCGGTAAAAGGCACAGTCAAGTGGTTCAACTCGACCAAGGGCTACGGTTTCGTCACGCTTGAAAGTGGCAGCGACGCGTTCTGTCACGCATCCGCGCTTCAAGCCGCAGGACACGCCGATCTTCCCCAAGGCGCGACGATCGTCTGCGATCTTCAGGATTCGCCACGCGGCCTTCAGGTGGTCGCAGTTCACAGCGTCGATATGAGCACCGCCGACACCAGCGCACCGCGCGGTCCGCGAAGGGACTTCGGAGACAGCGGTGGCGCACGCCGCGGCGGCGGCGGACGCTTCGGTGGCGGCGGTGGCGACCGGTTTGGCGGTGGTGATCGCTTCGGCGGCGGAGACCGCTTCGGCGGCGACCGGTTCAGCGGTGGTGATCGCTTCGGCAGCAGCCGCGATTCGGGTCCGAGCGGTCCGATGGTCGAGGGCAAGGTCAAGTTCTTCAATGACCAGAAGGGCTTCGGCTTTGTGATGCCGGACAGCGGCAGCGGCGACGTGTACATTCACGCCAGTGCGCTGCGGCGTTCTGGCGTTCAGGCATTGGAACCGGAGCAGCGCATCCGTTATTCCACGCGCCAGGGCCAAAAAGGCGTCGAAGTTGACCGCGTAGAGGTCATTTAAGCCCTTATCCGAAATCACTTTTTTACTAGTTGCGACGGTTGATCCGTCCGCAACCCCGTGCCGCATGATTAATGCGGCTTGGTAACTTGAAGTTTGCACCTGCGAACATATATAGCGTCGATCTATATCGGACCTATATAGATCGAAGGGGCTGGTCATGGACGTACGCACGATTTGCTTGGGTATTCTGACCCGCGGCGACGCCACCGGTTACGAAATCAAGAAGCTGTTCGAAGACGACGGCTACGAGCATTTCGTAGAGGCAAGTTTCGGCTCGATCTATCCCGCGCTCAATCGACTGACCGAAGAGGGCTATGTTTCGGTCCGCGAAGAGAGCCAGGAGAAGCGCCCTGATCGCAAGGTCTATTCGATCACGCCGGCGGGCCGTACCGCTTTCATCGCCTCGCTGCTGAAGCCCCTTCCCGAAGACCGCCACCGCTCGCCTTTCGTTTTCGCCATGCTTTTTGCCGATCTTTTACCGGCCAGCCGTGTCAGCGCGATGCTGGATGCCTATATCCAGCAGGCAGAGGAGAAGTTGGCGCATCTGAACGCGCATGACAGCGCATCCAAGTCGAGCGGCGAGCGCTTCGTTACCGGTTTTGGCCGCACGATCTATGCGGCGACCCTGGAATTCCTTCGCACCCATCGTGCGGAAATTGAACAAGAACAAGCGGCACAGGCCGCCGAATAGCGGAGTTTGGTTTTCATGTTCGGGCAGATCACATCCACCATCAGCCGCCTGTACGACACGTACATGCCGGCTTTTTGGCTGCGCCTGAAGCCCCGCTATCAGTGGGCGGGCGGCATCGCGATCCTGGTCACGCTGTGGGTCGCAACCGGCGTTTTCAACAGCCACGCCCAGACCACCCAGGGCGCCGGCATGAGCACCAAGCCCGACGATGTCGCGCGCGTGCGCGTCAGCGAACTTGTGGCGACTTCGCGCGACGCGACCATCACGGTGCGCGGCCGCACGCAGGCCATGCACGAAGTCGATGTGCGCGCCGAAGTCGAGGGCGTTGTTCAGGCCATCCATTTCGACAAGGGCGACAAGGTCAAGGCCGGCGATGTGCTGTGCGAGATCAAGCTCAACGATCGCGGCGCCAAGGCTGCGCAGGCCGCAGCGCTCGTCGCGCAAACACTCAAGGAATTGCAGGTCGCGCAGGATCTCTACGCGCAGGGCTTCCGGTCCAAGACCCAGCTGGCTCAGTCCGAGGCGGCATACGCCCAGGCGCAGGCAGGCCTTTCAACAATGCAGATTCAGCTCGCCAACACGCGCATCAGGGCGCCGTTCGACGGCTTTGTAGACGACCGCTATGTCAACGCGGGCGACTATATGCGTCCGGGCGACAAGTGCGAACTCGTGATCGCGCCGGAACCGTTCCTCGCGGTCGGTACAGTCTCGGAGCATGAAGTCGGCGAGATTCGCGTCGGCGACACTGCCAGCGCGACTCTTGTCACCGGCGAGACCGTCCCGGCGAAGGTTACATTCGTCGCCGACCGCGCCGATCCGACGACGCGCACCTTCCGCGTCGAAGTACAACTGCCCAATCCGGACGCCAAGCTGCGCGACGGAGTCAGCGCGGACATCCATATTCCCGTGAGACAGCTGAAAGCGCAGCACATCTCACCCGGCATTCTGGTACTGGACGATTCCGGTGCCGTCGGAGTGCGCGCGGTGATCGGCGGCATGGTGCGTTTTATCCCCATCCAGATCCTCTCGGATGGGCCGGACGGCATGTGGGTATCGGGCCTTCCTGACCGGGTGAGCGTCATCACCGTGGGGCAGGAGTTCGTTACCAATGGCGAACGCGTGAAGACGGTACCCGACAAAGGCGGAGTAGCGACATGACCGGCATAGTCGAATGGGCCGTCCGTAATACAAGGCTCATCCTCGCCCTGATCGTCGTTGCGATCGTGACGGGTGTGATCGCATTCATGGCGATCCCGAAGGAAGCTGATCCCGACATACCGTTCCCGATGCTGATGGTGCAGGTTTCCTATCCCGGCATCAGCCCGGAAGACAGCGAGCGTCTGCTCGTCAAACCGCTCGAAACCAACCTTCGTTCGATCGAAGGCCTGAAGACGATCACCGCCCGCGCCTATCAGGGCGTGGCTGTGATCCTGATGGAATTCGACGTCAACTTTAACAAGCAGAAAGCGCTCGAAGACGTTCGCGCGCAGGTCGACGCGACGCGCGCGCGCCTGCCCGTCGATGCCAACCCACCCGTCGTTCAGGAATTCAACTCGAGCCTGTTCCCGGTCATCACGGTCGCTCTCTCCGGCAATGTGCCGGAGCGCACCTTGCTGAAACTTGCGCGCGACCTTTCAGACGACATCAAGACAATCCCCAGTGTGCTGCAGGCCGATCTCGCCGGCGACCGTCCGGAGATGCTTGAAATCGTCATCGACCCGGCCAAGCTGGAAGCATTCGGCATTTCGCAGCAGGAAATGTTCAACGCGATCTCGCAGAACAACCGGCTGATCGCCGCCGGTTCGCTCGACACCGGCCATGGCAGCTTTGCCGTCAAAGTTCCCGGTGTGATCGAAAATGCCGAGGACGTGCTCAACCTGCCGATCCGCTCGACTGCGGACGCAACGGTCACCCTGAAGGATGTGGCCGATGTGCGGCGTACCTTCTACGACCCGACCGGCTATGCCCGCATCGGCAGCCAGCCGTCGATCGCCGTCAACGTCACCAAGCGTATCGGCGCGAACGTCATCGCAAACAATCTGGCCGTGCACGATCTCGTCGACAGGGCCGCCAAAAGCTGGCCGCCGGGCGTGCATCTCAGCTACATGTTCGATGAATCGACCTACATCCACAATCAGCTCAACTCGCTGACCGACTCGATCGTGCTCGCCATCGTGCTCGTGATGATCATCGTCGTCGGCGCACTGGGCCTGCGTTCCGGCCTGCTCGTCGGCGTTTCGATCCCGACATCGTTCCTGATGGCGTTCTTCGTGCTGAACGGCGTCGGCTACACGCTGAATTTCATGATCATGTTCGCGCTGCTGCTGGCGGTCGGCATTCTGGTCGATGGCGCGATCATCGTCGTGGAATACGCCGACCGCAAAATGACCGAAGGCCACAAGCCCAAACAGGCATTCGCCGAAGCCGCATTGCGCATGTTCTGGCCGGTGGTCAGCGCAACCCTGACCATGATCGGCGCGTTCCTGCCGATGCTGCTGTGGCCCGGCATTCCAGGCAAGTTCATGAGCTTCTTCCCGATCACGCTGATCATCGTGCTCTCGGCAGCGCTGATCGTGGCTTTGATCTTCATGCCCGTGCTGGGAGGTATTTTCGGCAAGGCGCCGCCGCGTGACGAAGATCATGAGCGCGCGATCGAAGCGTCGGAAACCGGTGACTGGCGCGACATTCCCGGCATTACCGGCTGGTACGCCAAGCTTGCGGAGCGACTCACCCTTTATCCCGGCCGCACGCTGCTGGGTGCGCTCGGCATCGTCGTCGCGGTGATCGGTCTCGTGATATTGTTCGGCCGCGGCGTGGAATTCTTCGTCGACACCGATGCCGACGAGGCAACCATCCTCGTCTCAGCGCGCGGCAATCTTTCGGCCGGCGAGAAGCGCGACCTTGTCATGGGAGTCGAGCGTATCGTCGCGACCGTCGATGGCATCAAGTCGATCTATTCGAGCACGGGCGGCCAGAGTTTCGGCAACGGCCGTGACGGCGGCATTCCGGTCGACAATATCGGGCGCATAACCGTCGAACTGAAAGACTACAGCGAGCGCAGGCCGGGCAAGCAGATTCTGGCCGAAATCACGCGCAAGACCGAAGGGCTTGCCGGCATCAGCGTCGAGGTGCGCCAACCGCAGCAGGGTCCGCCGACCGGCAAGGACGTCATGATCGACGTGTCGTCCGACAATCCGGCTGAGCTCGGCATGGTGACGGACGCCGTGCGCAGACACATGGACGGACTGAAGGAGCTGCGCGACGTCGAGGATACGCGGCCCTTGCCGGGCATCGAATGGGACCTCGACATCAATCGCGAGATGGCGAGCCGTTTCGGGGTCAATACCCAGGCGATCGGCACCGCCGTTCAGCTCGTCACCAACGGCATTCTCGTCGGCAAGTACCGTCCCGACGACGCCAACGACGAAGTCGACATTCGCGTGCGTTATCCCGCCAGCCAGCGCGGCGTTCACGCGCTCGATGATCTGCGCGTCGCCGTGCCCGGACCGCAGGGCGGAGCGCAAATGGTTCCGATCAGCAACTTCGTCAAGCTGAAGCCGACCAAGGAAGTGGACTCGATCGAGCGTATCGACGGACATCGCGTGTTCCACGTACGCGCCAACATGAAGAAAGAAACCGGCATCCTGCCGAGCGCCGAAGTCGTCAAGCTGAAGCAGTGGCTCGCCCAGCAAACCTTCCCGCATGACGTACGTGTGGCGTTCAAGGGCGCTGACGAACAGCAGAACGAGTCTGGCGCGTTCCTGGTCGAGGCAGCATTCCTCGCCCTGTTCCTGATCGCGATCGTGCTGCTGGCGCTGTTCAACAGCTTCTATCACGCAGGCCTCATCCTGCTCGCCGTGGTGCTCGCCATGATCGGCGCTCTGCTGGGCATGGTCGTGATGGGCCAGACCTTCTCGCTGATCATGACCGGAACCGGCATGTTGGCGCTGGCGGGCATCGTGGTGAACCACAATATCGTCCTGATCGACACGTTCCACCGCTTGCTCGAATCCGGAATGGATCCGGTCGAAGCCGTGATCCGGTCGAGCGCCCAGCGTCTGCGTCCGGTGTTCCTGACGACGATCACGGCCATCGGCGGCCTGTTGCCGATGATGTTCGCGATCGAGATCGACTTCGCGACCCGCCATGTGACGGTCGGCGGCCCGAACGCTTCGATGTGGGTTCAGCTCTCCACCGCGATCGTGTTCGGCCTGGGCTTCTCCAAGATGATCACGCTCGGACTCGTGCCGGCGATGCTGGCGCTACCTTACCGCCTGCGCGAGCGCGGCCTCAGCTTCGGCGGGGTCATCGCAAAGGGCTTCGGCGCACCGGCACGCGCGATCAGGCGCTGGCGCGGCGGCGGCGCGTCGCCCGAACCCGAGGCGCAGCCCGCAGAGTAATCAGCTGGCGGCAACCGGCGTGGCACGGGCCACGCCGGGCACCACGTCGGGATCGTTCTCGACTTCCTTGAGTTTTTCGAGCGCTTCGGCGGCCTGCTTCTGCTTGTTCCACATTGCGGCGTAGTGGCCACCCTTGGTCACGAGTTCATTGTGACGGCCGCGTTCAACGATCTCTCCGTGATCCAGCACGAGAATCTCATCCGCATCGACGACGGTCGAGAGACGGTGCGCGATGACGAGCGAGGTGCGGTTGCGCGATACTTCGGAAAGCGCGCCCTGGATCTCGCGTTCCGTGTGGGTGTCCAGCGCAGACGTCGCCTCATCGAGAAGCAATATCGGCGGGTTCTTGAGAATCGTGCGGGCGATTGCGACGCGCTGTTTTTCGCCGCCGGAAAGCTTCAGTCCGCGTTCGCCGACCATCGCGTCATATCCCAGCGGCAGTTCCTTGATGAATTTGTCGATCTGGGCGTGGCGCGCCGCCTCCTTGATCTCGGCTTCATTTGCGCCGATCCGGCCATAGGCGATGTTATACCTGACGGTGTCGTTGAAGAGGACCGTGTCCTGCGGGACGATGCCGATCACGTGGCGCAGGCTGGCCTGAGTCACGTCCCGGATGTCCTGCCCGTCGATCGTGACGCTGCCCGACTTGATATCGTAAAAGCGATAGAGAATGCGGGAGATTGTCGACTTGCCCGCGCCGGACGGGCCAACCACGGCAACCGTTTTGCCGGCGGGAACGGTGAAGCTGATGCCCTTGAGCACGGTGCGGGCCGGATCGTAGCAAAACACGACATTGTCGAACCTGACCTCGCCGCCCTTCACGACGATGTCCGGCGCGCCCGGCTTGTCGCGGATCTCCTGCGGCTGATGCAGGAGGCGGAACATGGCGTCCATGTCGACAAGCGATTGGGTTATCTCGCGGTACGCCGTGCCGAGGAAGTTCAGAGGCTGCTGGAGCGCGACGAGATAGCCCGTCGCCATGGTAAGGCCGCCGACGGTGACGTGACCCTCGATGATGCCGATGGCGGCGAGCGCCATGACCGCGCCAAGGCCGATGGCCATGATCAGCGCCTGCCCGGTGTTCAGCACCGCCAGCGATGTCTGCGCCTGGATGGACGCATTGGCGTAACGCTCCATCGACTTGTCGAAGCGGCGCGTCTCATGACCCTCATTGTTGAAGTACTTGACGGTTTCGTAGTTGAGCAGGCTGTCGACCGCCTTGGTGTTCGCGTCCTGGTCGCTCTGGTTCATGTCGCGGCGGAACTGGATGCGCCAGCGCGTGATGGCGAAGGTGAACCAGACATAAAGCGCGACCATGATGATCGTGGCGAGCGCGAACCACGCATTGAACGCATAGAGAAAGATGACGCTGACGATGCTGAGTTCGAGCAGGGTGGGAAACGTGTTGAAGATCGCAATCGACAGCAGCGTGTCGATTCCCTTTGTGCCGCGCTCGATGACGCGCGACAGTCCGCCCGTTTTCCGGTCGAGATGGAAGCGCAGCGAGAGCGTGTGGATGTGCGCGAACGTCGCGACGCCGACCTGGCGCAGAGCGTGATACTGCACCTTGGCGAAAATGCCGTCGCGCAGCTGGGCTATGCCCGATGTCAGTATCCTGGCGACGACTTGCGCCGCGATCAGGCTCATCACGGCCACGGCAATCTGCATCGTCGGATTGTGATTGAGGCTGTCGACAAGCCGTCCGTTCAGGAACGGCACGATCGCATTCGCAACCTTGGCGAGCACAAGGCAGATCAGAGAGAAGACGACGCGCGCCTTCAGGTCCGGCCGCCCCTTCGGCCACAGGTAGGGCATGAGCATCCACAAGGGGCGGAAGGACGGCGCGCCGTCGCCTTCCTCAACAACGGATCGAGCCATTCTAGTGTCCCATATTGCCGCCGCCGAAGGCGAGAAACCCCGCAATGAGTGCGAGCAATGCGATTGCGGCGATGATGACGAGCGTGCGCGGCACGGCTAACCTCTCAGTTCTCGAATCTGTTTAGAAACTGGCGCGCAGGTGCGCAACCCCGGCCGCGATATGGATACCAGAAAGCCCTCAATTTGCGTGTTTTGCGGTTCCGCGCACGGTTCGCGGCCGCAATATGCCGACGCCGCCCGCAGGCTGGGAACAGTGATCGGCGAAACCGGGTCTTCGCTGGTGTTCGGCGGCGGCAATGTCGGCCTGATGGGCGAAGTTGCCCGGGCCGCCCACGCAGCCGGCGCACCGATCCTGGGCGTTTTGCCCTCGTTCCTGCGGCATCTCGAGCAGCCGCTGAAGACGGCCGAGGAACTCATCGTCGTTCCCGACATGCAGCAGCGCAAGTCGATCATGCTGGAGCGCTCCGACGCGTTCATCGCGCTTCCCGGCGGGCTCGGCACGTTCGACGAGATCTTCGAAGTGCTGTCGACCGCCCAGCTTCAGGTGCACAAGAAGCCGCTCGTCCTGATCGACACGGAAGGCTATTTCTCGACGTTCGAGCCTTTGATCGCGCGCATCGTGCGCGAGGGCTTCGCCATCCGCAGCATCGAGAATTTCTACCGCCTCGTGCCCACGCCCGATGCGGCGATGGAGTTCGTTCGCGCCGCACTAGGCCGTGCGCCGCACCCATGAGACCAGCCGGCCTTCCAGGCTGACCAGTACGAGCGCCGACCAGACGAATCCGAACGCGATCACATTGGTGCGCGTGAACGGCTCGCCCAGGATCAGCGTCGCGACGAGCAATGTGATCGTCGGCGACAGATATTGCAGGAAGCCGAGCGTCGTCATGCGAATGCGGCGCGCGCCGGCGGCGAACATCACGAGCGGCGCCGCCGTCAGCGGCCCTGTGCCGAGCAGCATCGCGTTGCGGGTGAGAACGGGCGAGGGAAACGCCGCCGTGCCCTGCACCGCCCAGAATGCCAGCAGCGGAATCGCGACCGGCAGCAGCAGGCAGGTTTCGATCGTCAGGCCGTCGAGCGAATCCACCGGTGTCAGCTTGCGCACATAGCCGTAGAACCCGAACGTCAGCGCGAGCGCCGGCGCGATCCACGGAATGCCGCCGAGCGAAACGGCCTGCACAACCACCGCGGCGGTCGCGAGCGCAATTGCCGCCAGCCGGACGCGCGAGACTTTCTCGCCCAGGAGCACGACGCCAAGCCCGATCGACACCAGCGGTGTCAGATAGTAGCCGAGGCTGGCTTCGACCAACCGATGCGCCGACACGCAGTAGATGTAGATCGTCCAGTTCGCCGAGATGAGCAGACTGCTCGCCGCCAGCGCCATCATCAGCCGCGACGTGCGCAACACCGAGAGGAAGTGCATCAACCGGCCGCGCGCCAGCGTCACGATGATTCCGGTCAACGCGCACCAAGCGATGCGGTGCAAGGTGATCTCGAACGGCGGCACGTCCTGGAGATAGTGCCAGTACAGCGGCACCACGCCCCAGACCGCATAGGCGCCGCCGGCGTAGAGAATGCCGCGCGTTTCGCTGTGGTGTTGCTCGCTCATGCCCGCCGGGTTCCGCTGTATCCGAGTCGAGCCTGCCACCCATCCTTCGACACGCTCAGGATGAGGATCGAACCAAGTCCGTCACCCTGAGCGTGTCGAAAGGTGAAGGCCGACTTGCTCGACCGCAATGTAGCGGCCCTGCGCGCGAATGCATCGCCCGCCAGAGCAAGGCCGCTATGCGCGCGCGCCATCGCGAAACAATTTGTAGCAAATCGAGTCCGCCAGCGCTTCGAACGACGCATCGACCAGGTTCGGCGAGACTCCGACCGTCGACCAGCGATTGCCCTTGCCGTCGGCGCTTTCAACCATGACGCGGGTAACGGCCTCCGTGCCGCTCGTGAGGATACGTACCTTGTAATCCACAAGCTTGAGGTCCGAGAGATATGACGAATATTTTCCGAGATCCTTGCGCAGCGCGGCGTCGAGCGCGTTGACGGGTCCGTTGCCCTCGCCCGCCGTGTGGAAGGTCTCGCCGTCGATCTTCACGCGCACCGTCGCTTCCGACACCGTCACCAGATCGCCAAGGGCATTGTGGCGGCGTTCGACGATGACGCGGAAACTCTCGACCTCGAAATAGTCCGGCACCTGGCCGAGCGCGCGGCGTGCCAGAAGCTCGAATGAAGCTTCGGCGCCGTCATAGGCATAGCCCAGAAACTCGCGCTGCTTGAGGTCTTCGAGCAGGCGCGTAATGCGCGCATCCTTGGCGTCGAGATCGATACCGACTTCCGATAGGCGGGTGAGAAGATTGGACCGCCCGGCCTGGTCCGAAACCAGAATCTTTCGCGCATTGCCGACAGATTCCGGCGGGACATGCTCGTATGTGCGGGGATCTTTCGCCACCGCCGACGAGTGAAGTCCGCCCTTGTGCGCGAACGCCGACGGCCCGACATAGGCCGCGTGCCGGTTCGGCGCGCGGTTGAGGATTTCGTCCAGCAGCCGCGACACCGATGTCATCTTCGCCAGGTGCTCGTGGCTGACGCCCGTCTCGAACTGCGATGCGAACGGCTCCTTCAGCAGCAGGTTCGGCAGCAGCGAGCACAGATTGGCATTGCCGCAGCGTTCGCCGAGCCCGTTCAGCGTGCCCTGGACCTGACGCGCACCGGCGCGCACGGCGGCCAGACTCACGGCCACCGCCTGTTCGGTGTCGTTATGCGCATGAATTCCGAGCGAGGCGGCCGGCAGCTTCGCCCTAACCTCGGACACGATGCGATAGACGTCGTCCGGCATGGTTCCGCCGTTCGTATCGCAGAGCACCAGCCAGCGCGCGCCCGCATCATGCGCCGCCTTGATGCAGGCGAGCGCATAGTCCGGATTGGCCTTGTAGCCGTCGAAGAAATGTTCGGCGTCGAACAGCGCCTCGCGTTTCCTGGCGACGACGGCGGCGATGGATTCGGAAATGCCGTCCACATTCTCGGATCGCGGAATCTCAAGCGCGACATCGACGTGGAAGTCCCATGTCTTGCCAACGAGGCATGCCGCGTCCGCCTTCGCGTCCAGGATCATGGACAGACCCGGATCGTTCGCCGCGCTGCGTCCGGCGCGCTTGGTCATGCCGAAAGCGGTGAAGCGCGCTTTTTTCAGCGGGGGGCGCTCGGAGAAGAATGCCGTGTCGGTCGGATTGGCGCCGGGCCAGCCGCCTTCGACATAGTCGATGCCGAGCGCATCCAGCGCGAGCGCGATCTGGCGCTTGTCCTCGACCGAAAAATCGACGCCCTGCGTCTGCGCGCCGTCGCGCAGCGTCGTGTCGAAGATGAAGAGGCGTTCCCTGGTCATGGCGCACGACCTTCGCATCCGGAACCGCAAGTGGCGAGTGCGGCGCGAGCGCGCGTTGCGCGGCGAGCTGCGCTCTGCACGTCCGCGCGGTCTTGCGCATCAGCCGGCACAACGCGTTCGCGCGGGCGATTAGGCGGCGAATATGCCTTCGCCTCTCGCGATGCGCTGACGAGCGCAAGCCGTGGCGCAGCGCATTGCGATTGCCCGCGCGAGCGCCCCTGCGATTGCCGCGGCCGGGCTGTTCGGCAACAAAATTGTTCGTCGGTTTTTCGCGATTTTTGGGTCGCCCTCCCCCAGGCCGTTTCCTCGGCGCGCGCGAAAGCGCCGCCAGGATGACGGGTGAAACGGGGTGCGTGAGGCCGGTCGAACTCATCATCCAGATATAGGAATGATTTCTGATATGGGAATAGTATCTCGAACAAGAATTTTATGTCATTGAAATAACTTATGTTTTTGCCATAGCCCGGATCGCTCTGGCGACCCGGTTGGCCAGCTTCCGCGTGCGGAAGGAAGTCGCTGCGGGGCGCGGGCGCGCGCCGGATGGGTGGCCGGGTCAAACCCGGCCTTGGTGACAGAGGCGTTGCATCGCTCACCGCTTCACCTCCCATGTCGTGCCGCCGGGACCGTCCTTCAGGACGATGCCCTTGGCGAGAAGTTCGTCGCGGATGCGGTCGCTCTCCTTGAAGTCCCTGGCCTTGCGCGCGGCGTTGCGAATTTCGATTTGTTGTTCGATTTCTAACTTGCTCGGCAGAGCTGGCGCATCACCGCCACTGATATCGACGGTGGGTGCGTGTCCGGTGATTTGAAGGTGGCCAGCTGCCGCTCTCGCCTCCACCCCAGTTAGAGGAACGGAAACTGATCTGCGCAAGTCCTCTCTACGAGCGGAGATACCAAACAACCTCAGCGCTGCTGCAAGCTCGCCTAGTTCGCCGCGCTTTTTGAGGGCATGCATCTCCGCGAATGCTCTGGGCGTGTTCAAGTCGTCTTGAAGTGCGTCAATGACTCCGACTGGAACGTCTGCGTCCGATACTGACTGATGTTCGAGGAGCCCGGCCCAGTCCCATAGGGTTTTGTGTGATTCATCCAAGGCGGCGGCTGTCCAGTCCATCGGTTGGCGATAGTGAGTTTGAAGCATATTGAACTTTACTGCGGGGCCCGGCCACGCGGTTCCGTTCCAGCCGGTCAGAATTTCTCGAATCGTCACGAAGTTGCCGAGCGACTTCGACATCTTCTCGCCTTCGACGTTCAGAAAGCCGTTGTGCATCCACACATTCGCAAGCGGATGATCGTGATGCGCGCCTTCGCTCTGCGCGATCTCGTTCTCATGGTGCGGAAAGACAAGATCGATGCCGCCGCCGTGAATGTCGAAGCTTTCGCCGAGATACTCTTCCGCCATGGCCGAGCATTCGATGTGCCAGCCCGGACGGCCGCGGCCCCAGGGCGATTCCCAGCCGGGCGTGTCTTCATCCGACGGCTTCCACAGCACGAAGTCCGTCGCGTTCTTCTTGTAGGGCGCAACTTCGACGCGTGCGCCGGCGATCATGTCGTCGAGAGAGCGGCGCGCCAGCTTTCCGTAATCGGCTTTCGAAGAAACATCGAACAGCACATGGCCTTGCGCCACATAGGCGTGACCGGCGGCGATCAGGCGCGCGATCATCGCGATCATCTGCGCCACATGCTCCGTCGCGCGCGGCGTGTAGCTCGGCGGCAGATTGCCGAGCGCGGTGACGTCTTCCAGGTAGATGCGCTGCGTCTCCTCCGTCAGCTCGCGCAGGGCCGTCAGGATCTCGCGGTTGCCGCGCCGCTCCAGCGCCCGCGCGTTGATCTTGTCGTCGATGTCCGTGATGTTGCGGACATAGGTGACGTGATTGTCGCCATAGGCGTGGCGCAGCAGGCGGAACAGAACGTCGAACACGATGACGGGCCGCGCATTGCCGATATGGGCATAGTCATAGACCGTCGGCCCGCACACATACATGCGGACATTCTTGGGATCGATCGGGACGAAAACGTCCTTCGACTTGGTCAGCGTGTTGTAGAGGCGGATGGTCATGACACTTCTTACCGTGATTTGGCGATTCACACCTTCCCTCAAAGGGAGGGTTGTGGCGGTCGGGTCTTGAGCGGGCGAGCGAAGGGGTTTTTGCGGCTTAGCCGCAAATAATTCCGAGACAGATCCGG
>Ga0265313_10000252_pt1 | contig 58494 bp, 58 predicted proteins | sample 4123metaG_FD_203122 | JGI IMG/M metagenome (GOLD analysis project Ga0265313, IMG submission 203122) | Rhizosphere microbial communities from Carex aquatilis grown in University of Washington, Seatle, WA, United States - 4-1-23 metaG | ecosystem: Host-associated > Plants > Roots > Rhizosphere >... | reverse complement strand
CCGAGTCGGACACGACGCTCGAAACCGGCTGACCCGCGATGCCGCGTCCGCGCATGATCGTGGTCGCCGGGCCTCCGGGGAGCGGCAAGACGAGGTACTTCCCGGTCACGGCGTTCGGCGTCGACGCGTTCAACATCGACGACCGGTGTGCGCAGATCCTCGGCAGCTACCGCGCCATCCCGCGCGACGTCCGCCGCGCCGTCGCGAAGGAGTGCGAGCGGTTCGTGCTTGATCACATTGACCGTGGGAAGTCCTTCGCGGTCGAGACGACGCTCCGGACGACGGCCGCGATCGAGCAGGCGGAGCTCGCGCGCAAGAACGGCTTCGCCACCGAGATGCGCTTTATCGCCACGGACTCGATCGCCGAGAACCTCGCACGCGTCCTCCAGCGCGCGCAAGCCGGCGGCCACGGCGCGTCGGAGCGCGAGATCCGCGCGATCCATCAAGCGAGCGTCACAAACCTCCGGACGGCCGTCGCTGCGTTCGATCGCGTTCGCGTCTACGACTCGACACCTCGATGGGCGCCGCCTCGGCTCGTGGCCGTTGCGCGCGGCGGCAGACTGGCTCGTCAGGGGGCGACGCCCGCCTGGCTCGAAGGCGCATTGGCCGGGAGCAACGAGTGAGGTTCCTCTTGCCCGACGCCGCTGTCGCTGCCTAGGCCTAGGTCGACGCTCGCTGCGCGTCGCGCGCCATCGGAAAATATCGCGTCGCGTGCCGCATCCCAACGCTACGGATACGCCCTGGTTGCTTGAGCCTCAGCATCGGCCGATTCAGTTCGCGCGCCGTCGCGCCGACCACCGGCGCGATGACGGTCATCGCCTCGTTCGGCGTCCGGCACACAGCCTCGTAGAGTCGCTCGCTCAGCGCTCCGATCCCGTCGGCCGCCCGTCGCGCGCCCCTCCGCGAGCGCGATGACGCTGGCCCTAGCGTCGTCGAACGCACGAGGACCTGGTCGTCGCCGTTGTGCCGGTCGCGAACGCCCCGTTCCGTGCCGCATGGGCGGCGGCGCGCGCGGCCGAGATGGTCCTCGGAGTCCGGCTGGCCGTGGCATCTCGCTGGAACGACTACACGAGCGCCACCGGGGAGGACGTGCGCCGCCTGCGAGACGAGTTTTGGTCGGGAATGGACTCGGAGGAGCGTCAGACCGTCCTGCTCGCCGAAGGATGCGTGGCAGCGAGCGCCGGTAACCGAGAGTCGGGCATGTAGCGGGTAGTGGTCGTAGCGCCGTGCGGGGATCAAGCGGGGCCGAAAGATCCATCGCCTGTCACGAGCCCTCCGGCCCCTCCGGTATGTGACAACTTGTCGACGTCACTGGCATGTGCGTTGACCGCTTAGGGACGCAGGGGATGGTCAGCTTGCCGACGCCAGCGTGAGCCCGCGTGGCGCACGCCACCCCGTCGCGCCGCGCTCTGCAACGCCGAGCGCCGCGGGGTGGCACGCCCGCTGATTCATCGCAGAGGTGCAGGAGCGACGGCCTTCGCGCAGCGAAGCGCGGCGAGGTGCCGCGCGCAACGGGCGCACCGTTCAGGATAATCGCGAGTCGCGCAAGGACTCACGCCTCCGCAAGGGCCTTGAGCTTCGCGAGTCCTCTTTCGAAGTCCGCGGGTTGCGCTTGGCTGGGCGGTCGGACGTCACATTCCGCAATAGGCGGCGCCGACGGCCAGAAGCCATGCCCCGTAGTTTCCCTGGTACGTCATTGGGTTGCAGAAGGCGGCTGGCCCGGCGAGCGCCTGTACGGCGCAGGCGTCGGCTTGCATGTAGGTCGTGCACGCCCCGGTCTGGGCGGCCGTCTTGCACTGGTCGGTGGTCGCGGCATCGGCGCAGCCGTAGCAAGCCGTCTCCAGGCAATCTTCGACGCACGCGCTCTCGTGATTGCACGCCGCGTCGACGTACGGCGCGACGCAGGTGAGAACGCCCGTTTGGTCGGCGAAGTCGAGCTCGAATGGCTGGAGGCACCCGGCGCACGGATCGTTCGACTGTTGTTCGAATTGGACGAAGGCGGCGCAGGGCGAGGTCATCGGTCCGCCCGCGCACGCCGACGCCGCGTTCATGAGGTCCGACGCCGAGCAGACCTTCTGCTGGACGGGCGCAGGCCCCATGAGGGGAGCGGGACAACCCCGGTACGCCGCGGGGCACTGCGGGCCGGTGCAAGACCGCACGGGAGCCGCGAGATCGCACGTCTGCGCCGGCTGGAGCGCCGTACAGTCGGCGCACCATCCGCCTTCCCCGCATTGGGTATCGGTCAAGCCGGGCTGGCACGTCCCACTGCGGTCCCAGCAACCGGGGCAAGACGGGGGTAGAACGTTGGGCGGCGGCGGAAGGGCGATCGCCGCGCCGCTGTCGGGCAGAACGCAAAAGCCGCCCCATCCGCAGCGGTCGCCGAGCTGCGTGCAGTCGACGCAGCGCGTTCCGGCGCCGCCGCAGGCGGTGTCGTCGTTGGGATCGTGACAGCCGCCGGCCGCATCGCAGCAGCCGCCGCGACAGTTGTTCGCGTCGCAAAGCGGCACGCCCTCCGCGGACAAGCACCGTTGACTTGCGCAGACCCCGTCGGGCAGGCAAACCTGGCACGCCGCGCCGAAGTTGCCGCAGGCCGTGGCCGTCAGCCCCTGCAGGCACTGGCCGCTTTCGTCGCAGCACCCGGAACCGCAGGTCTGCCCGTTGCAAACGCCCGCATCGCCGGTCACCGTGGCGCACTGCTGCATGACGCACTGGAGGTCGGCGTCGTACGCGGTGCAATCGACGCAGTAGCTCCGCGCCACACCGCATTGCACGTTCGATGCGCCCGGTTGGCATTGGCCGGTCGGGTCGCAACAGCCGGTCGAGCACGTGCAGGGCGGCGGTGTCGTGCATTGCCCGGCGACGCAGCGTCCGCCTTGACCGGCGCAGTCCGCGCAGGTCGCGCCGCCGGTGCCGCACGCCACGTCCGACGGCGGCGTCCGACAGACCGACGCAAGCTCGGGCGCTCCGTCTCCCGCTCCGGACGGCGCCGGCCGCGGAGGCGCCGCGCAGCACCCGGTGGGGCACGAGCTCGCGGTGCACGCGCACAGATCGTTGTAGAGGCACTCGGTGCCCGAGGGGCACAACGAGCAGGCCCTGCCGCCGGTGCCGCAAAACGTGGGCGAGCCCATTTGGCAAGCTCTGTTGGCGTCGCAGCACCCCAGCGGACAGCTCGTGAAATCGCAGTTCGCGGGGCTCGCGGCCCGCCCGTCGGCAACGCTCGCGTCGCTGGTCGTGCCTGCGACCGCGTCGACGGCGACGACCGCGCCCACGTCGCGGGCCGCCGCGGAGTCTGCGATCGCGCTTGCATCCATGGCCGCGCCCGCGTCGATATGGGCATTGGCCGCAACCCCGGTATCTGCGTCCGCGTCTGGACCCGAGTCGGCACCGGTGTCCACGCCGACGACCCCGACGGCGTTTGCGTCGAATGGCGCGTCCGCGACGAAGCCCCCGTCGAAGCCCGGTGACGCGTCGGCTTCCTCAGACGCTTTGCCCCCGCAGCGGGCCGTCAGGAGCAACGCGCCGAGGGCGGCCACGCGGAACGCGCACGCGGCGCGCCGCACGCCGTGCAAGCGTGGATTCCGCAGCGATTCAATCATAGTCGGCTTCTCTCGCCTGGTGGCGCGTGGGCGCGGTGTGCGTAAGCTGATGGTACTCCATGCCCAAAGCCCTTCTCGAACGAAAGGGCGGCGTCGTGGCCAAGACTCTCCACCGCTTGGAAAAGTACAGCGCGTTCTTGGCTTACGGGTCCCTCGAGTGACGCGCTTGTCTCCTCCCGTGCGCCGGGTCCTCGCAACGAGCGCCCCCGCCAGCGTGATCCTCGTGCGCTTCCTCGTCAGCTGGGTCTTTGTCTCCGAGGGGGTCCAGAAGTTTCTTTACCCCGATGCGCTCGGCGCCGGCCGGTTCCTTCGGGTCGGCATTCCTGCGCCGACGGTGATGGCGCCATTCGTCGGAGTGGTCGAGATCGTTTGCGGCGTCCTCGTAGTCGTCGGACTGCTGACCCGCGTCGCTGCCCTCCCGCTCCTCGCAGACATGGTCGTCGCCATCGGCACGACGAAAGTCCCGCTGTTCACGAAGGGCGGCTTCTGGGCCGATGGCGCAAGAGTCGCGCGTCGACTTTGCGATGCTCCTCGGCGCGACATTCTTGCTGCTGGTTGGCGCGGGCTCGCTCTCGCTCAAGGCGGAGGGTGTATGTCGTTCGCTCTTCCTACCTCGAGTGGGGGGGAGTCCTCTGGGCGCCGGAAACGGCCACATTTCGGTCGCAGAGGGTCCCGAAGGACTGGCCTTCGTCGTCCGTGTTTCCAGCGGCCAAGAGCTTCTGGCCACACGAGCGTACACCGTCGGAATGCTGCGATCCGGCCGAGTCGACGAGTTCATGGTGACCGCAGGAGTCGGGCGACGAAGCGGTTCGCACACGAGCCGCCCCAATACCGGAAGACGTAGGTGGCCCCTGACTGCGCGTCAGAGACCGGATGTCGGCGTATCCGAGTCGTGACCAGCGATGTCGTACTTGAGTGTGCGACACGGCGCCGTGCCGTCCGCCTCCCCCTCAGAAACTGTACGGATAGGGCGGGGCACGATATTTGCGCTAGAGAACGCCGATGCGCCCCCTCGCTTTAGCCTTTTGGCTCTCCGCGTTCGCATTTCTCGGCACCCGAACCGCGCGGGCGGACGATGCCGGACCCGGCATATGTCCCAAAACGTCGTACGGCATGCCGTGCGATCCCGGAGACGGCAATGCCTGCGGGGGCGTATGCCTGCCGGACTTCTCAAAAGCGAACGCTCCCATGTCATGCCTCGTGGCGAACGCCGCGGCGCTGGCACGCCTCAACGCGACAGCCGGGACGCTCCCAACGTGGACGCTGACAAGCCTCGATGGCATCGGCTGCTCGCCGACGGGGTTTCCAGGAACGGACTGTGCGCACGCGTGCAGCGGCGGAGTCTGCGTTGCAAAGAATGCCTCCCAGGGCGCGGCCTGTATGCCCGCGCGCGACGATAGTGGCATTGCGACGATTCCCGTCTCCGTCTGCAGCGGTGCGTGCGACGGTAACGGCACGTGCGTCGCGCTCAATCAAGCTTGCGAAAGCTATGGGCGGGGAGCGATCGACGAATGCCTTTACATCGCGTGCAACGTGGCGGCGAACGCTCCAACCATTGATGCAGGTACATTCGCGCCGGGCTGCACGCTGTTTCCGAACCCGAGCGGCGTCCAATGCTCAGATGACCCGTGCGTGAGCGGTGGGACGTGCGGCTCGCAGGGGGATTGCCTCGGTGGGACGCGAATGCCAAACTGCGCGGAGCCTGACGTTGACGGCAGCGCCGCCTTCGGATCGGCTCAAGATGGAGACTCGCCCCACGCGACCACCGGCGGCGGGGTCGACGCGGCGAAGAGCAACGCTCGCGCCCCGGCCTCCTCGTCGTCGAGTGGCTGCGCGACGGCCGCAGAAGGTAGCAACACGACCTCGATTGGCGCGTTCTTCCTCTCGTTGGCTATCGGTGCAGCGCTGCGCCGCAGCGGTTCACGACGCTCGTGATAAGGAGCGGCTGCGACGGACTCATACGGGTTCGAGCGCGCTTCGAGCGGCGAATCGTCCACATACCCGCGCCTGCGTAGCCATGCGATCGAACGACGAGCCGTGCGAGCAACGAAATGTTCCTGCCCGACGAGCGCGGTCGTAGACAAAAATTGCCTGCTCGCCGTGCTCGTTCTCAAAGTAGCCGAGGTACCGATTCGGCTCGGAGTCGTCGATCCCGGGAGGCCTGCCGCACGCGTCGGTGTGGTGGTTGGTGACGCGGAAGATCGGCTGCTCGCTCATACCGTGAAGACAAAAGTCATCGGAGCGCCACGGGATGTCAAGGCGACGGTCGCCCCGGACCGGGCCCGCGATCGAGCATGCGCGCGACTTGTTCGGCCAAGAAACGCCTCTTCGTGCGACCGACGTGGCCCTCGGCGGCGAGGCGGGCGGCGACGGCGCGAAGCGAGAGGCCATACGAGTGAAGTTTGCGAGCGCGTGCGATGGTCGCCTGCTCCCGCTCGTCGGCGACGAGACGCGCCCCGTCGACGTCCAAAGCGAAGCCGAATGGAACGGAGCCGATGCGTTCGCCCCGAGCACGCTTGGCAGCTAACGCCGCGCAGGTGCGAGCGCGAATCAAGCCATGCTCGTACTGGGCCGCCCCGTCGATGACGGTGCGCATGAATGCATCCGCAGGCGAGTCGCCGTTGCCTTCACCGCTGGCGCTGACAAGCCGGGCGCCTGCCGTGGTCACGGCGCGGTCGACAAGCGTCGCGAGCACGACATCACGCGCAATGCGATCACGCCTGGCGACGACGAGGACCCCGGCTCGATGCTCGCGAATTGCCGCCAGAGCCTCGCTTAGGCCCGGACGTTCGGCGATGGGCGAAACACTGCGCACGCCCTGGTCGGCGCACCACGCTGCCACTCGGACGACCTTGCGCGTGGCCCACGACTCGATGCCCGTGCGCTGGGCGTGCCTCGAGAGGCGCTGCTCGTCTTTGGACGCACGGAGGTAGGCGACGGCGGTGCTGCGGGGTTCGGCGGAAGGGACGCTTCGGCATGCGAAGTATCCTGCTTTCCCCGAGCCCCACGATGGAGGCTCTCGCACCCCAGCACGCCGAATCGGCCTGCCGCCTGATCGAGTGTGGGTGCGCGGGCCGCCGTACCTTTCTCGAGAGACGTCGCCGCTGGCCTCCGCACTCCACTCACTCGTCGCCTTCAGGCGTCGACTCGTCTTCGTAACCCAACCGGCTCCTCGTCTGTTTCATTGGGCCCCAACCGTCCTTCGTTGCCGTAGCACGCGAGGGGCCTCCGGGAGCACTGCGGCGCCCTGCCGTTGGCCGATCTTCCACGACGCGTCCGTTGCCAGATCCCCGACGCGGCTTCGCTCTCCGGTCCTGCTCTCGCCTCGACGGCGGACCCAAAGGGTGTTCCGAGGGCCGGAGGTGGTGCCCCAGATGGTGCTCCGACCGCGACAAGTGGTGCTCTGAACGAAAAAGCCGACGAGGTCATGTCCTCAATCGGCCGCACTTCTTAGCTTTTCTTCGAGCGGGAGAAGGGATTTGAACCCTCGACGTCCACCTTGGCAAAGAGACGCGGGGCGTCTCGGAGCGTTTCGAACCCCTCCAATTTCTCGAGAAAAACCATGAGAGGCGTTGCCTGAGCGTTCCAGCCGTTACGCCCAAGTGGGGAGGAAAGTGGGGAGGATCGGAAAGGCAGGTGGGGAGGGTCGAGTGCCACTCGGGTGGGATGGACACTCCAGTTTGGCACTCGTCGTCGCTCCGGCTCATCGACGACCCCGAGCCCCTCCGCCATCAAGTGATCGCCTTCCGGAGATCCGGCCCGACGTAACGGAACACCGGTTGCACGCGGCAGACTGCGACGAGCGCGGGCATCGCACGAGAGCGGCGCTGCCCACCGGAGTGCCGTGCTCGATGTTCGCCCCTCGGCGACTGGCTTGATAAACTCTGTTGACGGGCGGCTGTCGCGTGAGCGGTCGTCAGACCGTGATGCTTCTGGGCGACGTACTCGGGATGCAGGTGTTGCGCGGAGCGCTCAGCGAAGCAGAGCAGCGTGTGAGCGACGTCGTTGCGCCCGCCGTGGAGGAGGCAATGGACTTCGCGCGTGCCCAACAGGTCAAGCACGTCGATGAGGCGTGGTCCCTCGCTCTGCTGAAAGTTGAAGGTGGCGGTTCCACCCGCGCCGATCGGATGATCGGGGTGCTTACCAGAAAAGAACCGCCGACGAAGGACACTGCCAGGAAGAAGGATCGAAGCCAAGGGACGCCGCACATCGGGCGGCTCGCGCTGGCGGCGGTATTCGAGGCCCGCGCCTGTACGAGACGGTGGTGCACGCCGGCATGGGCGTGCTGGCCGCGATGCTCGAAGAGGACCGTACGCACTTGTGCGGCCGCCGCTACGAGCACGACCGCGCTCGCCAAGCCACGCGCGGAGGCCACACCGAGGGCGAGTTGCCCTTCGGCGGTCGTCGCGTCCGGGTGCGGCGTCCGCGCGTGCGCGGCAGCGACGGCCGTGAGGTACCGCTGCCGACGTGGGAACACTTCGCCGATGCCGACCCGCTCACGCCGCGGGCGGTGGAGCAGATGGTGCTCGCCGTCTCGATTGCGCAACTACGACCGTTCGCTGGAGCCGACGCCGGCGGGCCTGACCTCGCGCGGCGCGAGCAAGAGCGCAGTCAGCCGGCGCTTCGTCGGCGCGACGACGCAGACACTGACTGAGATGATGGGTCGCGATGTACGCTCATCATCGACGGCATCCACGTCGGCGACCACCTCGTGGCCGTCGCCCTGGGCATCGACGAGCGGGGCGAAAAGCACGTGCTGGGGCTACACGAGGGCGCAACCGAAAACGAGAGCACGTGTCGCGCCCTCATCGAGGATCTCGTGGCTCGCGGCGTGCGCAGCGATCGCTCGCGGCTCTTCGTCATCGACGGTAGCAAGGCTCTGGTCGCGGCGATCCGCAAGACCTTCGGCCGGCGGGCGCTCGTCCAGAGAAGGGATGAACCCGCCCGCGCGGAGCGGGTCCCCAACGGCGCCTGTAGCGGGAGAATCGTCACCGACGTCATCGACTTCCACGACGCCAAGGAGCGGCTGAAATCGCGGGAAAGGTGTGGCAGCCTGCCCCGATCCGGAAGACGCTCGCCCTGGCCGAGGAGTTCCGGTGGCAACTCGATGCTGGGGGTGTAAACCAGTCGGGCCTCGCTCGCGGCCATGGGCTCACCCGGGCGAGGGTGACGCAGGTGCTGAACCTGCTCAAGCTGCACCCGGCCATCATCCACTTCCTTCGTGCGATGCGACCGGGACCTCACGCCCGGCTGTTCACCGAGAGGCGGGTGCGCCCACTTTTGCCGCTCGACCCGGCCGTTCAGGCGAGGGAGGCGAAGACACTTCTGCCCGGCTTCGTGCCGCTGAGGAGCGCCCGAAGGACGGGCTGAAGAAAACAACGGCCTCCGATACTCACGCCCGAAGCCCTCGTGCAACGCTAGCGCGGGCAGTCGGCGGAACGTGACCTTTCTCGACAGCTTTGGCCTGGCTCTCACCGTTTCCGGCCTCTTCGCCTACGCCAACCAGCGCTGGCTTCGCGTTCCCGCCGCGGTTGGCTTCATGGCGATGGCGCTCGTCACGTCCCTGGCGCTCATCGGAGTCGATCGCGGCGGCTGCTGCCGCTCTCGGTGACCGCCGGCCGCGTGGTTTAGGGCTTCGACTTCAACAAGGCGCTCATGCACGGCGTGCTCGTGGCACTGCTGTTCGCCGGGGCCCTCCACATCGACGTCGGCGACTTGCGCCGGGAAGCCGTGCCGATTTTGAGTCTGGCGTCGGGCGGCACGGTGCTTTCGACGTTCATGGGTCGGAGCGGCGGTCTTCGGTCTCGCGTCGCTCGTCGGGCCTCCGCTCTCGCTCCCCCACTGCTTGCTGTTCGGGGCGCTGATTTCACCGACGGACCCCGTGGCCGTTTTGGGCGTCCTTCGCGGGGCGGGTGTTTCGAAGAAGCTCGAGATGCAGATCGCAGGCGAGTCGCTGTTCAACGACGGCGTTGGAGTCGTCGTGTTCGTCACGGTCCTCGATGCGACGACCCGGGGCGGTCCCATCCACGCTGCAAGCGTGGTCTCGTTCTTCGTCCGCGAGGCGATCGGCGGAGCCGCCTTCGGGCTGGCCGTTGGGTGGGTCACCTACCGCATGCTTCGAACCATCGACCACTACCAGACGGAGCTGCTCCTCACGCTGGCGCTGGTCTTCGGCGGCTACTCCCTCGCAGAGCGCCTCCACGTCTCGGCGCCGATCGCCGCGGTGGTCTACGGGCTCGTCATCGGCAACGCCGGCCGCTCTCGCGCCATGTCCGATGTCACCCGCGACCACCTGGACATGTTCTGGGGGCTCGTCGACGAGGTGCTCAATGCCCTTCTCTTCGTGCTCATGGGCTTCGAGGCATCAAGCTCTCGCTCCATGCGGACGCGCTCGTAGTGGGGGTCGTGACCATCGCGATCGTTTTGGCCGGGCGGGCGTTGAGCGTTGGCCTGTTCGTCCTCGCGCTCCGTCGCACGGGACGGTTCGAGCGAGGCTCGTGGGCGATCCTCGTTCAAGGGCTCACGGTGGGCCGCCTGACGCGCCGCTTTGGCGATGTCCGCGCTCACTAGAGTCGCGCTATCCTGCGGGCGCCGGCAACGTGCTCACGACCATGCAGGCCAAGACGACCACGAAGCTCCGGGTGCTCGTCATCGACGACGACAAGAGCATTCGCTCGACGCTCGGCATGTGCCTCGAAGGGTTCGGCTACGAGGTCCACACCGTCGCCACGGGAGAGCAAGCCCGCGGTGCGCTCGCCCGCGGATCCTTCGACGTGGCTTTCACCGATCTGCGTCTCGGCAACGAGAGCGGGCTCGATCTTATTCCTGAGCTTCTCGCCGTCCGGCCCAATCTCTCGATCGTGATCATCACAGCGTTCGCGACGTTCGACACGGCGGTCCAGGCGGTGCAGCGTGGCGCACAAGGCTACTTGCCGAAGCCCTTCACCCCCGCGCAGGTCCGCCACGCGGTCGACGAGGTCTTGCAGCGGCGCGCCCTGCGAGGGCGCGTCGCGGCTCTCGAGAATCGCCTCGCCGAGGAAGCGCCGGAAATCGACCTGTCGTCGACGTCGCCGGCGTTGCGGGCCGTCCTCGAGGCCATCGCGCCGGCTGCCCGCTCCCACGCCGCGGTGCTCTTGCGGGGCGAGAGCGGTACTGGCAAGGGGGTGCTCGCTCACGTTCTTCACGAGCAAAGCGATCGCCGCGAACGTCCCTTCGTGACCGTGAATTGCCCGACCCTGTCCGAGGACCTGCTCGCGAGTGAACTCTTCGGTCACGTGAAGGGTGCGTTCACGGGAGCCGTACGCGACCAGGCCGGACGCGTGGAGTCGGCCGACGGCGGGACGTTGTTTCTCGACGAGATCGCGGAGCTCTCTCCGACCCTTCAGGCCAAGTTGCTCCGGTTCCTGCAAGAAAAGCAGTTCGAACGCGTAGGCGAGAACCGTACGCGCACGGCGGACGTACGGATCGTTGCGGCCACCAACCGCGATGTCGACGCCGACGTCGCGTCGGGTCGCTTTCGTCAGGACCTGCTCTACAGGCTCAATGTCGTCGAGCTGGTTGTCCCGCCCTTGCGGGAGCGCGGTGACGACGTACTGCGCCTCGCGGAGCGCTTCCTTGGCTTCTTTGCCGTCAAGGCGAAGCGCCCGCTCTTCACGCTTTCGGCGGCGGCGGCTCAGGTCCTGCTGCGGTACCCGTGGCCCGGTAACGTGCGGGAGCTGCGTAACGTGATGGAGCGGGTGGCGATTCTCTGGCCCGCGCAGACCGTGGAGCCAGCGGCTTTTCCCGAGCGCGTTCGCGGATCCTCCATCCCGGATGATCCGACCGTCGGCGGGGATTTCACGCTCGACCAGATCGAGCGCGAGCATATCCTGCGCGTCCTCGAGCGGGCGCAAACGGCGGAGGAGGCGGCGCGGATCCTGGGTATCGACGGGTCCACGCTGTGGCGCAAGCGGCGCAAGTACGAGGGCGGCGTTTAGCGTCATCCGCGGGGTCCGGCCCGTCCACCGTCTCTCACGCCGCGGTCTTCGGTACTGCAGACGGCAGACGTATCCAGAACCGCGCGCCACGTCCGGGGTCGCTGTCCACCCCGATCTCGCCTCCATGTTCCTGCATGATCCGCCTTGCAATGGCGAGCCCGAGGCCTGCGCTGCCGGGATGACCTCCCGGTGCCTGGAAGTTCGGTTCGAACACCGCGCGCTGGTATTCCTTCGCGAGCCCGGGACCCTGGTCGCGCACATCGATCTCCATCACGCCGCCCGCGCGCCTTGCGCCGAGTACGACCGATCCCCCGAGGGGACTGTGGCTCACGGCATTCGTCAGCAGATTCGACAAGACGATGTTCAGTTGATCGCGATCCCCCCAGACGTCGCCGACCCCTGGCATGGCCTCCGTGCGAAGCTGCACCTGCCGCGTCTCCGCTGTGGTCCGCACCGCGGCTACGGCCCCGTCGAGCAGAACCTCGACCGGCACGCTCGCGCGATGCAGGACGAGCTTGCCCGCGTTCAGGCGCGACGCCGCGAGAAGCTCGTCGACGATCGTCTGCAGCCGTTCGCATTCGTCACGGGCCGTATGGAGGAGATCCGCTTGCTTCTCCGTGAGCGCACCGGCCATCCCTTCGGCGCAGAGGTGGATGGCCATCCGGATCGAAGTGAGAGGCGTGCGAAATTCGTGCGCAACCGTCGCCACGAGGTCCGCCCGGAGCTCATCCATCCGCACGATGCGCGTCACGTCCTGCAAGAGGATCGTCGTTCCTGTGATGGCTCCTTCGGCGTCGTAAGTGGGCACGCCCCGCGCGAGGAACCTCCGGGGCCCCTCACGGGTGTCCACCCCGATGGCGTCCTCGAGCGCCGTCGGCAAGACGCGGCCCTTGCCCGTCTGTATGTGAGTGCGCACTTTCTCGATCGCGTCACGCAGCCTGGAGGGGAGGGCCTCGAGCCACTGCGTCGTCGGTCTTCCGGGGTGGATGTCCAGAGCCGTCTCCGCCGCGGCGTTGACCTGGTCTAGCGCTCCGTCGACCCGCACGAGGAGGAGGGGATCCGGCATACCGTCGATGGCCGCCTGCAAGTTTTGTTGCGCCTGCAGCAGCTCGCCGAGAGAGCTCTTGCGGTACTTCTGGAGCTTGTCGGCCATGTCGTCGATCTCCTTTGCGAGGAGCGCGACTTCGTCATTCCCGCGCACGACTGTGCGCGCGCCGAGGTCCCCCTGCCCGATGCGTCGTGCCACGCTGCCGAGGGCTCCGAGGGGCCGGAGCAACCGCGACGTCCAGGCGATCGAAGCGACGAGCGCCAGAACGCAAGCCGTGGTTCCGACCGCGATGACGATGCGGTTCCATCGGCGAGCCTCTCGCTCGGCAGACGCACTCTTGGCGAGCATCGCGTCCTGGTTCATGTCCAGGATGGCGTCGACGGCGCGATCGACCTCGACGAACTGCGGCGAGAGCGTGCCGAAGTAGTAGTCGCTCTGGCGGCTCTTCTCCAGCGCGAGAAAGGTAGCGAGGCGGCGTTCGCACTCCTGCCAAGCAGAGCCGAGACGCGCTGCGGCCTCGGCCTCGCCGGGCTCCGTGATGTTGTCGTCCTCGATGCGTAGCTGGTCGTCGAAGAGGGTCCGAGCCGACCCCGTCTCGTTCGTCAGCGCGGCCGGGCTGCCCGATACCCGCAGGACCGCTGCGCGGTCGAGGCGTTCGACGGCGACCTTCATCCGTTGGGCGGCCACCACGCTCAGATAGTTCTCGTTGATGATCCGCCAGGAGCTGTGCGCGAGCTCCGTCGTCGTCTTGCTGCCCACTACCACGGTGACAGCGAGAGCCACGAGCAGCGGACTGAGTCCGAGCAGGACCTTGGCTCGCAGGCTCATCTCGAATCCGCGTCTCCGAGGGTCGCCACGAAGTGAATGTCGAATTCGCTCCCTTCCTGAAGAAGGCGCGATGGAATGGACCGTCCAAGCACGCGCCTGTACCACGGCCGGCCGGACCGCCCCACGATGATGAGCCCGATCCCGTGCGAGCGCGCGAAGTCGAGGATCGCGGCGACCGGGTCTCGAGCCTTGAGGCGAACGATCTCGGCGCCGAGCTCGCGGGCAAGGTCGAAGTTCGCGAGCAGGTGCCGCTGGGCCTCGAGGTCGATAAGCTCCGGCGCCTCGCCTGGCGTCTCCACGTAGACCGCGAACCAGTCGGTATGCAGTCGGCCGGCTGCACGCGCGCCGCGGCGGAGCAAGGTCATCGCCCGGAGCGGGTAGGAAGATACGCACACCATCACGCGCCCGCGGTCGGGCGCGAGGGGGTGCAGCGACGCGACGCGCGGGTGATGCTCGATGCTTTTCTCGACCCGCCTGGCGACCTCTCGAAGCGCGAGCTCCCGCAAGACGGCCAGGTTGTCGTCGCGAAAGAAGTTCTCGAGGGCACCGGTCACGCTTTCGGGCGCGTAGACCTTTCCAGCCTGGAGCCGCTCGAGGAGATCCTCCACGGAGAGGTCGACGTTCACGATCTGAGCGGCCTGGGTCAGAAAGCGGTCGGGTACGCTCTCGCGCACGACCACGCCCGTCGCCCTCTGCACGAGGCTCTTGAGGCTGTCGAGGTGCTGGACGTTCATCGCGCCTATGACGTTGACCCCGGCGTCGAGCAGCTCGACCACGTCCTCGTGGCGCTTCCTGTTCTTGCTCCCGGGAATGTTCGTGTGAGCGATCTCGTCGACGAGGACTACGGTCGGCTTTCGGGCGAGGACCGCGTTGACGTCCAGATCGTCGACGACGATGCCCCGGTACTGCTCCTTCCGGCGCGGAACGACCTCGAGCCCATCGAGGAGCGCCTCGGTCTCCGGCCGCCCGTGCGTCTCGACGAGCCCCACGATGACATCGACGCCGCGCTGGCGCAGAGACCTGGCTTCCTCGAGCATCCGGAACGTCTTGCCGACGCCTGCGGCGAAGCCGATGTAGAGCTTCAGCTTGCCGCGCTTGGCGCGCTCTACGAGCTCGATGAAGTCCTGCGACTCGGTGGGGGCCGGCCCGACCATGGTCGCCGCTGATCCTACGCGCGCTCGGCCCGCCGCGCCCGCTCGAGTGCGGAGGCGATCTGGCCGGCGAAAACCTCGAGAAGCGAGCGCTGGTCGACGTCGCCGAGTCGGCGGGCTTCGGCGGGCAGGATGCCCAAGACCCCGACGCCGCCTTGAACGCCGCGCAGCGGGAAGTAGAGTGCGCGTGCAGAAGGAAGGGTATCGGTTCCCAGACCGGCCGGCTTGTCGTGCGACCAGACCCATTCGGCGACGGCGCGGTCGTCCTCGTCGATGGCGAGGGCCGCAGGACCAGTCGCCAGGTTCTCGAGCCGCCCCTCCGTCGCCTCCACCAGAACTGCCACCTTCACCTCGAACACGTCGTGGACGTGCCGCACCGCGACCGCCGCGAGATCCCGGCTCGATCGGGTGGCCGCGAGCTCGCGACTCATGTTGTAGAGGCTCGCGGTCCTTCGCTCGCGGTCGCGCGCGGCGTCGGCCTGTACGCGGACCCGGCGTGTCAAGTTGCTTACGACGACCGCGACCACGAACATGACCGCGAACGTCACTCCGTGCTGATAGTCCGAGAGCGAGAAGCTCGGCCGCGCCGAGACGAAGAAGAAGTCCAAGAGTAGGACGCTCAGCACCGCCGTGCCGAGGGACGGTCCGTAGCCAAATCGCAACGAGACGAGGATGATGCCGAGCAGGTGGATCATCACGGCGTCGGCGAGCTGCCGTCGGAACAAGACCCATGCGACGACCGTGGCTGCGAGCGCCGTCGCAACGCTCGCGACGTATGCGGCCGGGCGGATCGCGGTCTTAGCGCGCCGCGCCTCCCTTCGCTCCACTGCGGCGTCGCCCGAGATGACGTACACATCGATGTCGCCGCTCGATCGGACGACCTCCTCGAGGAACGAGACCTTGAACAGGTCACGCCACCGGGGGTGGGTCGGCTTGCCAAGCACAATCTTGGTCACGTTGCGCGCGGCGGCGTACCGCACGGTCTCCCCGGCCGCGCTCTCGCCCTTGAGCGCGACGACCTCCGCCCCGAGCTGTTCGGCCAGCCGGAGGTTCTCGGCAAGACGCTGGCGCGCACCGTCCGACATGCCAAGCGACCCGGGGGTCTCGACGTACGCGGCGATGCAGGGCGCGTGCAAGCTGGCGGCCATTCGGCGCGCGGCGCGGACTAGGCGAGCGGAGGAAGGGCTGGCGCTGATACACACCAGGACCCGCTCGGTCGTCGGCCACACGCGCTGGATCCCGTGGGCGGTCTTGTACACGCGCATCTGCGCGTCGACGCGCTCCGCGGTGCTCCGGAGCGCGAGCTCGCGCAGGGCGATGAGGTTGCCCTTGCGGAAGAAGTTCTCGACCGCGCGACCGGCCCGCTCCGCCATGTAGACCTTGCCGTCGGCGAGCCGATCGAGCAGCTCGTCGGGCGGAAGGTCGATGAGGCGGACCTCGCTCGCCTCCTCGAGCATCTTGTCGGGGACAGTCTCTTTGACGATGACGCCGGTCACCTGGGCCACCACGTCGTTCAGGCTCTCGACGTGCTGCACGTTCAGCGTCGTGTAGACGTCGAGACCCGCGTCGAGCAGCTCCTCCACGTCCTGCCACCGCTTGTTGTGCCGCGAGCCCGGAGCGTTCGTGTGGGCCAGCTCGTCCATCAGGACGAGCCCCGGCTTTCGCGCCAGAGCGGCGTCGAGATCGAACTCCTCCAGGGTGATGCCCTTGTGCGCGATCTTCCGGCGCGGCAAGAGCTCCAGGCCGAGGACGAGCGCCCCGGTCTCGTACCGCCCATGCGTCTCGACGACCCCGATGACGACGTCGCGCTTCTGGTCTCGCTCCGTCCGCGCGGCTTCGAGCATCGCGTACGTTTTGCCCACGCCGGGCGCCGCACCGAAAAAGACGATGAGCTTGCCCCGCTTCGCCCGGCGCTCGTCTTCGGCCGCTAGCCGGACGAGCTCGTCCGGATCCGCGCGCGACTCGCTCCAGGCCTCAGAGCGCATCGCGGGCCTCCGAAGCCGCAGGGCGCGCCGCTTCGGGGAGCTTGGCGCGGCTCGCGCGGCGGAACGTCCACACGTAGCTGTCGCGCAGCCGGTCGTCCCTCGAGCCCGCAACGAACCCGGCGGCGACGAATTCCCGCAAGACGGTGCCCTCGTTCGCCCGTACGTGCTCGAACACCCAGGGCGCGCTCTGGCCTGGCTCGCGCCGGAACTCGACGAGAAAGACTTGCCCGTCGCTGCGGAGCGCCGTCCGGATCGAGGCCAGCATCTCCGCCGGAAACGCGAAGTGGTGGTAGACGTCGCAGAGGAAGGCCAGATCGATCGACTCCGGGGGCAGTCCCACGCTGTGCTCAGTCCCCACGACGCTCACCACGTTGGCGCGGCCTTCACGCACGGCCCTTTCGGCGACGTAGTGGCTGAACCTGTCGATGACCTCCTCAGCGTAGACCCGCCCCTGCGGCCCCACGGCGTCGCTGAGGATCATGGTGAACAGTCCCGTCCCGGCGCCGACGTCGGCCACGGCCATCCCCGGCCGGACCGCGACCATGCTCATGACGAGCTCCCGCCGGTCGTAGAGCTCACGTCCCTCGGCTCGGAACAGCCGATCCCACGTCTCCGCGCTGATCCTCGGGTCGAGGTAAGCGTCGTTCGGGGTGCCCTGCCGAGGCTTGCAGCTGGCGGTGGCGGCGACGATCCCGAACGTGAGCAGGATGCCGACCGTGGCCGGGCGCGCCCTCCACGCGCCCACTCATCGCCCGCGGGCGGCCGACCCTGCGGGCGCGGTCGGCAGCGGAGCGAGATGGTCGAGCGCGATGTTGAGCATGGTCACGTTGACACCCTCTTCGCCGAAGATGGCAAGGTCTCGTCGGTCCGTGTTCGCCACAACGAGCGTCCGGACCTGGTCCTCGGCGACCCCGCGGGCTTTGGCGACGCGCGCAGCCTGCAGCTCCGCGTTGCGAGGACTGATGTGGGGGTCCAGGCCGCTGGCGGACCGCGTCACCGCGTCCGCCGGCACGAGCACGTCGGGACCGAGACCGTTTTCGTCGCGGTAGGCCTGGACGAGCTGCTTCACGCCTGCGAACGACTCGTCGACGTCCTTCGTGTTCGGATCGTCGGCTACGCCGTTCAGAAGCTTGTCGCTGATGGGGCCGAGGTTCGTGCCGCTCGAGTTCGCTCCGTCGTATCCGGAGCCTGCGGCCGATGGCCGGAGATGAAAGTACCCCGGGCTCGTGAACGTCTGCCCGAGGAGCTTCGACCCCGCCGCGTTGTCGGGCGTCGCGCGGTTGCCGTCCTTGTCGATGAGCGATCCGTTTGCCTGCCAGGGAAAGAGCGCCTGTCCGAGTCCGTAGACGGCGATCGGATAGAAGCCACAGCCGAGAACGAGGATGACGACGAGCGCCCGAAGCGAAGCGAGCGCCTCGCCCGCGATGGCCGGCATCGCCGGGTCCTGCACGACCGCTTTGGTGACCGGTTGGTTGACGATGGCTTGCATGGCTCTCACACCAGGTGAAGGAGATTGAAGATGACGACGTCGATGGCCTTGATGCCGATGAACGGCACGACCAGCCCGCCGAGGCCGTAGACAAGCAGGTTGCGACGCAGGACCTCGCCTGCTCCGAGCGCGCGGAACTTCACCCCTCGCAGGGCGAGGGGCACCAGACAGATGATGACGAGGGCGTTGAAGATGACGGCGCTCAAGATCGCGCTCGAGGGATTCCCGAGCTTCATGATGTTGAGCCCTGCGATCTGCGGGAAGGCCCCAATGAGCATCGCGGGGATGATCGCGAAGTACTTCGCTACGTCGTTGGCGACGCTGAAGGTGGTAAGCGCACCGCGGGTCATCAGCATCTGCTTGCCGATTTCGACGATCTCGATGAGCTTCGTCGGGTTGCTGTCGAGGTCGACCATGTTTCCCGCCTCTTTTGCCGCCTGCGTTCCGGAGTTCATCGCCACGCCGACGTCCGCCTGCGCAAGCGCCGGCGCGTCGTTGGTCCCGTCTCCGGTCATGGCCACGAGGTAGCCGGCCGCCTGTTCCTTGCGAATGAGCGCAAGCTTCTCTTCGGGTTTGGCCTGGGCGAGGAAGTCATCGACGCCGGCCTCCGCGGCAATGGCCTGCGCGGTCAGCTTGTTGTCACCTGTGATCATGACCGTGCGGATGCCCATCGCGCGGAAGCGATGAAAGCGCTCGGCGAGGCCCTCCTTGACGATGTCCTTCAGGTGAACGGTCCCCAGGACGGCCTGCTTGTCGGCGACCACGAGAGGCGTTCCGCCGGACTTTGCGATGGTCTCGACGCGGGCTTTCACTTCGACCGGAAACGGCTGTCCCACCCAGTCGCGAACGGAGTCCGCCGCGCCCTTTCGGATCGATCGACCGCCGATGTCGACGCCGCTCATCCGCGTCTGGGCCGTGAATTCGATGAATTCCGCCCCTGGCAGGTCGGAGGCCGTGCGTGCGCCCTTGCCGTCTTCCTTCAGCGCGAGGGCCACGATGCTCTTGCCCTCGGGGGTCTCGTCGGCCAAGGACGCCAGCTTGGCCGCGTCGGCTACGGCGGTCGGCGTGACGCCAGGAGCCGGATAGAACGCGACGGCCTGGCGGTTGCCGATGGTGATGGTCCCCGTCTTGTCGAGCAAGAGGACGTGCACGTCGCCCGCCGCTTCGACGGCCTTGCCGCTCATCGCGAGGACGTTCTTCTGGACCATGCGATCGATTCCGGCGATGCCGATGGCGCTGAGAAGGCCTCCGATGGTCGTCGGAATGAGGCAGACGAGCAGCGCGATGAGGACCGTCACGGAGAAGGCCGACTCCGAGAGGCCCGGCGTGTACCCGTGGATGTAGCTGCCGAATGGCCGTAGGCCGACGCACACCAAGAGGAAGATGATGGTGAGCGCGGAGAGAAGAATGTTGAGGGCGATCTCGTTGGGGGTCTTCTTGCGCTTGGCCCCCTCGATGAGCGAGATCATCCGGTCGAGGAAGCTCTCGCCCGGGTTCGCGCTCACCCGAACGCGGATGCGGTCCGAGAGCACGGTGGTTCCTCCGGTAACGGCCGACCGGTCCCCACCCGCCTCGCGAATGACGGGCGCCGACTCTCCAGTGATGACGGCCTCGTCGACGGTCGCCGCGCCTTCCACGACCTCGCCGTCTCCCGGGATGACCTCTCCGGCCACGACCACGACGATGTCTCCCTTGCGCAGCGCCTCGGACGAGACCTTTTCGGTCACGCCGCGGCCGGTCTCGCGGTTGGCGAAGGTCTTCGTACGCGTCTTGCGAAGCGCGTCGGCCTGGGCTTTGCCGCGACCCTCAGCGAGCGCCTCCGCGAGGTTCGCGAAGATGACCGTGAACCAGAGCCAGAGGCAGATCTGGATGACGAACCCCACCGACTCGCCGTGCGACGACGCGCGGAAGACCTCGAAGGTTGTGATGACCGCGCCGACCTCCGTGACGAACATCACGGGGTTGGAGACCATGTGCCGGGGGTCGAGCTTCTTCAAGCTTGCGCCCAGCGCAGGAACGAGAATCTCACGCTCCAGGACCGATCGCTTGTGCGACTGCGTTGCCATTGAAAATGTCCCTCGTATCTCTCGTAGATATGGTGGAGGTTCAGAAGGTCGTGGTGGAGCCCACCATCAGGAAGTGCTCCACGATGGGACCGACCGCGAGGGCGGGGAAGAAGGTAAGTGCCCCCACGATGAGCACCGTGCTGGCCAGAAGGACGATGAACGTGGCGCCAGTCACGGGGAAGCTGCCGGCGTCGGGCGGCGTGGCCCTCTTGGCGACGAGCGCGCCCGCGAGCGCCAGGACGGGAATGGCCGGCAGCAGCCGACCGAACCACATCGAGAGTCCCTGAGTCAGGTTCCACATCACGTTGCCGGTGGCGGGCGTCATCGTCAGGCCGGCGAAAGCCGAACCGTTGTTGCCCGTGCCCGACGCGAACGCGTAGAGCATCTCGCTGAACCCGTGCGGCCCGGCGTTGTTCAACCCCGCGGCGCCCCAGTCCGCGATGCTGGCCCACGCCGTCCCTCCAATGACGAAGACCGATGTGACAAGCATCGAGAGGGCGGCGAGCTTGACGTCGCGCGCCTCGATCTTCTTGCCCAGGTATTCGGGCGTGCGACCCACCATCAGCCCGGCGATGAAGATGGCGACGAAGACGAACACGAGCATCCCGTAGAGGCCGCAGCCCACGCCGCCGAAGACCACCTCGCCGAGCAGAATGTTGCCGAGGGTGACCATGCCCCCGATGGGAGTGAACGAGTCATGCATCGAGTTGACCGCGCCGCAGCCGGTCGCCGTCGTCATCGCGCCGAAGATGGACGAGTTCGCGATCCCGAAGCGGACCTCTTTCCCCTCCATGTTGCCGAACGAAGGGTCGACGCCGAGCGCGGTGAGTCTCGGGTTGCCGTTCGCCTCCGCCCACCAGAGAACGACGATGCCGGCGGCCAGCATCCCGAACATCGTCACCCAAACCGCCCAGCCGTGCTTCTGGTTCTTGATCATGCGGCCGAGGTAGTACGTGAGCGCGCTCGCGAGCGCGATGAAGAGCACGATCTGCACGAAGTTCGAGAGGGCCGTCGGGTTCTCGAAGGGGTGCGCGGCATTGACGTTCATGTACCCGCCGCCGTTCGTGCCGAGCATCTTGATCGCGATCTGCGAAGCGATGGGGCCCTGCGCGATGTTCTGCGCCACGGGCGTTGCCGCCCCTGCCTGATCGACGATCTTTGCCGCGGTGTTCGGCAGGAAATTCATCGGAATGCCCTGCCACATGAGAAACACCGCGTAGACGAGCGATGCCGGCAGGAACAGGTAGAGGGTCTGCCGGACGATGTCGCGCCAGAAGTTGCCGACCGTCGATCCCGAGGAGCGAGCGATGCCGCGCACGAGCGCCGCTGCGATGGCGATTCCCACGGCGGGCGAGATGAAGTTGTGGCTTACGAGCGCCACCATCTGCGAGAGGTAGCTCATCGTGGTCTCGCCGCCGTAACTCTGCCAGTTCGTGTTCGTCGAGAAGCTCACCGCCGTGTTGAAGGCAAGGTCGGGGCGAACGGCGGCCAGGCCTTGCGGGTTCAGCGGAAGGACGGCTTGCGCCCGGAGCAGCACGTAAGTGAAGAGACACGGGATCGCGGTGAACAGCACCATCGAGAACGTGTAACGCTTCCACTGCTGCTCGCGCGTCGGGTCGACACCGATGACGCGATAGATGAAGCGCTCGACCGGACCGAGCACGCGGTCGAGGACCGTCGGCCCCTCGTGCTCCGGGTCGAGCACGCGGACGAGGTAGACGCCGAGGGGCTTCGTGATGGCGAGCATGCCCCCGAGGATGAGAAGCAGCTGCAACCAGCCGTTGGCGGTCATGGTTCAGAACCTCTCCGGACGGATCAAGGAGAAGAGCAAGTAGACGAGAAGCGCGGCGGCGACGGACGCAACGAGCGGCGTTTCCATGTCAGAGCTTCTCGCAGGCGACGGTGTACGCGAGGCAGAGGGCGAAGCTGCCAAGCATGATCGAGACGAACAGGAGATCGAGCATCGGGGTGTTCCTTGTGTGGTCGATGGAGACGAGCGGGGATGGGAGGCACGCCTCTCGATGCAGCGCACCCCTACGCAGCTCCCGTGCCGTGTCGCTCCGCCCGCCATTTTCTCGGGACTTGTGGGCGCCAGAAATGCTGGTGAAACGCTGCCGGCTCACCGAGCCTTGCAAGTTGCAGGGGGGTCGGCGCCGCTAGACCGCATTCTGCAAGGCGGAGGAGCGCACAGAAGCGCGAGATGCGCTGCCCTGCGCCAGGCACGGCCCCTGCTTTGGAGGGCTGCTGAGGTGTCCTCGTGGCCGGTGTGGTCGTCTGCCCCTCGTTCACCGTGGCGTTCATCTTGATCCTGGGCCCGGCGTTCGATCGCCGGGAAGGCCGCCTGAAGGCGATCGGTGCTGCACGCTCACCCAACAACGCTCCGCCCATCGCGGAACCGCAGGCGCGCAACGGGCACGGCGCGCATCCCGCGCCGGTCGCGCATTCCCGGACGGCTCCACGCCGACCGATCCCCATCGGAGGTCTCGCATGCAGGACCGTCTCGCACGGCCTCACCCTCAGCGCGCGACTGCGGTAGTCGGGACTGTCGACCCTTTGAGGCGCCCGGCGACGACCGCATCGACCGGGGGCGGGCCGCGTCGCTTCCGCCTCCGCGTGCTGCTCGGGTTCGTCTTGAGCGCAGTCCTGCCCGGGCTCGCGGGCGGCCTGCACGGCGTGCTCATCTGGGGGCCCATCGTTTTCCTGTCGCTCATCGGGCATGAGCTCGGGCATGCCGCCGTAGGACTCGCATGCGGCAGTCGCGTGAGCATCGTGATGCACTCGCTCGGCGGAATCACGCGCATGGACCCGCCGCTCACGAGGTCTCGTTCGATCGTCGCCCATCTCGCAGGCCCTGTCGTGAGCCTCGGCCTCGGGCTCGCCGCCGCGTGGATGAGGGCGAAGATTGGGCACCCCGCGTGGGTGACGATCGCCGTTTGGGTGAACCTCGGCTGGGCCGGGCTGAACCTGGTTCCGGTACCGCCGTTCGACGGAGGCCACGCTCTGCTCGAGGCGATGGGAACCGCCAGGGCCACCCGGGCTCTCACGATCGCGGCGAGTGCCGCGTACGGGGTGGCCCTGGCGGGCTTCGTCGTCGTGCGCAGCGCGGCCCTCAGCGCAGTCTTCGGCGGACTCGCCGTTTACACGACGCTCGAATGGGTCAAGCGCCGGCGCCAAGAGGTGGACGAACGGCTGGGCCTTGCCGATCGGATCCAAGGCGCCAAGGTCCTTCTGGAGAGGGGCCGCACGCACGACGCGAAAGAGATCTGCATCGGCGTCATCGGGTGCGCTCGCAGCAAGGCGACGCGACGAAGGGCGTCGGAGCTGCTCGCATGGTCTCTCCTCGAGCAGGGGCAGGTCGACCAAGCGTGGCGCACGCTGGTGGCGGCAGGGCCTCTACCCGCCCTCGACGCCTATTGCCGTGCCGCCGTGGAGGAAGCGCGCGGGCGAGAGCAGATCGCCATCGAAATCCTGGAGCGGGCGCGCCAGGGGGAGGGCCTCAGGGCCGAGGCAGTCAAACAACTGGTAGACCTGTACGCCCGCCGCGGGCGATTTGACCTCGCGTGCCGCGTCGCTTGCGAAGAAGTCCGGCGGCTCGAGCCGGACGACGCCCGGCGCGTGATCGACGCCGCCATCGAGGCGGGAGCCTTCGCGGGAGCCGCCGACATTGCCTCCGCGCTTTTCGTCGCCCTCTCTGCGCCCGATGATGGAATCGCCCTGGCGTATGCGCTCGCGAGGGGCGGACAGCTTGAGCGCGCCGTCGAAGTGCTGAACCGGGTCGCAACCCTCCCTGGGGACATGATCGGCAAGGGCGCGGAGCGCCTGCTTTCCGAGCTTGGTGGGCAGCGGCCCTTCGCGGAGGTCATTCCGAGGCTTCTCGCTCGTGCGGCTCCGCAACCATCGGCCTAGGCGGGTCGGACGTCTGGCTCGAGGCCAGTCGATAATGATCAAGGCGATGTCGAGGACGAATGCGTGACGGCGAGATCGTTGAAGCGGGTCGTCTTCGGATGGGTCAAGTCCATGAACGTACGCCAGTGGACCATTGCCCGATCGTAGAGCGCCGGTCGGGTTCCGTCGTCGGTCGCGAGCACAGTGGTTTGATCACATGCTCGGTTCCACCTTGTAGGACCGTGGGCGCCGGCGGTTGATGCCCGATACGTGTACTTCGCCGCTGCCGGGCTCGTGCGGGAGATACACCGCGAGTGGGCACGCTCGCTGGAACACGGATCGCCGCCTGATCCTCACGCCCTCGCCGAGGTGGCGAGCGTCCTCGGCGTCACCGTCGACGTGGTGAAGAGCCGCCTCCACCACGCGCGGTTTCGCCGTGCGCGACCGTCTAGCTCCCCTGCTCATCCCGTCCGAGCCGGCGGCGTTGCCCGGATGCCCGGACCTCGTCCCCATTCTCTCGCAGTATCTCGAGCGCGAGATCGGGCCTGATCAATGCGCAGCGATGGAGCGTCACGTGGCCCAGTGCCCGCGCTGCCAGGCGCGATGCGACTCCCTTCGCCAGCACGCTCGCGCTCTGTCGCCGGTCGGCCCAGGCGGGCAGCGTCCCGCCGGAGGTGCAGGAAGCCGTCCGACAGGCGCTGCGCCAGAAATCCCCGGACTGAGACCGAGATAACCTTTCGCCAAGCCTCTCGGCTCTCACGCCCGAGAGGAACGAATGGCAGGGCTTTCCATCGCACTCACGCTCGCGGGCCTCGGAGCGAATCTGGCCGGATGCGACAGCCATGCCCCGCACCCCACTCCCGAGACCGCCCCGGTCGCCGGAGCCACGCCTGCCTTCCTGCCCGACCCCCATGTCAGTGTCGAGCGACGAGCGCAGCCACATAGTCGCTCACGACGTCCGGGCGTGCCGTCAGCCAACGGTGAAGTGTCGCTCGAGCCCATCCAAACAGCCGATCCATCCGCCTTCGTGCGATGCGCGAACGACCTCGTTTCGGATCTGCTCGTGAACGACGATCACCTCAGTTTCTTCGCCGCGCGGCTCGAATCGGACGGTGACGCGCGACGCTTCGCCGTCGCCCGCGCGCCAAGTGTAGACGAGTTTGTGCGGAACCTCGACGACCCGGAACTCGCCTTCGATCACGAACGTGGTGCCATCGGGTAGCGCATTCGCGATCCGGTAGCGACCGCCGACGCGTAGATCGACCTCCGCCCCCGAGCACGTCACCGGCCGAGGGCCCCACCATGCGCGGAGCTGCTCGGGCTGCGTCCACGCATCGAAAAGGCGCGCGGCGGTCGCTCGGATCGTGCGTCTCGTGATGAGCGTGATGCCTTCGTTCATCGGTCGGGCCTCTTGTTTTTTTCGGGCTCTTGGACGTGACGCGCGAGCGCTTCGAGCGTATCCGCCCAGAAAGGACGGTACCTGGCGAGAAACGAGAGCGCGCTCTCGAGCGGCCGCGTCTCTAGATGGCAGCGGTGATACCAGCCGTCGCGCTCGCGGCGCATCAATCCTGCGCGCTCGAGCACGCGCAGGTGCTTCGACACAGCCGGCAGCGTCATCGAGAACGGCGCGGCGAGCTCAGTGATGGACGCCGGGCCTCGGGCGAGGCGAGCTAGGATCCGGCGCCGCGTCGTGTCTCCGAGCGCAGAAAAGACTTCGTCCAACTTTGCGTCTCGGGTGGCCGCCGCCGCGCGCGTTGACATCCTCAATGAATGACTATACCAAACGGTTTATTGACTCACCAGGAAGAGGCCCGTCATGTCGAACATTCATCAGGAAGTGATCCTCGGCGCCGCTCCCGCGCGCATCTACCAGGCGCTCGTCGATTCGAAACGCTTCAGCGAAGTGATGGGCGCACCGGCGACCGGCGACTCGAACGAGGGCGCGCCGTTCTCGGCCTTCGGCGGTCACATCACCGGACGGCACATCGAGCTCGTGCCCGGTAAGCGAGTCGTCCAAGCCTGGCGTGCGAAGACGTGGCCCGAGGGGCTGTATTCGGTCGTCCGCTTCGAGCTGACGGCCGAAGGCGCTGGTACCAAGCTCGTGTTCGACCACGACGGGTTCCCAGAGGACATGAAGGAGCACCTCGCAAAAGGCTGGCAAACGAACTACTGGGACAACCTCGCCAAGGGCATGAGCTGACGTCAGCGACGCCGCGCACGGCGCCGTCTGCGCGCGGCCACCTCGTCCCCCTCCGCCGCCGCCGGTAACCACGGTGGCGGTCGCGTGAAGCGCTCCCGTGCGAGGTCGACGAACGCGCGCAGACAGGGGGGAATGAAGCGGCGCGCTGGGTAGAGGAGCCAGCCCGCGCCGACGTCGACCACGCACGCGCCAAGCACAGGGACGAGCCGCTTGCGTCTGAGGCCATCGACGAACGCGAACTCGGGGAAAAGAACGATGCCGAGCCCCGCGAGGGCAGCGGAGGCGCATATCCTCGATTCGGATTGTCTCACTCATTGGACACCGTGCCTTAAAGGCACATCATTGTCTCAATCTGTCAGAGCGGCTACAAATCGAAAGGACATGCTCGTCGATGTCCTCACCGAGATCGTCATCGCTCGCCCGCCTGCCGTCGTGGCCGCGTTCGCACGGGAACCGGACAACGCGCCGAAGTGGTACGTCAACATCGAGTCCGTAGAGTGGAAGACGCCGCCGCCCCTCGCTCGAGGATCGCGGGTCGCGTTCGTCGCGCACTTCCTTGGGCGACGCCTCGCGTACACCTACGAGATCGTCGAGCTCCAACCGGAGGAGCGCCTCGTCATGCGGACGAGCCAAGGGCCGTTCCCCATGGAGACGACCTACACTTGGGAAGCCGCGCCCCTTGGGACGCGGATGGCGTTGCGCAACCGCGGTGAGCCAAGAGGTTTTGGAAAACTCGTCGCGCCGCTCATGGTCTCCGCGATGCGCCGGGCGAACCGGAAGGATCTGGCCAAGTTGAAAGCGATTCTCGAGTCCGAGTAGCCTCGCTCCGATCGTGGGTAGCAACGCCCCGAAGTCGACGCTTGGTTCGAGCGCCACGAGAATTGGCCTAGCGAGCGAGCAGAACCCGTGCGCGGTGAGGGGGCAAGCACGACCTGCCATGCGGACGCGTTCGAAGCGCGACGAAAATGGCATAGGCGTACGTGTAGCCGGGACACGACGGCGCATAGCTCGCCTTGTCGCGCGCGCGATCTTCTCGGTAGGATCGGCACGTGAGTCTACGACGAGACTCTGTCGGCACGCATCCGCGCTGCGTTTTGGCGAGCGCACCGATGCTGTTGAGAAGAAAATGTTCGGGGCCTCTGCTTCATGCTCGGCGGCGCCATGTGCTGCGGCCTCATCAAGACCGACTTCATGGTTTGGGTCGGGCCCGACCAGTACGACGACGCGGCCCAGCCGCACGTGCCGCTCGCGTGTCCGACAACGTCCGGCGACCCGCTCCGCACGGGCGGGGTCATCCCTTCTCTGGGCGAGCGCGCGCCGGCCGCAGGTCTTGCGGGTAGCCGCTGAAGACGAAGCGCCGGCTGACTGCGCTCTTGCTCGCGGCGCGCGAGGTCAGGGCCGCCGGAGTCGGCTCCAGCGAACGGGCGTAGTTGCGCGTCGAGACACCGAGCACCATCTGCACCACCGCCCGCGGCGTGAGCGGGTCGGCATCCCTTCGCCACCGCTCTTCTCAAGCGGGGCACCGAGATCGCGGCTGGCGGTCCGCCGCCGCAGAAGGACAAGTTTCAGGCCACTTTGGCGCTTTGCGAAGGGCGTCGCCGGCGAGAAGTCATGGAAATACTGCCGTCCGTGCCCTTCCATCAGGTAGTTCGCCCAGTGCGCAGCCGCCGCGGCGGCACCGCCGCTTGCACGACCGTTCGCGACCGGCGCCGAAAGACGTGCCACACACCTGCCGCGACGGGCTAGGATAGGCCGTTTCGGCGGTGCTTCGACGGAGAGGGATCTGACGCGCGCGTTCAGCTGCGTTGTCGTAAGACCGGCGCACGCACCGAACGCCTCCAGGGGTGTCCGCCACCAGGCGTCATGCCTCCGTTCGAGCCAGGCGCATCGTGGTCGCCGTCACGCCCAATGAAGGAAGGGTCGCGCCTTTGTTCCATTTGCGATCAGACTGGTACGCGTCGGTGGTGCCCTCCGTGGAAGTCTTTCGCCTGCCGCTAGGGTCTCCGCTCGTAGGGAGCCCGACAGCCGGCCTCGACGGTCGAGTCGCAGGCGTCGCCCGGTTGGTTTGGCGGCCTGGCCGGGAAAGGACGCCCGGTCGGGCGTGGCGCGTGCGGCCTGCGAATTCGCACGTTGCCAAACATCCGCATTTTGAAAACGGATTCTCCGACCGGGAGTCCGAGGCGGCCCGGGCAACGCGCGGGCGAACAGCTGGCACGTCAGATGCTCAGCGAAATCGGACGAGAAACCGCAGCGGCGAGCGGTTCGTCGATCTCTTCTTCTCCAAGCGCACGTCGTGCCGCCCGGCTGTAAGGGGTCGAACCCATGAGCGACGACGAAGAGTCACCATTCGACTCCAAGACAAGGCCGTCGGAAGCCCTCAACGCCGGTACGCGGCTGCCGCCCCGTGCGGTGTCGACCGAACTGGCGTGCGCACGCGCCCTCCTGGATGCCCTCGAGACTCTCCTCCGCTCCGGCGACGTAGAACCAACCCGATGCGACGTCGTCGTTCAGGTCGCCGACCAGCTCGCCCGCGTAGCAACGACGATGAAGGAGTGGGGTGTCGTCCCGCTCGGTCACGTGCGAGCGCCTCGATGACTTCCGGCGCGCGCTCCTGCCACCACGAACGCCGCGAATTACATCGGCTATACGAGCTACTGGTGCGACGGCCTCTGGTACTTCCGGGCCGAGGGGGGACGCTGGCGTCAACACGACCGCGAAACGCCCGGGCTTACGGGCGCCGCGGGGAGATGCGCCCGCGCGACGAACCTACGACCATGTTTCGCGTCCAGTAGGGAGAGGCGGAAATGGCGTGGGCCGAGACAGTCACCGCGGAGGACCTGGCGATGGAGTGTGCGCCGGACGCGAAGCAGGGTCCTGACGATAGAAGGCAATTAGCTGATCGTAGAGTGCGGGATGCTTCGATCGCAGCGCGAAGGGTTGGCCGAAGAACGCCTCCGTGACTACCGCGAAGAACTCCGCCGGGTTGGTCGCGCCGTAGGGATCGATCGATGTCCGGTGGCCCTCCTGGATCTCCCGGATCAACTGGTCGTACTCCGCGCCGAGGACTCGCGCCCAGGGGCCGTACATCGCCCGCGCGGGCAGACGGGGCGCGCCGTCGGCGCTCCCGTCCTCTTGGTCGAGCGCGTGAGCGAACTCGTGGAGAACGACGTTGTGCCGCGGATCGTGAGCGGCGCGGAGCACCTCGTCCCAAGCGAGCACCAGTGTTCCTGCTTGCCACGACTCGCCCGCGCGAGCGACGTGGTCGACCACGATGCCTCCGGGCCTCGTCTCGATAGGAGCCCGGTACGCGGACGGGTACACGAGCACGGACTCGACCGTGGGAAACACGTCGGCGTCGTTCAAGTGAAGAAGGAGCGTGCAGGCTTGTCCCGCGATCGTCACACGAATCTCGTCGTTCATTTCGAGACCGCCGCAGCCCTCAAAGTTCTTCTCCGCCACGAAGATCCGCACCATGTCTTCGAGGGTTTTGCGTTCGCTCGCGTCGAGTCGGGAGACGATCGGAACGTTGCGTTCGAGGATGGCCGTCGACTCGGCGGGAAAGGCTTTTTCGATGAGGTGCGCCCGTCGCCGCTTTTTCCACCAACCCATTGGGCCTCCCGTCGCTCTGCCGCGACGCAAGCCCCGCGCCTCGTGCCGGCGCGGCCGCGCGATCGTCGCGCAGCAGCCACCCGTCGCGGCATTTCCCAACGGCGTCGTTGCGGCATCCCTCTTGCTACGGACGACCGACCGCAACGGAGGTCCAATGCACGGGTTGCGGCCTTTCGACGAGAAGAGCAACTCATGAAGGCCAGTCCTCTTGCGGGAAAGCCAGCCGAGGCATCGATGCTGGTGGACGTGCCACGCCTTGTTTCGGCGTACTACACGGAACAGCCGGAGCCCTCGGTTCCCGAAGAACGTGTGGCGTTCGGAACCTCCGGCCACCGCGGCTGCGCGTTCGAAAGGGCCTTCAACGAACGGCACATTCTCGCCATCACCCAGGCCATATGCCTGTATCGAAAAAAACGAGCCATCAACGGCCCGATCTTTCTGGGCATGGACACGCACGCGCTCTCGGTACCGGCGCTTGCCAGCGCGGTCGAGGTCCTCGCCGCCAACAGCGTCGAGATCATGCTCTCCCAAGGGGACGAGTACACCCCGACCCCCGCCGTGTCCCACGCGATTCTCGCCTACAATCGCGGACGCAAAGTGGGGCTCGCCGACGGGATCGTCATCACGCCGTCGCACAATCCACCGCGCGACGGGGGATTCAAGTACAACCCTCCGCACGGCGGACCAGCGGAGTCGACCGTCACGGACTGGATCGAGGCAAAAGCCAACGAGTTTCTCGGGAGCAACCTCATTGGCGTGAAGAGAATGCCCTTTGCGCGCGCTCTTCGCGCGTCGACCACCCATCGTTACGACTACCTTCAGGCCTACGTCGCCGATCTCGCTCAGGTGATCGACATGGACGGCATTCGCTCGGCGCACGTCCGGATGGGAGTCGATCCGCTCGGTGGCGCGGGAGTCCACTACTGGGCTCCCATTGCCGACCGTTACAAATTGAACCTCGAAGTCGTGAGCGAAGAGGTCGACCCGACGTTTCGCTTCATGACCGTTGATTGGGACGGCCAGATTCGCATGGATCCTTCGTCGCCTTACGCGATGCAAAGGCTGATCGCACTCAAAGATCGCTTCGAGATCGCGTTCGCGTGCGATACCGATCACGACCGACACGGAATCGTCACTAAGAGCGCGGGACTCTTGGCTCCGAATCACTACCTTGCCGTCGCCGTCCGATACCTCTTCGAGCATCGACCCCAGTGGGCAAAGTCGGCTGCAGTCGGCAAGACGGTCGTGACCAGCCAGATGCTCGATCGGGTCACCGAGAAACTTGGTCGGAAGCTCTTCGAGGTGCCGGTCGGTTTCAAGTGGTTCGTCGACGGCCTGCTCGGCGGTTCCCTCGGCTTCGCCGGCGAAGAAAGCGCGGGCGCGTCTTTCGCGCGCCTGGACGGAAAAGTCTGGACGACCGACAAAGACGGAATCGTCCCCGCGCTCCTCGCGGCGGAGATCACCGCGCGGATGGGTCGCGACCCAGGGGAGCTCTATCGCGAGCTCACGCGCGAGTTCGGCGAGCCCGCCTACGAGCGCGTCGAGGCGGCGGCCACTCCGGAGCAGAAGGAGCTGCTGGGGAAGATCTCGCCGCAACAGCTTCGGATGACGGAATTGGCCGGTGAACGGATTCAGAACGTCTTGACGACGGCGCCGGGCGACGGCGCATCGATCGGCGGGTTGAAGGTCGTCACCGAAAGCGCATGGGTCGCCGTGCGTCCGTCCGGGACCGAAGACATCTACAAGATATACGCCGAAAGCTTCCGAGGACCGATGCATCTCGCGCGGCTCCTCGAGGAGGCCCAAGCCTTCGTCACCAGTGCCCTCGCGGCAGGAACGCGGCGCGCGAACGCGGGCGGCGAGACGAAGAAGGCATAGAGGACCGATGAACAAATACGATGACCGGCCGACCGACCGGGAAGCATTCGAATCGCTGGCCGAGCTCGCCCTGAACATGCGCTGGTCGTGGAATCACGCGACCGACGATGTGTGGCGGCAGCTCGATCTGGACCTGTGGGAGGCGACGCAAAACCCTTGGATCGTGCTGCAGACCGTGTCACGCGACAAGATCCGGAGCGCATGGGACCGTCCCGCATTTCGCAACGATGTGGACAGCCTGATCGAACGGAGACGGCACCAGGCCAACGCGCCGGCGTGGTTTCAGAGAACTCATCCGCACAGCGCCGTCACCGGCGTCGCCTACTTCTCGATGGAGTTCATGCTGAGTGAGGCACTACCCATCTACTCGGGCGGGCTGGGGAACGTCGCCGGCGATCAGCTCAAGGCGACGAGCGACCTGGGAGTGCCCGTGGTCGGCGTGGGACTGCTCTGGCAACAGGGCTACTTTCGCCAGGTGATTGCGGAGGACGGGTCGCAGCAAGCCCTTTTCCCGTACAACGATCCTGGACAGCTGCCGATCCGTCCCTTGTGGCACGCCAACGGGGAGTGGTTGCGCTTGCAGATAGCCCTGCCGGGGTCCGCCGTCTGGTTGCGCGCCTGGCGGGTGCAGGTGGGCCGAGTAGAGCTTTATCTTCTCGATAGCAACGACGCAGCCAATCCCCCGGCGTCTCGGGCGATCACGAGCGAGCTCTACGGAGGCGGCCCGGAGATTCGCCTGCAGCAGGAGATCGTGCTCGGCATCGGCGGATGGCGCCTGCTGGTTGCGCTTGGGTTGAGGCCCGAAGTCTGTCACCTCAACGAAGGCCACGCCGCGCTCGCCGTGCTCGAGCGCGCCCGAAGCTTCATGGAGGAGTCTCACCGGCCGTTCGACGTCGCGCTGGCCGCGACGCGCGCGGGGAACTTGTTCACCACGCACACGGCCGTGGCCGCCGGATTCGACCGCTTCGCTCCTGACCTCATTCAGCGCTACCTGGGGGCCTACGCCTCGGCGAGCCTCGGCATCACCACGGCCGAATTGCTCGCGCTGGGCCGCCAAGATCCGAGCGACTCGTCCGAGGCGTTCAATATGGCCTACTTGGCTGTCCGCGGGAGCGGGTCGGTCAACGGCGTAAGTCGGCTGCATGGGGAGGTGAGCCGTCACATCTTTCGGCCTCTCTTTTCGAGGTGGCCGGAAGAGGAGGTCCCGATCGGTCACGTGACCAACGGTGTGCATATGCCAACGTGGGACTCCGCGCAGGCCGACGACCTCTGGACCGAAGCATGCGGAAAGGATCGATGGCTGGGCACGGCCCAGACCGTCTCTCAGGGGATCAGGCAAGTCGGCGACGCTCGCCTATGGCAATTCCGAAACGCCGGTCGGGAGTCCCTCGTGCGTTATGTGCGCGGTCGGCTGCCCGGAGAGCGGAGCGGGTCCGGCGCGTCGCCCGAGGCGGTCGAAAGGGCGAAGCACATGTTCGACCCGGACGCGCTGACACTCGGTTTTGCGCGCCGCTTCGCGACCTACAAGAGGCCGAACCTCCTTCTCCACGACCGGGCGCGTCTGCTGCGTCTCCTGTCTGACCCCGAGCGTCCCGTGCAACTCGTCCTCGCGGGCAAGGCCCATCCGCAGGACGCGGCGGGTCAGGCGTTGATCCGCGAGTGGATCGAGTTCATTCGAGAGCCCGAGGCGAGCCAGCACATCGTCTTTCTCGGCGACTACGACATGCTCCTCACCGAACACCTCGTTCAGGGAGTCGACGTATGGATCAACACGCCGCGGCGACCTTGGGAAGCGAGCGGCACGAGCGGCATGAAAGTGCTCGTGAACGGCGGCCTCAATCTATCGGAGTTGGACGGGTGGTGGGCGGAGGCCTATACGCCCGAAGTGGGATGGGCACTGGGGGATGGCCGTGAGCACGGCGACGATTCGGCCTGGGACGCGGTTGAGGCGGAAGCGCTCTACGCGTTGCTCGAACAACACATCGTCCCTGAGTTCTTCGACCGGGGCAAGACCGGCATTCCGGCCGCTTGGGTCAAGCGCATGCGGGAGAGCATGGCGCAGCTCACGCCCCAGTTCTCGACGTCCCGTACGGTGCATGAATACACCGAGAAACACTACCTCCCGGCGGCCTCCAACTACCGAGCGCGCGTCGCCGACGGCGGGGCGGTCGCGAAGCGAATCGTCCAATGGCAGCGGCGCTTGGAGGGCGAATGGGAGAAAGTACAATTCGGCCCGGTCCGTGTCGCGACGAGCGAGGGGCAGCACACCTTCGAGGCCGTCGTTCGCTTCGACGATCTCAACCCGGACGCGGTGCGTGTCGAGCTCTACGCCATGGGCCTCGCCGCTGGCGGCCCAGAGCGACACGAGATGAAGCGCGGAACTCAGGCAAGCCCGAGCTCGTACGTCTACAGCGCGACACTTCCGGCCGTCCGCTCGGCTGCGGACTACACGGCACGCGTCGTGCCCTTCTTCGAGGGCGTGGCTGTCCCGCTGGAGGATTGTCGGGTTCTCTGGCAGCGATGAGCGCAACTACCGATGCTCGCGCCCATCGTCCCCGAGAACGTGCCGAAGCGCGGACTTGGCTTCCCTCGGTGGCACGGACTCGCGGAGAAGAAACCATGATCGAATGTCGTCTGTCGGACGAGATAATCCAGAAAATGAATGCCTATTGGCGCGCGGCGAATTATCTGTCGGTCGGGCAGATCTATCTCTACGACAACCCGCTGCTCAAAGAGCCGCTGAAGCTGTCCCACGTCAAGCCGCTCGTGGTCGGACATTGGGGCACCACCCCCGGCCAGAACTTCATCTACGTGCATCTGAATCGGGTGATCAAGAAGCACGACCTAAACATGATCTACATCGCTGGCCCCGGCCACGGCGGCCCGGCGTTGGTCGCGAACACGTACCTGGAAGGGACCTATAGCGAGATCTACCCGAACGTCAGTCAGGACGAAGCCGGACTGAAGAAGCTGTTCACGCAGTTTTCCTTTCCCGGGGGAATCTCGAGCCACGTGGCGCCAACCACGCCCGGCTCGATCCACGAAGGCGGCGAGCTTGGCTACTCGCTCAGCCACGCCTTCGGAGCCGCGTTCGACAATCCGGAGTTGCTCGTCGCGTGCATCATCGGAGACGGCGAAGCGGAGACGGGACCTCTGGCGACCGCCTGGCAGTCCAACAAGTTCCTGAACGCCGCGCGGGACGGAGCCGTGCTGCCGATCCTTCACCTGAACGGCTACAAGATCAGCAACCCGACCGTGCTCGCGCGCATCGAGCACGAGGAGCTCGAGCAATTCTTGCGTGGCTGCGGGTGGACGCCGTATTTCGTCGAGGGTCACGAACCCGAGGCGATGCATCAGCTCATGGCGAGCACGCTCGAGAGGGTGGTCGAAGACATTCGGGGCATCCAGGCCCACGCGCGCGCGACGAGCGGTGCGCCGCGCCCGCGCTGGCCGATGATCGTCCTCCGGTCCCCCAAGGGGTGGACGGGGCCGAAGGTCGTCGATGGCCTTCCGGTCGAGGGGACTTTTCGGGCGCATCAAGTGCCGCTGCTCGTGGACGAGGAACACCCCGAGCACGTGGCCCAGCTCGAGAGCTGGATGAAGAGCTACAAGGCCGAAGAGCTCTTCGACGAGAAGGGCCGACTCATCCCGGAACTGGAATCGCTCGCGCCGACGGGTCTCCGGCGGATGGGAGCCAATCCGCACGCCAACGGCGGCATCCTTCTTCGCGAGCTGCGAATGCCCGACTTCCACGCCCACGCGGTGGACGTGCCGTCACCTGGTGCGGTCGACGGACAGGATACGCTCGTCCTCGGCAAATTTTTCCGTGACGTCACGGAGCTCAACCAGGAACAAAGAAACTTCCGCGTCTTCGGTCCGGACGAGACCCTGTCGAACCTGCTCGGCGCGGTCTTCGAAGTCACCAACCGCCAATGGGAGGCTCGGGAAGCGGAGAACGACGAGTTCTTGGCCCCGGACGGTCGCGTCCTCGACTCGATGCTCAGCGAGCACCAGTGCGAAGGCTGGCTGGAAGGGTATCTTCTGACCGGAAGGCACGGGGTGTTCAATAGCTACGAAGCCTTCATCCGTATCGTCGATTCGATGTTCAGCCAGCACGCCAAGTGGTTGAAAGTCACGGCCGAGCTCCCGTGGAGGCGCAAGATCGCGTCGCTGAACTATCTGCTCGCGTCCCACGTCTGGCAGCAGGATCACAACGGGTTCACGCACCAGGATCCCGGGTTTCTCGACCACGTCATCAACAAGAAGGCGAGCATCGTCCGCGTCTACCTGCCGCCGGACGCAAACTGCCTCCTTTCGGTCTTCGACCACTGCCTGCGGACGCGCCACTACGTCAACGTCGTCGTCGCCGGCAAGCACGCTCTCCCTCAGTGGCTGACGATGGACGCCGCCGTCGTGCACTGCTCGGAGGGGGTCGGCATTTGGCAGTGGGCCAGCAACGACCAAGGGACCGAGCCCGACGTCGTCATGGCATGCTGCGGCGACACGCCGACGCTGGAGGTCCTGGCCGCGGTTTCCATCCTCCGGCAGAACCTTCCCAGACTGAAGGTACGCGTGGTCAACGTCGTCGATCTCATGAAGCTGCAGTCCCAGAGCGAGCATCCACACGGGCTCAGCGACACGGACTACGACTCGCTCTTCACGAAGGACAAGCACGTCATCTTCGGCTTCCATGGGTACCCGTGGCTCGTTCATCGCCTGACGTACCGCCGGACGAACCGAAATCTGCACGTCCGCGGATACAAGGAGGAAGGCACGATCACGACGGCCTTCGACATGAGAGTCCAGAACGAACTGGATCGCTTCCACCTCGTCCAGGACGTCGTCGACCGCTTGCCGCAGCTCGGCGACGAGGGCGCGTACCTGAAGCAGACGGTTCAGGACAAGCTCATCGAACACAAGCACTACATCGACAAGCACGGCGAAGACTTGCCCGAGATCCGCAATTGGCGATGGGGTGCGAAGGAACGCTGAGTCGATGATGGATGCCAACCACCCGCCCAATCATGGTGTCGTCGTCGCGGTGCGGGGCGGCGTCGTCGACGTGCGCTTCGACCAGCGCCTTCCCCCCATCTACTCCATCCTTTACGCGGAAGAGAACGACCGCGTCGTCATCGAAGTGTTGTCCCAGTTGGACGCGCTCCACGTGCGCGGCATTGCCCTCACCACGACGCACGGTCTCGCTCGCGGCATGGCGGTGAAGGACAGCGGAGGCCCCCTGAAGGCCCCGGTCGGGAAGGCGACTTTATCGCGCATGTTCGACGTGTTCGGGAACGTGATCGATCGCGGGGCAGCGCTCTCCGAGGTCGAATGGCGCCCTGTGCATCGGCAGCCTCCCTCGCTGGCGCGGCGTTCGACGAAGTCCGAGATCTTCGATACGGGAATCAAGGTGATCGACGTGCTCGTGCCGCTCGAGCGCGGCGGAAAGGCGGGCCTCTTCGGCGGTGCGGGGGTGGGCAAGACCGTCTTGCTCACCGAGATGATCCACAACATGGTGGGCCACCACGACGGGGTCAGTCTCTTCTGCGGAATCGGCGAACGCTGTCGGGAGGGCGAAGAGCTCTACCGAGGGATGAAGGACTCGGGCGTCTTGCCGCGGATGGTCATGGTATTCGGCCAGATGAACGAGCCGCCGGGCGCTCGGTTCCGCGTCGGACATGCCGCCCTGACGATGGCCGAGTACTTTCGAGACGACGAACACCGCGACGTGCTGCTGCTCGTCGACAACATCTTCCGCTTCATCCAGGCGGGCATGGAAGTGTCCGGCCTGATGGGTCAGATGCCGTCGCGTCTTGGTTACCAGCCCACGATGGGCACCGAGCTCTCGCGCTTCGAGGAGCGCATCGCCAACACGGACACCGGCGCCATTACGTCGATCCAGGCGGTCTATGTGCCGGCGGACGACTTCACCGATCCGGCGGCCGTGCACGCGTTCTCGCACCTGTCCGCGTCGATCGTGCTTTCGCGCAAGCGGGCGGGCGAGGGACTGTATCCGGCGATCGATCCGCTTCAATCGAGCTCCAAAATGGCGACGCCGGGCATCGTCGGAGAGCGGCACTATCGCTTGGCGCAGGAAATAAGGCGAACGCTGGCCCAATACGGGGACTTGAAGGACATCATTGCCATGCTCGGGCTCGAGCAGCTCTCGCCCGAGGATCGCGCGGTGGTGGCGCGCGCTCGCCGTTTGGAGCGCTTCCTCACCCAGCCTTTCTTCACGACCGAGCGGTTCACTGGACTCCAGGGCAAGCTCGTGACGCTCGAAGAAGCGCTCGACGGATGCGAGCGCATTCTGCGTGACGAATTCAAGGACTACCCCGAGAGCGCGCTCTACATGATCGGGGGGGTCGACGACGCCAAGGCGAAGCGCCAGGCCGGTGCGCCCGGCGAGTCGGCGAAGGCGAACCCCGGTACGGAGCCACGAGCTCGGAAGCCGGAGCCGCCCCATGCCGGAGGTTCTCCATGAATCTCAAGATTCTGGTCCCGTTCGGAATCTTCGCTGAAAAGACCGGCGTGTCGCGCATCGTGGCGGAAACCCAAGGGGGATCGTTCGGGCTCTTGCCGCACCGGCTCGATTGCGTCGCGGCGCTCACGCCGGGAATCTTGACGTACGAGATCGAAGCCCGGGGGAATGTCTACGTGGCCGTGGACGACGGAGTTCTCGTCAAGACGGGCGCGGATGTTCTCGTCTCCATACGCCGAGCGTTCGCGGGGACCGACCTCGAACGCCTTCGCCTGGCCGTGGAGCAAGACTTCGTGAAACTGGGCGATCGCGACAAGAGGATGCGGTCGGTCATGGCAAAGCTGGAGGCCGGGCTTCTCCATCGCCTGGCGGCCTTTCGACATGAGTGACGACCAGTCCCCGAAGCGAGCGCGGACCTTCGCCGAAGAGGTCGGGGCGAAGGCGGCACGCAAGCTCGTGGCGCAGCGGCACCCATCGCAGGTGTGGTTCGGCCTGGGCACGATGGGCCTCATCGGCTGGTCGGTCGCGATTCCCACGTTGCTCGGTGCCGCGCTCGGGCTCTGGTTGGACGCCCGATTCTCGGGCCACTCGTGGACGCTTGCGCTGCTCGTAGCCGGGCTCGTCCTCGGATGTCTCAACGCTTGGCACTGGGTGGCCGCACAAGACAAGGCCATGCGCGAGCCCCCGGAGGACCGCGATGAATGAAGCACCGGCTCTGATCTTGGCGGGGCTGATGGGCGCGCTTCTCGGCGGGTTCTACTACGGCGGTCTTTGGCTCACCGTCCGCACGGCCGTCACGTCGAAGCACGCCGCGCTGCAGTTTCTCGCCAGCACCCTCTTGCGAACGGTTCTTGCCGTTTCGGGCTTCTTCTTCATTTCGCGCTCGCATTGGGAGCGGCTGGCGCCTTGTCTGTTGGGATTCTTCCTGGCGAGCTTGGCGTTCACGCGGTGGGCGCCGGCGCCGATCGCAAAGCCGAGTCACCGCGCGCAGCAGGGGGCGACCGATGCGTCTCAGTCCTGACCAGCACATTTTCTGGCAATACGCTTTCCTCAAGCTCAACGCGACCATCCTATTCACCTGGGCATTGATGTTCGTCTTGGTGGTGGGCGCGAGGCTGATCACGCGCCACTTGTCCACGGACGCGAAGCGCTCCCGCTGGCAAAACCTCGTCGAGATGATCGTGACGGGCATCGATGGCCAAATCGAGCAAGTCGGCCTGCCGCAGCCCGAGAAGTACCTCGCGTTTCTCGGTACCCTCTTCGTCTTCGTCGCCGCGTCCGCCGTCTGCACGGTCTTCCCTGGCTTCGAGCCACCCACGGGGTCGCTCTCGACCACGACCGCGCTCGCCCTGTCCGTGTTCGTCGCCGTGCCGTTCTTCGGCATCGAGGAGCAGGGCCTCGGCGGATACCTCGCTACCTACACGAAGCCGACCATTCTCATGCTGCCTTTCAACATCATCAGCGAGCTCTCGCGAACCCTTGCTCTCGCTGTGCGCCTCTTCGGCAACATGATGAGCGGGACGATGATCGTCGGCATTCTTCTGACGATTACCCCGTTCTTGTTTCCGGTGGTCATGACCGTGCTCGGTCTGCTCACCGGAATGGTTCAGGCGTACATTTTCGCCATCCTGGCTGCTGTGTACATCGCAGCCGCCACGCGAGACGGCAAACCCGCGCCAACCGGGAAACACGCAACGACACAGAGGGCACACCCATGAACGAGATGAGCATTACCACGATCGCGGTTGCATCCATCGTCGTCGCCGGCGTGACCATTGGCATTGGAGCCCTTGGTCCCGCGCTGGCCCAAGGCAAATCGGTGTCGAGTGCGCTGAGCGCGCTCGCCCAGCAGCCGGACGCGTCCGCGACGATCACCCGAACCCTCTTCGTCGGCCTGGCGATGATCGAGTCATTGGCCATCTACTGTTTCGTCGTTTCGATGATCCTTCTCTTCGCGAATCCATTTTGGCACTACGCCATCGCGCAAGCCGCCGGGAAGTGAAGAATGCTCATCGATTGGTTCACCGTCGGCGCGCAAGCGCTCAACTTTCTCGTCCTGGTTTGGCTGATGAAGCGCTTTCTCTACAAGCCCATCCTCCAGGCCATCGACACGCGAGAGAAGAAGACCGCCGCGGAGCTCGTCGGGGCCGCCAGCCAGAAGGCCGAGGCCGAGAAGGAGCGCGCGGAGCTCCAGCGCAAGCAGGCGAGCCTGGACGACCAACGCGCGGCGCTCATGAAGGAGGCGACCGACGCGGCGGAGGCCGAACGAACCCGGCTCCTGGGCGCAGCCCGGCAGGCGGCGGACGCCCTGGCTACGAAGCGGCAGGACGCACTCCGGGCCGACGCCCAGAACCAGGGCCAGGCCATTCGCCGGCGGACCCAGGAAGAGGTCTTCGCGATTGCGCGAAAGGCGCTTGGCGATCTCGCGACGGCGAGCCTGGAAGAGCGCTTCGGGGAGGTATTTACCCGCAGGTTGCGGGAGATGGGGGGTCAGGACAAGGCACGGCTGGCCAAGGCGCTGAAAGCGAACCTCGAGCCGACCCTCGTCCGCAGCGCGTTCGACCTGCCTGAGAAGGAGCGCGCGACGATTCGGAATGCGGTCAACGAAACCTTCTCCGCGGACATCCGCCTTCGGTTCGAGACCGCGCCAGGCCTCGTTTGCGGTATCGAGCTCGTCACGAGCGGAATGAAGGTGGGGTGGAACATCGAGGACTACCTCACGTCCCTCGAGCACAGCGTCGAAGAGCTGCTGAAGAAGAAGTCGGAGCCCGAAGCGACCAAGCCCGAAGCGACAAAGCCCGAAGCGACAGAGCTGGAAACGAGCCCGAAGGCGAAGCTGGACGCGAAACCGGAACCGACCGCGGCCGAAGCCGCAAAGCCATGACCGAATCGCCCGACATCGTACGGACTGCGGTCGACGAGGCCTTCACCGCAATAGGCAAGATCCGAGCGACGTTTGCGCCCCGGTTGACACCACGCGAGGTGGGCACGGTTACGAGTGTGGCGACTGGGATCGCCACGGTATCGGGCCTCCCCACCGTTGGCTTCGAGGAGCTGGTGAAGCTCCCCGGCGGCGTTCTTGGCATTGCGTTCAACGTGGACGAAGACGCAATCGGAGTCGTTCTCTTGGGCGAATACTGGCTCGTGCACGCGGGCGACGAAGTGGAGCGGACGGGTCGGGTCGTGGATGTCGTCGTGGGCGACGGATTGCTCGGACGGGTGATCGATCCGCTCGGCGAACCTCTCGATGGCAGAGGCCCGGTCATCTCGAGCGGGCGGCGCCCCATCGAGCGTTCCGCCCCGGCGATCATGGACCGGGCGCCGGTGACGGTGCCCGTTCAGACGGGGCTGAAGGTCATCGATGCTCTCATTCCGATCGGGCGCGGCCAGCGAGAGCTCATCTTGGGAGACAGGCAGACGGGCAAGTCGACGATTGCCATCGACACGATCCTCAACCAAAAAGACCAAAATGTGGTTTGCGTCTACTGCGCCATCGGTCAGCGGGCCTCCGCCGTGGCGAAAGCGGTGGCGATGTTGCGAGAGAAGGGCGCGATGGACTACACGGTCGTGGTCGTCACCGAGGGCAACGACCCGCCCGGGCTGAACTACATTGCACCCTACGCCGCGACCAGCATCGCGGAGTACTTCATGGACTCGGGTCGCGACGTGCTCATCGTGTACGACGATCTCACGCATCACGCGCGATCGTATCGCGAGATCTCTCTGCTTCTCCGCCGACCGCCCGGCCGGGAAGCATTCCCTGGCGACATCTTCTACATCCACTCCCGCCTCCTCGAGCGCGCCACCCATCTGCGCGCGGGCCTGGGCGGCGGTTCGCTCACGGCGCTGCCAATCATCGAGACCGAAGCGCAGGACATCTCCGCGTACATTCCGACCAACCTCATCTCGATCACCGACGGGCAGATCTACCTTTCGCCGTCGTTGTTCGAGCTCGGCGTGCTCCCAGCCGTCGATGTCGCAAAATCCGTGTCTCGCGTCGGTGGGGACGCACAGCGGGCGGCGTACCGTTCGGTCGCCGGCGACCTCAAGTTGGCGTACGCCCAGTTCGAAGAGCTCGAGACGTTCGCGCGGTTCGGTGCGAGCTTGGACGCCGCTACCCGTGCGACCATCGATCACGGACGGCGGATTCGCGCGTGTCTCAAGCAACCGGAGGGCGCTCCCGTATCGGTGCCGGAACAGATCGCGGTCCTGCTCGGGCTTACGACGAGGGCGTTCGACCCGGTGCCGCTCGATCGGATGCCCGAGGCCGAGCGCGCGGTGCGCGCGGCGGCGGCGGGCATAGCGCCGGAGGTGAGCGCGCGGTTCGCGACCGATGCAAAGTTGAGTGAAGACGACCGGAAGACGATCGTCAATCTCGTTCAACACGCGCTCGCGCCGTTCCGATTCCACGCGGTGCCAAAGGCGGAACCGGCAACGGGGTCGAAGGCCAAGACCGAACCCGCGCCCGTCGCGGCGGAAGCGAAGAAGTCGTGAGCGACACGGCTGGAAGCCTGCGCCGGCGACTCCACGGCGCGACGGAGCTGCGGTCCGTCGTCCGAACGATGAAGTCACTGGCCGCTTCGAGCATCGGACAATACGAGCGGTCCGTCCGCGCGCTGGCGGACTATCGCCGAACCGTCGAGATTGGACTGGGGGCGTGTCTTCGGGAGTCCGAGCCCGCGGCTTCGGTACGGGTACGGAGCGGGCGAGTCGATCCCGCCGTGGTCGGTGCCGTGATATTCGGCTCCGACCAGGGACTCGTCGGTCAGTTCAACGATGTCGTGGCGGAAAGCGCGGCGAAGTCCCTCGCGTCGGTCCGGCCGAAAGTCCGAGTCTGGGCCGTCGGGGAGCGCGTGAGCTCGCGGCTCACAGAGGTCGGCCTTGCGCCGTCGGGAGCCTTCGACGTGCCGAGCTCGGTCGAGGGCATCGCGCCGCTCGTGGGACAGATTCTGGTGGAGACTGAGGCCGGGGCCGATCGCGCGGAAGTCACCGAGCTCCACCTCTTCTACAACCGCCCCACGCCCGGAGCAGGATTCGAGCCCGTCGGTGAGCGATTGCTGCCGCTCGACGAAGACTGGCGCCGGGAGCGCGCCGCGGTGCCCTGGCCTACAAAGACGCTGCCCGAAGTACGGATGGGCGGCGGCACCGCGACGCTGGGCGCGCTGGTTCGAGAATACCTGTTCGTTTCGATCTTTCGTGCGAGCGCAGAGTCGCTCGCGAGTGAGAACGCAAGCCGCCTCGCGGCGATGGACCGCGCCGAGAAGAACATCGACGACTCTCTCGAGACCCTTCAGGAGACGTTTCACCGCGTGCGTCAAGGGAGCATCGACGAAGAGCTATTCGACGTGGTCTCCGGTTTCGAGGCGCTGTCGAAGCGCAAAGATCGCGTTGGAGGTGGACGATGAACAAAACGCAGATGGTCGACACGGCGCGGGCGCTGTTCGCAGGTGACAAAGGTCTGCTCGCGATGGACGAAAGCACCGGGACCTGCAACGAGCGATTCGCTCGCTGGGGAATCCCTCAGACCGTCGAGAGCCGGCGCGCCTATCGGGAGCTCATCATCACTACGCCTCGGCTCGGCGAGTCGATCGGAGGCGTCATCCTCTACGACGAGACGATCCGCCAGAACAAGCGGGACGGCACTGTGTTCGTCAAGGCCCTCGTCGACTTGGGAATCATCCCAGGAATCAAAGTAGACACCGGCGCGAAGGACATGGCCGGTCATCCTGGAGAAAAGGTCACGGAGGGCCTCGACGGACTGCGCGATCGCTTGGCGGAGTACTCCAAGATGGGAGCCCGTTTCGCCAAGTGGCGCGCCGTCATTGCCATCGGTCCGGGAATTCCCAGCCGCGGTTGCATCGACGCCAACACGCATGCGCTCTCGCGTTATGCGGCCTTGTGCCAGGAAGCAGACATGGTCCCGATCGTCGAACCCGAAGTTCTCATGGACGGAGACCACTCGATGGAGGTCTGCGGCACCGTCACGGAGGCCGTCCTTCGAGCGCTCTTCGAGCAGCTGTACACGCAGAGGGTCACGCTCGAAGCGATGATCCTGAAGCCCAACATGGTGATCGCCGGGTCGAACTGCGCGACGCAAGAGCCCGTCGACGACGTGGCGGACGCCACCGTCGAGTGCCTGCTCCGCGCCGTTCCGGCAGCCGTTCCCGGCGTGGCGTTCCTGTCGGGAGGTCAGGACGGTGAGCTCGCGTCGGCGCGACTGAGCGCGATGAACGCGCGGTTCCGATCACAATCGCCGTGGGCCCTGGCCTTCTCGTTCGCGCGAGCCATCCAAGAGCCGGCTCTGTCGATTTGGAGAGGGGAGGAGGCGCAGGTGTCCGCGGCTCAGGCCGCCCTGTCCCATCGGGCGATGTGCAATCTCGCCGCGCGCCGCGGTGAGTACGACTCTGCGATGGAGCGCAGAGCCGAAAGCGGCGTCAGATGATCGCCCGGTCGGGTCTGGCTGGAGCGAACGGCACGGAGAGACGGAGAACGATGACAATTCATACCAAGGCTTTTCTCGTGGGCGAAGGCAACGACGTCGATCTCGATAAGTGGCCGACCAAGGTCGATCCGGTCTACGCGTCGAAGGAGCAGTACGAGGAGCTGCTGAAGGAGCACGTCGGAAAGCTGAGCGCCAAGCAGCAAATGTTCTACGCCGACAATCGATACGCCATCCTGCTGATCTTTCAAGCCATGGATGCGGCGGGAAAAGACGGAACGATCCGGCACGTGATGTCGGGGGTCAATCCGCAGGGCTGCCAGGTTTTCGGCTTCAAGCCACCGAGCGAAACGGAGTTAGAGCACGATTTTCTGTGGCGCACGGCGCTGGATCTGCCGGCACGGGGGCGCATCGGAATTTTCAACCGGTCCTACTACGAAGAAGTGCTCGTCGTCCGAGTCCATCCCGCGATTCTTCGCAAGGAGGGCCTCCCGGACGAGTCGCTGGACGAGAAGGCGATCTGGCACGACCGGTATCGATCCATCGTGAATTGGGAGAGACACCTTTACAACAACGGAACGCGCATCCTCAAATTCTATCTGCATCTTTCCAAAGACGAACAGCGCAAGCCCTTCCTCGAGCGCATCGACAACCCGGAAAAGAACTGGAAGTTCAGCCTTGCGGACGTCGCGGAGCGAAAATTCTGGAAGACATACATGAAGACATACGAGAAATGCATCGCTGCGACCAGCACTCGGCACGCGCCCTGGTTCGTCGTTCCGGCCGACGACAAGGAGACCGCCCGGCTCATCGTGTCTCAAATCGTGCTCAATGCGTTCGATGACCTCAGTCTGGCATACCCGGAAACAAGTGCAGTGCGCCGCGCGGAGCTCTTGGAAATCCGCAAGCAGCTAGAGAATGACTGAATGAATGATACGGCCGCGAGGCACAGCCCCCGTCAGGTCCTCTCCCGCGGGACGGGCTCATCCTCCCGGCGCTCAATTCGTGCCGATTCGCGGGACTGCTTGCGCAATTCGCAACGCGCCAAACGGTGAGAAGAGGACACTCGCTCCTCGTCCGAGGTGGCAGTTCAGGACTTCGGAAAGGGTTCGCGCGTCGCGCTTGGCGGGTTCGACGGGTCCGTTCCCCGGGCGAACTCGGTTTCGCTCGTCGTCACCACGAACGGCCCTCCGAACTCCTCGGTGACCGCAGCGTCGTCCTCGCGATCGTCTTCGCCACTGAGAGCGCCTCGCACGAAGCTCTCGCCCATTTCTTCGGCGAGAGGATCAGCGCTCGACATGCCATGAAGGAATGCGTCTGGATTCGGCGGCGTAGGCTCGGATTCTCGTTCGACGGCGCGCAGTCCGGCCGCGTAAACCGGGTCCAGATGTCCGGTTGCGTCGCGGCGACGAAAGGCGGCCGGTCGTGGTCCGTCCGCAATGGGGGACATCGAGTCGGCGACAGGCGTGGCATTCGGAGTCGTTCGGTTCTTGTGCTGCATTAGCGACCTCGAAAGTCGTCGGTGCAAGTGCAGTGCCAAAGGGTCCAACGGTTGGACGGGTGATAGCTTCGTCGAGTCGATTGCGAAATCGATTGGACAGTTGGCGTGTGGGCCCAAAGTTAGAGCGATGGCCGATAGGACTCCGCTTCACCTTCAAATTGGCTTACCACGAGTGGTTCAACGAGCACCCGGAGGCTCGGATGGAGATTGCAACCACCACCGTGCGCCAGCAAGAGCTGCCCGGTGGCCCGGCCACATTCGTCAAGAATACGCCCCGAGGAGAGGTGCAGATCACAAAGGAAGAATTCGATGCCCGCCATTGGGCTCGCGAATTTGCCCGTTTCGTTTGAGCTGAAACCAATAGGAAGAGTCACGCCCGTAAAGATGAAAAACGGGATTCCAGCGCAGTAGCGCCGGTCTTCTGCGCGAACTCGAAACGGGCGTGGCGGCCGCGCGGTTACGTTGGCATCGTGAGTTCAGCGTATGGTGTCGAACACCGAGCCGACGCCGATGCCCGAGACGCAGTCGTCGGCGACGGGCTGGAAAGCGGCGCGCACGCGTTGGAGCGAGCCGAACATGACGTTCGCCTCGGTCGGTCGTGTACGCGGTTCGTCGTTCGACTTAGGGATAATTTGGATACGGCGGATAAACGTAGCCGGTCCCCCAGTAAGGAGCCCAGCCGTAGTATCCGTAAAGGCTGTCGTAATAGCGATCGTCTACGAGCGAGGGATCGTAGACCGGCGCGCCAACTATGCGTTCACGCGTCTGGTTGACGGTGACCACCTTGTCGCCGATTTTCGTGATGGCTTCGACGGGAATGAGCGACTTCGTCTCTCCGATTCCCAAGAACCCACCGAATTCCACGCGGAGAAAGCGAACCTTTTCCTCCCGGTCATCGACAAGCAGTCTCGTCGATCTTTCCGAGGGATTGGCCGTCGGAATCGACCACTTTACGCGAGCGGATGTCCTGGGCCGGGTCGCTGGGGGTCATGCGCATTTCCTTCAGCGTATGAAGCGTCTCTTTTGCTGATGTCATTCGATTCCACTGACTTTCTTTGTGATTGCTTCGTTACCTTAGCGATGCAACCATCGGTCGGTCAGAGCGCTCCTTGCGCGCCTCGAGGACGCGTCGTCGGAGATGCGACCAAATTTTGCGCGCGCAGAGGGAGTTCGCCGTGCGATCCCGTACAAGGCACGGGCACCGCAATCGAGATCGTGGTGGACAGAGACGGTGGGTAAACGGCCAAAGAGCGGGCTGACGTCCGCGGAGTTCGCCTTGGCACGGCGACCCGCCGTGGCACGTTGTCGAGTTCGTGATGCACGCGGAGCTCGAACAGACGAGCCTTCGCCGCGGTCACAAACCACGACCCATGGGTGACCCATGGTCTCTCGCCCTTGCATGAAGCACGCCGGACGGCCGGGGCCGGGCCCTATCCCATTCCCAAAAACATAAGATATCCGCGAAGAGCACTACGGTGTGACGGTCACGGGACCATGGTCGTCGCAGTGGCCGCTGCAAGGGTGATGCAGATGCCCGTCGACCACGAAGTCGACGTGATCTCCGTGCGGAAGCGCGTGATGTCCGCAGCCGACGCCATGTTCGTGGTCGACTGCGTGTCGACCGCACGCATGCGCCGGCGTACAGGCGTCAGGGTTCGCTCGGCTTACCTCGATCGCGTGCTCGTCGACGTGGCCTTCGTGGGGGTGATGAAGGTGACCGTCGTGTGCGTAGTCCTGGTGCCCTCCATGGCGGACCATGGGGTGGCCGCAACCCGGGGCGTGAGCGTGCGGATGAATCTGGTGCGTCTCGTGAGGGCTCATGGGCATCGACGTACCAGCAAATATCGCGCCGGACGTCGAGTCCCACGAACCCCCGAACGAGCTTCCCGTCGACAGCGGGACACGCAATCCGCATCCAGTGCCTTTTTGCAATGCACCCGTTACGATGCCACTGAATCGCTCGCCCATCCGCGAAATGGAGAAAAGGTGCGGCCGGCGACGTCGCGACCAGCAGTTGCACTTGGATATCGCCTCGAGCTGGGCCACGGACCGTGCTCAGCAAGGACCGACCGGGCGGGCCCCAAGCCGGCGTCCGAACGTTTTGCTTTCTGAGAAAGCGCGGGCTCATCGCTCGCCTTCTGAGAATCGTGTCGGAATCGTGGGCGGTCTCGTCGCGATCGGCGGTACGGTGCGCTTCGTGCATTCGACGACGATGCGCAGGATAGGACGTCGACATGCCCATGGGTGAAGAAACCGCCACCGAAAACTCCGCCGAGACGCCTGATAGAGCGTCGCTAACGCGCGCACTCCACGAACTTGAGTCTGCCCAGAGGCGTGTTCAGAAAAATGCAGAGCGCATCTACGACGAGAAGCGGTGCGAGCTCATCGTCGAACTGCTGCCGGTGCTCGACAATCTCGATCGAACCATTGACGCCGCCAAGGCGGCGAGCGAGCCAGTTCTCCTCGCCGGCGTGCGTATGGTGCGTGCCCAGCTCGAGAGCCTACTCGTACGGTACGGTGTCGAGCGGGTCGACGCCGCCGGGCAGCGCTTCGATCCCACCCTCCACGAGGCAGTGGTAGCGACGCCCGTTCTCGAGCCGAATCTCGTCGGCGCGGTGCTGCGGCAGGTCGCGCCGGGATATCGCTTCCGCGACAGGGTATTGCGTGCTGCGAGGGTAAGCGTGGGCGTGCCCAGCCGGAGGGCTACTCGAGCGCCTTGATTGGCCCGCATCGCCCCAGGCTACGGCCGGCCGATCGTCGCAAGTGACGGCCGGCGACCTATTATGGACCTCTGCGAAGCGCCTGGCGCCGGCCTCTCAAGAGGCAACACCGGAGTCAATACCTCCGACTTGTAGAATCGCGTCCTTCGCATAGCCAAACATGTATAGTACCTTTATGGTTGGTCGAAGCACCGCGCTCACGATCCCGAATACGGCATTGAGAGCCAGGCCCATCCCCTTCTCGTCTCCTTCGTCGTGAAGAAGGGTTCGAACGCCGCTCGTGCCCGACGCACTCGGCCCCGGATGTTCGCAAAACGCGAGCTTCACGAAGGCGCCGATGCTCGGCATTCTCGCCGTGTCTTTGCGAAACGACGCGCTGAGATAGCTCGAGCGTCAGAGTGCACTCTTCGCCGACGCCGGCACCCGACGCCAAACGCGATGTTCGCGTTTGATCGACCACGTCGAACGGCGCGCTCCCCGTCGCCGGGCGCATCTCGCCGTCGCCCGGCGCATCTCGAGACACTCCTCGGAAACAAGAGACGTTCGCGCTAGGTTCTCGTTGCCCGAAGGAGGTGGTTGGCGCGGCAATTGTATAAGACAATCGACATGCGCATTGAGATGTCTTCGTGGAAAGGGTCTCTGGAGGTCCTCCGACGCACAGCGCTCATCGTCGAGGACAATCCCCGGCTGCAGCGTGCCATGGGCATGGAGCTCGCCCGCATGGACTTTCAGGTGCTAACGGCGAGCCACTACGACGGGGCCCTCCGTCACCTCGCTCGAGTCGAGCCTCACGTCGTGTGTATCGACGTCGGACTTCCCAACAAATCGGGCTATGAACTTTGCGAGCACATACGGGGCTCGCTCGGGCTGGCCACGCTGCCAATTCTCATGACGAGCGAATGCGGAAGTTGTGCGGACAAGGCGCATGCTGAGGAGGCCGGGGGAAACGCGTTTCTACGCAAACCGTTTTCGATGCGGCGCTTCAAGCAGTGCGTCGAGTCGCTAGCCTGCGGAAACGGCCCGCGAAAGCCCGTGCATCAGCAGCCGCGGCTCGGCCACGCCGGGCACATGGTCCAGGTCTTGGCCCTCAGCCCGTAGACGGCGGCGATTGGTGCTCTGGCTCTCGCCGCTCCAGGTCGACCTCGCGTGGTATGCAATTCGACTCTGCCGACGGTTGGGCGTCGTCACGCGCAGTCGCGGCAACAAAATGGCATTCCCACGCGAGCACTACCAGCTCTACCTCGGGGCGCCGCCGAGCCGCTCTTGGAACAACAAGGAGACGATGCGCCCTCTCGTTCTCTTTTGGCCTTTGCCGATCGAGAATCAGAAGGCCTTCGCAGCCCTCCGGAACGCACGCGCGTGATGGGCATGGGTCGTGCTTTGGAAGGATCTCGCCCGAGTCTTCCCCAGTCGAGAGGCCCCACCCATGTCCGGACCAGTATCGTACTTCTGGATCGTAATCCCATTGCTGTTCGCGCTGGTTGCACTCAGCGTCGCGACGTCCACCATCAAAATTGCCAAGGAGTACGAGAGAGGCGTCGTCTTTCGGCTCGGCCGCCTGATGAGCCTCCGCGGTCCTGGCCTATTTTTCATCTTTCCATTCGGCATCGACCACGTGCGAAAGGTCGACCTGCGCGTCGTCACGCTCGAGGTCCCTCAGCAAGAGGTGATCACCTCGGACAACGTAACGGTCAAGGTGAACGCCGTCATCTTTTTCCAAGTCATGGACGCTCAGGCGGCCATCGTGCGCGTCTACAACTTCATGGAGGCGACGTCCCAAATTGCGCAGACCACGCTACGGGCCGTGCTTGGACAATCGAGCCTCGACGAACTTCTGGGAAGCCGGGACAAGATCAACGGACGGTTGCAAGCGATCATCGATAGCCAGACGGAGCCCTGGGGCATCAAGGTGGTCGCCGTCGAGCTCAAGGACGCGCAGCTCGCCGAATCCATGGTGCGCGCGCTGGCAAGACAGGCCGAAGCGGAGCGCGAGAAGCGAGCGAAGATCATCGCCACAGAAGGCGAGTTCCAGGCCGCACAGGTCCTCGCGAACGCCGCCGAGATCATCTCGACGCAACCGGCCGCGCTTGCCCTGCGCTACATGCAGACGCTACTCGACATGGGATCGAACCAGAACTCGACGATCGTCTTTCCCATTCCCATCGAACTGATCAGGCCACTGCTGGCGGCCCCGGTACCCATCAAAAAAGTCGCGACGACGAACGGCGGGGAGCCGATCAAAGCACCCGGGCCGAGCGCCGTCGCGTGACGTTATGCGCCGAGCAACAGACCTGCCCAACGGTGCGGGCACGAACGGTGCAGGGGAGCCGGTCTCTTGAGCACGGAGGCATCCCATGCGCGGCTTTCGATTGGGCGAATCTTCGGAATCGACCTCCGGGTCGACTGGAGTTGGATCTTTATTTTCATTCTCCTGACCTGGAATCTCGCCACCGTCTTTTCTCGCTGGCACCGCGATTGGAGCGCGGTCGGCGCCCTCGCGGTCGCCGCCGCGACGACGGTCGCGTTCTTCGGGTGCGTGCTTTTGCACGAGCTCGCCCACTCCGTCGTCGCCATGCGTTTCGGCATGCGCGTCCGTAGTATCACGCTGTTTCTTTTCGGGGGTGTGTCCGATATCGAAAAGGAGCCCCCATCCGCGAAAGCCGAGTTTCTCATGGCTATCGGGGGGCCGATCACCAGCATCGCGCTCGGTCTGGTCTTCGTCGCCTTCACCGCGGCCATGGCGCCCACGTCGGTGAGCGACATCGAGGGCGCCATGGGCGCTTTCGCTCGGCTGGGGCCCGTGACGACACTTGTCGCCTGGTTGGGACCGATCAACATCTTGATCGGACTATTCAACTTGATCCCCGGATTTCCGCTCGACGGGGGCCGTGTTCTCCGATCCATCCTCTGGAGCGTCACGGGAAATCTTCGAACTTCGACGATATGGGCGACGATGACCGGACAGGCCATTGGCTGGCTCTTCATCGGCTGCGGGATCGCCCTGACCTTCGGCGCCCGCCTGCCGTTTGTCGGAACGGGCGTCGTCAGCGGACTCTGGCTCGCGTTCATCGGCTGGTTTTTGCGCGGCGCCGCGCAGCGAGCCAACACGCGGCTTGCCCTCGATGACGTTCTCGCAGGAATGACCGTGGACCAACTCATGAAAATGGACGGCCCGGTGGCAACCCCGGCTCTTTCCATCGGCAGCCTCGTGCACGAGCATCTCATTCCCGGTGAGGACCGCGCGTTGCCCGTCGTCCAGGGCGGGACGTTGGTTGGCCTTGTGTCGGTGTCGGACGTCCGAAACGTACCTCCTGACCGCTGGTCGACCACGTCCGTCGCCTCCGTCATGCAAGGCGTCGCATCACTAACGGTCACGAATCCGACGCAATCCCTCTCGAGTGCCTTCGAGCAGCTGGCAAAGCGGAACATCGACCAACTGCCTGTCGTGGCGGACGGCAAGCTCGTGGGGATGCTCCGCCGACGAGACGTCTCGCGGTGGCTGGAGCTCGCCTGGAAGCCGACCGACCTCGCAATGAACAGGCCGCCGAAGCCAGCGGAGAGGTCCGCACGACCGCAACGAGAGGGCTTTCCTCCGGGAGATCAGCTGCACCGATCCGTTTGACGTGCGATCGGACGAGGCTGCGATTCCGGTGCGAGCCTTTACCGTGACCCACACGAAAGCGAGACCCCGATGACGAACTCATGGTGGATGTTGTGGATCGCGTTCATGTTCATCTTTCTCTTGTCTCCGGTTGGCTATGGATGGGGTTACCGCCGGTGGGGTCCGCCGTACCCCACATACATCCAGCGCCGCGGCGGGCAACGCGCCGTGGCCGCCGGGGGCACCGCGACCCCCCATCACTCCTGGGGTCTGGCCGGTGACGTCGTCTGGATTGTGTTCTTCGTCTCGTTGCTATGGGCCGTAACGGCACTCTGGCTGCCGGTGAGGCGAGGGTGAATCAAACCATGAAGAACGCGGTCGGCGGCCAGCGGCCGCGGAGGCCCGAACCTGCGTTGACGGGGTAGCCGCGCGGGGTCATAGGACCGCTATGCGTATTCCTGATTGCGACAGACCTGAGCCGCGGAGCCGATGAAGCGATCCGCCAGGGTGCTGCGCTCGCCTCCAAGGAAGATGGCCTCGGTGTGGTCATCACGACTGCCCGGGGCGAGGGGGAGTCGGAGCCCTCGTTTCCGACGAAGGCGCGCGCAGACGTGTTCGACCAAATGGCGCGCGTCGCGGACCGCAACGTCGAGATCTTCGTTGACGAGGGCGTCGACTACGCTGGAATCGTTGCACGCGCCGAAGCGTGGCATGCCGATCTCGTCGTCGTCGGAAGCTACGGCCAGTCCGGTCTGTCCAGGGCGCTCGGTCACGTGGCCGAGCGTACGGTGCGTTACGCGCACTGCGATGTGCTCGTCGCTCGCGCTTCGACGGGAAAGGGGCCGGTCCTCGCGGCAACCGATCTGTCGCAGCCGTCGCTCGGCGCCGTTGTCGCGGGCGCGCAGCAGGCCTTGCGCCGCGGAGTGCCCATCGAGGTCGTTCATGCCATCGGCTTTCTCGACGTCGAGGCCACCTACGTCATCGATCAAGCAACACCGGGAATCTCCCTCGCAACCAGCGACGACGAAGCGTTCAGACTCTCGCTGGTGCAGGCCGTTCGGCGCCTCGGAATCGACGCCGAGTGCAAAATCGTGAGGAGCCCCGCGACCGCCGCAATCGTGAAGGAAGCTGACGCGGTCGGCGCGGAGCTTATCGTCGTCGGCACGCATGGCACCACGGGGCTCGCCCGGCTCATGCTCGGCAGCGTAGCTGAGAAGGTGATTCGCGCGGCGGGATGCTCGGTGTTGCTCGTCCGACCGCGGGCTCAGGCTTAGTCGACCTGCTGGCAAGGCGTCTTGCCCCGGTTGCCAGCGGTCTTCTCCTCTCTTCAGCGCGGTGGCCGTCACTTCACGAGCACGACATCGACGCGGCGGTCGCTGGCCCAGGTCGCCTCGTCATTGCCCTTTGCATCCATGGCACCACGCGAGGTTTGCTCAATGTGGGCCGCTTGCATCCCGTGTTCGCTCAGGTAGTCGGCCGCGCCATTCGCGCGCCGGGTTCCAAGTGCCAGGTTGTACTCTACGCCGCCGCGCGGATCGGCGCGGCCGACGAGTCGGATCGGGTCACCCCGGAGCGGTCCGGTCGTTAGGCACGTCGCGATGGCGTCGAGCGTACCGCGATCGACGTCGGTCAACGTGCTGTCGTCGAAGGCAAACTCGGGCGAGTCGTCCAGCCTCAGCTTGCACTCGCGGGCGATGTCCAACGAAACCGAGATCGACGGAGAGATCGCAACGGTCGGAGTCACCACCTGCGTGACTTCGGCCGGCTGAATCTCGACGACTCCGACGGCAACCGGAGCACCACGCGCGACTTGCTCCGGATGGGCGCCCAAGTCGAACCGAACAAGCAACCCGGCGTACACGAACGTGCTCGTGCGCGCGTCGGTCACGGCCGCGGAGTTCTGCGCCAGAAAGACGTCGAGGTCGGCCCCGATGACGGGCGCGATCGCGAACTGTGGCGACATGCGAAGGTCGACACCCAGCGTGAGGCGTCCGATCTGGAGGCCCTGGGTCGTGACCGTGGTACTCGGCACGTCGTTGTGCTCCCAAAGCCAGCGATACCCGGTGCCGAGCGCCGCCCACGGGTCGACTCGGTTGCTCGGCGAGAAGTGGTACGCGGCTTGAGCACCCGCCGTGACACCGCGCGCCGACGCGGCGCGCTGAGCATCGAGCTCCTGGTACTCGCCCGTGATTCCGATCATCCAGTGGGGATCGATCCGGTAATCCAAACCGAGATCCACGGCGACCCCTTCTCGAGCAACGCTCGGAATGCCGAGGCCTCGGTAGAGCGATCCGAAGCCCTGCGTGTACCCGGTGCCGATCGTGAGCTCGAGCGCATTGCGAGGCGGAGCCACGTATTGCTGGAAGTAGGGCGTGGAGGTCTCTTGCGCGGAGGCGTCGGCCGCGCCGGCGGCAGCGATGGTGACCAGAACGGGAATAGCGATCTTTGGATTCATGATTCTCCCCTCTTGGAGGCAGACCCAGCCAAGAGCATCAGACGTGCCGCGAGACAGGCTTGTCACCAAAGGCGCTTCGGGAAAGCCTCTTGGCAGGCTGCTGAAAAACGCCTAGACCACAAGAAGACGGCCAGGACGCCAGGGCCGCCAAGAGAGGAATTGTCGGGAAATGATCCCATCCTCGGTCGCGCCCTGGCGGTTCAATTCTCGGCTTTTGCCTTTCGGCACCTTCAGCGTTTGGCCGCGAACTCCGGACTGCCCTTGACCTTGAGCAGGTTGACCACCCGACTGGCGCCCGCCCGCATTGCGTCGTGGGTTGCGGCGCGGGTCTCGCCCCACGAATCGAGCGATCCCGTCAGCGTCGCCGTTCCGTCTGCAGCGACCGCGATGCTGACGCGGTTGGGCCGCACCATCGCATCCCAGTACAAGTAGTCCTCGAGCGCCGCTTTCACATCGGTTGGCGTGCGCGTGACGGCGAGCTGGTTGTCGACTCCGGCCACTCCGGGGACGCGGCCAACGACCCCTTCGGCGTCGAGGCGCTCGAGCCCGGACTCGACCGATCCGGTGAGCGTAACCGTTCCTTTCGACGCCGACACGCGGATGGACCCGGGGCTCGGCAGGAAGTGGTCGCCCAAGAGAGCGAACTTGGCAGCCCGCTCGATATCGGCATCCGTCGGCGGCGAACGGAGCGGCGGGGCGAGGGCCTGGTCATGCACCTCGCATACGCCGAGGGTGTTCTTCGCGTCGCTCTCGGCCGCGCGCCGGGCGAACGCACCGTGGACATTCCCGCTCAGAGTCGCCACGCAGCCGTCCACCACGACCTCGGGCTCGGCGGCCTTGAGCCTCGGGTCGTACGAGAATGCATCGCGCACCGCCAGCGCGACCTGGCAATCGGTTCGATAGGGAACATCCAGCACGCGGCGCTGCTCGTCGCGCGCAGCCCAGTCGACGAGAACGCCATCGTCGTCGACCGAGTCGACGCCCGCCACCCACGCGTCGGCGTTCGCCCGGAGCTTGTAGACGGCCACTCCGATCCGAGGAAAGGTGACCACTCCGATCCGAGGAAAGCTGGCCACTCCGATCCGAGGGAATATGGCCAGCGAGATCCGCGTGAGCCAGACCGCGGGTGGGCTCAGTCTCGGCTCTCGAAGAGGGCCTGGGCGGTGGCTGCGAGCTCCGTGAGCTCGGCGGTATCGCCGAGGGCGTGAGGGTCGGGCGGCGGTCCGTGCTCCAGCGAGCGCGCCCACTCGCGGTGTAGGTCCCGCACGCGGTGCTTCTCGTCGTCGCCGGGTCAGGCGACCAGAAGAGGCGCGACCGCGGGGGGCAGCGTTTCAGGACAATCGAGCGCGCGCACGTCGAAACAAGTGCAAGAAGCTCTGCTTCGGCTACGCGGCGAACTGATCGAGCGAACCTTCGCCCTTGCGAGCGCGTCCTCCGACGGGACGCGACGAGCGTCCGTGGAGAAGGAGTTGGGAGACGCCGGAGAAGACGACCACGCGGGGGGGTACACCCGCGACCCCGAGGAGCGCGAGAGAGCATACTTAGCGGCCAACGTCCTTGTCAGGAGCGGGACCGACGACGAGCCGTCCCTTGCCATCGCGCGCGACCGCAACGGACTGACCCTGCAAGGCGCGCAGAACGGGTGTCGCTCGCAAGACGACGAAGCGCTCTCCGTCCGACACGATGGCGTACGGTCTCGGTGGGCCGCTACCTTCGGCCGGTTGGACATGTCCGCGGAAGCCCTCTGGCGCGCGCGCGAGGAAGGTCAGGCCGGAGCGTGCGCCGATCTCGGCTCCAAACCCCCGCCGCTCGAGCTCGCGCAGCTTCGCTACCCGGTCAGGACGCCCGGCTCGATGCCGAGGCGACGCAGCGCCTCGCGGCGCTCAGCAACGGCTTGCCGCACGTCGGCCCCCAGCCCCCAGCGGGCCAACGTCGCCGTCTCGAGGCGATCGAGCCATACCGGTCCCCGGTGGACGACCTGCTCCTTGAGCGACAGGGGCTCCTTGCGAACGACGAGCCGATAGCGAATAGGCGCGTCGCGTCCCCGTTCGGCGAGCCGGTCGAGCAGGTCGGGCGGCACCTTCCAGCGCGCTTGGCCCTCGGCGGCCACGAGCCCCGCTCGTTCAAGGTCGCGTAGGCGCCGCGCGAGCCCCTGCGCGTCGCTGCCAGCGGATGGATCGACGGCGAAGACGCCGCCGCGGGCGCGGGCGGCCTCGGCGATCTGACGGTCCGCGGGACGGACGGTCGTCTCGGGCGGCGTAGCGAGCGAAACGAGATCCCCCACTCCCACCGTTTGCGCGCTGCGCGCGTCGAGCGGGACGTGGTACGCGCGCCCCGCGGGCGTCTCGACCACCGCGTAGAACGTCCCCTTGAGCTCATCGGACAGGCCCTTGCCAGCCACGCGACCCGTGACGACCGGCGACGCCATGCCGGGCTCCGGCGGCAGCGCCTCTCCCGGCCGAACCGCGTCGTAGCGGGAGGGGTCGCCTCGCACGGCTGCGTGGATCTGCTGCAAGATGTCGCCGCGCGAGCCGTGCTCACGGAGCCGCTTCTGCCAACCTTCGACAAGCCTCCACGACGTCCCCGAGATGCGCTCGGCGAGCCGGAGCCCCTCGAGATGCTCGAGGCGTGCGATGAGCAAGGACTCGTCGACCCGGCCGCTCCCTGCCCGCGTGCGGACCTCCACAAGGTGGTCGGGTCCGCGGCGCTCGAGCTCCCTGTCCAGCGTTGTAAACCGCTGCTGGGTGACCTCGCGTTCCTGCGCCCGTCGCACATCCCTTTCCGGCCGCGGCCCGAGTTCCTCGGTGGCCAGCTCCTGGGCGCGCCAGCGCATGCCGGCCGAGATGTAGCCCCGGTCAATCCGTAGCTCCCGCCCATCGCGGTCGATGCCCCGGACGACGATGTGCGCGTGGGGGTGGCTCGTATCGAAATGGTTGACCGCCGCCCATTCCACTTTGCGCCCGAGGTCCCGCTCGAGCGTCACCATCAGGCGCCGCACGTACGCGGTGAGGTCGAGCTCCGAACCGTCTTCGGGCGAGACAATAAACCGAAACTGGTGTTTCTCGCCGGGACGCGGCTGCTCGAAGACGCTCGCGCGTACCGCCCCTCGCGCGTCGTAGAGCGTGCCCTTCGAGCCGTCCTTTTCGACGCCGTCGCGTTCGATGTAGCGCACGTGCAATGCGGCGGCCTTGGCGGCGGTCGGTCCCATGCGCAGCAGATGGGCCTTGATGATTACGCGGCGCGCGCGGGCCTGAAGCGGGTGAACGCGCGCCGCGCTGCGCCGGGCCGTTCCACGGATGCGCGCCAAGACCGCGTTGCGGAACGAGCGCGCTCCGTCCGGCGACCGGCGCGAGCCGCCTGCACCCATCCGCGGCCGAAAAATAGGGAGTTCGTCGTCGCGCGCGATTTCTGTCACCGGATTTCCGTTGTCCTATCCACTGGTTCCGTTCGAGAAGGCACAATCGTCGATTTTTCGTCACCACAAATGGACTGTCTAATTCATAACTTAGATACCAACAGACACCCCCTCTTTATCTTGCCCTCCGTATTCACTCCGGGTTTGTGAAATCACGTTGACCACCGGGTTGTG
>Ga0265313_10000251_pt1 | contig 58545 bp, 62 predicted proteins | sample 4123metaG_FD_203122 | JGI IMG/M metagenome (GOLD analysis project Ga0265313, IMG submission 203122) | Rhizosphere microbial communities from Carex aquatilis grown in University of Washington, Seatle, WA, United States - 4-1-23 metaG | ecosystem: Host-associated > Plants > Roots > Rhizosphere >... | reverse complement strand
CAAAGCTGCCGGAATCGCAGATCGACACCGCAAGCGCAGTTTCAGCCGCGGGCGCCGCGGTGACCGATATGCGCGGCTTCTGCGAACGTCAGCCGCAAGCTTGTGTCGTCGGCGGCAAGGTCGCGGTTGCAATCGGCACCAAGGCAGAGGCCGGCGCCCGCACTCTTTACGAGTTGATTTCGAGCAAACTCAGCGAGCGAACAGCGGGCAGCGATCAAAAGTCAGCCCCGATTTCCTCGCAAGGGACACTAACCCCGTCCGACATCGCACCGGCCTGGCACTCGCCCGTCCCGCTGCCGCCAAGGCGGGAAGCGCGCGCCAACCGCCCCGCTGCCTAGCGCTTTTTTAGGCGCTTTCCCCGCACAATATGAGGTGGAACGCGCCCTCGACCGCATTTGGCTCACCGGGCTAAGCACCTATATATGTACAGGGTACCGACGACGGATGTGAATTCGCGTGACCACGGCTATCGATGAGATTGTTGAAAATTTCGTCCTGCTCGATCAGTGGGACGACCGGTATCGTTATGTCATCGAGCTCGGCCGCACGTTGGCGCCTTTGCCAGAGGCCGACCATATCGATGCCAACAAAGTGCAGGGCTGCGCCAGCCAAGTCTGGCTCGTCACGCACAAAAAGCCGAATGGCGGTGGAGGCCCGGTTCTCAACTTCGAGGGCGACAGCGATGCTCATATCGTGCGCGGCCTTATAGCGATCCTCTTCGCCCTTTATTCCGGACGTACCGCAAAAGACATTCTCGCCACGGATGCGCTCGGTTTGTTCGACCGCCTCGGATTGCGTGAAAACCTCACGCCGCAGCGGTCGAATGGATTGCGTTCGATGATCGAGCGCATCCAACGCGAGGCGCGTGAGGCGCTCGCACCTGCCGCCTAACTCCCGTCGACCGACAATCCAGCATCGGGAGCGAGCCAACTGCGCAACGGCCCGCGCGGGTTACCGACGGCTTGCGCAGTCAATCCATAGTGTCGCGCCAATCCATCGAGCGCGAGTTGCAGGACCACTTTTGCCGATCGCGCAGGCCATGCGCGTTCGCGCTCTATATCTTCTAGCCGTTTGAGGAAGCAACAAACATCAAGCAGCAGTCCGGAAAACTCGGGCCCGACCGCCTCAAGCGCGCTTCGCACACGTTGGCGCGCGGCAATCACTACATCGGCGAAGTTACCGCCAACGCCACCGCCTGTGCGTCGGCCGGTCGCAACCGGATCTTCCCAATTTGACGTCATTCGCGGCATCAGATGTCCACGCGTGAATTCGGCGCGCAACCGTTCGCCGGATTGAAACTGATGGGGTTCAATCAAGGGTCGGCCATCGCGGCCGCGCCGGCGCGCCAGCCAAGCGAGCGGACTCTCGGCATCATCGACTAGAACACTGACATTGCCGTGCGGCGTCGCGATCTGGCGCCGGCCCAATTGCAGATGCTGGTTTCTATGATAGCCGACTTCCGGATTCGGCAAATCATATGGGCTTCGTTTGCGGCCGGTCATGGGCGGCATGCCTCGGCTGCGATAGGTCGGAAGCGCTGAGCTGTGTGGATATTTTGAAAATCTCGCATGAACGGCTCCTCTAGGATTATATGGGCGATTATCCCGAACTTGACTTATTGAATTGGGCACGCTATATTCCTTTCACACTGAGAGGAAACGCCATGGCCCGCCGTCCGAAGCCCGTTCACCAAATGACCAGCGCCCAGTTTGAGGCCCGATTTACGGACGAGACGGCTTGCGCGGTCTATTTGATCGCCCGCCGCTGGCCGGAAGGCGTCCGCTGCCCGCGCTGTGGCAACGCCAAGGTCACCAAATTGGCCGACGGGCTGCACTGGCAGTGCTACGAGTGTGCGCCCGATACCTCCTATCGGTTTTCCCATATCGCTGGCACAATCTTTGAGAACACGAACAAGCCGCTGCGGGACTGGTTCAAGGTCACTCACTTGATGCTCACCAGCAAAAAGGGAATGAGCGCCCTGCAAATCATGCGCTACATGGGCTTTGGCAGTTACAAAACCGCGTGGGGCATGTGCCACAAAATCCGCGCCGCGCTGCTGGCGCCAGAGGTCAAGCTTGGCGGCATTGTTGAGGTCGATGAGACTTGGATCGGCGGCAAGGACAAGAACAAGCACGTTTCCAAGCGCGGCAAACCCGGCAGGCCCGGCAAGCACGCGCCATCCACTAAAGTCGCGGTCATTGGCGCTGTAAGTCGCAAGGGCAATGTGATCGCCCGCGTTCTTGATCGCGTCACGAAAGACGTTTGCCAGAATTTCGTTCGTGAAATGGTCAGCAACAAAGTCAGCCTGCTCGCCAGCGACGAACATCGCGGCTATGCCACCCTTCACGAATACAAGCACAAGACTGTCATGCACAGCGCCCGGCAGTACGTTGTCGGCTCCGTTCACACGAACACGATTGAGGGCTTCTGGTCGATCATGAAGCGCGGCATCGTGGGAAGCTTCCACAAAGTCAGCGCCAAATATCTGCCGCTCTACGTCGCGGAATTTCAGTTCCGCTACAACAATAGGTTCAACGAGGATATTTTCGGAACGGCGATTGCCGGATGCTGAAATACGTTGCAGTGATTGGTTCTTTGCTAATCGTAATTCTTTTAGTCGGCGGCTCGTTCCGGTTTTTGAAAGGAGCCTGTTCATCGGATGGCCTCATAAAAATCCAAAGCGTAACTGAGCCAAATAGGACCAATAATAATTCCGAAAGTGCCGAGGCCAGCCAACAAAACACCGCTCCACAGGGGAACGAGGCCAAGCCAACGGCCACGTTCAATTTGCGAGTAACCGAAAGCGGTGAGGCACAAGGAAAATACTACGCATCCGAAAGCAATCGGAACGACGGCGAGTGGGTGCACAAATTTGTGTGCGACACTAAAATTGGCGAGTTTGCGATTGCCGCCTTCACGCTCTTTCTTGTCGCCTTTACCGCCTTGCTCTGGCTGTCCACTCACCGTTTGTGGAAAGTAACCAGTGAAACTCTCAAGCACGCGGAGACTTCGGCAAGGCATCAACTGCGGGCCTATGTATCTCTCGACACTTACGACCAACAACGCAAAATCGTTGGAGAAATCGGAGGCTGCGCATTTACCCCGATCTGGAAAAACACTGGAGAGACGCCGGCCCTGGATGTCGAGATTTGGTCGCTCCATGAGATTGTTGCCGTTGCAAAGTTTCACGAACCCGTATTCGAAACGGGGACTCCCACGACGCCCCCAGCAACAATGTCGAAGGGGCTTCCTGTGCTCGGTAAGGGGCGCTTCGTCCCTCAAACGTCGCTCCTCGATGCCCATGACGGACGATGTCGCATCTTCTTTTGGGCCTACGCCGAATACAGTGATGTCATCGTCCGTACAGAACGGCACGTAACCGAGGTTTGCTTCGAGCTGCACGTCGCCAAAACTGATGATGGGCGAGAGCTTCGCTTCAACCTCTTGGTTTATGGCCCCCAAAATCGAGCCACTTAGAAGTAAGACCGCGCTGCCCTGTCTCAGCCAGCCGTAGAACCGCGTTCTAGTAAAGTCAAGTCCGGGATAATCGCCATTATATGCCTAGATGATCGTTCCGCCCGTGTCCAGCATAATAGGACTATTATCCGCAGCATTACCCAAAAATAAACGCCAGGCCTTATTTCGTGCGACGGCGGCGCTGCTGGCCGAGACCCATTTGCTTGGCAAGTTGAGACCGGGCGGCGGCATAATTCGGCGCGACCATCGGGTAGTCGGCCGGCAAACTCCATTTGTCGCGATATTGCTCGGGGGTCATATTGTATTGCGAGCGAAGATGCCGCTTTAGCGATTTGAACTTCTTCCCATCCTCGAGGCAGACCAGATATTCAGGAGTGATGGACTTTTTCACCGACACGGCTGGCTTGAGCGCTTCGGCCGCGACATCGCCGCCGACGCTCACCCGCGCGAGAGCCGAGTGGACCTGGCTTATGAGTCCCGGAATATCCGTCGCCGGCACTGTATTATTGCTCACATAAGCCGAGACGATATTGGCGGTGAGTTCGATGAATTTGGCGGTGATCGGAACGTCGTTCATGAAAAACCTATGGGCCGGACGGCGGCGACAACAGAGTCGAAAACGATGATTTGTTTAAATCTACTGAGTCTATGCAATCTTCGCAAGAAACAAGATTGAAGTCGTCGCCAACAAAACTTGAAAGTCGAGATTCTAAACTTGCGCCCAATATGCCGGTTCTCGCCTTAGACCGGCCCGATACCGCCGCCATGGACGCTTGGTGGGCGACCGGCGGACCGATGAATCGGCCGCCATCCCCGATCGTCGCGAACTCGTCGCCGATCGCTAAATTATATCGCGGATCACGCCGTCAGGCCCTCGACGGGGCGGCTTCGAGCCCCCACATGACGGCATCACCGGCAATGCCTAGGCCTCGGTGGTTGAGAGACGCGCCTGCGCTCTGGCCTGACCGGGAGCCCATGACTAGCTATTAGCCGTCCACGCCTCATTCCGACTCGATTTCCCGTCCGGATTGCTCCAGGTGCGGAGCAACCACCCGGTTATTTGGCATTGAGGCCGAAAGGCCGGGTTACGAGTTGCATTCGTTCGAATGCCCTCAGTGTCATCACATTGAAACCGCCATTGCCAAGATCGATTAGCCAACGGACCGTAGCGGCTCGTTGAAGCGTTGCGCCCCGTCGCCGGGAGATCTCCGTCTCAGTGGTGGAAAAGGACCAAACGTCCGCTGCAGCGGAGACTGGTCGGCTAAGTCCCAATCACGAATTCTTTTCGAGGTGAGCCCGCAGCTCATTGATCGAGGCAAAACGCAATGTGCCGTCCGGCAATTCGGCTTCGATCGATCCGTCGACATAAAGCGTATAGCCCATGCCGTCGACCACGCCCGATTTGAGAATTGCGACCGGCTGAACGTCAGGCTCCGGCTCATAATGCGGTTCGGGCTCCGGCTCAGGCTGCGGCTCCGGCATTCTCATCGCGCCGGCGCGTGGAATGGTCTCGGCGCGCGACGCGGGCGGTTCAGCGGGACTCGATGCCGGTTCTGTCGCGGGCGTTCGCGGCTGCACCGGCCACATGGAATCGAAGGACGGCCGTTCTTGCCGCGGCGCCGACGAGCGCCAGGGCGGCTCGGATGATAGCGGTTCAGGCGATTGCGTCTCGAACTTCGGTGGCTCCGGAAACGCCGTGCGCGGCGCGGCGGCGGCCTCGCGCGGCGATAGCGGCAACTCCTCGGCTTCCGCCTCGGCCATCAGCGGCACATCGGGGTTGTGCAGCGCGGGCGCCAAATCGAGCTCGGGCTCAAATTCCGCCCTGTCTTCGGCAGTCGGGGGATAAACCAATGGCTCGGCCGGCTGCGGGCGAGCCCCATCCGTCATCGCTTCCGGGTGGGGCTCAGATTTGGGCTCAGACTTGAGTTCAGATTTGGGCCCCGATTTGCCCTCGGCCTTGGTCCTCGATGGAAACGGTATGCGTTCGCCGCTCGGGCCAAGGCGCCCAGGAACCTCGAACGGCTCGAGCCCCCGGCCTGCACGCGACAGCGGCCGCGCGCCCAGCATTTCGACGATGCGATGCAACTGAGCGATTGCCGCGCCAAGCCCGAGGACGATCAGTCCGCCGACCACCGCGACGGTGCCCGATTCAATGAGAGTATTTCCGAAGCTGAATTCCTTGACCGGAATGCCAACCGCAATCGCCGCCACGCCGGCAAGGACGCTGAGCACTCCAAGCACCGACAACAGAACCGACATACGCCCTCAACTTTAATGACGCCGGCGGAGCGAACCGGCTTACCCCTTGTCAAACCACGCAGTTTCGCCCTGTGGCCAAAATTAACATATCACTTACCAAACAAGCCCTGAAACTTGATTAACACCTCGGTGCCGCTCTAAGCCGCTCATTTGCTTGGAGAATTATGGCATTGGACGGCGGCTGGAACACACGCAATGGCATTTATCAATCCGGCCGCCCCCAAGCCTGTTATTGCCCGCTCGCCCGACGCGGCCTAAATGAAAGGAACCCGTCGCGGCCACACCGGTTGCATCAACAACAAAACATTCACAACAACGATCCGTCGAGCGAGGAGGATGTAATGACTTTTACGCTGCCCGATCTGCCTTATGCCCACGATGCGCTGGCGCCCTATATGTCGCGCGAGACGCTCGAATATCATCACGACAAGCACCACAAGGCCTATGTCGACAACGGCAACAAGCTTCTGGCCGGGAGCGGGCTGGAGGGAAAACCGCTTGAAGAAATCGTCAAAGCCTCATTCGGAAAGAATGCCGGGCTCTTCAACAATGCCGGCCAGCATTACAACCACATCCATTTCTGGAAATGGATGAAGCCGGGCGGCGGCGGCGACAAAATCCCCGGCGAACTGGAAAAGAAGATCGTCAGCGATCTCGGCTCGGTCGCGAAGATGAAGGAAGACTTCGCGCAGGCCGGCGTCACGCAGTTCGGCTCCGGCTGGTGCTGGCTCGCGGTGAAGGATGGCAAGATCGCCATCATGAAGACCGCAAATGGCGAAAGCCCGCTGGTCCATGGCGCGTCACCGATCCTCGGCTGCGACGTCTGGGAACATTCCTACTACATCGACTACCGCAACCGGCGGCCGGATTATCTCAAGGCCTTCCTTGACCACTTGGTGAATTGGGACCACGTCGCCGAAATGTACGCGGCGACGAGCAAGTAACTGCTTCGGGACTCGAGAACAACAACGCGCGACGCGGCCGGTCCGGGCTATGCTGCCTGGGCCGACCGCGCCGCATTTTTTGTTCTGGCGCTCGATTTCGTCATCGTTTGCCTCACCTTCCGGGACTACGGGCTCGGCTGGGACGACTACACCCACTCGCAATATGGCGACATGCTGCTGTCGCTGTTCGGCTCCGGATTTTCCGACCGCCACGCCTTCTCTTTCGTCAATCTGTTCTATTATGGCGGCGGCTTCGACACCGCGGCAGCGCTGGCCGCGAAGATTTCGCCGCTCACGCTGTTCGAGACGCGCCGCCTCGTCAATGCGCTGATCGGGCTGATCGGTCTTGCCGCGACCTGGCGCATCGGCCGCCGGCTCGGCGGACCGGTCGCCGGATTAAGCGCGCTCATTCTGCTCGCAACCTGCCCGATCTATGACGGGCACATGTATATCAATGCCAAGGACGCGCCGTTTGCGAGCGCCATGGCGGTCCTGTTGCTCGCGATCGTGCGCGCCTTCGAGGAATATCCGCGGCCGTCGCGCCGGACCGTCGCTTTTGTCGGCATCGGCATCGGCGTCGCGTTCGGCTCGCGTATTCTCGCCGCCGTCGCGGTCTTTGGCGCCATCGTCGCGCTACTGACAATTGTGTTCGGGGACTCCCGCGAGGACCCGCGCGCCGCCGAACACAGGCTGCTGCGCTTCATCTGTCTGATGCTGCCGGCGATGTTGATCGGTTACCTGATCATGGGCCTGTTGTGGCCGTGGTCGGTGACCTCGCCGCTCAATCCGCTTTACGCCAGCGATTATTTTTCCGGGTTTTTCGAGAAGCCGTGGCGTGAGCTGTTCCAAGGCCGGCTGATCTACGTGCCCGACATGCCGGCGAGCTATCTGCCGCAAATGTTCGCGATCAAGCTGCCCGAGATCATGCTTGCCCTCGGGCTGTCCGGCGCCGTTTTCACACTGGCCGCCTGCTTCAGCGGAAAGCTGCCGCTGCCACGCAACGGCGCGCTGGTCGCGGTGATCATGGCGGCGTTTTTCCCGATCGCGCTGGCCATCGTCGCGCACCCCGCGCTTTATAACGGGTTGCGCCATTTCGTATTCGTGCTGCCGCCGTTCGCGGTGATCGGCGGATTTACCGCGGCGGCGATTTACGAGTGGGCGCGGATGCGCGGCTGCACCTATGTGGCGGGCGCGGTTGCGCTATTTGCCGCCGGAGTCATGTTGCCGGTGATCGACATCGTCAAGCTGCATCCGTTCCAGTACTCGGCGTTCAACTGGATGTCGGGCGGCGTGAAGATGGCGCGCGACAATTACATGATCGATTATTGGGGGCTCGCCTTCAAGCAGGCGAGCGAGGCGTTGCGCGCCAAGCTCGACGAGCGCCACGAGACCGCGCCGGGCGGCCGGCGCTGGGTGGTCGAAATCTGCGGGCCGGAACGCGGCGCCGAGGTGGCGCTCGGCCCGAACTTCGAGATCACCTGGAACCGCAAGACCGCCGACTTCGCAATGATGCTCGGCACCTATTATTGCCGCGACGATATTCGCGCGCCGGTGCTGGTCGCAATCAAGCGCGAGGGCGTGCTCTACGCGCGGGTCTACGATATTCGCGGGCTGGTTCGGCCGAATTTGCTGACCGAGCCGCCGCCGTGACGCGCGCGATCAAACCTCGAGATCGCTGCCTTTGGTTTCCGGCGTCAGTACAATGGCGATGATCGCCGCTGCCGCGTAGGCCATGACCAGAAGACCGATGTAAATGAAGGCGTCGTGAACGCCGTAGGCGCGCAAGATGAACCCGGCAACGATCGGGATCAGTCCGCCGCCATAGGCCTGCGCGATCTGATAGGCGGCACTGGCGCCCGAGGCGCGATACCGCGTCGGGAAATTCTCGGTGTAGAACGTCGGGATCGCGCCGTAGCCGAAGCCGAAGACAAAACCGAATCCGATGACCTCGGCGATGGTGGCGAGCAGGAAGCTGCCGGTATTGACGAGATAGAAATACGGGATCGCGAATACCAGAAACACGCCGGCAGCTATCAGCAGAATGACCCGCCGATTGATAATGTCGGCCAGCACCGCGCCGATGATCATGAAGACCAGCATGAAGGCCGCCGCGATCAGCCCGATCAGCTCGGGCGTCGAGCCCTGAAAGCCGACGGCCTTCATGTAGCTGGTGCCAAACACGAAATAGAGGAAGAAGGCGCCGCCGAACATCGCATTGACCAGCGAGGTGCGCAGGATGGCACCCGGCATCTCACGCCACACCTGCCGAGCCGGGCTGGCGAGAATGTTGCCTTTGGCGGCGTGGGCCATGAAGACGAAGCTGTCCAACGTCCGGGTGCGGATGATCAGACCGACGATTGCGACCAGGAAGCCGAACACGAACAGCGTCCGCCAGCCCCAAGCTGTGAAGGATTCCGCGCTCATGACGGACTTGGTCAGGATCACCGACCCGAAGCCGAGCAGGAGCCCGATCGGAATCGCGAAGCCGACGAAGGCCCCCCACAGCGCGCGATATTTGGAATGCGCCGCTTGCTCCACCACCCAGGTCGCGGCGGTGCCAAATTCGGCGCCGAAGCTGATGCCCTGCAGCAGGCGGAAGACGATCAGCAGCACCGGCGCGACAATACCGATGCTATCATAGGACGGCGTCAGGCCGATCAGCAACGTGCTCCCGCCCATCAGCACCAGCGCCCAGACCAAGGCGTCCTTGCGTCCGCTACGATCGGCGATGTGTCCGAAGATGTAAGCGCCGACCGGCCGGATCAGGATGCCGATGCCGTAGACGCCGATCGCGGCCGCGACGGCGGCGAGCCCCGGCAGTTTGAAGAACACATCGCCCCACACGGTCGCCGCGATGACACCGGTAATGAGAAAGTCGTACTGCTCGATGACCGAGCCGACGATACTGGCCAGCGCGACCTTGAAAATCTGCCGATTGCTGGGGCGCGAACCACGCCCACCGGTATGGGCAGCTTGCGTGCGGGAAGGGCTTGCGGGGCGTTTTGCGGCAGCTTTTGCCATGGCATGAACCGAGATTGATCGAAGGCTGAGCGAGTGCCAGGTGATCGACGAAGCGGCCCCTCGTGCATAATAGCCAGCGGATGCACATTGTTCCATCGGCGCCGGATGTGTGGGCCACTTTGCGCTTCACCGGCGTATTTGTCATTGTCCCGACCTGCCCGGAGACAGCGCATGGCCTCCTCGATCTATGTGTTCGATGCCTACGGCACGCTGTTCGACGTGCACGCCGCGATCGCGCGCCATCGCGACCTAGCCGGCGCCGACGCCGAGCGGATGTCGGAGTTGTGGCGCCAGAAACAGCTGGAATATGCCTGGACGCTGACGCTCGCCGGCCAATATGTCGAGTTCTGGACGCTGACCGAACGCGCGCTCGACTACAGCCTCGCCCGCTTTCCCGGCATTGACCGAAATCTCAAACCGCGGCTGCTCGATGCCTATTTCAAGCTCGACGCATTCCCCGATGCGCGCGCGGCGCTCAACACGCTCAAGCAAAAAGGTTACCGCACCGCGATCCTGTCGAACGGCTCGCCGCCGATGCTCGATGGCGCGGTCAGCGCCGCCGGCATCGGCAACAGTCTCGACGCCGTGCTGTCTGTCGATACGCTACGCATGTACAAGCCGCGGCCGGAGGTCTATGCGCTGGTCACCGACCGATTCCAGGCGAAGCCGAACGACATCATCTTCGTATCGTCGAATCGCTGGGACATCATGGGCGCGATGACCTGCGGCTTCCGCGGCGTCTGGGTGAATCGCGGCAAGATGCCTGAGGACTACGGTTCAGCCGACAAGATGCTCAACGATCTGGCGGCGCTACCCGATCTGGTATTGAGCTAGCGGTTGGACGGCGAAATTTAGCGCTGGCGAGCCAATGCGCCGCCGCCTATATCCCGGCCTCATGCACCCGATCATTTCCGTCAGCAACCTGTCGAAGACCTATGCCTCCGGCTTTCAGGCGCTCAAGAGCGTCGATCTCGAGATCCGACAGAGCGAGATCTTCGCGCTGCTCGGCCCAAACGGCGCCGGCAAAACCACGCTGATCGGCATCATCTGCGGCATCCTCAAATCGAGCGCCGGCACCGTGACGGTTGGCGGCCATGACATCATCAGCGACTACCGCGCGGCCCGCGCAATGATCGGGCTGGTGCCGCAGGAGTTGACCACCGACGCATTTGAAACCGTCTGGGCCACCGTCACCTTCAGCCGCGGCCTGTTCGGCAAGCCGAAAGATCCGGCCCACATTGAGAAAGTTCTCAAAGACCTCACCCTCTGGGACAAAAAGGACAGCAAGATCATGACGCTGTCGGGCGGCATGAAACGCCGCGTCATGATCGCCAAGGCGCTGTCGCACGAGCCGCAGGTGCTGTTCCTCGACGAGCCGAGCGCCGGCGTCGACGTCGAGCTGCGCAAGGACATGTGGGACGTGGTGCGCGCCTTGCGGTCGTCCGGCGTCACCATCATCCTGACGACCCACTATATCGAGGAGGCCGAGATGATGGCCGACCGCGTCGGTATCATCAACAAAGGTGAAATCATCCTGGTCGAGGAGAAAGCCGAGCTGATGCGCAAGCTCGGCAAGAAACGCCTCACCTTGCAACTGCAGAACAAGCTCGACGCCATCCCGCCGCCGCTTGCGACGGCGGGCCTGTCGCTCGGCACCGACGGCAGCGAACTGATCTATGATTACGACACCCAGCGCGAGCGCACCGGCATCGCCACCCTGCTCGGCGAACTCAGCAGCGCCGGCGTGCGGATTCGCGACCTCAGCACGACGCAGACCTCGCTCGAGGACATTTTCGTCGACCTGGTGAGCGACCGAAAATGAATTATCGCGCGGTCTGGGCGATCTACAGTTTCGAAATGGCGCGCACCGGGCGCACCATCTGGCAGAGCATCGTCTCGCCGGTGCTGTCGACCTGCCTTTACTTCATCGTGTTCGGCGCCGCGATCGGCTCGCGCATCACCGAAATCGACGGCATCAGCTATGGCGCCTTCATCGTACCCGGCCTGATCATGCTGACGCTGTTGACCCAGAGCACCATGAACGCCTCGTTCGGCATCTATTTCCCGCGCTTCGTCGGCACCATCTATGAAATCCTCTCGGCGCCGGTATCGTTCCTGGAAATCGTGCTGGGCTATGTCGGCGCGGCGGCGAGCAAGTCGATCCTGCTCGGCCTCATCATTCTCGCGACGTCCGCTTTGTTCGTGCCGCTGCACATCGCGCATCCGTTCTGGATGATCGCGTTCCTGCTGCTGACGTCCGTCACCTTCAGCCTGCTCGGCTTCATCATCGGCATCTGGGCTGACGGCTTCGAGAAGCTGCAGATCATTCCGCTGCTCGTTATCACGCCGCTGACCTTCCTCGGCGGCACGTTCTATTCGACCAGCGTGCTGCCGCCGCTGTGGCAGAAGATCGCCCTGGTCAATCCGGTGGTCTATCTGATCAGTGGGTTTCGCTGGAGCTTCTTCGGCGTTTCTGACGTCAATATCGGCGTCAGCGCGGCGATGACGCTGATCTTCCTCGGCATCTGCCTTGTGATCATCTGGTGGATCTTCAAGACCGGCTACAAGCTGAAGAATTAGACCGCTGAAAGTCGGCTGATAACGGGCAAATGAGAAGGCCTTTCCGCGCCGCCCGTGGGATGCGATATTACGGCGTCGGATCACCCGCTGAAGTTGGATAAACCCATGTCCAAATTTTTGCTGCCGAAGTGCCTGATGCTGGCGCTTACCGGGGCGTTCGTTTTTTCGCATGCGATGGCGCAAGAGACGCCAAAAACACCGGTGAAGGTGAAGGTCTTCGTCGGAGCGATGTTCGAGATCGGCAAAAACACCGGCGATCGCGCCGGTGAGTTCCAGCATTGGTACGAGCATTACTGGCGCAATAGCGAACCGACTCCGGTCAAGGGCGCGCTCAATCCGGTATTCTGCAATCCGGACGGCGTTTGCGGCGCCGTACTGGGCATGGGCAAAGTTGCCTCATCCTCTTCAATGCAAGCGATCCTTCTGAATCCGCAATTCGATTTCTCGCAAGCCTATTTCATTCTCTCGGGCGTCGCCGGCACGCCACCGTCGCGCGGCACGATCGGCGAAGTGGTTTGGGCGACATGGCTGGTGGATTACGACCTCGGCCATCGTTGGGCCCAAGACGAAGTCAAGCCGGGCGAGCCGCTCTTCATGCCGCGAAAAGGCTATGAGTCGATCCGCGTCTACCACCTCAACCCGAACCTGGTGAACTGGGCGATACGCTTGAGCGCCGATACCCCGCTCAAGGATTCGCCGGCCGCCAGTGCGTACCGGTTGCGCTATCCGCAGGACGCAGCGCGGCACGCACCGCTTGTCGCCACGGGAACTCATATGACAGGCGACACTTTCTTTCACGGGCCGGGCATGTCGGCGCAGGCGCAATACATCGCCAAGCTGTATGGCGCAGACGACTACGTGATCACAGAGATGGAGGGCACAGGTATTACGCAGGTGATCGCCCGCCAGTACGGCACCGACCGCGTGATGGCGCTGCGCGGGGCGGTGAACTTCGATCAAGGCAATCCCAACGAGACGACACTGCAGCACCTCGATCCAGCGCCCGGGCAGACCGCCGGTGGCTTTGCCGAAACCGTCGAGAACATCGAATTGGTCGGGTCACGCGTGGTCGACCGTATTGTCGCCGACTGGCCGCAATGGTCCGGCGGCGTGCCGAAGATGCCCACGCAATAGAAGAACGAGCCGCATTCAATCGGCGATCGAACGGCCGAACCGCTTGTGGCCAATCTCCCAACGTGTTTTAGAGTCGCCTATGCAGGTGACCTCGATGAATCTCAAAACCCTGAAACTCCAATTCGCCGCCGCAACACTGCTGATCGCGGCAGGCTGGTTCCAGCAATCTGTCGCCCAGACTTATCCGAGCGGGCCTATTCGTATCATCGTGCCTTATGCCGCCGGCGGTCTCGCCGATGCGCTGGCGCGCACCACGGCGGCGCAGGTTTCCGAGGCGATGGGCCAGCCCGTCATTGTCGAAGCCCGGCCCGGCGCCAGCTCGATCATCGGCATGGCGGCCTGCGCCAACGCCAAGCCTGACGGCTATACGCTGTGCCTGACGGTCGCCGACAGCCTGTCCTACAATCCGCAGCTGTTCGCCAATCTGCCCTACGACCCGGACAAGAGCTTCGCGCCTGTCATCAGACTGGCATGGACCAACAATTTGCTGGTCGCCAATGCCAAGGCGCCATTCAACAATTACAAGGAAATGATCGCCTACGCGAAGGCCAATCCCGGCAAAATCAACTGGGGCACGTGGGGGCCGGCGACGCTGCCCGACCTGTATCTCCGTTGGATCTCATCGCTGGCCGGAGTCAACATCCAGGCAATTCCCTACAAGGGCGCCGCGCAATCGAATACCGCCGTGTTCTCCGGGGAAGTGGACATCACTTACATGGGCTTCGGCGTCGCCACGCCGCAGATCGCGGCCGGCAGGATCAAGCCGCTGGTCGCGGTGAGCGATCAACGCTCGCCACTGATGCCTGAATTGACGTCCCTCGGTGAGGAGGGCGGCGACCCCGGCCTCAAGGGTTATTTCGGCATGTTTGCGCCGGCCGGAACGCCGAAGCCGATCGTCGAGCGACTCAACGCCGAATTCGCCAAGGCGGTCAACGCGCCATCGGTGCAGGCGTTCTACAAGGCCTCGACGCTCGTCGCCGAGCCGAATACGCCCGACCAATTTGCCGCCTTTGCCAAGGCCGACCGGGACGCCGCCGCGAAAGTCTTCAAGAGCATCGGCATCACGCCGCAGGCCGTGCCGCAATAGGAGTTTCGATCATGGTGGATATTCACGACCTGTATGCAGGCATCCTCGGCAACGTCCATATGGAGAAGCCGCACAAGACGATGGCCAAGAAGCTGATCATCAATGTCGCCCCTACCGGCTCGTTCATGAATCGGCAGCAGAATCCCGGCCAGCCCTACACGATGGACGAGAACGTCAAGGCCGCGATCGAAGCCCACAAGGCCGGCGCCGCGGTCTGGCATGTGCACGCGCGCGACAAGGACGGCACGCCGAGCAAGGATCCGCATGTCCTGAAGGAAACCATCGCCCGGGTGCTGGACAAGTGTCCCGATATCGTCACCTCGGTGGTTCCCTATGCCGATTACGAACATCAGGGCGTCGATCTTCTCAAGCGCACAGTCGATGTGCTGACCCACGCCGGCCCGGAGTATTTCCAGAGCGCCGTGCTGCTGATCCAGACCACCGGCTTCTCGGAGAAATTCACCTACATCATCACCGAGAAGACGCTCTCCGAGCAGGTCAAGTATCTGGAAGACCACGGCGTGCGGCCGGAGTTTCAGGGCACCAGCTATCAGGGCATCAAGGACGTACTGGACTGGCTGGTAGAGAAAGGGATCGCAAAAGATCCGCCGCTGATGAACATCATGATGGGCTATCACGGGTTCTCGCACGGCTCCCCACTCGGGCCGGACCCGTGGAACTACATCTACATGATGACGATGCAGCAGACGCTTGCGCCAAATGCCGTCAAGGGCTGCTGCGCGGGCGGCCGCAACTGGCTGCCGTTCTCGACGATGGCGATGATGCTCGGCTTCGACATGGTGCGGGTCGGCATGGAGGACACCGTGTACCTCTATCCGCACCGCGACGAGAAGATTCAGACCTCGGCCCAGGCCGTGCGCAAGGTCGTGGCCGTTGCCAACGAGCTTGGGCGCGAGATTGCGACTTCGGCCGAAGCGAAAGCGATCATGGGGATCAAGACCGGATCGCAAAAATCCGGCGCGGCAAAGCAGGACGCACCGCAACGCGCACCGGCGCCCTAGCCCTGCGACAGCGCCGCCAGGATCCGCGCCCAGGAGCGGATGCCCTTGTGGAAGCAATTGAGGTCGAATTTCTCGTTCGGCGAATGCACGCGATCGTCGTCGAGCGCGAAGCCGACCATCAGCGAATCCATGCCGAGCACGCTCTTGAAGTCGGCGACGATCGGGATCGAGCCGCCGGCGCCGATGGTCACCGCCTTGTTGCCCCACTCCTCGGCCAATGCGGTGCGCGCCTTGTCGAGCGCCGTGTTCTTGAATGAAAGCTGCAGCGCGGCAGCCAAGCCGAAATTGCCGAACTCGACCTTGCAGTCGGCCGGGATGCGCTCGCGGACGAATTTGCGGAAGGCGTCGCGGATTTTTTCGGGGTTCTGCGAGCCGACCAGGCGGAACGAGACCTTGGCCGAAGCCTGTCCCGGGATGACGGTCTTGGCCCCCTCGCCGGTATAGCCGCCAATGATGCCATTGAATTCCGCGGTTGGCCTGGTCGTGATCTGCTCGAGAACGAGCCGGCCTTTTTCTCCGGATGAGTATTTCAGGCCGACCTGGCCGAGAAATTCCTCCGCCGTGAGATTGAGCGCCTTGAGATCGGCGAGAATATCGGGCGGCAGTTCGGCAACGCCGTCATAAAAACCGGGGATCGTCACCCGGCCGCTGTCGTCGTGCATCGCGGCGAGGATTTTCGCCAGAACCCGGATCGGATTTTGCGCCGCACCACCGAACACACCCGAGTGCAGGTCGCGATCGGCGCAGGTGACCTTGACGTCCTCATAGACCAGACCGCGCAATGAGGTCGTCACCGACGGCGTTTCCGCGTTCCACATCGCGGTGTCGCAGACCAAAGCCAGATCGAGCTTGAATTCATCGGCATTGTCGCGAACAAAGCCAAACAGATTGCGCGAGCCGCACTCCTCCTCGCCTTCGATCATCGTCGTGATATCGAGCGGCAGCTTGCCGGTGACCGCCTTGAAGGCACGGCAGGCCTCGATGAAGGTCATGGCCTGGCCTTTATCGTCGCAGGCGCCGCGCCCGACGATGATCTTGCGGCCGCCGGGCAATTCCTCGATGCGTGGCTCGAACGGCGGCGTTTTCCACATGTCCAGCGGATCCACCGGCTGCACGTCGTAGTGGCCGTAGAACAGCACCCGCGGCCCATTTTGCACTGCAGCGCCGTTGCTCTTGCCGACCACCACCGGATGGCCAGGAGTCGGCCGTACCTCGGCCTCGAAACCGATGCTGCGCAGGTCGGCGGCAACGTGCTCGGCGGCTTTCCGGCAGTCCTTCTTGTAGGCCGGATCGGTCGAAATCGACGAAATGCGCAGCAGCGCGAACAACCGCTCCAGACTCTGATCAATGTCCTGATCGATACGGGCTAGAACGGCGTCGAGCGTGCTCATTGACCTCTCCGGCGGGCTGAAGGCGCACGCTAGCAATGCCGGGATGGCCTGAAAAGCATCTGCGCAGGCTTCGAGCGAAAGAAAATCGTCAATGCCGGCAATCGCACCGAGTGATCGCTCATCATAACACCGAATGCGCTCGACCCATGGGACGAAAATTTTTTCTTGACATCGGATGCGGAACAGAGAGCGGGTGCCGCCGTGCTCGTCAACAATAGCACACATCCCGCTTGTCATCGGCGCGCGGCATGTTCAAGATGATAACAACCCGCCACCAGTGCGGGACGTAACGAGGGGATCATGGACGAGTTGGTCGAGCGTCTTGTGACAAAAGTCGGCATTGACCGGCCGACCGCCGAAAAAGCCATCGGCATCATTCTCGAATTCCTGCGCAAAGAGGGGCCGCCCGACAAGGTCCAGGCCTTGATCGATGGCCTGCCCGGCGCCGAGCCGCTGATCGAAAGCGCCGCGGCGTCGGGCGGCGGCATGTTCGCCATGGGCGGGGTCATGGGTGTCGGCACCAAATTGATGGGCGCCGGCCTGAGCATGAGCCAGGTCCAAGCGGTCACCAAGGAAATCATTGGCTATACCCGCGAAAAAGTCGGTGAAGACGCCCTTGGCGAGATCGTCGGGGCAATACCGGGGCTCAGTCAATTCGTCTGACCGAGCGCCGCTGCGATACGAACTGCGATACCTGGAGTCCTCTGTTGTCTTACCCGCTCACCGACATCGAAGGCATCGACGGCGATACCGCGGCGATGCTCAAGGCGGCGGGAATCCGGTCGACCGACGCGCTGCTTGAGGCGGCGCGAACCGTGCGCGGCCGCAAGGCGCTGGCGCAGCAAACCGGGCTCAGCGAAAAGCTGCTATTGTGCTGGGCGAACCGCGCCGACTGCATGCGCATTCACGGCGTCAGCCGCGAATATGCCGACCTGCTGCAGGCCGCCGGCGTCAATACGGTGAAGGAACTGAAATACCGCAACCCCTGCAATCTGGTGGCGGCAATGTCGCACGCCAACAAGGCCCGCAAGCTGGTGCGGCTGTTGCCGTCCGAGAAGGTCGTGGTGCGCTGGATCGACCATGCGCGCAAACTGCCGCTCAAGATTACTTATTGATTTTGCTTCAGCATTCGGGCGCTTGACAGGCCACGGCCGACCGCGCAAGCGATGGCGCCATGAGCGGGACAATCGCCACCGCAGACCGCAGTGTGCCGCAAAGCCTTGCCGCACTCTTGCAAATCGGCAAATCGAAAAACCTGCCGCTGGTCATGGGCGTGCTCAATGTGACGCCGGATTCGTTTTCCGATGGCGGGCAATTCACCGATCCGCAAACGGCCATTGCCCATGCGCGCCAAATGGTTGCGGATGGCGCCGATATTCTCGACGTCGGCGCGGAATCGACCCGGCCTTACGGCGGCATGCAGCCGATCTCGGCGCAGGACGAACAATCGCGTTTGTCGCTGGTGCTCGGTGCGGTGATCGGGCTTCACCGGCCGGTGTCGATCGATACACAGAAAGCATTGACCGCCGCATGGGCCATCAAACAAGGCGCCGCGATCGTCAACGACGTCTGGGGCCTGCAGGGCGATGCCGACATGGCCCGCATCGTCGCCAAGGCTGCGACACCGGTCATTGTGATGCATAATCGGCGATCGGCGGACCCGAGCATCGACATCATCGCCGATGTTCTGGGATTCTTCGCCCGATCATTGGAGATCGCCACGCAGGCCGGCGTCGCGCGCGACAAGATCGTGCTCGACCCCGGCATCGGCTTCGGCAAGACACCAGAGCAGAGCATGAGTTGCATCGCGCATCTTTCCGTCTTCAAGCGCTTCGGCCTGCCGCTCCTGGTCGGCGCCTCTCGCAAGCGCTTCATCAGCACGGTGGTGCCGACGCAGCCGCAGCAGCGTCTCGCCGGTTCGCTGGCCAGTCATCTCATCGCCGTCGAAAACGGCGCGGCGATCGTGCGCGTGCACGACGTCGCCGAAACCGTCCAGGCGTTGCGCGTCGCCGCCGCGATCCGGAACGCACCAAAAGGGGTCTCACAATGAGCGACCGGATCTTCATCAATGGCCTGTCGCTACACGCCTATCACGGCGTGGTGCCCTATGAGGGCCGCGTCGGGCAGACCTTCACGATCGACCTTAAGCTCGATATCGATCTGTCGACCGCGGCGCGTTCCGACAAGGTTGCCGACACGGTGTCCTATGATCAGGTGGTGGCGGCCGCGACCGAGGCGTTTACCGCGCAAAAATTCAAACTGATCGAGGCAGCTGCCGGCAGCGTCGCCGATATCGTCCTGGCCAGATTTCCGCGCGTGCGCGCCATCGAGGTCACGATCCACAAGCCGCATGCACCGATCGCGGCCACCTTCAGCGATGTCGGCGTCACGCTGCTGCGCAAGCGTCAATCCTGATCACAATGGCCGAGGCCTACCTCGCCTTCGGCGGCAATATTGGCGACAGCCGCAGCATCCTCAACCGCGCCATCGACATGCTGTGCGACGGCAAGGACATTAAACTGCTGGCGCGCTCGTCGGATTATCTGACGCCGCCCTGGGGCATGAAATATCAGGCGCCATTCGTCAACTTCGTGATTGCGGTCGATACCAAGCTGACGCCACATAAGCTTCTCGAGCGCATGCAGGAGGTCGAGCTTCGCCTCGGCCGCGACCGGCTGATCGAAAAACGCTGGGGTCCGCGCACCGCCGACCTCGATATTCTCACTTATGACGACCTTAAGCTGAACGACCGCGACCTGACGCTCCCGCACCCGCATCTGTTCGAGCGCGCCTTTGTGCTGGTACCGCTCGCCGAAATTGCCGGCGACAAGGTTATTTCCGGTAAACGGGTCGAGGATGCGGCCCACCGGGTCGATGCCAACGGCATCCGGAAACTGCCGGCGCGGTAGAGTCCAGAAAAGTGCAAGCCGGCCGGGCCGTCACAGCATTTACCATATTCAGGGGATAGCCGAGCGCGCGCGCAGCGGTACGGTCGCGACATCGAATTGCGCAGACCAGAATACGCAACAATCGTTTCGTCCTGATCGCTGCTCTGCTCCGCCGGCTCATACCGACGGCCCTGCGCTGGCAGAGCCTGACAGACGCGACCCCGTGGCATTTGCCGCGCACCATTCAGAGGGAGGGATAATATGGATCGGAGAGATTTTCTCAAAAAGGCGTCGGCCGGCGGTATTGGCCTGGCCTTGTCGCAACCGCTCGAGGCGATCGGAGCGACGAGCAACAAACCGAACATTCTTTTCATCATGGTCGATCAGCTGCGCTTCCCTTCGGTGTTTCCGCAGGGCGTGCACGGCGTCAACCAATTCCTCGCCCGCTTCATGCCGAACACCCACGCGCTGTGGAGGGCCGGCGTCAAATTCGCCAACCATTTCGGCGCAAGCTCTGCCTGTACGCCCTCGCGCGGCGTCATCGTCACGGGGCTTTACAGTCAGCAACAATGGATCGCGCAGACGCTGACCAACGCTCCCGGCACGAAATACTCGGTTGTGCCGGTGCTGGACCCGGGCTTTCCTACGTACGGCAAGCTGCTGCGACGGGCGGGCTATCAGACGCCCTATGTGGGCAAATGGCATTTGTCGCTCGAGCAGACGAAGCACCCGCTCGATGTTTACGGCTTCGACGGCATGACGTCGCCCGATCCAACCGGCTCCAACCTGCAGGGTGCGGTGGGCGACGAGGCGAACGGCTTTCTCAACGACCAGCAAATCGCCACCCAGGCGGCGGACTGGCTCAGCGACCGCAAGCCGTCAGACAAGCCCTGGTGCCTCACGGTTTCTTTCGTCAATCCACACGATCACGAGTTTTTCTGGGCCGGCACCGAGTTCCAGACATTCAACGACCTTTTCAATGCCCAGACCACTTACAAGCCCTACAGCTACTATTCGACCAACAACGGCACCGACTATCCGCCGGTGGTGTCATGGGACGACGATGTTCTCAAAGATCCGCAGTCCTATGGCTATCCGGCGCTGCCGCCGAACTGGGAAACGGCAAAGCACCTCAAGAACCGGAAGCCGTCGACGCACTCCTTCCTGCGCACATTCCAGGGTTTCATCTGGGGAGGCGTCACTGACGATCCGAACGAGACCGGCTTTACGATCGCGCCTTACCCCTCCAGCGATTCCACGCTCGCCGGCTACGGGGTCGGAAACGCGCCCTATAGCTACTGGCAGCGCAATCTCGACAGCTATACCCAGACGATGACGCTGGTCGATGTCCAAATCGGCGCGGTGCTCAATGCTTTGCCTGCGAACGTCAAGAGCAATACCGTGATCGTCTTTGTGTCCGACCACGGCGACTATGTCGGCGCGCACGGATTGGTTTCGAACAAGGCGGCTACCGCTTATGACGAAGCGTTCCACGTTCCGCTGATCGTGGTCGATCACACCGGGCGCTTCGCCGGCGACATCGAGACCGAGCGGACCGGCCTCACCTCATCGGTCGATCTGCTGAATCTGCTCGTCAGCCTAGGCCATAACGGCGACCAGAGCTGGCTGACCGGCCCTTACGAGAAAATGTATGGCGACCGGCACAACATGATCCCGATGCTGAAGTCGACATCGGCAAACGGCCGGCCGTACATCCTATTCGCGACCGACGAGCTCGTGCAACCGGTCTACAACTTCAACGATTCGCCGCTGCATATCGTGTGCATGCGCACCGCGACGGAAAAGTTCGCGTTCTATTCGAAATGGCGGACATACTCGACCGACGTGATTGCGTCCTCGATCGAGACCGAGTTCTACGACTACAGCACTGCCGCCGGCCGCGCGGAGACGCACAACACGCCAAGCGACGCCCGGGTGCCGGCGCTGCTCGCTCAGCTGCGCAACAACCTCATTCCGCACGAGTTGCGCGCGCCGCTGCCGGGCGTCTACCGGTTGGCGCAACTGCGGGCGCAGCAAGCATTCCTCCAGTATTCGTATCTGATCGAAAATCCGCCGAGCGGCGACGACCGGCCCAAGATTCTCAGCAAGTGGCTCGGCTACGGGCAGGATTTCTGACGCCAAAAGACCGACCCAGGCCGAACTGGCCATCGTGGTGGCCTAATGCCCTCTCCCCTCACGGGGAGAGGGCATTAGAGGATGGCTGTCGCCCTGGTCTCGCAAATTCTGATTGAAGAAATCAGGCCGCTTCGGCTTCCTGGTTGACGACGCTTTCCGCAATCTGCGTCAAGGTTGCGTCGGTCTTCTTCTCCTCCTGCAACGTCTGGTCGAGCAGCCTGACCGCGTTGGACAGGCCGAGTTCCTGCGCCCAGGTCTTCAGCGTACCGTAGCGCGAGATCTCGTAGTGCTCGACCGCCTGCGCGGCGGCCAGCAGCCCGGCATCGAGCGCCGGCGAGCCCTTGTATTCCGTCATGATCTCGGCACCCTCGTCGGTAATGCCGACGATCGCGTCGCATGTCTTGGCCTGTGCCTTCTTGTCGATGATCTGGAACACCTGCTCGAGCCGATCGACGTGGCCTTCGGTCTCGCCACGATGCTTCTCGAATGCTTGCTTGAGTTCGGAGGATTGCGCAGCCTTCGCCATCTTGGGAAGCGTCGCGAGGATTTTCTTCTCTGCGAAATAGATGTCTTTCAGCGTGTCGTGGAACAACTCGTCGAGCTGTTTGGTCTTCTTGGCCATGGGTGAAGCTCCTTTTTTGGCGGGTAGGTGCGCGTCCAACTCGACCGCGGGGCGTTGGTTCCTGTGCCACCTACCGGTCAATTGCGAGACGGGCCCTCCTTGCTTCGCGCGCCTCCCCGCTCGATGATCGCCCAGGCCGGAGCGTGGTCGCTGGCGCCCTCTTCGCCACGGACGGCCCGATCGACCCCCGCCTTCACCAGACCGGCGGCAAGCTTCGGGCTCAGCAGCAGATGATCGAGCCGCAGGCCGGCATCGCGCGGCCAGCGGTTCCGTTTGTAGTCCCAGAATGTGTACATCGGCTGGTCCGGATGCAGCACGCGGATCGCATCGCACCAGCCCTGATCGGCCAGGCGTTTGAAGGCGGCGCGGTTTTGCGGCTGCACCAGCGCATCATTGTCCCATGACCGGGTTGGATAAATGTCCCGCGGGGTTGGCGCGACGTTGTAATCGCCGGCCAGGATGACGGGCACACCGGTCTTCAGCAGCTTGCGCGCATGCGCCGACAGGCGCTTGAACCAAGCCAGCTTGTAATCGAATTTCGGCCCGGGCTGAGGATTGCCGTTCGGCAGATAGATGCAGCCGATCAGAACCCCGTCGACCGCGGCTTCGATGTAGCGGCTTTGCGTGTCGGCCGGATCGCCAGGCAGCGCCCGGCGTGTGAGCACCGGCTCCGCGGCGCGCGCCAGGATCGCGACCCCGTTCCAGGTCTTCTGCCCGCGCCAGACCGCGCCATAACCAGCTTTCTCGATCGCCGCCGCGGGGAAATCGCCATCGGCCGCCTTGAGTTCCTGCAAGCAGACGACATCAGGCTTGGCGCCCTTGAGCCAGCGCAACAGGTTCGGCAGGCGGCGATTGATATTGTTGATGTTGAAGGTCGCGATCTTCATGCCGCCGTCAACGCCGTCGGCCGGTCGGTGTTCGGTGGTCCCAGCGCCGGTTCGGACGTGGCGCGGAATATGCTGCATAGCACAAAGCAATGTGGCAGTTTGAGCCCATGGCTGACGATACCCTTTCCCTGGCCGCTGAATTCCCGCCCGCCGATGCGCAGCGCTGGCGCAGGCTGGTCGACGCCGCGCTCAAGGGGGCCGATTTCGACAAGCGGCTGGTCAGCAAGACCTATGACGATCTGCGGGTCGAGCCGCTTTACCCGCGAGCGGCCGGAGCGAAGCCGGTAGCCGGGCGCGTGCCCGGCGCCGCCTGGGGCGTGATGCAGCGGGTGGACCATCCCGATCCCAAAGCCGCCAACGTGCAGGTCCTCGACGACCTCGAAAACGGGGCGACCGGGCTGACACTGGTCTTTGCCGGCTCGCTCAACGCCAATGGCTTTGGGCTGCCGGCCACATCCGAGGCGATCGCCAGGGTGCTCGACGGCGTCGAACTCGACGCCGGCATCACCGTTGATTTCAACCTGAGCCCGCAGACCCGCATCGCGGTCGACCATGTCGCCGCGCTGGTCAAGGCGCGACAGCTCGCGCCCGCCACGGTCGATCTGCGCGCCAGCCTCAATCCAATCGGTGGCTTTGCTGCGACCGGCGCCAGCGCCAAGCCGTGGAGTGAAATGTCGAAGATCCTTGCCGGCGCGATCAGCGGGCTGGCCGCCGAAGGTTTTCGCGGGCCGTTCGCGGTCGCCGACGGACGCATCATCCACAATGCCGGCGGCTCGGAGGCGCAGGAGCTTGCCTTCGCGATTGCCGCAGCCCTCGATTGCCTGCGCGCGCTCGAGGCCGGCGGCGTACCGCTCAATGCCGCGCGCGCCATGATCTATTTCCGGCTCGCCGCCGATGCCAACGAGTTTCTCACCATCGCCAAGTTCCGTGCCGTCAGGAAATTATGGGCGCGCGTCGAGGCCGCCTGCGGACTGACGCCGAAACCGGCGATCGTCGCCGCGGAGACCGCGTGGCGCATGATGACGCGGCGCGACCCTTACGTGAACATGCTGCGCACCACCATCGCCGTCACCGCCGCGGGCGTTGGCGGCGCCGACAACATCGTTGCGCTGCCCTACACCGCGGCGATCGGCCTGCCGGACGCCTTCGCACGCCGCGTGGCGCGCAATATGCAGCTTGTGCTGCTGGAGGAATCCAATCTGGCCAAGGTCGCCGATCCGGCGGCGGGCTCCGGCGCCGTCGAGCATTTGACCGACGCGCTGTGTACCGCGGCCTGGGCGCTGGTTCAGAAGATCGAGGCCGGCGGCGGCGCCTGGGCCTCGCTCGAAAGCGGCCTGATCCAGCGCGAGGTCGCGGCGGTGCGCCTGGCGCGCGAAGCCGCCGTCGCAAAGCGCAACGACCCGATTACCGGTACCAGCGACTATCCCAATCTCGAGGAAGTGCGGGCCGCAGTCCTTGATGTCGCGCCGGCCGCGAAGTCATCCGCCGCGGGCGCGACGATCGAGCCGCTGCCCTCGATCCGCCTCGCCGAGCCGTTCGAGGCGCTGCGTGACCGATCCGATGCGATCCTCGCCAAAACCGGCGCGCGGCCGAAGGTGTTTCTCGCCAATCTCGGCAAGCCCTCCGCCTTCACCGCGCGCGCCACCTTCGCCCGTAATTTCTACGAGGCCGGCGGCATCGCCGCGGTGACCAATGACGGTTTCACATCGACCGAGGAGAGGGTCGCCGCCTTCAAGGCCTGCGGTGCCCGGCTCGCCTGCCTGTGCTCGTCGGACAAGGTCTACGCGACGGACGCCGCCAAAGCCGCGCAGGCGCTCACCGCTGCCGGGGCAACGGTTCACATTGCCGGCCGGCCCAGCGAACTCGAAGCCGCGCTGACAGCGGCAGGCGTAAAGGCCTTCATCTATGTGGGCTGCGACGTGCTGGCGACCTTGCGCGCCGCTCATGATATTCTGAACACATGAGTCATGGCCGGGCTTGTCCCGGCCATCCCGCTGAAGGGCGCAGTGCGCTCCTGATCGGGATCGCCGGGACAAGCCCGGCGATGACAGCGGAGTAATTGATGAGCCAGATTCCCAATTTCGCCAGCGTTGCATTCAGCGACACCGCTCCCGCCGCGGCGCAGGGCAGCGAGACGCCGTGGACGACGCCGGAAGATATCGCGGTGCAGCCGCAATACGTCGAAACCGACCTCGCCGGCGTCGATTTCCTCGATACCTGGCCGGGCTCCGCGCCGTTCCTGCGCGGTCCCTACCCGGCAATGTACGCGGCGCAGCCCTGGACCATCCGGCAATATGCCGGCTTCTCGACCGCGGAAGACAGCAACGCGTTCTACCGGCGCAACCTCGCCGCCGGGCAGAAGGGCCTGTCGATTGCCTTCGATCTCGCCACCCATCGCGGCTATGACTCGGACCATCCGCGAGTCTCCGGCGACGTCGGCATGGCGGGCGTCGCCATCGATTCGATCTACGACATGCGCACTTTGTTCTCGGGCATTCCACTCGACCAGATGAGCGTGTCGATGACGATGAACGGCGCGGTGTTGCCGGTGCTGGCGCTCTACGTCGTCGCCGCCGAGGAACAGGGCGTGCCGCAGGACAAATTGTCCGGCACGATCCAGAACGACATCCTCAAAGAATTCATGGTGCGCAACACCTACATCTATCCGCCCGAGGCGTCGCTGCGCATCATCTCCGACATCTTCGCCCACACCGCGGCGCATATGCCGAAGTTCAATTCGATTTCGGTGTCGGGCTATCACATGCAGGAGGCCGGCGCGACGCTCGACCTCGAGCTGGCCTATACGCTCGCCGACGGCGTCGAATATGTCCGCGCCGGCATCAAGGCCGGCATGACCATCGATCAGTTCGCGCCGCGCATCTCGTTCTTCTGGTGCTCGGGCATGAACTACTTCATGGAAATCGCCAAACAGCGCGCCGCGCGCATGCTGTGGGCGAAGCTGATGAAGCCGTTCAAGCCGGAGAGCGACAAGTCGCTGATGCTGCGTGCGCATACCCAGACCTCGGGCTGGTCGCTGACCTCGCAGGACGTCTACAACAATGTCGCCCGCACCATGATCGAGGCGATGGCGGCAACTCAGGGGCAAACCCAGTCGCTGCACACCAATTCGCTCGACGAGGCGCTGGCGCTGCCGACCGATTTCTCCGCCCGCATCGCCCGCAACACCCAGATCGTGCTGCAACAGGAGGCCGGCGCCACCCGCATCGTCGATCCGTGGGGCGGTTCATATTTCGTCGAGAAGCTGACCTACGATCTCGCCAGGAAGGCCTGGGGGCATATCGAGGAGGTCGAGGCGCTCGGCGGCATGGCCAAGGCGATCGAGGCCGGAATTCCGAAGCTGCGCATCGAGGAAGCCGCGGCGAAGACCCAGGCGCGGATCGATGCCGGCGTGCAGTCGGTGATCGGCGTCAACAAATACCAACCCAAGGACGAGGCGCCGATCGATGTCCTTCGGGTCGACAATTCCGCCGTGCGCACCATGCAAATCGACAAGCTCCAGCGGCTCAAGGCCGAGCGCGACCCGGCGGCGCTCAAGGACGCGCTCGATGCCCTGACCCGCGCCGCCGACCGCGGTAACGGCAATCTGCTGGCGCTCGCCATCGACGCCGCCCGCGCCAAGGCTACCGTCGGCGAGATCTCGGCGGCCCTGGAAAAAGTGTTCGGCCGCCACGTCGCCTCGATCAAATCCATCACCGGCGTTTACAAGCGGGAGGTCGGCAAAGGAGGACACATGACCGGCGCCGTCGAACGGGTACGCAAGGCCGTCGAGCATTTCGAGGCCGAGGAAGGCCGCCGTCCGCGGCTGCTGGTCGCAAAGATCGGCCAGGACGGCCATGACCGCGGCCAGAAAGTGATCGCCTCCGCCTTCGCCGATCTCGGCTTCGACGTCGATATCGGGCCGCTGTTTGCGACGCCGGCGGAAGCCGCGCGCCAGGCGGTCGAGAACGACGTGCATATTCTCGGCATGTCGTCATTGGCCGCGGCGCATCTGACTTTGGTGCCGCAGTTGAAGGCCGAACTTGCCAAGGAAGGCCGCGACGACATCATGATCGTGGTCGGCGGCGTGGTGCCGCCGCAGGACTACGAGGCGTTGACGAAGGCCGGCGCCGAGGCGATCTTCCCGCCCGGCACTGTGATTGCCGACGCGGCCGAGAACCTGCTCAAGACGCTCAACAAACGGCTCGGGCACGGCAAAGAGGCGGCGGAGTGAGGCACTGCGGCGAACGTGCTATAATGGCTCCATGACCGTTGCCGAGAATTTGAGCCGTGACCACATCATTGACGGCCTGCGCGGGCTGAAGGCAGAACTGCGCCTTCGCGGCGTGAGCAGTCTGGCAATCTTTGGCTCACGGGCACGGGGGGACGCCCGTCGCGACAGCGATCTCGATCTGCTGGTCGAGGTCGATCCGAATGTAAAATTTTCCCTTCTCGATCTCATCGGCGTCGAACATCTCATTCGGGACCGGATCGGGTTGCGAGCCCAGGCCGTGATGCGGCGATCTCTCGAGCACGGATTTGCCGCACGGATTGCGGACGACATCGTCGAGGTCTTCTGAGGTGCCTCCCACGCTTGCCGACCGGGTCGCCCATATCCTGGAGTCCATTGAAGTCATCCGGCAGCTCCTGTCCGGTCGCACGAAGGAAAGCCTCGGCGGCGACTTGTTTGCACGGCTCGCGCTGGAACGGTCCTTCGAAATCATCAGCGAGGCTTCGCGCCGCATTCCCGAGGCGATCAAAGCAGAAAATAGCGACATCGACTGGGCGGGAATGGCGGCGCTCGGCAACCGGCTGCGGCACGCCTACCACCGCATCGATATCGAAATTCTCATGAAAATCGCCGAACATGATTTGCCGCCATTACAGAAATTTACCGAGGGGGTTATACGTGGCGCCCGGAATCGGTAACGTTTGATGACACAAACCCTTCGTTTGGCGGTTGCATCGTTTGCAACTTTGGCCGCGCTGGCGCTGTCCGGCTGCATCCAGGCATCGGGGCCGGTGCTCACCGGCGGCGAGCAAATGTTCGGGCCCAAACTTCGCCTGCAGCTTTACGGCTTGCGTGATGGCTACGCTCGTGACCTAGAGACCGTGTCGTTTGCCTGGAATGGCAGCCTTTACGCTCATGCCGGCGGCGGCTTGAAGGACGTCGCCGCTTTCTCGGTGCATGCGTTCGAGGGCGGCGACACCATTATCCAGACCGTACCGGCCAAGCCCGGCCAGCCGACCGAATTCGCCGTCGCCCACAGACTGGCGGACGGCGTCTGGCAGGTGCTGCCGATCGATGAGGCCGATGCCGACGAGGCGACCCGCGCAGCGTTTTGCAAGAAGGCCGACAAGACCTCCTGCACCATTGAGACCCGCGAGCAGTTGCTCGCTTTCGCCCGTGCCACCGCGGCGCAGCGCAAGGACAGCGGCGGCCTGGCGATCCGGCTGCCGGACGATAAGCGTCGCGCGCGAAAGCCGCACCGCTGACATGGCCGCCCGCGCCGACACCGACATTGCGAAACTGGCCGGTGGCATCCGGGCCGGCGACCGCGCCACTTTGGCGCGCGCCATCACCCTGATCGAGAGCACGCGCGCCGACCACCGCAAGTCGGCGCACAAGCTCGTGCAGGAGATCCTGCCGGCGACCGGCAAGGCGGTGCGGCTCGGCATTACCGGCGCGCCGGGGGCTGGCAAGTCGACCACGATCGATGCGCTCGGCACGTTTCTGACCGGGCAAGGCCGCAAGGTCGCGGTGCTCGCCGTCGATCCGTCCTCGAGCCGCACCGGCGGCTCGATCCTCGGCGACAAGACCCGCATGCCGCGGCTCGGCCAGGACGCCAAGGCCTTCATCCGGCCCTCGCCCTCCTCCGGCACGCTTGGCGGCGTCGCCGCCAAGACCCGCGAAACCATGCTGATCTGCGAGGCGGCGGGCTATGACGTCGTCATCGTCGAGACCGTCGGCATCGGACAATCGGAGACCACGGTGTCCGACATGACCGATTTTTTCCTGGCGCTGATGATCGCCGGCGCCGGCGACGAATTGCAGGGCATCAAAAAAGGTGTGGTCGAACTGGCCGACATGATCGCGGTCAACAAGGCCGACGGCGACAATATCGCGCGGGCGCGGACCGCGGCGGCGGAATATCGCGCCGCGCTTAATATCCTCGTGCCGCGCTCGCTCACCTGGTCGCCGCCGGTGATCACCTATTCGGCCTTGACCGGCAGCGGCATCGACGAACTGTGGCGCCACGTCACCGAGCACCGTGCCAAGATGACGGCCTCGGGCGAACTCGCGGCGCGGCGGCGCGAGCAGCAGGTCAAGTGGATGTGGTCGCTGCTCGATGAGCGCCTGACGGCGCGGCTGCGCGGCGATCCGGCGGTCCGCGCCAAGCTGCGCCAGGCTGAAGCCGCCGTCGCCGACGGCCGGCTGGCGCCGACGCTCGCGGTCGAGGAGATCGCAGCGCTGATAGAAACGTGATTGTCGTCCCGGGCGAGCGCAAGCGAGACCCGGGACCCATACGCCGCAGTCTATCGATGGGATACGGCGTATGGGTCCCCGCTTTCGCGGGGACGACCGCGGAGCGATAACAGATCGATGCCCACCATCCTCATCACCGGCTTCGGGCCGTTCCCCGGCGCGCCGCATAATCCGACCGCGGCGCTGGCCGAAAAGCTGGCGCGGGCGCGGCGGCCTAATCTCAAGCTGATCGGGCATGTCTTCGCCACGCAATATGATGCGGTCGACCGCGAATTGCCGGCGCTGATCAGGCAGCATCGACCGGACGCGCTGCTGATGTTCGGACTGCACGGCCGCGCCCGTGCCCTGCGCATCGAAACCATCGCCCGCAACGCGCTTGGCCGCCACGCCGATGCCGGCGGCAAGGTGCCGGACGCGCCGATGATCCTGCATGGAGCGCCGCCGCAACTCCGGATGGCGGCGCCGGGGCTGCGGCTCCTGCAGGCGGCACGGAGCACCGGCGTTCGAGCGCAGCTGTCGCGCGATGCCGGCAGCTATCTGTGCAACTACCTCTGTTGGCAGGCGACCTCGCTGATCGGCGGCAAGGGGGCGCCCCGCCTCGCCGCCTTCATTCATGTGCCCCCGGTCGCGCGCGGGCCCCGACGGGGGCGCGGCTTACTCAGCCAAGCGGCACTCGAGCACGCGGCGGCGGCGATCCTTGGTGAGCTAGCCCGCTGCCTTGGATCGGCCGGAAACGGGCATTAGATAATCGTCATGCCCGCACGTTTCGGACCCCGTTCGCGAAAGACCCTCATGCTTGCTGTCCTTGCGCTCTTTTTCCTGCCCGTTCTGGCCCGCGCCGCGCTGTTCACCTTCAGCGACGCGCCGCGCTCCTGGCGCGATGCCGACTGGTCCTCGACCGGCAGCCTGCCGCCCGCCGTTCAGAACAAAGACGCGCGGGTCCTAGTATTCACCGGCACTGCCGGCGCCTGGAAAGGCGTGGTCGCCGTGCACAGCTGGGTCGTGCTCAAGCGCGCCGGCGCGCCTGCGTGGACGCGTTACGACGTGGTCGGCTGGGGCGATCCGGTTCGGCGCAACAACTGGCCGGTCGATGGCCGCTGGTATGGCAGCACGCCGACCGCGATCGCAGACGTGCGCGGCGCCGAAGCGGAGGCGCTGATCCCCAAGATCGAGGCTGCGGTACACGACTATCGCTATAGCCATGCCGGCGATTACCGGGTCTGGCCGGGGCCGAATTCGAACAGCTTCGTCGCCGCCGTGCTGCGCGCGGTGCCTGAGCTCGGCGTCGCGCTGCCGTCCAATGCCGTCGGCCGCGATTATCGTGATGACTTCTATGCCGGCCGGACCGACACCGGCACCGGTTTCGAACTCAATCTGTGGGGCTATGCCGGCATCAAGGTCGGCTGGGTCGAAGGCGTCGAAGTCAATCTGCTCGGCCTCGTCGCCGGCATCGATGTGCGCCATCCCGGCATCAAGCTGCCTGGCTATGGGCGGATCGGGTTCGACCGCGCCGGCTAAGCCTCGCGCACACGCGCGTCACGACTCGAGCCTGCCGTTGCATCTCGCGCTTTTCGGGCGCATATGACAAAATTGTGACAAGGCAGATTCGAACGGCCGCACATTCAGATAGCGGCCAAACGGAGGACTGCATTGGCAGGGACTGAACATTTTCTGACGTTCCTCGGCGCCGTTGCCCTGATGCTCTGGGGCGTACGCATGGTGCAGACCGGCATTACCCGCGCCTTCGGATCGACGTTGCGGCGGCTGCTGTCGATGCACGTTCGCACGCCGTTATCCGCCTTCCTTGCCGGGATCGGCCTCACCGGCATCCTGCAAAGCTCGACCGCGACCGCGCTGCTGCTCGCCTCCTTCACGGCGCGGGGGCTGATCGCACTGTCGATCGCTCTGATCATGATGCTCGGCGCCAATGTCGGCACCACTCTGGTTGCGCAAGCGCTGTCGCTCGACATCACCTGGTTGTGGACCGCAATTCTGGCGCTCGGCGTCTTCGTGTTCATGGCCTCGGAAGCCGACCGGCCGCGCGCCATTGCGCGCATCGGCATCGGCCTCGGGATGATGCTGCTGTCGCTGCACCATCTCGGCCTCGCGGCACAGCCGCTGCGCGACAGCGCGACCTTCAAGGCATTCTTGTCGGGACTGGCCGGCGATCCGATCCTCGCCTTTCTCGCTGGAACGGCGATGACCTGGCTGATGCATTCCAGCCTGTCGATGGTGCTGATGGTGATGGCCTTTGCCGGCGCCCATGCCATTCCCGAGCCGCTGGCGCTCGCCTTGGTGCTCGGCGCCAATGTGGGCGGCGCCATCGCGCCGCTCACGGGTCTTGCCGGCACGCCGCCGGCCGGACGCCGCGTCGCCATCGGCAACCTCATCATGCGCGCGGCCGCCGCCCTGCCGTTCATCTTCCTGGTTCGCCAGAGCGCCCAGCTGCTGGCGATGGTCGAGGCCGATCCGGCTCGCATCATCGTCAACTTCCACACCGCCTTCAACGTAATCGCCGCCGCGGTGCTGCTGCCGCTGGTGCCGCTGTTTGCCAAGCTCACCGTCAAACTGGTCCCCGACAAGATCGAGCGCGAGGATGCGGCGCGGCCGAAATATCTCGACGCCAACGTGCTCGACACGCCGTCCGAGGCGCTGGCCTGCGCCATGCGCGAAACCCTCAACATGGGCGACCGGGTCGCCGACATGTTGCGGCTGGCGCTCGAAGCCGTCGAAAAATCCGATCTCAAGCTGGTGCGCGGCGTCGAAAAGGCCGACAACGCGGTCGACTCTTTGCACGAGGCGATCAAGCTCTATCTGGTGAAGGCGTCAAAGGCGGAAATGACCGATGAGGAGAGCCGACGCTATGTCGAGACCCTCACCTTCACCACCAATCTCGAGCATATCGGCGACATCGTCGACAAGAACCTGATGGAGCTCGCGGAAAAGCGCATCAAGCACAATTACGCCTTCTCCAATGAGGGCCTCGATGACATCCGCAAATTCCACGCCCAGGTCATGGACAGCTTGCAGCTTGCCTTTAACGTATTCGCCACCCGCGACATTGCGCTGGCGCGGCGGTTATTCGCCAGCAAAAGCACCATGCGCTCAGCCGAAATGGCCGCCGCCGACAGCCATTATGAGCGGTTGCGCGAGGGCCGTGCGGAATCGATCGAGACCTCGTCGATCCATCTCGACATCATCCGCGACTTCAAGCGCATCCACGGCCACATCACCTCGGTCGCTTACCCGATCCTCGAGGCGGCGGGCGAATTGCGCGACTCGAGGCTGGTGGCGCAGACGTCCAATACGGTGACGGTGAAACCGGCGGCGTCCTGAGCGGCGGCGTTCTTTCGCTCAGGCGGGGCGGGCGGCGGGCGCCCACAGCTTCGGCCCGGCACGCAAATATTGCTTGGCGCGCGGCACCTCAGCGCCGAGCGTACCGGCGGCATGCCAGCCCCAATGCGGATCATCAAGGAAGGCGCGGGCCATCGCCACCAAATCAGCCTTGCCCTGCGCAACGATCGCTTCCGCCCGCTCCGCCTTGTAAATGAGGCCGACCGCACGCGTCGGAATGCCGGCTTCGGTCCTGATTTTTTCGGCAATGGCGACGTTGTAGCCCGGCTCCGACGGGTTGCGCGTGTCGAAAGTGACGCCGCCGGATGACACGCAGATGAAATCGACGCCTTCCGCCTTGAGCCCCCGTGCGATGCCGACGGCGTCGTCCGGCGTCAGCCCGCCCTCGCGCCAATCGCTGCCGGTAATCCGTGCGCCGAGCGGCATGGATTTTGGAACCACCGCCCGCACCGCGCGCGCGACGGCAAGCGGAAATTTCATCCGGTTGGCGAATGGCCCGCCATATTCATCGTTGCGCGTGTTGGAGATCGGCGACATGAAGCTGTGGAACAGATAGCCGTGCGCCATATGCAGTTCGACCTCGTCGAGCCCGATCCGCAGCGCGCGCTTCGCCGCATTGACGAAGGCATCGCGCACGCGGTCCATGTCAGACTGGGTCATCATGGCGGGCGTGTGCCAATTCTCGCCGAACGGCAGCGCCGAGGGCGCCATGGCCGGCCACGGATCTTCGCCAGCCTTCAGCGCCAGGCCGCCGGCCCATGGCACTTGTGCCGACGCCTTGCGGCCGGCATGGGCGAGCTGGATACCGAACCTGGCGGTGCCGGCGCGGCGGCATTGGCTGATGACACGCGACAGCGCGAGTTCGTTGTCGTCGGAGTAAAGCCCGAGGCAGCCATGCGTGATGCGGCCGGCGCGCTCGACCGCGGTCGCTTCCACCACCACCATGGCGGCGCCAGAATTGGCCAGCATGCCGAGATGCATCATGTGCCAGTCGGTGGCCGAGCCGTCGTCGGCCGAATATTGGCACATCGGCGAGACTACCAATCGATTTGGCAATTCCAACCCGGCCAGCCGAATAGGCGAAAACAGAGCGCTGCTCATGCGGTCACTTTCAAAAATTTGGGAGATCAGTTGCGCGGCTAAGGCGCCTGGATGGACTTGAGGTAAGCAATAATGGCACCGACATCGGGCGCTTCAAAGGCCAATTCGGGCATATCAGGGTGCCCGGACATGATGCCCTCGCCCAGCGCCTCTTCCAGGGAGTCGATCGGATAGCGGGTTCCAAGCTTGCGAAACGCCGGGGCATCCGCGCGTGCGCTGTCGCCGGTGCGGCCGACGGCATGGCACCGCGCGCAATATTGCGACAGGAGCGTCTGGCCGCGCTTGAGCTGCGCCTCGTCGGCTTGCGCCGAAATGACCGAGGTCACCAGGGCCAATACGGCAATGTGCGTCCTCATGCCGCCGAACGGCGCGGTTCCGACGTCGTCGACTCGCTGACTACCGTGCTGTCGACCTCGGCCAGTTGGCTCCATAACTCGGTGGCCCGTATCACGTCACGCATCCGCTCGATGAATTCCTGTTCGGTGAAATAGTGCGTCCAGCGGCCGCTTTTGAACAGCTCCACATAATAGCCATGCCGGCGCAGCGCGAGCGCACGGAAGCGCGCGGTGGCGGATTTGAGCTGAGGCGGAAACGACCCTGCGGGCATGCGTGCCCCCCAAGGCACGGGCCGAATCCAGATAAGCCGCCGGATGGCGGCCGCGGAGCGGCCAAACGCGGTCACGGATACGCACAGGCTGTGGATAACCACATGGCTCATAGCTGATTCGCTATGAATCTGAATAGCCTAGCGAAGTAGGCGCTAGAGCTTGATACGCAGGAAATTCGCCAGTTCGCCAAGGATGCCGCGGCGGAACAGCAGCACGCAGACCACGAAAATCACGCCCTGGATCACCAGAACCCACTCGCCCATGAAGGCGAGCTTGTATTGCATGGTCAGGATCACGAACGACCCGACCACAGGCCCAAAAATGGTGCCGAGGCCGCCGACCAATGTCATCAGCACCACCTCGCCCGACATCGGCCAGTTCACGTCGGTGAGCGAAGCGATCTGCACCACGATCGCCTTGGTCGATCCGGCGAGGCCGGCCAAGGTCGCCGAGAGCACGAAGGCGACCAGCTTGTAGCGGTCGGTCTTGTAGCCAAGCGAGATCGCCCGTGGTTCGTTTTCGCGGATCGCCTTGAGCACTTCGCCGAACGGCGAATTGATGATGCGGTGGATGAACAGGAAGCCGCCGAGGAATATCCCCAGCACGACAAGATACATCGTCATCACGTTATGCAGGTCGAGGAAGCCGAACAGCATGCCGCGCGGCACGCCCTGGATACCATCCTCGCCGCCGGTAAACTTCATGCGCAGCGCCAGGAAATACATCATCTGTGCCAGAGCGAGCGTGATCATGGCGAAGTAGATGCCTTGGCGGCGGATGGCGAGTGAGCCGGCGATCAGACCGAGGATCGCCGCAGTCGCGGTGCCGGTGAGAATGGCAAGCTCGGGCGACAGGCCCCAGACCTTGGCGGTGTGCGCGCAGATGTAACTGGCCCAGCCGAAATAAAGAGCATGGCCGAATGACAACAGGCCGACATAGCCGATCAAAAGATTGAACGCACAGGCGAACAGCGCGAAGCAGAGCGCCTGCATCAAGAACAGCGGATAGATCACGAAAGGCGCGATCAGCAGCGCGACCACCATAACCCCGAACGCGATCCGCTCGCTGTTGGCGCGCAGCGGCGAAATCTTGGCGGCCGGCTCGACCACGCGTTCCATCACGCCCTCCGCCCGAACAGGCCAGCCGGGCGCACCAGCAGCACGATCGCCATAATGACGAAGATCACGGTGTTCGACGCTTCGGGGAAAAACACCTTGGTCAGGCCCTCGACAATGCCGAGGCCGAAGCCGGTGAGGATGGCGCCGAGGATAGAGCCCATGCCGCCGATCACGACCACGGCAAACACCACGATGATCAGCTCCGAACCCATATTGGGCGAGACGTTGTAGATCGGCGCCGCCATCACGCCGGCAAAGGCGGCGAGCGCGACGCCGAATCCGTAGGTCAGCGTTATCATGCGCGGCACGTTGACGCCAAAGGCGCGCACCAAAGTGGGGTTTTCGGTGGCGGCGCGCAGATAGGCGCCAAGCCGGGTGCGCTCGATCATGAACCAGGTGCCGAAGCAGACGATCAGCGAGGCGAAGATGACCCAGGCACGGTAATTCGGCAGGAACATGAAGCCGAGGTTCTGGCCGCCGCGCAGCGCGTCGGGCAGCGTATAAGGCAGCCCGGCGGAGCCGAGGTAATTGCGTCCCACGCCTTCAATGATCAGCGCGAGGCCGAAAGTCAGCAGCAGTCCGTACAGATGATCGAGCTTGTAGATCCATTGCAGGAACACGCGCTCGATGATCACACCAACGATACCGACCAGCACCGGCGCGATGATCAGCGCCGGAAAATAGCCGAGGCCGGAATAATTGAGCAGCAAATAGGCCGCGACCGCGCCCAGCATGTATTGGGCGCCATGCGTGAAATTGATGATGTTGAGCATACCGAAGATCACGGCGAGGCCAAGGCTGAGCAGCGCGTAGAACGAGCCGTTGATCAAACCGATCAACAACTGGCCGAACAGCGCAGCCGAGGAAATGCCGAAGATATCGAACATGGGGTGCCGAAGCGGTCGAAGGGCGGGACAAGTCCCGCCCTTCGCTGTTGCCAGATCAGCCGCTGACCATCGGGCAGCCGCCATCCTTGAGCGGACGGAACGCCTCGTCGGCCGGGATGGTGGCGCGCACGTGGTAAAGGTCGCCCGGGTATTTCGACTCTTCGGGCTTCTTCACCTCGAACAGATAGGCCGGATGCAGCACGCGGCCATCGGCCCGTACCGTGCTCTTGCCGTAGACGGAGTCTTCGGCCGGGAGCTTTTTCATCTCGGCGACCACGGCCTTGCCGTCCGCAGCGCTCTTCAGCGCGGCGACCGCTTTGAGATAGTGCAGCGTGCCGGAATAGACCCCGGCCATGTTCATGCTTGGCAGCTTGCCCGGCGAATTGCGTTCCTTGTCCCAACGCTTGGTCCAGGCGCGGGTGCCGTCATTGAGATCCCAGTAAAAGGTCTCGGTGAAGGTCAGGCCCTGCGCGGTCTTCAGGCCGAGCGCGGCGACGTCGGGCGCGAACACCAGCAGGCCGGCAAATTTCTGCCCGCCTGCGACGATGCCGAATTCGGCGCCTTGCTTGATGGCGTTGATGGTGTCGCCGCCGGCATTGGCGAGCCCGATGATCTTGGCCTTCGACGCCTGCGCCTGCAGCAGGAACGAGGAGAAGTCGCTGGTGTTGATCGGGTGAGCGACCTCGCCCAGCACCTTGCCGCCGTTCGCCTTGACCACTGCCGCCGTATCACGCGCGAGCGCGTGACCGAATGCGTAGTCCGAAACCAGGAAGAACCAGGTGTCGCCGCCGGTCTTGACGATGGCTTTGCCGGTGCCGTTGGCGAGCATCCAGGTGTCGTAGGTCCAGTGCACCATATTGCCGTTGCACTTCGGTCCGGTAAGGTCGGAACTGGCGGGACCCGAAGCGACGAACACCTTGTTCTTTTGCGCCGCCACCTGGGTGATGGCGAGCGCGACGCCCGAATTCGGCACGTCGGCGATCATGTCGACGTGGTCGACGTCGATCCACTGATTGGCAATGCCGACGGCAGCATCCGGCTTGTTCTGATGGTCGGCACTGACCACCTCGACCTTTACGTTCGGATGATCCTTCATGAACTCTTCCGCCGCCAGCTTGGCGGCAATGACCGAACCCACACCAGTGTCGTCGGCGTAGAGCGACGCCATGTCGGTCAGCACGCCGATCTTGACATTGATCTGCTGGGCCTGCGCGGTACCGCAGGCGAGCAGCGCGGCAAGCGCCGCAATTACCATTGTTCGTTTCATTAAGCGTCCTCCTTGTATGCGGGCGCATAGCCCATTTTTGACTTCACACACCGAGATAGTCGTGAAGCTTCTCCACGTTGGCGTCCAGTTCGGAATTGGCGAACTGGTCGATGATACGTCCATGTTCCATGACGTAATAGCGGTCCGCAACCGTTGAAGCGAAGCGGAAATTCTGTTCCACCAGCAAAATCGTGAAGCCCTGCTGTTTGAGCGTTCGAATGGTCTTGCCGATCTGCTGAATGATGACCGGCGCGAGCCCTTCGGTCGGCTCGTCGAGCAGCAGCATGCGGGCGCCGGTCCGCAATATCCGGGCGATCGCGAGCATCTGCTGTTCGCCGCCGGACAGTTTGGTGCCCTGGCTCGAACCCAGCCGCTCCTTGAGATTGGGGAACAACGTGAATATCTGGTCGAGGCTGAGACCTCCCGGCCGCACCTGCGGCGGCAACAGGAGGTTCTCCTCGACACCGAGGCTGGCGAAGATGCCGCGCTCTTCGGGGCAGAACGCGATACCGGCGCGGGCGATTTTTTCGGACATCAGGCCGATGAGTTCGCGGCCCTCGAAGCTGATCGAGCCGGTCCGGTTGGCGACGATCCCCATGATCGACTTGAGCGTGGTGGTCTTACCGGCGCCGTTTCGCCCAAGCAGGGTGACCACCTCACCTTCCTGCACATTGAAGGTGACGCCATGCAGGATGTGCGATTCCCCGTACCAAGCCTGTAGCTCCTTGAGCGCCAGCAGCGGCGCGCGCGCATCAAGCATGGCCGACACCCAGATAGGCTTCGCGCACTTCCGGGTTCTTCGACACGGCGCCGTAGTCGCCCTCGGCCAGCACACGGCCGCGCGTGAGCACGGTAATGCGGTCGCAGAGATTTTCGACGACGCTGAGATTGTGCTCGACCATTAGCACCGTACGGTTTACCGACACGCGCTTGATGAGCTGGGATATGCGGTCGATGTCCTCATGCGCCATGCCGGCGGTCGGCTCGTCGAGCAGCAGCATTTCCGGATCGAGCGCCAGCGTCGTGGCGATTTCGAGTGCGCGCTTACGGCCATAAGGCAGTTCGACCGCCGCGACATTGGCGAAAGCGGCGAGCCCGACATCGGTGATCAATTCCATCGCCCGCTCGTTAAAAGTCTCAAGCACGCCCGAGGAGCGCCAAAAGTCGAACGAACCGCCGCGCCTGCGTTGCAGCGCAATGCGCACGTTTTCGAGCACGGTCAGATGCGGAAACACCGCCGAAATTTGGAACGAGCGCACGATGCCGAGCCGCGCCACATCCGCGGCGGCGGTCGAGGTGATATCCTCGCCCTTGAACAGAATACGGCCGCGCGTCGGCGCCAGGAACTTGGTCAGCAAATTAAAGCAGGTCGTCTTGCCGGCACCGTTCGGCCCGATCAGGGCATGAATGGTGCCGCGCTCGATGCGCAGATTGACGCCATTGACCGCGACAAATCCGGCGAAGTCCTTGGTCAGATCCTCGGTTTCGAGAATTGCCACACTACTTTTTACCGACACGAGCATTTTCCCCTGGCGCAAGCATATTCGCCACGTTTTTCTCGGTGCGGCAAGATGACAATTGAGGCGCGTCAGAAGCTAGGGTTGTGCGTTTCGGAGCAGAAACCGGCGCGTCTTGGAATACGGCATGGAACATGGGATAGATGGCCTGCCCGGGTCCCAATCCATGAACTTCACCAACCTATTCCGCCACAACGCGGACCAGCCTGAATCACCCTACGCCTGGCTGCGGCTTGCCGCCGCAGTGGCAATCGGCACGATCGGCAATGTCGGCATGTGGTCGGTTCCGGTGGCACTGCCGACCATCCAGGCCGATTTCGGCGTCGATCGTGCCGCCGCCTCACTGCCCTATACGCTCACCATGGTCGGTTTCGCGTTCGGCGGCGTGGCGGCTGGGCGCATCGTCGACCGCTTCGGAATTTTGCTGCCGCTGGTCGCCGGCGCCGTGTCGCTCTGCCTCGGCTATCTACTGGCGGCGGCGTCACCCAGCCTGTGGGCCTATGCGCTGGCGCAGGGAATTCTGGTTGGCGGCGGCACCGCGGTCTTCTTCGCGCCGCTCATGGTCGATATTTCGCACTGGTTCGTGCGGCGGCGCGGCATCGCGGTCGCGCTCTGCGCCTGCGGCAACTACATTGCCGGCACGATATGGCCGACGCCGCTTCAGCACATGATCAGCAGCTACGGCTGGCGCCCCACCCATGTGATCGTCGGCATCGTCTGCCTGCTCGCGATCCTGCCGCTGACGTTGATGTTCCGCAACTCACCCTCCGCACGCGCCTCGTCCGATAACGGCGAAACCAGGCGAGGCGAGGCACCTTCGCTCGGCATCAGCCCCAACGCCTTGCAGGCGATCCTCTGCATTGCCGGGCTCGCCTGCTGCATTGCTATGGCGATGCCGCAGGTCCACATCGTCGCCTATTGCGGGGATCTCGGTTACGGCGTGGCGCGCGGCGCCGAAATGCTGTCGCTCATGCTCGGCTTCGGCATCATCAGCCGGATCGCCTCTGGCTTCATCGCCGACCGCATCGGCGGCGTCGGCACCTTGCTGATCGGCTCGGTGCTGCAAGGCACCGCTTTGGTACTGTACTTCCTGTTCAACGGCCTGAGTTCGCTCTACATCATCTCGGCGCTGTTCGGCCTGTTCCAGGGCGGCATCGTGCCGAGCTACGCCATCATCGTGCGCGAATATTTTCCGCCCAAGGAGGCCGGTACCCGGGTCGGTCTCGTCATCATGTCGACCTTGTTCGGCATGGCGATCGGCGGCTGGATGTCGGGTGAGATCTTCGACCTCACCGGCTCCTACCGCATCGCATTCGCCAACGGCATCGCCTTCAACCTGCTCAACGTATCGATCGCGGTATGGCTGCTGACGCGGCCGGCGCGGGCGGAACGCGCACTGGCGCGGGCCTAAGACATGGCGGATGGCAATCGCCAAGTATTATTGAAATCGCGGCCGAACGGAATTCCACAGGCCGACAATTTCGCAATCGTCGAGACCCCTGCTCCAGTGCCGGCCGACCGGCAATTCCTGGTGCGTAACGAATTTCTCTCGGTGGAACCGGCGATGCGCGGCTGGGTCAGCGCGGTGGCGAATTACTCAACGCCGGTCGGCATTGGCGAGGTGATGCGCTCGTTCAGCGCCGGGACGGTCATTGCCTCGCGCCATCCTGGCTTTGCCGAAGGCGACCGGGTGATGGGCATGCTCGGCTGGCAGGATTTTGCGCTGTCCGACGGCAGCAACATCACGCGCAAGGTTGCCGAGCGCGACCTGCCCTTGTCGCTTTCGCTCGGCGTCCTCGGTCTGAACGGTATCACCGCTTATTTCGGGCTGCTCGACCTCGCCACGCCCCGTCCCGGCGACAATGTCGTGGTCTCGACCGCGGCCGGCGCCGTCGGCTCCGCGGTCGGGCAGATCGCCAAGCTGATGGGCTGCCGCGCCATCGGCATCACCGGCGGCCCGGTAAAGGCGAGGCTCTGTGCCGAGGAATTCGGTTATGACGCCGTGATCGATTACAAGGCCGGCGACGTCGCCAGGGCGCTCCAGGCGGCCTGCCCGCGTGGCGCCGACATTTATTTCGACAACACCTCGGGCGCGATCAGCGATGCCGTGCTGGCGCAGATCGCGGTCGGCGCCCGCATCGTGATTTGCGGCACGGCGTCGATTTCAAGCTGGGCGCCGTGGCCCGTTGGGCCGCGCGTCGAACGTCACCTGCTGGTCAAGCGCGCACGCATGAGCGGGTTGCTGATTTTCGACTATGCGCATCGCTACGAAGAAGCGGTCGCCCGCCTCGCCGGCTGGGTTCGCGAGCGCAAGCTGCGCTATCGCGAGGACATCGCCGACGGCATCGAGCACTGCCCCGGCGCGATCGCCGAACTCTATCGCGGCGAGAATTTGGGCAAGAAGCTGATCAGGCTGAGCTAATGCTTCAGCTTCGGATCGACCTTGAAGCTCGCCTCGGTCTTCTTGGTAATCTCGTCCACGGTGACGCCTGGCGCCAATTCGGTCAGCATCATGCCGCCGCCTTTGCGGTCGATGCTGAAGACCCCAAGATCGGTAATCACCATGTCGACCACACCCGCCCCGGTGAGCGGCAGGTTGCACTTGTGCAAGAGCTTCGGCTCATCCTTCGCCGTGTGCTCCATGATCACGACCACTTTCTTGACGCCGGCGACCAGATCCATGGCGCCGCCCATTCCCTTCACCATCTTGCCGGGGATCATCCAGTTGGCGAGATCGCCATTCTCGGCCACCTGCATGGCACCGAGCAGCGCGATATCGATATGGCCGCCGCGAATCATGGCGAATGAATCGGCGGAGGAGAAAAAGCTCGTAGTCGGCAGTTCGGTGACGGTCTGCTTGCCGGCATTGATCAGGTCCGGATCCTCGTCCCCCTCATAGGGGAACGGGCCGAAGCCGAGCATGCCGTTCTCGCTTTGCAGCTGCACTGTCATGCCGGCGGGAATGTAGTTCGACACCAGAGTCGGAATGCCGATGCCGAGATTGACGTAGAAACCGTCGCGCAATTCCTTGGCGGCGCGCTCGGCCATCTGATCCCGGGTCCAGGGCATCTCAATCTCCTTATGCGCTGACGCGCTTGCGCACGGTGCGCTGCTCGATGTGTTTGACCGCATTCGGCACTTCGACGATGCGCTGCACGTAGACGCCGGGCGTGATGATGCGGTCGGGGTCAAGTTCGCCCGGCTGCACCAGCTTCTCGACCTCGGCTACGGTCAGCTTCGCGGCGGTCGCCATCATCGGATTAAAATTGCGGGCGGTCTTGCGGTAAACCAGATTGCCTTCGGTGTCGCCCATCCAGGCATGGACGATGGCGAGATCGGCGACAATGCCGCGCTCCATGATGTAGCGCTCGCCGTCGAACTCGCGCTCTTCCTTGCCCTTGGCGATATCGGTGCCGGCGCCGGTGCGGGTGAAGAAGGCGGGGATGCCGGCACCGCCGGCGCGGATGCGCTCGGCCAACGTGCCCTGCGGGTTGAACTCGATCTCCAGCTCGCCGGCAAGAAATTGCTGCGCGAACAGCTTGTTCTCGCCGACATAGGACGAGATCATTTTCTTGACCTGCTTGGTCTCGAGCAGCAGGCCGAGCCCGGCGCCGTCGACCCCGGCATTGTTGGAGACGATGATGAGATTTTTGACGCCGGAGTCGCGGATCGCCTTGATCAGCACCTCGGGAATGCCGCAGAGCCCGAACCCCCCGGCATGGATCAACATGCCGTCCTTGAGCACGCCAGCCAGCGCGGCCTTCGCGTCGGAATACACCTTCTTCATGAAACAACCACCCTTTTCCGAAAAGACCTCGCCCGGCCGCCGGTCACCGTTTTAGAAAACATCATACCCTTGGTGGAATGCAAGCCCGCTTATCGGGCAGGCTCGTCAGGGCTTTGGCGGCGAAATCGTCGTCACCGGATTGGCCGGACGCGTCGGCGCCGGAGTTGCCGCGGGCGCGGCCGGTGCAGCGGGCGCCGCCACGGTTACAGCGCTCAGCCGCGTCGGCAGCGGCAGGCCGTGCGGATAATAGCTCCAGCCGACGAACATCACGGCAAACAGGATGGCCGCGAGCACGGCGCTTACGCCGCGATTGCCCAGCGCCAGAAGACTGCCAATCAACGAGGCGAGAAAAACGAAGACCGCCAGCACAGCCACATAGACCCAATTCACCGCGGCAAGATCGATCGGCACACGACTCTCCTCAAAAACGCCCCGGTCACTCTAGCAAACCCTGTCGCGGTATGCGCGGCAATTCCGCAATGGCGCATTTGCCCTTAAGCTGGCGGCCCGGCCGGCGGCGGCCCCAGGAGCCCATCATGGCTGACATCAAGATTTTCAATCCCGAGGGAATTGCAAAACCGCTCGGGCAATATTCAAACGTCACCCGCGTCAAGGCGTCGGAATACATCTTCATCGCCGGCATGGTGGCTGCCGATAAAGACGGCAAGGTCGTCGGCGTCGACGATTTTGACGCACAATGCGTGCAGGTATTCGCCAATATCGAGGCCGCCCTGAAATCCTGCGGCGCCGGCTGGGGCAACGTGGTGCAATTCTACACCTTCATGGTGCACTCGCAGGACATCCCGAAATTCATGAAATACCGGCTGCGTGAATTTCCGAAATTCTTCGCCAACGGCGCCTACCCCCCGAACACGCTGCTGATCGTGGACCGGCTGGTGCTGGAGCCGCTTCTGATCGAGGTTCAGGCGACCGCCGCGCTCTAATCGACGAATGCGCCGCTGCGCCGCTCATTGGCGTATTTCATCAGCGCGGCGACGCGATAAAGCCCGTGCACGAACTTGCCGTAGGGCATGCTGAGAAACAGGCCAAGCACGACGCCGAGATGCAGCGCGAGCAATAACCCCATTGCCGGCGTATCGCGCAACAGCAGTAGCGCAAAGCCGGTGATGCTGGTGAGAACCAGCATGACCAGGAAGGCGCTGTCCAGGCCGAGCGGACGCTGATCGGTGAGGATCGGATCGCGGCGCAGCTTGAGCCTCAGCAATCCGATTGGCCCGATGATGAGTCCAAGGCCGCCCGCGCTGCCAAGCACGACCGGCGCGCTGAGCACCGCGTAGGGCGCGGGCCAGCCAAGCAGAAAGTGATAGATGGTCGCCACAATTGTCGCGGCAAAGCACAGCAGAAATCCGTAGAAGGTGAAGTGGTGATAGATGCGGCGTTGCGCCGACGGCCTTTCATTTTCGCTGGTGCAGCCGCCGCCCCCGCCGCCGAGATAGCGCAAGGTCGCGGCATCATGCCCGGCCGGCGGCCATGAGCGCACCGCACTGCCGCCATGAATGTCGCGCCAGAAGCGGCGCACGCTCAGCGTCAGCGCCAGCACCACGTAAATCGCGACCGCGCCGAACAGGCCGGCCATCGCACCATGCGGCATTAGTTTGTAGAAGTCGCCGGCGTGGCGGCCGAACAGCACGTCCGGATCGCGCCACCAGACAAATCCGACGATGAAGCCGGCGACGCTAAGCGCCGCGAGCAGCGTGACCGCCAGGCCGTTGCGCTCGAACAGCGCGCCAAAGGCCCGCGGCCAAGCATATTCGTCGTAGCTGTCGGTGCGAACCCGCGCCAGCGCCGCCGGCACGTTGACGGAAAATTCGTGCGGCGGCGAATACTGGCAGTCGCTGTAGCAGGCGCCGCACTGGTGGCAGAGATTGGCGAGATAGTTGAGGTCCTCAGCAGCGAAAAAGCGCCGCATCTCCATCGCCGGAAACACCGCGCAGAGACCCTCACAGTAGCGGCAGGCATTGCAGATGCGCATCAGCCGTTCGGCCTCGCGCAGGTTGTCGGTGGCAAGGCTAATTCCTTGCATGCGCCGCCGCCCCTTCCCCGGCGATCCGGCCGAACACCGAGCCAATCGTCATGCCGATGCCGGCGAGGTAGCCCTTGCCCAGCACATTGCCGGCCATGATCTCGCCGGCCGCGAACATGTTGCCGGACGGCCGGCCGCTGTCCATGACGATGCGGCCGTCCTCGTTCACCTTGACGCCGAGATAGGTGAAGGTGATGCCGGGCCGCAGCGGATAGGCGTAGAACGGCGGCTGGTCGATCGCGCGCGCCCAGTGCGTTTTCGGTACCCGCAGGCCCTCGGCGCGGCAATCATCGAGCGTGGTGTGATCGAAAACGCCGGGCCGCGCCGCGGCGTTGAAGGCAGTGACCGTGGCGTCGAGAGTCGCCGGATTAAGCCCAAGCTGTTCAGCCAGCTCGGCAATCGTTTGCCCGGCAATGGCGGGAAAGATCGATGGCATGAACAGGTTCATCGATTTGCTGTCGATGATCGAATAGGCGATCTGGTCGGGTTGCTGCGCGATCAGCCGGCCCCAGATCGCGTAGCGCTTGGGCCAGAGGTCTTCGCCCTCGTCGTAAAATCGATCGCCGTGCTTGTTGACGACGATGCCGAAAATGATGCTGTCGAGCCGGGTCGCAATACCGCCGTCGAATTTCGGCGCCCGGGCGTCGATCGCCACCGCGTGGCATTGCGTCGGATCGCCGGTCGCCATCACGCCCTTTTCGAGCAGCATGCGCAGCACATCGCCGCGGTTATAGGGCGTGCCGCGGATCAGGAAATTGTCGGCAGCGGCGCCCCAATAGCGCTTGAGCCATTCGATATTGGCCTCGAAGCCGCCGGCGGCCGCGACCAGAGTGCGGCCGCGAATCTCATGCGCTTCGTCCTTGATCCTAGCCGTCAGCGAGACGAAGAAGCCATTGTCGATCCGTATCGCGACGACCGGCGCTTCATAAAGCAACGTGACGCCGAGCCGCTCGGCAGCGCGGTACAGCGAATTGAGCTCGCCGCGCCCGCCGCCGAGGAAAAACGCATTGGTGCGGCCGAGGCTGAGCGTGCCGCCGAGCGGCGGACCGAACCGCACGCCCTGCTCGCCGAGCCAGGGCAGCAGTTCGCTCGAGCGCTCGATCGTGAGCCTGGCGAGCGCCTCGTCGGTCTGGCCGCCGGTGACGCGGGTCAGGTCGTCGTAGAATTCGTCAGGATCGTAGGCGCCGGTCATGTTCGGAGCGCTGCCGTCCTGCGCCACCCGCACGTTGCGGGTATGACGGGTATTGCCGCCGCGATAAAATTCCGGGGCGCCCTCAATGACAATGACGCTGCGGCCGGCGCGGGCCGCCGTGATCGCGGCGCAGAGCGCGGCATTGCCGCCACCGGCAATCACGACATCGAAGGTCTTTGCCAGGTCCATGCCGCGGCGCGCCAGTTTGGGAGTCGTCTTTCGCTCGTTCGCCTTATACGTTAGCGGCCGGATCGGGGGAAGAATCATGCACGGGCTTTATCCGAACGACGCCTCGCTGCTCGACAGCGCCGGACGATTGCTGATCGTCGCGTTGTTTCTGAGCCTGGCGATCCGCAACATGTCGGCGTTCCAGATCGAGGATCACGTCACGCGGCTCGGCGCCAATGGCTGCCCGCAGCCGCGGCTGGCGTTCTGGAGCGGAACCGCGCTGGAAATCATCGGCTGTGTACTGCTCTTGACCAACTGGCATCCAGCTCTCGGCGTCATCTGTCTGATCGTATTCACCGTGCTGGCCAGTTCGTTGATGCATCGCTTCTGGCAGGCGCCGGATGTGGCGAAACGCTCGGCCATGCAGAACGGCATGTGCACGAACCTTGCGGTGGTCGGCGGGCTGTTGCTGTTATTGCAGAACGTCAGATGACAGATCGCGGCGTCCCGGTGACTTACGCCAGCAACAGTTTCCCGATTGCGATCGAGTGGGCGCATTGCGACCCGGCCGGCATCGTGTGGAACCCGCGCTTCTTCGAGTTCTTCGACACCGGCGCCTGGCGGCTGTTCGAAGCCGTGCTCGGCGTACCGCGCGCCGAGTTGAACAAACGCTATGGCCTGGTCGGCATCGCCGTGGTCGAGGCCGGCGCCAATTTCATGATCCCGCTGACGTTCGGCGACACCGTCGAGCTTGAAACCACGCTGACGGAGTTCGGCCGCTCAAGCTTCGCGCTGCGCTACCGGGTTCACAAGGACGGCAGACTGGCGCTCGAGGGCCAGGAGCGCCGAGTCTGGGCCGCGGCGCATCCGGATGATCCGATGCGGCTGCGGGCGCTGCCGATCCCGGACGAGGTGATCGAGGCGTTTCGGGTCTAGCGTTCGGAGCAACTGCTGGCCCGTCATGCCCGGCCTTGTGCCGGGCATCCACGCCTTGGCGACAAAAGAAAGAACAGGCGTGGATGGCCGGAACGAGCCCGGCCATGACGTTGCCATCAAGCGATCTTCACGTATTCGAACTCGCCGGGCTTGTTGTCGATGCCGACCTTGGGCGGCGCGATCCAGCCGGCGAATTTTCCGGCCTCCCATTGCGGCTGCATCAGGCTCTCGATGTAGTCCTTGTCCTCCGCCGACGGCAGGAAGTCGGTCCGGCGCTGGGTCCATTCGGCCGGCGACAGGACGTTGCCATCGACATCGGCATTGGTGCGCGAGAACTCGCCGATGTGGCGGTGGAACGCGACGTGCGGCAGCTTGATCCTGAAGTCGATGCCGTTCTGCTCGATCACCTTGTTCCAGCGCGACACGCCGAGATTGCAATCGACGACATAGTCGTCGCGCAGCCGCATATTGAGCGCCGACAGCGCCGGCGACTCTTCCTTCTCGATCTTGCCGTCCTTGAGGCGCAGCACCGGATAGGTGCCGCCTTCCAGCTGATGATCGTCCTGCAACCGCTCCTCGCGGAAGCGGCCCTTGAGGCCGGCGTGGAAGGCGTTGGCGGCGTTGGTCGAGATCTCGTTGCCGAACAGATCGAGCGTCAGCGAGAAGTGCAGATTGGCCTTCTTCTGGATGGTCGGCAGATCGATGACCCCGAGTTTGCGCACCTTCGCGACGTCATACGGGTCGCTGATGCCGGCCTCTTTCATCGCCTCGCAGGTGCGCTGCACGACGCGAGTGACACCGGTCTCGCCGACGAACATGTGATGCGCTTCTTCGGTGAGCATGAAGCGGCAGGTGCGCGACAGCGGATCGAACCCGGATTGCGCCAGCGCCTCGAGCTGCATCTTGCCATCGCGGTCGGTGAAATAGGTGAACATGAAGAACGACAGCCAGTCCGGCGTCTTCTCGTTGAAGGCGCCGAGCATGCGCGGCGTGTCGGGATCGCCGGAGCGGCGCTGCAGCAGCGCCTCGGCTTCCTCGCGGCCGTCGGTGCCGAAATATTTCTGCAGCAGATAGACCATCGCCCAGAGATGGCGGCCCTCCTCGACATTGACCTGGAACAGATTGCGCATGTCGTAGAGCGAAGGCGCGGTCTTGCCGAGATAGCGCTGCTGCTCGACCGAGGCCGGTTCGGTGTCGCCCTGGATCACGATCAGGCGGCGCAGCATGGCGCGATATTCGCCGGGTATTTCCTGCCAGGCGGCTTCGCCCTTGTGCGCGCCGAACGCGATCTTGCGGCCCTCCTGCTGCGGAGCCAGCAGAATGCCCCAGCGGTAATCCGGCATCTTGACGTAGTCGAACTTGGCCCAGCCTTTTGGATCGACCGACACCGCGGTGCGCAGATAAACCAGCGAGGACTGGAAGCCGTCCGGCCCCATGTCGTTCCACCAGTCGATGTAGCCGGGGTGCCACCTCTCCAGCGCGCGCTTGACGCGCTCGTCGGTGCCGAGTCCGACATTGTTCGGGATCAGGCCGTCATAATCGACGTTGACGATGTTCATGGCTACACCCTTTCCTTATTGAACGCCGGCTTGACGCCCGAGCCGTACAGCTTGAGCGCGCCCTGCTCGCCGATCGCGTTGGGCCGCTGGAAGATCCAGTTCTGCCAGGCGGTCAGCCGGCCGAAGATCTTGGTTTCCATGGTTTCCGGGCCGGCAAAGCGCAGATTGGCTTCCATGCCGGTGAGCGCGTCGGGCGAGAAACTGGCTCGCTCCTCCATCATCATGCGCAACTCGTCGTCCCAGTCGAAGTCCTCATAGGCGAAGGTGACGAGGCCGAGCTCGGCGGCAGCCTCGGCTTCGAGCGGTTCGCCGATTTTCCCTTCAGCCGTCTTGAGCGTGTCGGGCTCACCGAGAAAACGGGTCTGCAGCCGGGTCAGGCCATTGCCCATCGGGTAGCAGCCGAAATTAGCGCGGCTCAATGTGATCGAAGCCGGCGCGCGGTTGTCGCCGTCGCGCGCGCCGACCAGCATGGCCGAGCGGTCAGCGGCAAAGGCAAGCTCCGCCAAGGAGCCGGCAAAGCAGGAGCCCGGCTCGATCAGCGCCATCATGGTCTTCGGCGTCACGTCGAGCCGCTTGAGCACGCGCTTGAGGCAATGGCGGATTTCGCGCATCAGCCAGTCGCCATCGGCCTTGAGCAGCAAATCGTCATAGGCCAGCACGGCCTGCGAATCGCCCTCGGTCTTGAAGACGATGAGATTGATGGTGGCTTCATTGCTGCGCAGATGCAGGATCGCATCTTCGAGTTCGCGCGCCATCAGCAGCGGCCAGAATGAGGCGCCCAATGCATGCGCGGCGGCGAGCGAAGCAGGCACCGTTGCCGTCGGCCCCTTCACCGTGATGGTCGCAGTCGACTTGTCGCGGTCGATCTCGACGCCGACATGCGAATAAGTCACGCTATTGCTCGCGACCTGGCGATCCAGCGCCGTGAGCGCGATGCCCTTGCCGTCGGCGGGGCGGTCGGAGCGCTTGGCGATCTCGGCGGCGCGCGCCTTCACCGCATCGCTCCATTTCGATGGCGGCACCGCCTCGTCAACCAGCCGCCATTCGACCGCCTTGGCGCCGCGAATTCCCTCCTCGGTCGAGCAGAAGAAATCGGCGCGGTCGCGCCGCACTTTGCGCTTGTCGGTGACCCGCGTCAGCCCGCCAGTGCCGGGCAGCACCGCGAGCAGCGGCGTCTCCGGCAAAGACACGGTCGAACGGCGGTCGTCGACCAGCATGATGTGATCGGCGGCGAGCGCCAGCTCATAGCCGCCGCCGGCGCAACTGCCGTTCACCGCCGCGAGATAGATCTGGCCGGAATTTGCACTGGCGTCTTCGATCGCGAGCCGCGTCTCATTGGTGAACTTGCAGAAGTTCACCTTCTGCTGATGCGTCGACTTGCCGAGCATGCGGATATTGGCGCCGGCGCAGAACACGTTGTCCTTGCCGGACTTGATGATGACAGCCTGAACCTCCGGATGCTCGAAGCGCAGCCGCTGCACCGCGTCGTTCAACTCGATGTCGACGCCGAGATCGTAGGAGTTGAGCTTGAGTTCGTAGCCGTCGGAGAGACCGCCATTGGGGTCGACGTCCATGATCAGCGAGGCGACATTGCCGTCGATCTCGATGCGCCAGTGGCGATAGCGCGCAGGCTCGGTTTGGAAATCGATCATGGGACGCGAGCTCTCCCGGATATGCATTATTTTTCATTGTTTCTAGCACCGGATCGATTTGGCGGCAATAGCGCCAAATCTAGGCATATTCTGTTGCCTTTTCAGATATGCCGCGACATAGTACATAAGCATTATAATGCAGATTATCTCATGGCCTTGAAAACCGCCCGCCGACCGGCTGCGCCCAAGCGCGACACCGACCGCTATCTCGACCGGCTGGGCGGACGAGTACGGCGGCTGCGCAACCAGCGCGGCATGACGCGCAAGGCGCTGGCGCAGTACGCCGAAGTCTCCGAACGCTACCTGGCGCAACTCGAAAGCGGCGACGGTAATTGCTCGATCGTGCTGCTGCGGCGTATCGCCCATGCGCTCGGCACGCAATTGCCGTTGCTGGTTTCGGAGGCTGCCGAACCACCGCTCGACGCGGTGCTGTTCGCGCAATTCGTCGAGCGACTGCCGCCGCAGGCCATGAAAGACGCGCGCGAACTGGTGATGCGGCATTTCGGCGGGCCGTCGGCCGCGGCGCGCCGGTCCCGCGTCGCGCTGGTCGGGCTGCGCGGCAGCGGCAAATCGACGCTCGGCCGCCTGCTGGCGGAGCAGCGCGGCGTTCCCTTCATCGAGCTCGACCGCGAGATCGAGCGCATCACCGGCACCTCGCTCGCCGAAATGTTCGAATTGTTCGGCCAGGAGACGTTCCGCCGGGCCGAGCGCGAAGCGCTCGATCATGTGCTGCAAACGCACAATGAATTCGTCATGGCGACGTCGGGCAGCATCGTCACCGAGCCGTCGACGCTCGAATTGCTGCTGTCCTCATGCTTCACGGTCTGGATGCGGGCCGAGCCGAACGCACACATGGCGCGGGTGGTGGCGCAGGGCGACCTGCGGCCGATGAACGCCAATCCGCGGGCGATGAGCGACCTGGTGGCTATCCTGACCAGCCGCGAGCCGCTTTATGCCAAGGCGGATGCGGCGCTCGATACCACCGGCCGCACGCCCGAGCAGAGCCTCACCGAGCTGGCTCGCCTCGCCGCCTCGCAGAGCAGGCCGTAACCGATGCCGAAAATCACCTTCATCGAGCATGACGGCACGCAGCACACGGTCGAAGCCGAAGTCGGCTCGACCGTCATGGAGACGGCGCTCAAGAACGACATCACCAGCGTGGTCGCGGAATGCGGCGGCGGCTGCACCTGCGCCACCTGCCTCGTTCATGTCGACGAGGCCTGGTTCAAGGTGGTCGGCCCGGCCTCGGCCGACGAGGAATACATGATCGATAGCGCCTTTGAGGTGAAGCCGACCTCGCGGCTGTCCTGCCAGATCCAGGTCACCGAGGCGCTCGACGGCTTGATCGTCCGCACACCGGCCTATCAGGGCCGCTGAGACTTCAATACACGCCCAGATGCTGGTGCATGTCGGTATGGCTGAGATCGGCGGCGCGGCCGGCGACGACCACCTGGCCGCTATTGAGCACGACGATGTCGTCGGCGATGTCGAAGACCAGCCTGGCGTTCTGCTCGACCAGAATGATCGAGAGCCCTTCCAGCTTGAGGCGGCGGATCGTCGCCATGACCTCCGCGACAATCTGCGGCGCCAGGCCCTCGGACGGCTCGTCCATCAGCAAAACCCGCGGATTGCCCATCAGCGCCCGACCGATCGCCAGCATCTGCTGCTCGCCGCCCGAGAGCAGCCCTGCGATCTGGTTCTGCCGCTCCTTGAGCCGGGGGAAGGCCGTATAGACCCGTTCGAAATTCCACAGCGCTTTACCTGCGCCGGTCTTCGGCGTTCGGGCGGCAACCAGCAGATTTTCGGCAACGCTCAGGCTCTTGAAGATGCGCCGCCCCTGCGGCACCAGCGCGACGCCCTGCGCCGCAATCGCCTCAGGCGGCCATCCGGTCAGATCGACGCCATTGACCACGACCTTGCCGCGCCGCGGCGGCAGCACGCCCATCGCGACGTTCATGCAGGTCGATTTGCCGGCGCCGTTGCGGCCGAGCAGGCCGAGCAGCCGCGCCTCGCCGAGTGCGAACGAGATGCCGTGCAGCACCTGGCTGTCGCTGTAATAGGCGTCGATCCCGGACAGGCTGAGCGCGTCAGTGGCCAAGGTAAACCTCCTTGGTGCGCGGATCGGCGACGACTTCGGCGCGGGTGCCTTCGACGATGATCTCGCCGAAATGCATCACGCTGATGCGGTCGGCGAAGTCCAGAGCCACGTCCATATTGTGCTCGATCATCACCACGGTGACGTCGCGCGGAATGGCGTTGAGCAGCTTTTGCACGTCACCGCGCTCATCGAGCGACAGCCCGGCATAGGGCTCGTCGAGCAGCAGCACTTTTGGGTTCTGCGCCAGCGCCATGGCGATCTCGACGCGGCGGCGCTCGCCATAGGAGGTTTCCGACAGCGGCCGCGCGGCGATCGCGCCAAGGCCGACCTGATCAAGCGCGCTTTGCGCCCTGTCGACGATGTGGCGCTGGGTGTCGAAACGCGTCAGCGGATTCCAGCGCAGCGGGTCAAGCCCGAGCAGCGACAGCATCACGTTGCGCAGCAGGGTGTCGTGCGGGAACAGCGTGATGATCTGGTAGGTCCGCGACAGGCCGAGATGCGCCCGGCGCCGGCTCGGCACCGATGTGAGCTCGGCGCCGAACAGCGAAATCGCGCCGCTGTCGGCCGGCAACTCGCCGGTGATCAGGTTGAACAATGTGGTCTTTCCGGCGCCGTTCGGCCCGATGATCAGGCGCCGCTCGCCCGGTGCGACCTCGAGATTGAGGTCGCGGGTGACGCGCAAGCCGCCAAAGGCCTTTTTCAGGCCGCGGATCGAGAGCGCCATCATGGCGGGCTCGCTTTGTTGCGCGCGCCGGCGCCGCGCCAGCGCCGCATCAGCCGCTGTGTCCCCGGCACCAGGCCGTCCGGCATGAAAATCACGATGGCGACGAAGATCGCCCCGAGCAGGAAGTTCCAGCGCTCGATGAAGCCGCTCACCACGGTCTTGACGATGACAACGAGTGCGGCGCCGACGATCGGCCCGAGTAGGCTCGCCGGGCCGCCGGCGATCACCATCAGCAGCACTTCGGCGGAGGCGGTCAGCGACAAGGTCTGCGGGCTGATGAATTGCGTGTAGTAGACGAACAGCACACCGGCAATGCAGGTCAGCAGGCCGGACATCAGGCAAGCGAAAAAGCGGATCATCCAGACGTGATAGCCGAGCGCGTTCATGCGGCGCGGCTGATCGCGGGTGCCCATCAAGGCCGCGCCGAACGGCGAATTCACGAAAACCGCGACCGAGCCGACCGCGACCAGAAACACCACCAGCGTCGCATAGTAAAATCCGGTGGCCGAGGTCAGCGCGAATCCGAACGGCATCGGGCGGCCGCGGACGCTGATGCCGTTGTCGCCGCCGGTGAGGCTGATCCAGCGGTACGCCAGGCCCCACAGGATTTCGCCGAGCGCCAGCGTGATCATGATGAAGCCGATGCCGGTCGAGCGCAGCGACAGGGCGGCGAACAACGCGGTCGAGAGCACGCCGAGCACCAGCGCGGCGAGGATCGCCTCGGTGTGGCCGTAGCCGATGCTGAGCAGGTAACCGGTGACGTAGCTGGCAATGCCGAACAGGCCGGCGTGGCCGAGCGAGACCAGCCCGGCATAGCCGACCAGGATGTTCAGGCCGAGCGCGAATACCGCGTAGAACAGAATCTGGCTGCCGACATTGACGTAATAAACGCCGGGCATCCAAAACGGCAGCGTCGCCAGCGCCAGCAGCACGACCGCCAGAAAGATGCCGCGCCCGTTCATTGCAACCGCCTGCCGAACAGGCCCTGCGGCCGCAGGATCAGCACCAACAGCATCGGCAGAAACAGCACGAAGTAAGCGAGCTCCGGCAGCAGCGCCTGCCCGAAATTATAAAGGAATCCGATGACGATGCTGCCGACGAAGGATCCGAGCAGACTGCCGGTGCCGCCGAGAATCACGACCACCAGCGCGAGCGGCAGCATGTCCTGATCGAGGCCGGGATAGACCGAGAGAATCGGGCCGCCGATGATGCCGGCGAAGGCGGCGAGCCCGGCGCCGAGCGCGAACACGATGGTGAACAGCCGCGACACCCGGATGCCGACGACTCGCGCCATTTCCGGATCATCGACGCCGGCGCGGATCATGGCGCCGAGCCGGGTGCGGTCAAGCAGGAACCACAGCGCGGCGGCAAAGATCGCCGCGATAACAATGATCGCGAGGCGGTAGAAAGGAAAGGCGAGCGGCCCGAGCCGCACGAAACCGCCGAAGCCCTCCGGTGTCATGACGTTGAGCGGATCGCCGCCCCACACCATCAGGCAGAAATCGGCGACCATGAACGAGATGCCAAGCGTCACCAGCACCTGCGCCAGTTGATTGCCCGGCAGGCGGCGCAGCAGCAGCCGTTCGGTCAGCGCACCGAAGGCGCCGACGACGACCGTTGCGATCAGCGCGGCGGTCCAGAAATCGGTCTTGAACCCGGCCAGCCCGCCGGCAAAGCTGGCGCCGACATAGGCGCCGAGCATGAACAGCGAGCCATGCGTCAGATTCGGAATCCGCATCAATCCGAAAATGAGCGAAAAGCCAGCCGATAACAGGAACAGCAGGCCGCCGAACGTAATGCTGTTGGCGGTCAGCACCAACCAGAAGGCCATGGCAAGAACTCTTTGTCATTCCAGGACGCGAGCGCAACGGGCGAACCCGGAACCCAGCTGCATGAATGCAGGTGTGGATTCCGGGTCGCGGCCTGCGGCCGCGCCCGGGACGACGAGGTTTTCTTACGACTTGAGCGGCGGATAGTCGCGCGAATAGACCGGTTGCTGCAGGAACTTCTTCTCGTCGTAGGTCCAGAACTGGCTGACGTCGTGATAGGTCTTGACGGTCTTGTTAATCAGCTTGCCGTCCTTCTTCTCGAGATGGCGGACGAAGAAGTCGCCGACCACATTGCCGAGAGGATCGAACTTGATTGCACCACGCGGCGTGTCGGTGAGCGACACCGACCGCATCGCCTTGATCAGTTCGTCCTTGTCCTCGGACTTGCCGCCGATCTTCGTCAGAGCCGCATCGACAACCTGGCAATTGACGTAGAGGCCGGCACAGTAGAAGCCCGGCAGCACCTTGAAGTCCTTTTCCATCGCGGCGATGAAGCGCTTGTTGCTCTCGTTCTCGAGGTCGGCGGTATACGGGCAGCAGCTGTAGAGCCCGATCGCCTCGTCGCCGAAGCTGCGCAGCAGCGCGTCGTCGCCGCCGGTCTCGCCGGTAACCACCGGAAACTTCAAGCCGACCCCGGCGTACTGCTTGAGGAAGCGCAGCGGATTGGAGCCGGCGAAGCCCTGGCAGACGCCGTCGCAATCCGAAATCTGCGCGAGGTATGGCGTGTAGTCGGGCGTTACGATCGGCGGCCACAGCTTCTTGACGATGCGCCCGCCATTGTCCTCGAAGGTCTGCTGGAAGCCGCCCATCTGCTCGTAGCCGAAGGCGAAGTCCTCGGAGATGGTGACTACGCGCTTGAGCTTGAGCTCCTTGGCGGAGAAATCCGCCATCGGATGCATCGCCTGCGACGAGGTCGCGGAGGCTCGCAGAAAATAGGGATTCGGCCGACGCTGCGTCATGTCCTCGGCGGCGGCGAGGCTCATGCACGGCGTCTTCTGCTGGGCGATATAATCGGTGATGGCGAGCAGTTCGAAGGCCGCGAGCGGGCCGAACACGACGTCGACCTTGTCGCGCTCGATCAATTCCTGCGCCTTGGTCTTGGCGCCGGCCGGGCTGCCGCCGGTGTCGGCGGAGAAGAATTCGACCTTGCGGCCGCCGAGCATGTTGTTTTTTTCCTTCAGAAAAACCTGAACGCCCTGCTCCATCTGGATGCCGCCCTGCGCCAGCGGGCCGGTCTTGACTGTGAGCAGGCCGAGCTTGAACGGCGCGTTCTGCGCGATCGACGGCATCGGAAACGCCGATGCGCCTGCGATCGCGGCCGTGCCCGCCAATAGTTTCCGGCGGCTGAGACGAGATGCCATTACGTCCTCCCTGGGTTTCGTTATCGTTTCGCCGGGCTTGTCGCCCGTTCGCGCAAAGTATTCAGGTGGGACGCGGCCAAATCAATAGGGTCGCGTCACAATGTCTTTTCGCATGGTCGGAATATTCGGCGTGGTGGCGCCTGCTCAATCGCTAAGCACCTTTGCGGGCGGCCGGGTGGGCGGCAAGGCCGCCCTTTTGTTCGACAAACTGCACGATCTCGGCGACGCCCTGCCCACTATGCATGTTGGCGAAGACGAAGGGCCGCGCGCCGCGCATGCGCCTGGCGTCGCGTTCCATGACCTCAAGCGAGGCGCCGACATGGGGCGCGAGATCGGTCTTGTTGATGACGAGCAGGTCCGAGCGGGTGATGCCGGGGCCGCCTTTTGAGGGAATCTTGTCGCCGGCGGCGACGTCGATGACGTAGATCGTCAGATCGGCAAGCTCCGGCGAGAACGTCGCCGCCAGATTGTCGCCGCCGGATTCGACCAGAACAAGTTCGAGATCGGGGAATTTCGCCCGCATCTCGGCAATGGCGGCAAGGTTGATCGAAGCGTCCTCGCGGATCGCGGTGTGAGGACAGCCGCCGGTCTCGACGCCGGCAATGCGCTCCGGCGCCAGCGCGCCCGAGCGCACCAGAAACTCGGCGTCCCATTTGGTGTAGATGTCATTGGTGATAGCGGCGATGTCGTAGCGCTGCCGCAATGCCTTGCACAGCGCGTCCATCAAGGTGGTCTTGCCGGAGCCGACCGGTCCGCCGACACCGACGCGAAGCGGGCCGTTAGTTGTTGCCGTCAATTTACATCTTCTTTCCCCTCATGGTGAGGAGCGCGCCGCAGGCGCGCGTCTCGAACCATGAGGCCAGTGGCCGCCACATCCTTCGGGACGCCGCGCTGCGCGCGGCTCCTCAGGATGAGGCGGATGGAAGTTTGCGATCCAGTTTCGATCATACCAAGCCAACGCTCCGCCGCCCGTATTGTTTGTGAAGGCGCCGGGTACGCCTGCCGTCCAGTTCCTCCACCGTACCCTCGGTCGTTGCGGCGACACGGCGCTCGAGACGCCGCATCGCCAGGCTCATCGTGATAGGTATATATTCCTTGCGCGGCAATGTCAACATCATGACCGGAACAGCCGGGTGTACTGGGTCTCATGCCGCATGCTGGCAAGGTCGGCGCGGAATACGGCGCTGCCGACATCGTCGAGCGCCGTGATCAGAGCGCGCGCCGCGGTCGCGGCGATGACCGGCTCGAGTGCCGCCAGCACCCGCTGGCCGTCGGTCTGGCCGAGCGGAATGAGTCGCACGCCGGCCGAGATCAGATTGGCGCTGGTGCCGTGCAGATAGGCGTGAAGCGCCGGTGCAAGCGCAACCTCGTGCCCGGCGCAGGCGACCGCGACGGCAACAGGCAGCGCGAC
>Ga0265313_10000249_pt1 | contig 58606 bp, 59 predicted proteins | sample 4123metaG_FD_203122 | JGI IMG/M metagenome (GOLD analysis project Ga0265313, IMG submission 203122) | Rhizosphere microbial communities from Carex aquatilis grown in University of Washington, Seatle, WA, United States - 4-1-23 metaG | ecosystem: Host-associated > Plants > Roots > Rhizosphere >... | reverse complement strand
ACCAATGGCGTCGCCGAACTCGCGCTTGCTCGAATCATACCGTGGAGCGCTTTCCTATCGGTTTGGTGGGTCTGGTGGGCGGGCGACGCGATGGGCGTACTGTTCGTTACTCCACTGTTGCTCACGTGGGTCCACGCCAAGCACGAGGAATCCTCGGAAGGCGGTGTGCTCGAACTTGCCGCTCTCACCGCGACGCTCCTGGCGTCAAGCGCAGTTTCGTTTCTCAGCAATTTTCCGCTGCGGTTTTCGATCTACCCGTTTATTATTTGGACGGCTCTGCGTTTTCGACAGCGTGAGATGGCTGCGGCAATCGCACTCGTCGGCGGTATTGCGATTTGGGCAACGTCGCATGGCTTGGGTCCCTGGGCTTCGGGTTCTCTCGATTCGCGGCTCGTCCAGTTGGATAGCTGGATGTCGGTTCTGGCGATAACGGGCTTGGTGCTCGGCGCGGTCACCGCCGAAAGGCGGACTGCTCGACTCGATCTTCAAGAATTATTGAGGCAAACGAAGCAATCGGCGGTGATGCTGCAAGCGGCGTTCCTTCCCGAGCATCTCCCGCAGCGCCGTGGCGTCCGCTTCGATGTCCTTTACATTGCGGCGGAGCGCGAGGCGCTCATCGGCGGCGACTGGTACGATGCCATCGATCTACCCGACGGACGGATTGCTTTTTCCATCGGCGATGTGACCGGTCATGGACTGGACGCCGCGGTAACCGCCGCGCGCTTTCGGCGCAGCATTTTCGGCGCGGCCTTCGACTCCCCGGACCCCGCGGCAATCCTGACTAAGGTCGATCGCGAGGTGGGCTCTCGTCAGGAAGCTCCAGCCACGGCGTTGGTGGGCATCTTGAGCCGGGATCTCTCTACACTGAGTTACGCCGGCGCGGGGCATCCCCCGCCGATTGTTGCGGGTCCGCGTATCGCCGCGCGATCGCTTCCAACCGGGGGTTATCCGTTCGGCATCGGCCATCCGGTCGCGTCGGAAACGCACACGATCGAGCTGGAGCCCGGCGCGGTGATTCTTTTCTACACCGATGGGCTCACCGAATTCAAGCGCGACATCGAGCGCACCGAGCGGGCGGTGATGGACGCCGTTAAACAATTGGTTGACGCCCCGCGCGTGGATCGTCCCGCGGTCTTCATCCAACGCATGGTCATGGGCTCTCAAAGACCCACCGACGATACCGTGCTCTTGGTGGCCCAGCTCAGCGCCGCGAGATCACACCGTTAATCCGACCGCGCGAGTGGCCTACAACAAGAAGGCCCAACTCACGGACGCAACGGCCGGCATAGGCATGCCTTGGCACGTGTTCGTGACCGGAGATAATGCGTACATCGATGCCCCGTTCGATTACCATTACAATCAAAAAGGTAAGACGATGCGGGAGACCGGCTCGGTTATTACCGTCACGCTCAAGAAGACGGCGAACGGCTGGCGCATATCGTCCTGGGCGCACACGAAGCACCTCGAAGGCTAGAGCCCGGATTCAGAAAAGGGGCCCGCGAAATCCCGCGGGCCTCTTTATTATGGCCTTTCGTCAGGCAAAGGGTCTTTCGGGGCGCTTAACGCCTGCACTTCGATGAAGACCTCTTTCACCATGGGGAACTTGTCGCGAATGGCTTTTTCGACACCTTGAATTGCCTCGGGCATATCCTTGCCGGCAACGCTGCGCTCGAGACGAAGGTCGAGATTGAGAAGCAGGTTTCCGGGCGACATCTGTGCGGAGAGAATGCGGTGAACCGATGCGACGCGCGTGTCCACCGCCAGCAGCGCCCGGATTCCATTGAGAATTTCTTCGTCACCGCTTTCGCCGACGAGAAGGCTTCGCGTTCTGTTCATGAGGAACAGGGCGGTTACGATAAGTAGAAGCCCAATAAGTAGCGACGCGACCGCGTCTAGGTGCATGGCAGGGAAAAACGTGGCGCAAATCGTTCCGACAACGAGTGCAATCAGAAGACCTATAATCGCGGCCGTATCTTCGAAGAGCACCACGAAGAGGCTTGGATCTTTGCTCCGGCCGGCTGCGGCGAACGGCGACATTTGCGGATGCTCTTTTCGTATGCCGCGATAAGCGACAGCCCACGATATCCCTTCAAAAACGAGCGCGATGCCGAGAACGACGTAGTTTACTAGTACGTTCTGCAGTTGGTGCGGCTCGCCGAACCGGCTGATGCCTTCCCCGATCGCAGCAACCCCTCCGGCTCCGAAGATCACGACGGCGACGACCAGCGACCAAAAATAGATCTCGCGACCATAGCCGAAGGGGTGGCGCTCGTCGGCAGGCTTGGCCGACCGGTACAATCCCACGAGCAGCAGCGCGGAGTTGCCCGCGTCGACGCTGGAATGAATCGCCTCCGCCGTCATTGCCGCGCTTCCCGTCAAAATGCTGGCGACATACTTGGCAGCGGCAATCCCAACGTTTACCAAGACGGCGACAATAACGGTGCGAGGCGACTCGGACACTTCAGAAGGTTTTTACTTGTCGGGGACGTTACCCCCTCGCCCGTCGCTAGTTCGTATCGACCGGCATGTTGGAGGGCTTCTCGCGCAGGAAGTACGACTTCGAATACTCGGCCTCGATCGGCTTAAATCTTCGAACCGGACCTTTGAAATTGAAGACGTCGCCGATGCTTGTCGCGCGACTATCGCTCGTCCCCAAGCTTCCCAAACTAAACGTGTCTTCGACAAACTTTAAAATGCTGCCGAACTCGTACTGCGTGTGCGAGACATAGGCGGCCTTGGCGTAGGGCGAGACCACGATCATTGGGACGCGGAAGCCAAGACCGGTATAGTCCAGCTGTGGAGGTGCCACGTGATCGTAAAACCCTCCCCAGTCATCCCACACCACGACGATGGCGCTCGAGTTCCAATACGAGCTCTGACCGACGGCATTCACGATCTGGGCCACCCACGATGGCCCCGTGTCTTTCTTTATTCCCCAGGCCTGCTGCGCCGGATGGTCGGAGTTTTGGCCGTCGGGAACCACCCACGAAACTGCCGGCAGCGTGCCCGAAGAAATATCGGTAAAAATGGTCGTCTCGGGCCACGTCACGTTCGTTCCCCATTCCGATCCGTTGCGGACCTGTTGGATCGCGTCGAACGGGTTCCAGATATCGCCTCCGTGTGTTTTGATGCTCGGCGTGTAGTACTTCCACGAGACGCTCTTGGCATCCAAAAGATCGCGCATCGTCTGGAATGTGAAGCACGGAAAGGGACCTTCCAAATAGAGATACTCTTGAGTATCCGTCAGGAGCGACGTCTTGATGCCGGGCGCCGCATCGCAGCCCCATGGGCCGTGCGGCGGAAAATCTATCAAACTTGCGTACGAGTTTATCTTGGTGTCGCCACGAATCAGATCCAAGTGGGCCGTAAAGCTCCCGCTCGCCTGAGTCGGAAACATATGGTCGGCAAGTACGTACTGCTTAGCCATCGACCAGTACGGTTTGATCTGCGAAGGCTTTACGTACTGGTAGGCGCAGGTGCACTGGTGTTCGTTGACCCAAACCAGATCGAACCCGTCCATCTTGCCATTGTCATAATCGGTGACGAACGCAGGCCAGCTATTGTTGAGAACCATTTTGTTTTCGAGCTTACGGGCCTTGAGCGGTATCGTCGTTCCGTCATGCAGTTTACCGGTCGTCGTGCCTTCGGCTCCAGGAAACGTCGCAAAGAGATTGTCGAAACTGCGGTTCTCCTGAATAACGATGATGACGTGTGAAATTTGTCCGCTCGACAGGGGGCGTAAGACCGCCGAGTTCGATCTCGCGTCCGGCAACGAATTGCCGGATGGAGAGCTCCCTTGAGTGCAGGCGCTCAGGCCTAGGACGGCACAGGCACTAAAAGCAAAACCAATCCAGCGCATCATCACGATATCCCCTCGTACGGGTGCAATCGTTACGCACTACAGAGTTGGGATGGACGGCCCCTCGAAGAGTGCGAGCGATGGATGAAAATTGAGGCCAAAGGCTCATGGGACTGCCTTGGGATTCGGCCCGTGCCGATTGCCTCGATCTTCGCTGCCTTGGATCGTGAACGCTAAAATGATTAGCGACAGCAAGAACGCGGGAATGGCGAAGATCAGCGCATAGTTCGGAAAGGCGTTGGAGAACCCCATGAGCACGCCCGCCAAAAATGCGCAGAAAACCCACCAGCCACTTCTCCCGGTGTCATGCAGCCTTCTTACGAGAACGGCCAATGAAGGCAGCAGCGCCGCAACGTAATAGACGAGGATTGGCAACTGCGCCGGCGTCAAAACCGGGTTTTGGTGCTCCGTGGGTGCCCGTAACGAAGCCCCTGCCGCAATTACCGCCAGTGCGATCGTGACGATCCCGTTAAATAATACAAAGAACCAATATTCGCTTCGAGTAGCCCGCCCGGAAAAGACGGCGTATTTCCTGAAGGCCCCAGTGTAATATTTCAACTCGTGCCGCGCAGTTTACCCGAACTGAACGCCAAGCATCGAGATCGATCCTCCGTCGATGCCTTCGACCGGATACGCCACTTCCTCGCCCTCTTTGCGCGCCCCCAACGCGTAGAGGAATGGTAAGTAATGGTCGGGCGTAGGAACCGACAGCAGTGCGTCGCGTCCCAATCCCGCATAGTCTACAAGCGACGCATCGTCGCCCGAATCTAAGAGTCTACGCACTTCCGATTCAAACCGCAGCGCCCACGAATACGGTCCGGTCTCGTGGCGTCCCCATGCATATGCCTCGAGGTTGTGTACGAGATTGCCGCTGGCGAGCAGCAAGACGCCCTCATCGCGCAGTGGGCGCAGTCGCTTTCCCAACTCGTAGTGAAAGAGCGGCGGCTGCGTTTCGTCGATGCTGAGTTGGACGACGGGAACGTCGGCCTTCGGAAACATGTGCACCAATATCGACCACGCCCCGTGATCGAGTCCCCAACTCCCATCGCGGCCGACGGCTACCGGTGCCAACGCTGCGGCAACGCGATCGGCAAACGCCGGATCGCCCGGCGCCGGATACTCCACCTCGAAGAGCGCCTGCGGAAAACCGCCGAAGTCGTGGATCGTGCGCGGCCGGGTCATCGCCGTCACCGAGGTTTGCGAAGCGCACCAATGCGCCGAAACGCACAGGACGACGCGCGGCCGGCGTATCGACTCGCCGAGCGACGCCCAGGCGCGCGAATACTCGTTCTCGCGGAGCGCGTTGAGCGGGTTGCCGTGTCCGATAAAGAGTGCCGGCAACGCCTTAGACAAGAGCGCGCCTCGCGTCGAACCCCGCTTGCGCGCGCCTGACCTCGTCGATGTGATCGTGCGCCCATTGCGTCAGGGAACCAAGCGGTCCGCAGAGGGTGCGCCCGAGTAGCGTGAGCTCGTACTCGACGCGCGGCGGCACCTCCGGATAGATCGTGCGCTTCACCAGCCCGTCGCGCTCGAGGTCGCGCAAGGTTTGCGTCAGCATCTTCTGCGAGATTCCCCCGATCATTCGGCGCAACTCGTTGAATCGGCGGCGCTCGGACTGCGCCAGAATGCCGATAATCAGCGCCGTCCATTTATCGGCGATCCGCTCCAGGATCAGCCGCGAGGGACAGTCGCGTTGGTTATAAACCTCGGCGTCCGAGGGGACGTAGGGCAGTTTACTGGTTACCATTAGGTTCCTAGGCTACTTTGGAGTGCGTACTTGATTACCGATAGTTGGTATGTAAAAGTTACTAACACAACGATATCATACCTCTATTCAACAAGCAACCATCAAGGAGCCTAGTCAATCCGCATGACCACCACCGCCCAAGACCAGCAAACGAGCGTTTATTCGCTCGATCGCGCGCACACGACCATCGAATTCGTCGTGCGCCATCTCATGATTACCAAAGTCCGCGGCCGCTTCACCAACTTCGACGGCCGCATTGAGGTCGCGCCGGGCAGCGATCTTCCGCGGGCTATTGCGGCGCGAATCGAAGCCGCTTCAATAGATACACGCGAGGAGCAACGCGACGTGCACCTTCGCTCGGCCGATTTCTTCGATGTAGAGAAACATCCCGAGTTAACGTTCGAGAGCACCCGCATCGAAGGAGCGCCGGACCAGTTCACGATCCACGGGAACCTCACCATCCGCGGTGTTACGCGCGAGGTCGCGCTGGCGGCAACGTTCGAAGGGCGCACCAAGGACCCGTGGGGCGGCACGCGCGTCGGTTATGCCGCGCACACCACGGTCAATCGTAAAGACTTCGGTCTGGCCTGGAACGCGGCGCTCGAAACCGGCGGCGTCGTCGTCGGCGACGAGGTTCGCATCGAGCTCAACGTCGAGGCGATCCTTCAACCGGCGTGAGCCAGGATCCACGCGGCTAAATATTCACGATATCCGGGTAGGAGCCGTTCTCCTACTTGGATATCGTGATTGGCCGATTCGAAGACGTGAAAAGTTACGTCGGGATTCTGGTTGGCCCGCATGGCCGTTTGAAAAATCGTCATTGAGGCCACCACGTCGACGTTCTCATCGCGGCCTCCGTACACGAAGAGAATCGGAGCCGAGAGCGACTCATAGAGTGTCGGAGCTACGCTCCAGGTCTGGGAGGAGCGGTAGAAATCGTAGGTTTGTGGATTTCGGCGGTTCTCGGTGTCGAGCTGCGCCGGAGTCGGGAGCCGGCCTGACTCTGGGACTTCGCGGCGGTAGTTCACTTTCGCCAGCCTGGAATACCACGGCGCAGCCACGGCCGCCGTCACCATCGCTTGCGCGTGGCGATATCCGCCGCCCGTTCGATAGTATGCCGCCAGCGTATCGTGAAGCCTTAAGGCGGCGGCGCATTCGCTAGCGTTCATGCCGGACGCGAGGTACTGATTTTTCAAATAATATCGGACCTGCTCGAAAGGTGGTCCGCCGCTCGGGCTGACCAAGATGGCGAAGGCGCCCCGACACGAACGAATCGCGCGCGGCACGATCCAGCCGCCTTGGCTTATGCCGTAATAGCCGACACGATCGCGATCGACGCCGGGTAACGACTTTGCAAACTCGCAGGCCGCTGCGACGTCCGCGCCCTGAACGTTGAAGTCGTCGGTCTGAGTGCCGGTCGAACCCGCAACGCCGCGCTTATTGAACGAAAAAGAAGCGATTCCCGATCTTGCTAGCGTGTGCGCAATGAGCCGCCAATAGACCGATGCGTTGGCGTCGTCGTAGTCGGAACCTTGAACGAGCACCACCAACGGAAATTTGGTCGCTCCCCGCGGCACGAAAAGACGCCCGGCGAGCGTCACCCCGACGCTCGCAAAGCGATAGTCGTGAGTTTCGAACGCCGGCGTAGGTGCCGGACTCGGCGCCGCCGCAACGCTCGCGGCCAGCCACACCATAATCAATACTGGATGCACCTTTAAGGTGTTTGAGAACTGCTCCGCTGAACGCCTCTCTACTCAATACAACCGTTGTGACAAGATTATGCCACGGGGTATCGCGACGCCGGTTGTCCAATGGGATTATCGGTATGCGTGTGTTTCCGCGACTGTTTACCACTTCCGTCGCCATTTTTTTGCTGGCCGGATGTCAGCCGGCATCCTTGCACCAACCGGCGATGTTGCCTAATGGCGGCACCTTGGAAGCCGCTGCGCAAAGCTGCGGAGCCGGTTCAAACGAGACGCTGGACGCAGTTGAAGCCTGCATCAAACGCGACTCGCTTTGGCAACACCTCGCGCATTTTCAAAAGATTGCCGACGAGAACCCGGGGCCCAAAGGGCACGGGAATCGGGATACCGGCACGCCCGGCTACGCCGCCTCTGTCGCGTACGTTGCGAAGGTCATGCGGGACGCCGGTTACGACGTCACGATCCAGGAGTACAATTATAAGAAGTCCGAAGTGATCGATACGCCGTCGTTCGGCAGTGCGACGCATGCCTACGCGCTCGATCGCGATTGGCTCGTCGCTCGCCAATCCGGCGGCGGCACCGTGACCGCCGTTATCAGCCCGCCGCATGGTGCGAGATCCGGTTGTTCGGCCGGCGATTTCGCCGGCTTCGGTCGCGGCGAGGTCGCGCTCCTCGAAGAGAGCGCCGCCTGCGATTTCGACGAACAAGTACACAATGCACGTGCCGCCGGCGCCGGGGCGGTCGTGCTGTATGCATCGACGTCGGAGCAACCCACCCACGAAGCGCGGCTGATGGCCCTCGCCGACATTCCGGTGATCGGCGTGACGACGCGCGCCCTCGGCGACGAGTTGCTCCAGCGGTATCGCTCCGGAGCGCCCACCGTGCACGTCGACGTTCGCGTTAAGCGGAGCAGCGACGTCGACTACAACGTGATTGCGGACTCGCGGTACGGGAATCCGCAGCGCGTCGTCGTGGTCGACGCGCACCTCGATGCCATCTACGGGGCCGGCATGCTCGACAACGCCTCGGGTTCGACGACGATTCTCGAAACCGCCCTCGATATGGCGAAGACCCATACTCGTAACCGGCTGCGCTACATTTGGTTCGGCGGCGAGGAGATCGGGTTGCTCGGATCGCGCTACTACACCAAACAGCTGTCGCACGCCGAACTGCACCGCATCGCCTTCGACGTAGACGTGGACGTCACGGCTACGCCGAACTTCGACATTTTGGTCGCCAATCCGAAGTTCGCAAAGAAAGCAAAGCGTTTTCCACCCAACGTCATCCCGCAGTCGAGAATAGGAAACCGGTATTTCGCCGGTTTCTTCAAAAAAGGCGGCGTGGTGTCGCGCAACGCGCGGTTCGGAAACGACGGAACCGACTCGTTCTCGTTCGCGCTGGCAGGCGTTCCGAATACCGGCATTCTTACCGGACAGGACTGCTGCAAGCAGCCTTGGGAGACGAAGCTTTGGGGTGGCTACCGAGGAAATTACGAAGGCAAGATACCGAGCTTTAACGGCGGCTGCGTCGACCACCCGCATCGCTGGTGCGATAATCTCGACAACAACGACCCGTTCGTTCTCGAACTGACGACCAAGGCGGTCGCCTACGTAGTTTTCGAGCTGGCCAACCGGCGATTTCCGTAACGACCCTCCTTTCGCCACTGTGCCGGCGGCACGCCGACGATCTTCTTGAAGGCCCGGCTAAAGGCAACTTCCGACTCGTAACCGGACGCGTCGGCCACGGCGGCGACGGTTTCGGAGCCGTCCCGTAGCCGATTGGCAGCCAGATGCATACGCCAATGAAGCAGATACTGCATCGGCGATTCTCCCATCAGTTGCGTAAAGCGTTCGGCGAGGCGCGAGCGCGAAACGCCGACCTCCCCTGCGAGCAGATTCAGGCTCCATTCGCGCGCCGGAGCGCCGTGCAGTGCGGTGAGCGCTGCGCCGACCACCGGGTCGCGCAAACCCGAGAGCCAGTTCGTCTCTTCCGCCGGCAGCGTCTCCAAATAGCGGCGTACAACTTGCACGAACATTAGCTCGCTCAGACGCCCGAGCACGGTCTCGCCACCGATCCGATCGTGCTTTGCCTCCTCTCGTGCTAGCGCAAAGGCTGCCGCCAGCGCGCCGCCGTCACGATCGCCGACGTGAATCACCGACGGCAGCGCATCGAGCAGCGGGTTGAATGGCAGCCGGTCGCACCCGAGATAACCGCAGACCAAGTGCGCGCTCGACTCTCCGGAGGCTGCCCCCATGCGCAGATGAAACGGCAACGGCCGGTCGCGAGGCGCACGAAAGCGGTCGATGTCGGGCACCGTTTTCATACCGGGTTCGCTGGCGACGACGTGAGCGTCGCCGTGGGGAAAGACCACGATGTCGCCGGCCGCGAGTTGAATAGGCGCCCCGCCGTTCGGCCACACCCAGCACTTCCCAAAGGTCAGCAGGTGATAGGGAATTAGGTGTCCGGAACCCGGCATAACCGCATCCACGATCGTCTCGCCGGGCGGCGTTTCGGCGGCCCATGGATCCGCAGCATCGATCTCAAAGAAGGCGGCACCGGTTAGTCGTACCGCCCGCAGCATGCTGGAGAGCGGATCCACTAGCGCCGAAGGCCCCCTCGGACGATCAGCATGGTACTCGGGACGGCCGGTCATTTACCAGCCGGGCCGCCCGGCGTAAACTAAGCACATTCACCTTCCGTCTCCTCGTCACGATAGGAGTTTTTTCGTGCCACTTTACATGGACGTCCACGATCACGTCGAGGGTTTGACCGCCGACGGCGTGGCCCACGCACACGAAGCCGACCTCAAGGTTCAAGAGAAGCACGGCGTCGAGTACTTGCGCTACTGGTTTGACGAGGGAACGGGCAAGGTCTTCTGCCTCGTCAAGGCGCCGTCGAAAGAAGCCGCTAACGCCGTGCATCGTGAAGCGCACGGCCTGGTCGCCGACAGCCTCATCGAGGTGCAGGAAGGCACGTAACGGCAACGCAGCCGGCGGCGGCAGCGCTACGGAAAGTCCTTGAACGACTGTTTAACCCGGTACTCGCTCTCCGGATAGCGCGAACGCAGATTGGCCCATTGGGTCAGCAGCTCGTCACTGTCGGGATCGCGGCGATACCGGGTCACGCCGAGATAATACTGCGCCTCGGGGGCGGCATACGTCGTCGAGAAGCGTTTGAGCAGGTCGACGTATACGGCTTCGGCTTGCTCGAAGCGTTTGAGCCGCAGGTACGCCAACGCGAAGCCGCAGAGCGTCCGCGCGATAAACTCAGACGGCGGTAGAAATCCGTCCCAACGGTAGAGTTCGTATCCGTCGTGATTGAGAATGCGAACGTCCGGCGTCCAGATGTGATGAAGGCCGTGCAAGAAGACGTTGTTCTCTTTCTTGGAGTTGTCGAACTGAACGGGAACGCTATGGGCGAGGATCGTCTCGGCGACATCGGTTTGAGGATACGTCACGGTATCCAGCGCTTGGCATCCCCCTCAACCAGGGTTAAAGACGTCTAGAAAGACGAATTTCCGCTCTTTCCTGGCGCGTTCGAGCGCCGCTTTATAATCGGACTCCCACGGAATGCCTGACATCAGAGCCTCCTGTCTTGCGTCACAGTCGCGGTAGTTCTACTTAACGATCCCTTTCGCTGCGAACGATCGAGGCGAGGGCGACGCCAAGCGAGCCCAATCCGAGCGCCGTATCGCGAATCGGTGAAACCAGATCCTTTTTCTGCTCCAGGGCCGCAATCGTTCCCTCGACACGACGGCGTTCCGACTCGATTCGCACTCGCCGATCGGCCGGCGTCACGCTTACTCGGGCCGGACGCAGCATCACCGCCAGGGTCGAGCTCATCGGTTCGGTGGCTCGTGCCAGCGGGCGGCGCGCCAATGCGGCAATAACGAACGCCAGAGCTAACCCGGCGGCCCCGACGATCAGCGCGGCGAGCCAGAGCGGCATCACGTAAGCGAGTGCGACAATCGCACACGCCGCGAGACTCACGGTCGCGACCAGCGCGAGCGCCGCCGAAATCGCAAAGCCGAGCATAGCTTCGAACGCGAGCGTCGTGCGGTCGCGGATTTCGACCTTGGCGAGCTCTGCCTCTTCGCCGATCAACGCCGACAGCTCGCGATAAAGACGCTGCAATAAGGCGCGAGAACTCTGTGCCCGCAGTTCGTATGGCCGTGCGGCCGTTTCTTGAAAAGTCATGATTTTTGAAATTTCCCCGCAAACCCCGCGCACAAACGAGTCCGAGGGGTAAAAGCAAGGAATGCCTGATAGTAAGCGCTCGCCTCGCCCTAAGGCAGCCCAAAGCGGCGAGACGGTGCAGCTCACGGCAAACGAAGAGCATGAAGTTCGCAAACGAACCGGTCTGCGCGCCGCCGTCGTCTTCGAATCGGTACGCCGCGAGGGCGCCCGCGAGCTAAGCCGCCCGCCGCTCTCGTTGGCTTTCTCCGGGCTTGCCGCAGGATTATCGATGGGCTTCTCGCTGGTCGTGACGGGGCTATTGCGCGCCTATCTGCCCGACGCGCCTTGGCGTCCGCTCGTCGAAAACTTCGGCTACACGGTAGGATTCGTCATCGTCGTCCTCGGCCGCCAACAGCTCTTCACCGAAAACACCGTCACCGCGATACTGCCATTGCTCGACGATCCCGACAAGGGGAAGACGCTGGTTAAAGTCGCCAAACTTTGGGGCATCGTTCTTGCCGCAAACCTCATTGGTGCGGTGATTTTTGCCTTCGTGGCGGCGCACGCGCCGATCTTCCCCGAGCATGTTCGGGCGGCTTTCGGACAGTTAGCGCTCGAAACGGTCGCGCCGGGCTTTTGGGGAGTTCTAGTCCGCGGCATCTTTGCCGGCTGGTTGATCGCACTCATGGTTTGGCTGCTTCCCGTCGCCGATACGCAGAAGCTCTGGGTGATCGTCATTATCACCTACGTCGTCGGCGTTGGTTCGTTCACTCACGTCGTTGCCGGGTCGGTCGAGTCGCTCTACGGCGTTGCCGTCGGCACCGTCGCCCCCATAATCTATCTCACGGGCTTTCTCGTTCCGGTTCTTATCGGCAACACGATCGGCGGCATTCTTTTGGTCTCGCTGCTGAACTACGGTCAGGTTGCGCCGGAGTAAACGGCGGCGATGCCCGCCTGACCCAGGCTGATCCCGCCGTCGTTGGCGGGAACCTTTTGGTTGATCCAGAGCCGGTCGCCGAATCGCTGAGCGAGCAGCTCCACCAGCAGAGCGTTCTGAAAGACGCCGCCCGACGCGACGATCTGTTTGGGTTCCAGCATTTCGACGGCGCTCGCGACCGCATCGGCGAGCGCGCAATGAAAGGCGCGCGCAATCTCGCGCACGTCGCGGCCGCGCCGGCGATCGGCAACAACGGCGGCCAGCAGAGGACGAAAGTCGAGGCGCGCATCGGCGATGGGAAACGGATAGCCGTCTTCGCCCGCGGCCGACCAGGCAAGATGCTCGATCCACATCGCCGCCTGCCCTTCAAACGTAATCGGACGCGTAAAGCCCAGCAGTGCCGCCACCGTATCGAAGAGCCGGCCAACCGATGTGGTACTAAACGTCCGGATGCCGCTCTCGGCCAACCGTTTTGACTTGGTATAACGCTCCGGGAAATCGAAGGGCGCCGCGGTCAGATCGGGCAGGTCGTCGAGATCGCTCAAATAGCCGGCCGCGGCCTGCACCGGATGGCGCGCAGCGGCATCGCCACCGGGCAGCTTCGCTTCGCGCAGCCAAACGGTCCGCGTTAGACCCTCGCGCAGGCTGCCGGTGAAGATTTCTCCGCCCCAGATCGTGCCATCGTCGCCGTACCCGGTTCCGTCGAAAGCGATTCCGACTACTTGCGTACCGAATGCCTCGCGTTCGACCAGCACGCTGGCGACGTGAGCGCGATGGTGCTGTACCGCGCGATGTTCGCCTGGGAGCGTGAGAGCGTATTGCGTCGATGCATATTCGGGGTGCGCATCATGGACGACGAGAAGCTCGCCCATCGGCACGTCGTACATCGTGCAGAGATCGGCGATCGTCTCTTTGAAGGCCGCAAACGATCCGTAGTGATCCAGGTCGCCGATGTGCTGGCTCGTGAAGGCCTGCCCGTCGACGACCAGCGTTACGGCATTCTTCAAATCGGCGCCGGCGCAGAGCGTCGGACGGTTCGTTGGCAGCCGGGCGATCGCTGCCGGCGCGCCGCCACGCGCGTGACGCAGCACGACCGGACCGTACGGACCGACCGCGGCCACCGAGTCGTCGACGCGGCGCGCGATCTCCCGCTCGCCGGCCAAAAACGCATCGGCGATTCCGAAGAGCCGCTCGAACGCATCGGCATCGGCGTATGCGATCGGTTCGCTGGAGCGGTTCGCGCTCGTCATCACCAGAACGCCGGGCGCGCCCTGCCGGAACAATACATGATGCAGCGGCGTGTACGGCAGCATCATGCCGTAATCGCGATTCTCCGGCGCAATGCCGGCCAACTCAACCTTTGCCGGCACCAGCACGATCGGCCGCTGCACGGACTGCAAGAGCCGTTCGTGTTCTGGCGAGAGGTCCACCAAAGCTGCGGCCGTCTCTACATCGCGCGCCATCAGCGCGAAGGGGCGCTCTTTTCGGTACTTCCTTTCGCGCAGGCGCGCGACCGTAACGGGCTGCTTCGCGTCGCAAGCCAAATGATAACCGCCCAGACCTTTGATCGCTACGATCGCCCCCTCGCGCAACAGCGCCGCCGCGCAAGAAATCGCCGTGCCGCCGCGCTCCGTGGCGCCGTCGACCGTCAAATAATACGACGGCCCGCAATCGGGACAAGCAACGGGCTGCGCGTGAAAGCGGCGGTCGAGCGGATCGCGATATTCGGCGGCGCAGAGATCGCACATCGGCCAGTCGCGCATGGTCGTCTGAGGGCGATCGTAGGGCAGGCCTAAAATTATGCTGTAGCGTGGCCCGCAGTTCGTGCAGTTGGTGTAGGCATATCCGAAGCGCCGGTCGTTCGGATCGCCCATTTCACGCAGACAATCGGCGCAGACCGGCAAATCGGGCGAGATTCGCACCGTCGGGCGGCTCGTCCGCTCGCTCTCGCGAATAGTGAAATCATCGAATCCCGATACCGGCGTCGGAACGATGTCGAGCGAGGCGATGCGCGAAGCCGCCGGTGCTTGCGATTCGATCTCGCCGAGAAAGCCGGGCAGCGCCGCCGACGCGCCCTCGACGTGAATCTCAACGCCGCTCTCGGCATTGAGCACCCAGCCGTGCAGGCCGTGTGCGCGCGCGAGGCGGTAGACGAATGGGCGGAAGCCGACGCCCTGCACGATGCCGGTGATGCGTACGTGCCGGGCCTCGATCACGCGCGCTGCGCGGCCACGTAACAGCCCTGGCCGTTCCAGCCGACCTGTATCACCTGCCCGTCTTCGACCAGCACCGGCACGCTGACGGCACCGCCGACGAGCGCAAAAAGACGCAGCCGTGCCTCGGCATCGCCTTCGACGTCGTACTCGACGAACGACCTGCCGTCCCACTGCAGTTCGGAGCGAAGTTCGGCGGTATAAGGACAGGAACGCGTCCCGTAAAGTTCAAGCGGCATTGCGGCCGACTAGGTCCAGCGCCTCGCGCATCACGTGATAGATGGTTCCCTGCACTTCTTGAATCCGCGGGATGTAATCGCTGTGAACGACGATCGGAATGTCCGCGAGGCCGCGCCGGACGATCTCGCCGCCATCGTACCCGAGCAACGCGATGGTGAGCATCTCGCGTTTGCGCGCCTCCTCGAGCGCGGCGACGACATTTTTCGATCCGCCGCTGGTGGACAGGGCTATAGCCACGTCGTGCGGACGCGCCTGCGCGACGAGCTGACGGAGAAAGATAACATCGGTGCCGACGTCGTTGGCGATGGCGGTAAGGATCGCCGGTTCGAGCGCCAGCGAAAGGGCCGGAATCGGACGAACGTCACCTTCGGGAATCACGCAATCCAACGCCCAGTCCGTGGCATCGGTTGCCGAGCCGCCGTTTCCGAAGAGGATGAGCTTGCCTCCCGATTGCAGCTCGCCGGCAATCGCCCTAACGGCCTTGGCGATCGCGGAGGCCTGGCTCGCGACGACCTCGCCGCGCAAGCTACGCGCGTCGTGTGCCTTCATGAGGATCGAGGCGCCCACTTCGTCCAAAAGCGAATCCTGCGATCCGCTGCGCTCGCCCAAAAACGGATAGAGAAAGCTCGACGCGCCGACGTCGTGTCCCATCTCGTCGTGCTCGAAAAACACGTGCACGGTTTCGTACAGCGTGTGGCAAAGAATTTCTATCATCTCTTGGTGCACGTGTGGATCGTTACTGGGGGCGCTTACGGCAAAATCGGCCTTTTCTCCGGGAAGCGCAAAGGTGAACGCACCGCGATCGTGCGCGCGTTCGAGCACGCGCACGACCTCCGGATCGCCCTCCGGCGGCCCGAAGCCCATCACGATGTCGTTCGGGTCGAGCACGGCGTCGATCCACGGAGCGAAAGCCAAGCTCAAATCCATCGCCGGCAACGCGCGTTTTCCAACGATGACGGGATGAACGAACTCTACCGAGACGTGCTGTGCGTCGGTGGCGTAGGCGCCTCTTCCAAACGCCAGCAGACGACCGCCGCGGCGAAACCGCTCGAACGTCTGCCGGCAGGCCAACGCCAGCGGCCGTGCCTGCTGCGGGAAGAACGCATCGGCAACAACGTCGCGGTCCGCGAACCGTTGGTCGATCCACTCCTCCAGCTGCTGCAGCGAGGGTTCGTGCGTCAGCATATGCGTGGGAGGGGGTCGCCGACGAGCATGTCGATGATGCGGCTTCCGCCGTAGCTCGTCACCGCCAGCACCGCTCGTGCCGGTTTCGACCGCACCTCACCGATGCAGACGGCGCCCCCGCCGCCCGCTACGGCTTGCATCGCTGCGAGTGCCGAATCAGCAATGTCCGGCGCGACGACGGCAAGAAGCTGTCCTTCGTTGGCGATGTGCAGCGGATCGAGGCCGAGGATCTCGCAGGCTCCGCGCACTTCATCGCGCAGTGGAATCGCTTCTTCGAAGAGCGTTACGCCGAGTTCGGTAGCGCGCACCAGCTCGTTGAGTGCGGTAGCCACGCCGCCGCGCGTCGGATCTCGCATCCAGTGCAGCCCATCGCCGGCCACATCGAGGAGAGCGTCGACAAACGGCGCGACCGAGCGGGTATCCGAAGCCAGGTCGGCTTCCAGATCGAGCTCGCCGCGTGCGAGTAGGATGGTAATGCCGTGATCGCCGATCGGACCCGAGAGCAGCACGCGATCGCCCTCGCGAACTCGCGCCGGTCCGAGACGCGCTCGTGCATCGACCTCACCGAATCCAAAGGTTGTGACGTACATTCCGTCGGCCATGCCGTGCTCGACGACCTTGGTGTCTCCGCCGACGATCGCGACCCCGGCACGCGCCGCTGCGGCGGCCATCGCTTCGACTTCGGCCCGCAGCGTTTCACCGGGTAAGCCGGCCTCGAGAATGAAGGCCGCCATGAGGCCAAGCGGCCGCGCGCCGGAGACGGCCAGGTCGTTGACCGTTCCATTGACGGCCAGCTCGCCGATCGACCCGCCGGGGAAACGTAGCGGTTTGACGACGTAGCCGTCGGCGGTCGTCGCAATCCGAGAACCGTTGAAGTTCGAGATTGCTGCATCGGAGAGCGTTTCTAAAATCGGGTTGGAGAGTAATGGTAGAAAAAGACCCTCGACCAAACGCCGCGAGGCTTTGCCGCCGGCGCCGTGAGCCATTTCGATTTGACCGTCGCCGAAACGCACCCGCGGCGCGTTACGCTCGATCGTTTCCATCGCTAGTAAATCTCTGCCGTTACCGACTCGTTGAGGTGCACGTAACGATAGTAGGCCGCGCAGGCACCCTCGCTCGAAACCATCAGCGCGCCGATGGGATGCTCTGGGTTACACTCTTTTCCGAAGAGCTTGCACTGCGGCGGCTTGAGCACGCCCTTGAGCACCTCGCCGCACTGCGCCGCCTTCGGATCGGTGACGCGCACACCCGGCACCTCGAACTGCACCTCCGAATCCCACTGCGCGTAAGCTTTGGAGACTTTCAGCGCCGACTGCGAGATGAATCCCAAGCCGCGCCACTCGAAGTATGGGCGTAACTCGAAGGTTTCGCCGATTGCGGCCAGCGCCGGCAAGTTACCTTCCCAAGGAACGATGCGGCGATACTGATTCTCGACGCGCGACTCTTTATCACGCAGCTGGCGCAAGATCATTAGGATTGACTCGAGGATGTCGAGCGGTTCGAAGCCTGAGATGACGACCGGCTTGCCGTAATCGCGCGCGATAAACTCGTATGGCCGGCATCCGGTTACGGTCGAAACATGGCCTGGGCCGACGAACGCGTCGAGCCGCATATCGGGCGAATCTAAAATCGCGCGAATCGCCGGAACGATCGTCACGTGGTTGCAGAATACGGAGAAGTTGCGGATTCCCAGCGCCTTCGCACGTGCCAGCGTCAGCGCCGTCGACGGCGCCGTCGTTTCGAAACCGATGGCGAAGAAAAAGACGTGCTTGTCGGGCGTGTTCTGCGCGATGCGCAGCGCGTCAAGCGGCGAATAGACCATCCGGATGTCCACGCCGCGTGCCTTGAGCTCGAGCGGCGTTCCGCGCGTTCCGGGTACGCGCATCATATCGCCGAAGGCGGTCATGATCACGTCGCGCTGTTCGGCGATCGCCAGGCCGTCGTCGATGCGGCCCATCGGCAAGACGCAGACCGGACAACCCGGTCCGTGAATTAGCTCGACGTTGGGCGGCAGCAGATTCTTGAGGCCGTGCCGGTATATGGCGTGCGTATGCCCGCCGCAGACTTCCATGATCCGATAGTGGCGGCTGGAGCCGGCCACGCGGGCGATTTCGCGTGAGACGTTACGAATGAGTTGCGGGTCGCGAAACTCGTCGACGAATTTCATCTCACGATTTCCGCGGTGCCCGCGCTATTGCGACGCCGAAATGAACGAGAACGACGTCGCCGGCCGTCGCGCCGGGAACAAAATCCAGCTCGACGACGCTCCGCTCACCGTCCGCGCCGGTGCAAACCGCGCGATTGCCGTCGCGTTCCAGGATGCGCAGCGCCAACGCCGTGTCGCCGCAAGCCGTGCAGCCCTCACTCGCGTTCGGCAAACGTGTACCCTCGGATCTCGTCCATCGCCATCTCGTCCTCACCCAGCGCCGAGAGCATGCGCAACTGATCGCGTGCTTGCGACTCCTCAATCTTGCTCATCGCAAATCCCACGTGGATCAGGACCCAATCCCCGGTTTGCACGCCCTCGTCTTCGAGGAGGCTAATGTTAACGTTGCGACGCACGCCCGCGACGTCGACCTTCGCCAATCCATACTGTTCGGGCGAAATTTCGACGATGCGGCCGGGAATGGCCAGACACATGGCGGACCCTATCCCTTCTTCTTACGCGCGACCATGCGGAGGCGCACGCGAACCAGCGGCTCGACGCTGAGCACGAGCAGGTTCATCGACTTCAACCCAAAGTCGCGCACGTCAACATTGATCTCGCCGGCGACCCGTACCGAATCGCCGTCGCGCGAAGGCAACAGCTCGCCTTCGTATCGGCGCGCCAAGCCGGCCAGCGTGATGTTGCCGGCGGCGGCGTACCGTCCGGGGAGCGCCGCCGCGCTCAGGTCGCGCAACTCACCGACGATTTTGGGGAATCGCTTACTGTCAATGAGCTTCCACATCTCGCGGTCCTGAAGCTCGTTGCCGGTGCGCAGGCTCTCGACCTTGAGCTCGATATGCATGCGGGGCGGCGGGTCGACGGCCAGCGTTCCGTTCTCGTTCCAGGCCGCCTCGACGTAGCCGGTCATCTCGGTCGCTTTTCCGTAGACCGGAAAGAGGGTCGACGTCGCAAAGAAGGTCAGCGACGAGTCAGTGCTCGCAACATCGAAGCGTTCGTAGCTCGGCTTTTCTGCCATGACTTTCACTTGAACACGACCGTCGCATCGCTCTTCGATGACCGTCACGCGCCTTTCCTCGCAACGAGGCGCAAGATCACGCGCAAGACCGGATCGACCTTGAGTATCAGCAAGCTCGGCGGTTTGAGGCCAAAATCGCGGATATCAAGGCTGAGCTCGCCTTCGACCGTAACCATTTCCTCGTCGTTGCTCATCGTAAACTCACCTGAGTACGTGCGCGTGCGACCCACCAGCGTAATCTCGCCGCTGGCCCGATAACGGCCAGGCGGCGAGACTAAATCAACGCTGCGCAGATCGCCGCTTGCCTTGGGGAATCGCCCCGCGTCGACCAGACGGCGCATCTCCCGATCCTGCATTGAGTTCCCGGAGCGAACCTGGTCGAGGGGAAACTCGACGTGCACGATCGGGGCCGGAGCGGCAGCCAGGCTGCCGTCGGGGTTCCAGCCCGCGACGACGTATCCGGTCAGCCCCGTGGCTGCGGCCCGCACGGCGTGCAGCGTCGACCGGGCTTCGATTATCAGCGACGAGTCTGCCGCCGCGACGTCGTAGCGGTTGACCGTCTCCGCCTGCGCAGCCATTCGATTCACATACCCCGCATCTTCGCATAACGCACGGCGTCGTTGGTGAGCGAGTCGATCAGCGAGGAAACGCCGCTCTTATCTACCGACCCGGAGAACAACGATCCCACCGTCGAGAGAAGTTCCTTGGGAAGCGGCTCCTCGCCCGACATCTTGCGCATGGCGTCATACCGCGCGAGATCCTGCTGCATCCCGGCGATGATCCGTTCGGCCGCGAATGCAACCGCAAAAGCAATCGCGCCTACGATTATGCCTCTGACCATACCTTGCTCTCTTTTCCGCCGCCATTGGTTGCGGCTAACGTTTCGCTCAGGAGTTTGCGCACGAGGCCGGCCGCCGGCTCGACCGCGTCGCGAACGGGTTGCGAGAGCCCGATCTCTTCGTCGATCTGCGACGGCTCGCATCCGACGAGGGTAATCGGCGGCGGCTTGCCGCCCAGTAAGTCGAGAAAGGCGAAGACATTTTCAAGATCCATTCGATGCGCATCGGGCATCGTTGCCGAGCGCGTCGAATCCGGCTCGATCAAATAAAGCGTGCCGGGTGGTCCGCCCTGGGGAACGGCGTCGATCAAGAATGCCCGATCGTATCCCGAGAGCAGCTCGTACGCGAGATGGAGCCCGCGAATGCCGAAGTCCTCGATCTTAACACCGGGGAACGCGTCGCGTGCCAGAGTGCGCGCGACCTCCGGACCGAAGCCGTCGTCGCCGAAAAAGATGTTGCCGATGCCGGCCACCAGCAGCTTCATCCCGAGCCCTCCGCAACCATCGCGGCCGGTTCGACTTCGTCGGGATAAAAGAAGAGCGATCGTCCGTACCAGTCGTGCAGTTCGCTGGCAGGATCGTCGTCCACGGTCACGGCCACGTACATTTGATTGTCGACGTCTTGATGGATGGCGCGCACCGTAGCTAGCTTGCCTTCGAGAAAGAGATCCCAGACGTCGGCGCGGCGCTTGGGATGGAGCCGGACCACCGAACCCTTTGCGATCTTCGTTCCTTGCACGAAAACGCAATCCATAGACGGGACGTCGAGGATGCCGTGCAACTCGGTCAACTCTTGCGCACCGAATCGTTCCGCACGCTCGACGATCGCGCGGGCCCGCGGATCGGTGGCTCGCGCTTCCTCTCGCTCGTCATCGGAGAGGCTGCGCACGCTCAACATCATCAGCTCGTCGATCTCGGTCGCGTCGAAGGTGTCGCCTTCGCTCTGCGCTGCAACCGCCGGAAAGTCGTACAGAATGATCGGTGAGGAGAGTACGAGCGGCGAGCGCTGCGAATCGGCTTCGGCGTCGCCGACCAAAACCGGCCATGTGTGCCGATTAGCCAGAGATGCCGTTATCGTCTCGGCTGCGGCCGGCGGATCGAGCACGGAGAGAAACCGGCCGCCCTCGGCATGCAGGAGCGTGTGCGTAGAAACGAACGCGGTGCGCAGCGCCGAGCTTCGCTCGCCCTCGACGACGGCCGACGCATTTGTAATTCGAGCGCGCAGTTTGCACAGCGATGGCTGCGCGTCAACCGGATCGCAATCGACCGTCACCGAACCTTGCAGCGCCCAGCGACGGCGCAGAATCCGGCCGCGAAGAGTGCCGGCAGCATCGTGCAGCGGTTCGATGCGTTCCTCGGCGCCGAATGCGATCGGGACCGCGAACGAAGACGTAGCCGGGTCGACGCAGAGCGCGACTTCGCGTTCGACTCCTTCGTCGAACGTGACCAGTCGACGGCCATCGATCTCGAGTGCATCGACCGTAACGAACTCGCCGTCTTCGAACCGCTGAACCCAGCGCGGTTCGACTTGGAGAAAGCGAACCAATACGGTTACGCGCGTCGACGCTTCGAACTCGACAAAGATTTCGGTCTGTGCCTCGGCCGGTTCGCCCGTTCCGGTGGCGGCGTAAGCCTGCGGCACGATTACGCCGAACTGCCAGCGAATGCGATTCTTCTTCGCCGACGCGGTGTACGGAAAGAGAATGTAGCCCTCGTAGAGCACCGCGTTGGCGACGGCGAGGGCGGGCTCCATCGGATTCACGACTTCACCCGGGCCTGCTCGCAGAGGCGTTCGAGGGCAGCGTCCCACGTCGGTAAGCCGGTCGCCGCCTTGAAGCGCCGCAGCTCATCGAAGAGGTCTCGGTTGACGCGGATCCATGCGGAGTTGGGGAAGAATGCGTCCATCGCTTCACGCCAGACCGTCACGGGGAGCGCGTAGCGCGCCTCGCAACTCCACGGCACGAGCTCCGCGGTAACGGCGTCCGGCCCATCTACGAAGACCGCGCCGCTGAAGAGCGCGTTGATGGGTATTGCGCCTTCTTGCAACGAGGCTAGATATTTGTTAGAGGCTACTTCGAAATCGTAGCTGCAGGCCACCGGTAAGTCGAACTCGCCTTCTCCTTGGAATGCGAGCACGGTCTGCGAGACGTGCGTCCAGAGCATTGGCTTGAGCGTTTGCGCGTAACGTGACGGCTCGCCAAAAAGCTCGGCGAGCAGCGCGCTTTCTTCGGGGAGGTAGCGCCGCCGCGCGACTTCGAGCTGAATCTGTGCCCGCAACGCGATCGCCCCCACGCGTGCGCCGGTTCGTTCCCGCACCGCGACGCGCAGCAAAATGGACGGCGAGGCTGCATAGCGATCCACCCGAGCGCCGGTAATGCCAAACGAGAGCTCGATCATCTAGCGGGCGCGGTCACGCCGTCGCGTGCCCGTTCCTCGACCTTGCCGAAGAACTCGCCGATTCGGCGGTGTGCCTCCTCACCACCGTCGAAGCCTTTCCATGTGCTTCGGATCGTGCCGACGAGTTCGTAGGCGGCGTCAATCGGCACGATGAAGCAGCGCGGCCGCTCTGACGACCGTCGTATGAGAATTGCTTCTACGTCGGGACTCAGCGACGAGAGTGCCGGGTTGACCGCTGCGATCTCCCCCCACGTGTCGAGCGGCAACAACGACTCGGTGGCGCCGACCGGACTGGGATAAAAGGCGACCATCTTCTCTTCCAGCGAGTTGTAAAAGAGAAAGGCAAGACCGATGGGAATCGCAAGCGCGTCCCAGGTCGCGTCTTCGAGCGCGAAATCCGTTAACTCGAAATAGCGCTCGGGAATCGGACGGTAGCGCCCGGCAGCGGCGCCGTCCGGTTCGAAGACGATGTAGCAGGGCCGGCAGCAGCAGAGAATCCGCCGCGCGGCAAGCTCGATGAGATGGCTGTGTTCGAGGGCAAGCGGGGACGAGCAAAAGTCACAGTGCTCGCCGGGCGGTGGGCGTCTGCGCAGCATGCGCTGTAGCAAAGCCTGATGATCCTCACCGTTATTCACATCACTCACACCCGTGCGACGACCCGCAACGAGGTTTCCGGCAAGCCATTTTGCGCAAGCAAGCTTTCTTCAGCGCGCACCTCCCGAATCTCCGGGGCGCGTTCCAGGATTGCGCGCTCGACGGCTTGCTTGAGCGTTGCGGCCGAGGCGGCGCAGCCGTCGCAGCTGCCCTCGAGGCGCAAGTAGACGACGTCGTCTTCGATCCGCGAGAGCTCCATGTTTCCATGGTGTGACCGAATGTAGGGCAGCACCGATTGCATCGCTTCTTCGATGCGCTCCTCGAGCGGGACGGGATGCAATCCATGCAGGCAGAGAAGCCCTTCGACGAGTCTGTCTTCACAGATTCGTCCGAAGAGCTCGCCGGAACGGTCGCCAAGCTCGGCGTGCACGGTGGTGAGCAGACGTTCGAGTCCCTCGCCGTACAGCGTAACGATCGTCCGAACGAGCTCCTCGGCCCGCTCGCGGCCTTCGTCGCACTCCCCAGGCCTGGCGAAACCGGCGAGCAGCTCTTCGATCCGCCGTCCAACGGCAGCGACGTCGGAGCTCATGTTTTTCCTTTATCCGAACGGCGCGAGGGGTGAATGTACCGTCTCGATGCTCTTCCCTTCGCCCAGATACATGTGTACGCCGCACGGCAGACAGGGATCGAAGCTTCGGACTGCCCGCATGATGTCGATGCCCTTGAAAGAGTCCGGCCCGTTCTCCTCGTGAATCGGCGTGTTCTGCACCGCGTCTTCGTACGGTCCCGGAGTCCCGTAGATGTCGCGCGGATTGCCGTTCCATGGCGTCGGCGGCCACGGATGATAGTTGGCGATCTTGCCGTCTCGGATGACCATGTGGTGGGAGAGCACGCCGCGCACCGCCTCGGTGAAACCGCAGCCGATCGCCTCTTTCGGCACCGTGAACGGCTCCCAAGAACGCGTTCTGCCGGCGTTGAGCTCCTCGAAGGCTTTATCTAGGAAGAAGAGCGCGGCGGCGGCACTGTAAGCTTGGAAATACGTGCGCGCGCGGTTGCGCTCCAGCGTGTTCGACCACTTCGGGATCTTCCACTCAAAGGAAACCGGCCCGCTGAGGGCGCTCTTGGGCAGATTGATCTGCACGCTGTTGCCGGTAGCTTTAATGTAACCGCCCATATCGACCAGACCGGAGAGCGCGGTCGACCAAAGGCGCGCTATCGGCCCTCCGCCGGTATCGAGCGCGAGATAATCCTTGCCGTCGAACCAGCGCGGCGACATCACCCAGCTGTACTTATTAGCAAAGTCGCGTTTCTTAGGCGTCGGCAGCGTGTGCATGTTCCAGGGATGACGCCGGTCGACCGGATTGCCGAGCGGATCTTGAGGAACGAAGATCTCTTCGTTCTCCCAGTCGTCGTAATACGAATGGCCCAGCAGGATCCGAATCGCCAGATTAATCTGCACCAGATCGTTGGTGACCAGCTTCCCGTCGACGACGACTCCGGGCGTCACGAACATGTGGCGTCCCCAGTTGGTCATGTTCTTATACTGGAAGTCGCAGTGGTCGGGATCTTGGTAGGCGCCCCAACAGCCTAGCAAGGTGCGCCGCTCGCCATTATGCTCGTATCCCGGCAAAGCCTGATACCAAAAGTCGAAGAGATCGTCGTGCAGCGGCACGCAGACCTTCATGTATTCGATGTAGCGCATCAGGCGGGAATAGTAGTCGGTAAAGAGCTGCTGCGTGGCGACCGTTCCCGTTCCACCGGCGTAGAGGGTCGACGGGTGCACGTGGCGGCCTTCCATCAGGCAGAACATCTCGCGCGTGTAGCGGCTAATCTGCAGCGCTTGCCGGTAGAAGTCTCCGGTAAACGGATTGAGCGCGCTCATGATATCGGCAATCGTCTTATAACCGTGAATCCCGGCGTTAGGCGCCTCGGTCTTCTTGGCTTTCTCCCAGACGCTCGGGTTGGTTTCGCGAACCATCCGCTCGCAGTAGTCGACGCCGACGAGATTCTCCTGAAAGATATTGTGATCGAACATGTACTCGGCCGCTTCGCCGAGATTCATGATCCATTCACCCATCGCCGGTGGCCGTACGCCGAAGGCCATGTTCTGCGCGTAGACCGAGCAGACGCAATGGTTGTCGCCGCAGATGCCGCAGATGCGCGACGTGATGAAGTGTGCATCGCGCGGATCTTTGCCGCGCATGAAGATACTGTACCCGCGGAAGATCGACGAGGTCGCGTGACATTCGGCGACGATCTTCTTTTGGAAGTCGATCTTGGTGTAGATTCCGAGGCTTCCGACGATCCGCGTGATCGGATCCCACGACATCTCGACCAGCCGCGAAGGCTGAGTTCCGGTGACGGTGCCGGGAAGATCTTTGATAGCCATTTTTCGACGCTCCTCTCAGCCTTTCGTGTAGCCCGTCGTGAGCTGTTTGCCCTTACGGCGCCAACTCGGCTCTTTGTCGAGCGTTGCCGTGGTGAAGTTGCGCAATGCCTTGATCACCGTGCCAGTTGCGATAGAGATCGTTGACGAAATCTTGCCGCCTGGTGGCTCGTCCATAAACGGCATGAACTTGTCGGGGAAGCCCGGCATCGTGCAGCCGATGCAAATTCCGCCGACGTTGGGGCAGCCTCCGACGCCGCCCATCCAACCGCGCTTGGGAACGTTGCACTTAACGACCGGTCCCCAGCACCCGAGCTTGACCAGGCACTTGGGTGAATCGTACTCCGTTGCAAATTCGCCTTGTTCGTAATAACCGGCGCGATCGCAACCCTCGTGCACGGTATTGCCGAAGAGCCAGGTCGGCCGGCCTTGGTCGTCGATGGGAATCATCGGAGCGCGCCCCGCCGCCTGCCAAAGCAGATAAAGGATCGTTTCCGAGAGATTGTCCGGCTGTATCGGGCACCCGGGTACGCAGACGATGGGAATCCCCGCACTCGACTTCCAGCTCTGGCCCAGATAATCGAGAATGCCCATGGCTCCCGTCGGATTGCCGGCCATCGCATGAATGCCGCCGTACGTCGCGCAGGTTCCGACCGCCAAGATAGCCCAGGCTCGGGGCGATAACCGATCGATCCAGCCGCTAAACGTAATCGGCTGATCGGTGCCCGGCGCGTTGCCGAAACCCGTAAAGTAGCCTTCCTTTTTGATCTCCTCGTTGGCGATCGAGCCTTCGATTACCAAAACGAACGGATCGAGCTCGCCGCGTTCGGCCTTGAAAAAGGCCTCGAGAAACTCAGAGCCGCCCAAGCTGTACTCGATCAGCGGCCAGTGGAACTTGACCGGCGGGAGTCCGGGAAGGGCCCCTAGGGCAATCTCCTCGATGCTGGGCTGCGTCGCGCCCGTCAGAGCGACCGAGTCACCGTCGCAGCTGAGTCCGGCCGGGATCCAGAGGACGTTTACGACTGTTTCCGCCATGCAATTATCCTCACACATAGTGCGCCGCAGACCGAACCTCGCGCTGCGGCGCGCGGGACACCGTACTCATCAGGCTAGTCAAAAAAATTGCGAATTACAAGGCGCGCCAACGCCGATTTGTCTCAGAAATGCGCCGCGATAGAGTTACCGAATCGTTACTCTGCGCGGCGGCTTTTGAGATTCGCCTCCGCTTTACGCGCGCGACCTTGTCCGCCAACGCGCCCCCGATTTTTGATGGCCGTTATCCGGGGAAAAAGGCGTTACCGGGCGGTTACGAGTGAGCGAGCACCAGCCGGGTCACCGGGGGCCGCGCGCTTTTCAAATCGCCCATCAGCGGTTATGGTTAATGCTCGACCGTCTGGCGCAAGGAAGGCGAACGTTTGCACGAGATCACGGTAGCCCTCAGTCTCTTAGAGGGCGTCGAAACGACGGCCCGCGAGCAAGGGATCGACCGCGTGAGCGCGGTCCACGTGCGTATCGGAGCGCTCAGCGGCATCGTGCGCGACGCCTTGCTCTTCTCTTGGGATGCCGTCACGGCCGAGACGATCTGCGAGGGCAGCCAACTGCGCCTCGAAGAGATTCCGCTGGTCGTTTACTGCGAGCGGTGTCTCGGCGAGCGCGCACCGCGACCCGGTTCCGGATTGCTCTGTCCCGAGTGTGAAACCGTCTCGCCGCGCGTCGTTCGGGGACGCGAAATGGAGCTCGTCGCAATGGAGGTTCCGGCATGAGCAAGATGCGCGTCATCGCTATCGCGCGTAATCTTATGGTAAAGAACGACGCGATCGCAAACCAGCTTCGAGATCGGTTCGCGCATAGCGGAACGCTAGTCGTCAACGTGCTGTCGAGTCCGGGCTCCGGTAAGACGACGTTGCTCGAGCGTACGCTGGAGCGGCTTGGACGTCGCTATCACATCGGAGTGCTCGTCGGCGATCAAGCCACCGAGAACGACGCGAAACGGTTGAGTCGCGATGGCGTCGCCGTTCGTCAAATCACCACCGGCGCCGAGTGCCGGCTTGACGCCGACATGATCGCCGGAGCACTCGATGGCTGGGAGACCCGCCGTTTCGACTTGCTCTTTATCGAAAACGTCGGCAACCTGATCTGTCCGGCCGAATACGATCTGGGTGAAGACCTGCGCGTCGTCCTTTTTTCCGTGACCGAAGGTGAGGATAAGCCGCTCAAATATCCACTGGCATTCAACACTTCGCACGTCGCCACGATAACCAAGATCGATATCGCCGAAGCCGTCGGTTACGATCGCGCAGCAGCCACCGCGAGCATCCGCCAAGTCAACCCTGCGGCGCGGATTCTCGAGCTGTCGGCGCGAACCGGAGCGGGCATGGACGAATGGTTCTCGCTGCTCGAGGAGATGATCCGCACGAAATCGCTCGCTCCGGCTGGATGATTCTCACCCGCCGGCGCTTGCTGGCCCGCCTCGGTGCCGCCGAACCGCGCCTCGTACTTCTCTGCGCCCCACCCGGTTACGGCAAAACGGATTTCGCCGAGCTCTTCGCGCGGCGATTCGATCGTCACGCGACCTGTAACTGCACCGAGCTCGCAGGGACTACCGACTTCGCCGGACGCCTAATGGCGGCGCTCGCCGGCGAATCGCCCGGCGGAGAGACCATCGCGCGCACCCGATTAGCACTGCACGCGACCGAAGCCGGTGAGGCGGCGTGGAGCCGGGCGGTGCTCGAGTTCTGGAAGCTTCGTCAAGAGCGCGCACTTTTGATTCTTGAAAGCGCCGATGCCATCGCAACGCAGCCCGGCGTGCTCGCGCTCATCGGAGATCTTCTCGCCGCGCGCCCGGCCGAACGCGTGCTTCTCTTGAGTTCGCGCCGGCCGCTGCCGCTCGACGTCGCGCGCTACTTGGAGCCGCATCAAGTGCTCACGCTCTCGCACGACGCGCTTCAGCTCGACCCCGCAGAAGCGGCGGCTATTTTCGAGGGCACCGATCTCGCCGAACCGACGATCGATCGCATCGTCCGTTTGGCGGAGGGGTGGCCGATCGCGTTGCTGTTACTGGCGCGCATCGCGCATTACGAAGCCGACCTCGCCGGGCTGCTCGACCGGCTGGGCACGATACCGACCGATCTGCACGAGTATCTCGTCAATGAGGTGCTCTCGGCGTTAACCGCGGAGATGACCTCGACGATGCTGGCCGCCGCGGCTATCCCCCATGCGACGCTCGAAGATATCTCCGTTGCCAGCGGCATCGCACACGCCTCGCCGGTTATCGAAGGCTTGTTGCGCCTCCCCGGCTTCATTACGTACGAGTCCGGAACGTATACGTTACATCCGCTGCTGCTTGCCGCGCTGCGTGCCCGGCACAAGAGTGACTTTGCCGATTATGTGTTGCGAGCGGCGCGCGGAAACGAACGCCTCGGTGACTTCCTGCGAGCCGCGGAGCTGTACAACATCGCCGGCGAAGGTGATTTCGCAGCGGCCGCGCTCGATCGCCTGTCGCTCGAAACCCTGCAACAGCCGTCCTCGCGCTTAGTCGACGCCCTCGCCAAGATTCCGGTTTCGTCACTGGCGACGCGTCCCAATTTATGGATCGCGACGCTCAAGTATAGGCAGCGCAGTGTCGACGCCGCGCGTCTGTACGAAGAGGCCGGGGCGCTGCAGCGGGCGGCCTCGCCCGACGCCTCTCCGGTGCTCTACCGGCGTCTCGGCATCCGGCGGGCAATGATCGCCGGCGACCTCGAAAGGTTGGCGGAGGCGCGCGCTATTCTCGCCGGCCTAGCCACCTTGGCATCGTCGGGCGAAACGCCCGAAGAACAGCGACTTGCTTTGATGACGGCCGCCGTCGTCGCCGCCAAGCAGGGCCGCTTTGGCGATGCCGACCGTTTCGTCGAAGAGGCGGCGGGCCTCTATGAAGCGCGGCATCTGCGCTTTGACGAGGAGCGCGCTCAGATCGCCGCGGCAAAAGCAATGGCGCACGGTAACTGGGACGATCTTCTGAAACTCGGTGAAGAGCGCCTCGCCTCGGCCTTGCGCACCGGGCCCAGCGAGCGCATCGCCGAGCAGGCCCGCACCGTCGCGCTAGCCGCGTGGTTCCACGACGATGACGATCGCGTCGCGGCGGCGCGGCAACTCATCGCCGGCAGCGGCGCGCGGGACGCCGGCGCAAGAGAGTTTGCGGCATTCTCCGACCTTCAAGAGGCACTCACTTCCTACGACGCCGATCGTGCCGTCGCACTCATGGATCGCGCAATCGAGCGTATTGATGGTAGCGAGAACGACTTTCTTCGCGTCGCCATTCGCGTCTGCGCGGCGCTGCTGGCTCCGCCTCAGCGCCGGCGACTTCTGGAGGCGCGTACGATCGCCGCTTCGATCGAATCGCCTCCGTTACAGACGTCGATCGAGCTGCTCGTAGACTCGCCCGAGCTGGAAGACTTCGGTATCTTTAAAGGCTTAGCCGCGCGCGTCGCGCGTTCGCCGCTGCGCGCACGTCACGATCGGCTCTTCATCAACGTCGTCCGCGGTCAGATCCGGCGCGGCTCCGAAATTCTTCACGTTTCCGACCGCGGATTGGAACTACTGGCCGCGCTCGCGCTTTTCGAGAGCGGAACCGTCAACGAAGAGCTTGCCGCCGCCCTGTGGCCGGCACTCGACCGAAAAGGCGCCGTGAACGCCTTGAAGATGTGCGTCTCGCGAACGCGCGCCCAGCTCGGAGATCGCGAGTCGATTCAAAACGCGAGAAACGGATACGCGCTTGGAGAGCACGTCGGGAGCGACGTTCGCGAGATCGAGAACGTCCTGCACTCGGTACGCGGTGCGGGTGTATTAGGCGAGTCGCAACGCCAGCGCGTGGAACGGCTGCTGGCTAGCTGGAACGAGCGCACGCCGGCGCACGTTGCCGGCTGGAGCTGGTTCGCGCCGTACGCAGCCTATCTCGCCGATGTTCGGCGAGAACTGTCACAGGCATTGGCTCAAGACGCGATGCGACGAGATCGTGGCTTCGCACAAGCAGCACCATCGTGAATTTGTCTACAGAAACGGAGTGGTTCCTCCCTTCGTAGTCTAGAACGCGGTGGCGTGGCCCATTCCACGCGCGCGAAGATTGCCGTCACGTACGCGCTCCTGCTTGGGGCCAACGCGCTCGTCTGGCTCGCCGCCTTTCGCTTCTTCTCTCCCCCGCACGCGTTGTTGTTAGGTACGGCGCTGCTAGCCTACACGTTTGGTTTGCGACACGCCGTGGACGCCGACCATATCTGCGCAATCGACAACGTCACGCGCAAACTGATGCAGGAGGGACAACGGCCGGTCGGCGTCGGCCTGTTCTTCTCGCTCGGACATTCGACCATCGTCGTGCTGCTGACGCTCGTCATCGTGCTCGGCGCGGGAAGCATTCGTTCGCACCTTCCGAATTTAGAAAGCTGGGGAGGGGCCGCGGGCACCGGCATTTCGGCGGCCTTCCTCTTCATTATCGCCGCCATCAACGCATTCGTGCTGCTCGACATCGTGCAAGCGCTGCTGCGGCGGCGACAAGACGGAACGTTCTGCGAACAGAGCCTTAGCGAGTCGCTCGATCGACGCGGACTGCTCGGGCGCTTCTTTAAGCCCCTGCTGCGCTTGGTCACGCGCAGCCGCGACATGTACTTCATCGGCGTGCTGTTCGGTCTTGGCTTCGACACCGCCACCGAAGTCGGTCTTCTCGGCATCGCGGCGATCGAAGCCGGTAAAGGCCTACCCGTCTGGGCGATCCTGATCTTCCCGGCCTTATTTACCGCGGGAATGTCGCTCGTCGATACGACCGACGGAATACTTATGCTCGGCGCGTACGGTTGGGCTTTCCTTAAGCCCGAACGCAAGCTCTACTACAACCTCGCCATCACGTCGGCATCGGTACTGGTTGCCGTCGTCGTCGGCGGCGTCGAGTTGACCAGCATCGCCGGCGCGAACGTTTCGGCCGGCTGGCTCGGATTCGCGATCGTTGCCGCGTTCGCGCTGGCGTGGGCGGCTTCAATGAGCCTGCACGCGCTCCAGCGTCATCGCGTCGCGGCAGTTCCGGTTGGGGTCGAGATCTCCGTTTCGAACGGAAGCGTTCCGTCGGCAAAGAGCCACGCCTCGACGTGGTTGACGTACGCGCTCCCGAACGAATCGGCCAGCGCGCGAACGTACGAGTCGTAGCGAGTCCGGTCGCCCGCCCGAACCAGCTCGCCGAGCGCACGATGCTGGCGAATCATATAACCCGGCTGGAGGCGCAAGCCGCCGTGAACCGCCTCTAAAAGAATATCGCTCGCCGGGCGAGCTCCGTCGTCGCGCAGGCGCTGCTCGAACCAACCGTCGAGTTCCAGCGGCAGCCGCAGCGATCTCACGGGCCCAAGTTTTCCCGATCCCTTAAGTCGAGGCATCGCGCGCAGCCTCTTCGTGCTCGTGATGGTGATCGGCATCCGAGCCGTCGTGGCTGTGCTCGTGGGCGTGGACGGTTCCGTCGTAGTGCTCGTGAGGGTGGAGATGATCGTGGGAGTGACCCGGTGCGTCGCCCTCGTGCGTGTGTACGGTCCCGTTGGGGTGGTCGTGCGGCATCTTATCCATCTTGCTAACCTCCGGACGGAATGGATTATGCGCTCTTACGCGATCCCTTCTTCTTGCGCGTTCCCACCGTTTTGCGTTTCCGCGTCACCACGGTTTTGCGCTTCCGCGTCGCCACTGCCTTGCGCGCGGCCGCCTTGCGATTGCGCTGCGGGTGAACCCCGAGGTCGTGCCACGAGCTCTCGGAGAGATCGACGTCATAATACGCAGCAGCTTTTTTGATGTTGGCAAAGGCGAGGGCTCGCTCGCCATCCGAAACGCCGGTCACTTGATCGAAGCGCGCCACGGCATTGCGGACGTGCCGGGCATCGGTCAGCGGCTCCTTACGGGTCGCCGGGAAGGCATAGACGCTATCGGGCAAATCGCTCTGTTTGGTAAGGCGCCCGTGTTTTTCGTACGGTTTCCAGGTTGCTCTCATACGTCTTGTATACCCGGTCCGAAACCATCGGCGCCCCGGCATAGGCCGGGGGCAGCTCCCGTTGTATAGTAAAGCTCCATGGAAGCAAGCGTAGCCGCGGATCCCCAAAGCAACGGCACCGTCCTCACCTATGCCGACGGCAACCCGCACGATCAAATACAGTTCTTCGATGCCAAGCTGATTCTCAAGCCCGACTTTTTCGCCACCGTCCGAGGCTTCAAGGGATTCAGCGAGCTCGTTGCCGAGGCCGCCGCAAAAGTCAAAGGCGTCACGTACCGGCCGCGAGATTTGAGTAAACAGCGGCCGCGAATTCGCGAGGTAATGTTCCTCGACACCGCCGACTTCCGCTTGTATAACAACTCCTTCATCTTGCGCCGGCGTACCGAGTATCAAGACGGCTTTCCGGTTGCCGATCCGGAGATCGTCTTCAAGTTCCGAAACTCCGATCTAGAAAAGGCCGCCTCGATCGACGTGCGTCCGAAGATCGCCGGACCTTATCGCGTGAAGTTTAAGTCCGAAGCCCTGCCGCTGCGAGAACAGAGCGGCGGCTACCGGCTGCTCTATTCGCATAACTGCATCTTCCCACTCAGCTCGGTCCACGCAGCCGATCGTACCAACTTGCGCGTAATCGCCAAAGGGTTGCCGGCGCTCGCCGACCTCATCGGCACCGGCGAAGAACGCGTCGAGCTCGTCAACTCGACGCTCGTCGAAGAAGTCCTCATGGATCTGGGGCCGCTCGACTTCGGTAAGGGGATGGCGACCAAGTCGAACATCTCGCTCTGGCGATCGCTAGGCGACCATCGCGTGCTGTGCGGTGAGTTTGCATACCAGGCGCGTTTCGACCGGCGTGACGACGTGCACGAGCTGGTCAAGCAGCGCGTTGAGGAGCTCTTCATTAAGCTTCAGCTCATCGCCGAGGGTTGGCTGTATCTCGGGACGACCAAAACCGGACTCGTTTATCGCCTCAAAGGCAATCCGCCTCAGAGCCACGAGTAACCGCTGAGAATCAACAGGTAAAGAATCGCCATAGCTGCGTCACCCGCGATGATCGCGAGGAGCAGCGGGCGGCGCGGCACCACGAAACCGAAGATCGCGGCGACGCCAAGCTTTTCAATCGCTGCGGCGAGCATCACCGGCGCGCGCACCTCCGGATGATAGCCGGCGTATACGAGCAGCGCACCGAAGAGCGCGACGAGCAGTCCCCAGTGCCTCGTTACCGGCCGAGCGACGAAATCGGGTTTGGTACTGCCGAACACGGTTCGCAAGACCGCGGCGGGCGCCACGACTGCAGCGGCGGCAAGCAGGGTTATCGCGCCGGTAACGATCAGTATAGCGCCGGTCTGGCTCTCAAGCATCATTAGGTCGTACAATACCATCATGCAAGGCACTATTGAAAGGCGTCTCCTCCTTGTCGCGCTCGCGGTCGTCGTTTTCGTGTTTGCAGCCGGTCCCGCCGGCGCTACCGGAACCGTCGTCATCCAACAGCGCGACGGAACTACCAAGACCTACGCCGGCGTGCGGATCACCATTCGCGACGAGAGCATGGCGATCACGTCGAGCGACGGCAAAGGAACATTTGTCCTCGGCAAAGCCGCCTGCACGAAGGTCGGCGAACTCCTGCGCTGCATCCCCTACGATGCCACGCTCTATCAGTACGGTGACAAACGCCACGTCCCATTGGCCTCGGGAACCGTCTACATCAACCCGAGTCAGACCGCGCAGCCTCTGACGCACTCGTCGGCACAGCTTCCGGCGCGAGGCGTCCTTTTGTCCATCAAAACCAAGGCCGGAACGTACGTTTCGCTCACCGGCCGCGTCGACGAGGTGATCAGATGAACGCAAACCGCATTTTCTCGCTCTCGCTTGCACTCGCCTTCGCGCTTTTGCCGGCGGCCGGCTATGCCGGACGCGGTGGCGGCGGGGGACGGCCGTCGGGGGGATTCGACATGCACGGCGACGTCGGGACGTACCATCCGCCGCAGACCGCCACTCACTCCAGCACCGGGCCAGCCGGTACGAGCCGCACGACAACGGCCACCAACACCGGCAACGGGTATAACCGCACGACGACGGCGACCAACGGCGACTATAACCGCACGACGACCGGCGGCGCGTCGAACAATGGCAACTATTATCACAGCAGCACGGGCTCCAACGGCTACGGCACGCACAGCAGCAGCACGAACGGCAACTACAACTCCGGAAATTACAATCACAGCGGCAGCGGTAGTAATCCGTACGGTTCGTACAACACGAGCGGCTCGGGCAACACGTACAATCACACGTACTCTGGTTCCGGGACCGCCACCAACGCCTGGGGCCAGACGTATCATTCGAGCACCTACGCAAACAACGGCTACGTCTATCACGGCGCCGTCGTAACGAATCCCGTCTATCACGGAGTGTGGGGATGGAACGGCGGGTACGCGTGGTACCCGGCGCCGTATTATTGGGGCGGGGGCTTCTGGGGCGCATTCGCGATTGGTGCCACGAGCGCGGCGGTCTACGGATCGATCGTCGCCGCCAATAATGCCACCTATACGTCGTACCAAGCTCAGCCGGAGAGCCCCGGCGCCAAACTGCTTTCGAGTTACAACTTAACGCAGACGTCCTGCGGAGCGCCCAACCTCGTAGTGATTTACGGCCCGAACAACAGCGTGATCTGCGCCTATCCCAACAACCTCGTCTCGGCGGGGAACTACAGCGTCGATCAACAGACGCTGACCATCGTCTCGGAGAAGACCTAAGCGTTGACGGCTCAGCACTTGCGCGTGAGGCTGTATCCTCCGCCGTGCAAGTGCTTTCCGTCCGCGGAGAGCGTCATCGAGTGCTCGCCGTAGTAAGTGAGAACGGCGGTGTTGCCTTTGAGAATCCAGTTACCCGAAACGCCGTCGCTGTCGGTTAAGTCGCCGTTGAGCTCCATTTTGAACGTGAACCCGGGCTTGTCGTCGGACCCCCAGGTGCCGACCAGACTATTAGTAGCGCATCCCGTCGGAATGGGAGAGGGCGTGGGAATCGGCGCCAGCGACGTAATCGCGCCACCGTAAAACTTATGCGCGATGTTGAGGCAGAGCGCGTCGGAGGTATAAGGGCTGGCCGGGGACACGATGGCGCAGGTAAATGTCACGACGTAGCCCTTGGGCAGCGCGTAGCAGCGCACCGCCGCGGCCGCCGTAGGCGTTCCATCCGGACCGTTTCTGGAATAGGCCGACCAGTCGCCGCTGCCCGGCGTCGGCTCCGAAGCATTCTGAAGGAAAGCGTCGAGCGATGCTCTCGCCTTACTGCCGCAATCCTGCAGCGTCCCGTCGTCACTGACATGGCGTATCCCCACCGATAGGTCGACCGCCGCCGACACCGGCGCGATGCTCGCCAACAGCCCGCCGCAAAGGGCAACGGCAAAGACGGCGCTGCTATGGATACGTTTCATCGCTGCGCCGTCGCTTTGGAGTCAAATGCGGTAGCGAGCTTCGTGCAGAGCCCGCTTGCCGAATCGGAATAGGGCGGCGCCTGCACCGCACAGGTGAACGTCACCACGTAGCCGGTGTCCGCCGGATAGCAGTGCACCGCCGCGGCCGCCGACGAGTTACCCGATGAATCGGGAGGGGCCGAGGCCCGCCACTCGCCGGTATCGCCACCGACTTCCAGCGCGTTCTCGAGCACCGCGTTGAGTGCGGTCTTTGCTTTGTCGTTGCAATTGGAAACCGCCTCGCCTTTTACAACTTTTTTCGTACCGACGGCCAGATCGAGAGCAGCCGATGCCGGCGTCGCCAGTACTCCAAAGACAAGCGCGAAAGCGGCTCCGAACAGCGCGACGCGCGTGCACCACGTTCTTATCACGAGCGACCTCCTGGCTGGGGGCGTTAGACAGGCGCCACTCAAGGCCTCCCGCGGGAGGGACCCTCGCGCAGCCCCTAAATCTATCGCGCCGTGAGAGTCACAATTATGTTAACCGCCCTTCTTGCACTTCTCGCCGGCGCGACGCTCGCGCGCGCGCAGACGCCGGCCAAGATGCCCGTCGCGACGAGCGATCAGTTTTTGTGGCTCGAGGAGCTCAATGGTGCGCGCGCCATGGCGTGGGTCAAAGAGCAGAACGCCAAGACTCTCACGGTTCTGCAGAAAGACCCGAACTTTTCGGCGCTCTACGCAGACGCGTCGAAGATCGCGCAAGCCAAGGACCGGATTCCCGTTCCTTCGTTCATCGGGGGCCAAGTTTACAACTTTTGGCAAGATACCGATCACGTCCGCGGGATCTGGCGCCGCACGACGCCCGCAGATTACGCCGGCGCGACGCCAAACTGGACGACCGTCTTGGATTTGGACGCGCTGGCTGGTTCCGAGAATGCGAACTGGGTTTGGAAAGGCGCCGATTGCGTTTGGCCGGTCGAGAATCGCTGCATGGTCATCCTATCCGACGGCGGCGAAGACGCCATCACCGCGCGTGAGTTCGATCTCTCGAGCGCAGCGTTCGTCGACGGCGGCCTCGCCTTGCCGCACGGCAAGCAGCGATTCGCATGGGAGAGCGACGATACGCTCTTGGTGTCGCGAGAGTGGTCGCCGGGCGAACTGACCGCATCGGGCTACCCCTACGTCGTCAAGCGCGTCGTTCGCGGCAAACCGCTCTCCGAAGCGGTCGAAGTCTTCCGCGGCAGCAAGTCAGACGGCGGCTACGGCGTTACGCCACAGGAACTGCACGATGGCGCGGGTCACTCCGTCGTGCTGATAGTCCGCCCGCTCTCGACCTTTACGTCGCAGACATTTATCATGACTGCAGCGGGCGCGCGCAAACTCGACGTTCCGCTCAAATCCCTGCCCCAGGGGCTCGTTGACGGGCGGTTGCTCTTCACCGTCCAGCAGCGTTGGACTGTCAACGGGACGTCGTTTCCGGCGGGATCGCTGATATCGCTCGATCTCGCCGCCGCGCGCAGCGAACCAAATCGGCTGCGCCCCGCGCTGGTCTACGCGCCGGGCGCGCGGGCGACGCTCGACGGCGTCGCGCAGACCAGCTCGCGCCTGCTCTTAACGACGTACGAAAACGTGCGGGGCCGGGAGTGGGTGTACTCGCCGGTTCCCGGAGGATGGTCGAAGCAACGTCTGGACCTCCCCGATAACTCCTCGATCGTCGTCAACGACGCGGACCAGCACGGCCAAACGGCCTACATAACCGTGACGAGCTTTCTTACGCCGCCGACGCTCTGGCAGCTCGACGCCGATACCGGCGCGCTGCGCGACATCAAAACTTCCCCCGCGCGCTTCGACGCGTCGCAGGACGTCGCCGAACAGCGCGAGGCGCCCTCGAAAGACGGCACGCAGATTCCTTATTTTATCGTGCATCCCAAAACGATGAAGCTCGATGGCAGCAATCCGACGCTGCTCTACGCGTACGGTGGATTCGACGTCTCTGTGACCCCGAACTATAACGGCATCGCCGGAAAACTCTGGCTGGAGCGCGGCGGCGTTTACGTGGTGGCCAATATTCGCGGCGGCGGCGAGTTCGGGGAAGCCTGGCACGAAGCCGGGCTGACGACGCACCGCCAGCGCGTCTTCGACGATTTCGCCGCCGTCGGACGCGATCTGATCGCCACCAAAGTGACGAGCCCGCGCCGCTTGGGAATCCAAGGCGGTTCCAACGGCGGCCTGCTGATGGGCGTCGAGTTCACGCAGCATCCACAACTCTGGAACGCGGTGGACATTCAAGTGCCGCTGCTCGACATGCTGCGCTTCGAGCAGATTCAAGCCGGAGCGTCGTGGACGGGCGAGTACGGCAGCGTCTCCAATCCCCAGCAGCGCGCGTTCCTCGCCTCGATCTCGCCCTACAACAATCTACGGCCGGGCGTGAAATATCCCGAGCCGTTTATTTGGACGACGACTAAGGACGACCGCGTCGGTCCGCAGCACGCGCGAAAGTTCGCCGCGAAGATGGAGGCGATGCACTTACCCTATCTCTTCTACGAGGTCGTCGAGGGCGGACACGGTGCCGGAGCAAACCTGCAGGAGCGCGCCCTCACCAGCGCCCTGGAGATGACATACTTCATCCGCAAACTGATGAACTAATCGTCGTCGGGCGGAACGTACGAAGGTACTTCGCGCAAGAAATGGTCGGCACCATACCTTGACGGTATCGATTGAAATGGCCGCGGCGCTTGGGTAAAGTCGAACGCGTCCAGGATGCTGTTAGCGCGCGTATCGGTAAAGCCGCGGTCGGGCGGCCCGATCGGAGATAGATTAAAGACCTCTTCGACGAACTTCAAGACGCTGCCGAACTCATATTGCGTGTGCGACACGTATCCGGCCCGTGCGTAGGGCGAGATGATGATGCACGGAACGCGCAGGCCTAGGCCGCGAAAGTCGAGCTGCGGCGGGGAAGCGTCGTCGTACCATCCGCCCCAATCGTCCCACAGCACGACGATGGCGGTCGAGTTCCAATATTGGCTCTTCCCGATCGCATTGACGATTGAGGTAACCCACGACGGACCGCCATCGCCGCCGCTGCCGGTGTGATCGGAGTCTTCCCAGTCGGGGGTTATCCAGGTCACGCCGGCCAGGGTTCCCTTCGGCACGTCGTGCAGGACCCGCGTCTGCGGCGAAATTACGTTCTGCCAATCCGGACCGTATCGAACGGAGTGAATCGAGTCGAACTCGGACCAGACCTTGCCGCCGATACGGGTCAGCGGCGAGGCATAGTATCGCCACGTTATGCCGGCCTGGTCGAGGCGTTGCGCGATCGTCGGGAAATCGCGATAACAAGGAAACGGACCGTCGAAGCGTTCGACGCGATCCGGCGTAAGCGTGAACGAGCGCGTTCCGTGCGGCGCGTCGCAACCCCACGGCAAACGGCTTGGCGCGTCCACTTCGGCGTCTGCGCTGCCTGGAACGATCGTGTTGGCAGCAATCAAACTGAGATGCGCCGTATAACTGGGGCCGAACTCGGTAGGAAACATCCGGTCGGCCAAAACGTATCGCCGTGCCATCGTCCAGTACGGCAGCGTTTCGTCGTGCGGCACGAAGGCATACGCATAGTCTCGCGGGCCGCCGTAGAAGTGCTCGGTGCGGAAGCCGTTCATGGCGCCGTGATTCCATCCGGCGATGGCGTCGCGCCAGTTGTTCTCGATATTTCCGTAGTCCTCGAGCCGCGTCGGCCGTAGCGCAATGCGCTGCTTTCCGGCGTAGCCAAACCTCGGAGCGTCGGCACCGGGATACCCGCTGAACAGGTTGTCGAAGCTGCGGTTCTCTTGAATGATGATAACGACGTGCTTGATGGGTTGCTGCGACGAAGCCACCGGGGGCGCCGGCGGAGCCGAGTTCGCCGACGAACCGCCGCACGCCGATAGCAGTGCAGCCAGCAGAAGCGAGAATCGGCGCGAGCGGAAAGTCCTTATTCTAGCGATTTCGCTGCTTCGAGAGCTCGGCCGCGACGTTACGATAGAGCGCTCGCGTTGCTTGCCCGAGCAGGTCGGCGATGCGAAACAAACCATCGCCCGAGATCGTGACGCCTTGCCACGCAACGGCCTCGTGGCGGTGCACTAGCGCATAGGTATCATTACCGACGTCGTAGATCGCGAACTCACTCGACTCGGCAATTAGAGGACTTTTCTCCAATACGGCGCGATCGAAACGCTCGACTAACTTCATCTCACTCTCTCCCGGGTTGCGCTTTCGACGACGGGCAAGCGCTTCCCGCGATTTCGCATGAGCTTGCCCGGTTACGGGAAAGTACCAAATATGACCCGTCCCACGGTCCGCCGGATCTTCGCCGCTGGTGCAGGGGCCGTGCTCGTAGTAACCGCGGTCGTCATTTGGCAGTTTCCAGCGCTCGCTCGCATCGTTGCCGGCGTGATTGCGAGCAATGCTCTTCACGCGAATGTATCGTTCGGGCGCGTTATGCTGACGACGCAGAGCGCAGAACTCGATGGCGCTCGAGTGCTTTCGACACAGGGCGAACCCATCGCGACGGTCGATCGAGTCACGATTGCATACGGTTTGCGCGACCTTTTACCCGGTTCGAAGCGGCTATTCGGATTAAGGAGCGTAACGGTATACTCTCCGCGCCTGACCCTCGTGCGCCATCGCGACGGAACGTACAACGTTCCGATCCCGCAACTTCCCGCTCCGTCCGGGCGGCAAGGTACGCCTGTGGTTGCTGCGGTGCGCGTCGTCGACGGATCGATCTCGCTCGTGGACGAACGCCGCCCGGCCGCATCAAACTCGCGACTCTACGCAACCAACATCAACGTGAACGCCGACGTTTCCACTGCTGCCCGCTCGACCTACAGCGTCGCTTTGGGTTACGGCGAAGGCGCCGGCCGGCTCTACCCGGTGCGCGGGCGAGGCCAAATTGACGCGCACGCCGGCTCCATGGATCAGCACTGGACGGCCTCGGCCGTACCTATCTCCGGAGCGGTCGACTTTATGCTCGATTCTCCCACATTAAGCTTGCGTGCCGGAACGCTGCATCAAATCGACGCTCGCTACTTCACGTTGCCTACCGAGAACGCGTCTACGCCTCACCTTGCGGTCTCCGCCATGCTCGAGGGTGGGCGCATCGCGATTCAAGGGCTCTCGCAGACCGTCGAAGGCGTTCGCGGCCCAGTCGATGCCTACGAAGACGGTCTGCTAACGCCGCAACTCGATGCGACGCTGGCGCGCGTGCCGGTACGCGTGGGCGGCGGAATCTACGAATTACGCCATCCCCACATTCGCATGGCGGTGCGGGGCAGCGGTGACCTAGCGCGATTACGCACCGCCTTTACCGCGGCGCACCGCCTGCCGGTGAGCGGACCGCTCGACTTCACGGTACTGGTCGCCGGAGACGCGACGCAGCCGATGACCTGGATCGACCTCAAGTCGCCGCGGGTAGTGTACGCGTCGACTCCCGTCGAGCGCGTTAAGGCGCTCGTCGGATTCGACGGGAGAGAGGCCGATATCGTGAGCTTCGACGCAGCCTATCGTGGCGCCGAGCTCAGCGCTCGCGGTCGCGCGTCGTTGCACAAAGCTCCCGGTGCCATTGACTTGATGCTGGCTCTACGTGCGCCCCCCGGTTCGGTTCCTTACGCCGGCGATTTGCTCCCGAACTTGCCGTTGCGCGCATTTGCGACGGCCACCGCCGACGATCCCACGGCAATCGGGGCACGCGGGGTTCTGTGGGGATCGGACTCGACGCAACGTGCCGAAGCGCTCTTCGATGTAGATCAACGCGGCGTCGGCACCGTGGGTCCCTTGCGCATAAGCGGCTCTCGCGGAACGCTGTATGCGCGCGTGGCACTCGACCGTCGGCACGACCTCGCCCTCGGGCTCGTCCGCGCTCGCGGCCTATCGTTACCGAAAGCGCGGGCCGTTGCCGATGCCGACTTTTTCGGCGGGCGCACTGCCGGCGGCATTGCCGCCGATGGTGCGGGGCGCGTCGCAAGCGCTTGGGGAGGCGCAACGGCGGCGGGCACAATCGCAATGCAAAACGGCGCACTCGAAGGTGCCGTTACCGGTACCGCCGACAACGCGGCGAGCTTCGGCGCGATTGTGGGCGGCACGCCTTCGTCTCCGCGAGTTTCCGGAACGGTGGCGGTTGCCGACGGGCGTTATCGCGATTTCGACGTCAGCGGTACGGCAGGCATTGCTTATGCCGACGGCACGTTGCGCGTGCACGACGCCGCGCTGATGCTGGGGCCGGCATTCGTCGGTGTATCCGGCGCCGTTCGCGGCCTCTCGATCGGAGGCACCCCGGTGCCGCGGTACGATTTGAGCGCGCAGGTGCAAACCTCCGACGCCGGCAGGCTGCTCGCCGCGGTGCAGCCGCGTACGGCCGGACTCGTTACGGGAAGCGTCGATGCGGACGTGCGAATTGGAGGTCAGGCGGCTGCCCCGGCCATTAACGGAACCTTCGACGCGCCGGAAGGTTCGGTCAACGGCCTCGCGCTTCGCGACCTCAAAGGCACGGTGCGCGGCAATCCAGCCGCGATTACGGTTACCGATGCTAGCGTACGGGTCGGTACCTCGGCGCTGGGTTTCGACGCGAATGTCGCCGGCAAAACGACGCATGTAACGGTCAACGGCCCGCAAACCGATCTTGCCGATTTCAACGATTTTTTCGACACCGGCGACACGCTGAGCGGCGTCGGTGCGATGAAGCTGCAGGCAACGCTGCAAGGAGAGCAGGTAACGGCGACCTCGGGCACGGCCGAGTTTGCCCGGGCACGCTATCGGCGGCTCGACCTCGGGACGGTTGCGGCGCGATGGCAAAATAAAGGCGACGTCGTCCACGCCTCGATGCAGTCCGGCGGAAAGTCGGGCAATATCGGCGTGACGGGTACGGTCGCAACATCGAGCCGAACCGTCAACCTCAACGGGACGGCAAGCGGCCTCGACTTGGCGATGTGGCTGCCGATGCTCGACATACCCGCGCCGGTTACCGGCAAGCTCGATGCCCGCGCGCACATCGCCGGCCGCTATCCGGACCTCGCAATGAACGTCCACGCCGAGGTATTCAACGGGACGCTCGCGCGACTGCCGGTGGAGCGATTTGAAATCACTGCTTCGGCCGCCCACGGCCGCGGAACGATATCCTCGGCGGTGCTTTCGGTGCCTTCGCTCACGACGCAAGTCTCCGGTGGGTTTGGCCTGCGCGCGAGCGATCCGCTCGCGCTCGTCGTACACACCACCAGTCCCGACGTCGGCGCCTTCATGGTCGCCGCGACCGGAAAAAACCTTCAAGTCTCGGGAGCGCTCGATTCGACGCTGCGCATAAACGGCACGCGGAACGATCCTCGATTGAGCGATACCGTCACGCTGCAGTCGGTACGGTATCAGTCCCTGACGATTCCCCGAATTGCCGGCACCGTTGACGTGACGCACCGGGCCGCGTCGGTTCGTTACGGTGAAGTCGACCTGGAAAAAGGTAAGGCGACGTTCTCGGCGGTCGTTCCGGTCGAAGTAACATCGTCGGCGATTCGCCCGGGGAGCGGGCCGATTACGGCCTCCCTCGTTGCCGACGATGTCGAGTTGTCGAACTTCAACTCACTCTTGCCGAAAGGCGCGCAGATCGGCGGCCGTGTTGACGGGCAACTTGCGGGAACCGGAACGATGAGCGTACCGCAGCTGAGCGGCTCGCTGCGCTTGAGCGCCGGAAGTTTCCGCGCGCCCGAGCAGAAGTCGCCGCTGACCGGAATCGGCGCCGACCTCACGTTTTCCGGGAACCAGGCTCACTTACAGTCGTCCACGGCGCTGGGCGGAGGCACGCTCAGCCTCGCCGGCACGGCCTCGTTCGCGAACCTAAGCCGTCCCGCCGAAACGACCGCGAACCTGGTCCTCGCGGCGCAGAACGCGCGTTTGGATCTGTCGCCCTACTTCCGCGGCAACGTTAACGGAAACGTTACGCTGGCGCGCTCGCCGGTAACCGGCGCGGTGGCCGGCGGCGACGTCACGCTCTCGCAATCTCGCATCTCGCTCGGCGCGTTTCTCGGGCACAAGAACGGCGGCAGCGACTCGTCGCCTATGCCGGCCCTATCGTTCTCAGGGCTGAAGGTTACCGCCGATCGCGACGTGCGCGTTCAAGACGCCAACGTCGACGTCGGCGCGACTGGATCCGTTACCGTTGACGGTACGCTCGCCGCGCCAAAACTAACCGGCACGTTTGACTCGACCGGAGGTACGCTGAGCTTCTACCGCACGTTCACCATCGAGCGAGCGCAGGTCGCGTTCTCACCCAGCAGCGGATTCATCCCCGACGTCAACGCGAAGGCGACGACGTTCATCACGAACCCCGATACGGCAATCGGCCTGCAGGTGACGGGTCCGGCGACGAGCATGCAGTTAGCACTGTCGTCGCAACCGGAATACAGCCGCCAGCAGATCCTCGGATTACTGGTCGGTGCCCAACAGTTCGGTGCGGTGCAAGGCGTGCAATCAACGGGAGGCGCGTTCTCTCTCTCGTCGGCCGCTGCCAACGTTGCGCTGGGTCAGCTCGACACGCTCTTTACGCGAAACCTGCTGCAGCCGCTCTCGAGCTCGATGGCCGAAGCGCTCGGCTTTACCAACGTTACGCTGACCGCCGGCGTGCAGAGCGGCCTGGGAGTAAGCGCGGTCAAAGCGTTTGGAAAGAACGTCAACGCGATTTTTGCGCAGACGTTCGGCTACCCGCGAATCCAAAGCATTACCCTCGATGCCCACCCGAGCGTCGCTACGGGCTTACGCCTGACCGCCTTTACCGCCACCGGACCGACGCTTCTCTCGCTCCAGCAGCCGGTGCCGGTAACCGCCGGCACTCTGAACGTTAATCCGCTTACGTCGCTTCCGGTGATCACCGGAAATAACGGCATCACCTTTGCCTTTCAAAGAAAGTTCCCATGGTAAAACGCTTGTCGCTCGTCGTTCTGCTCTCGGTGCTATCCGCCGCGTGCATCGCCGCGACTCCGCCGCAACGCACTGCCTACGCGAACCTCCCGGCGCTGTTGGCGGCGCACCCATTGTACGGCGTTCTCGCGCACTACGATCGCGAGATCGTGGCGCTAAAGCAGACGCTAACGCCGGATCTCTCGGCTTCGATCGCGCAGCGAATCGATCGAGGAACCAACGCTGCGCGCAAAGACGCCGGCTCCGCTCGCAGCCAAGTACGGCTCGTCGCTGCCGAAACCGGATCTTCCGACCGGGCCGATGAGAACGCCGCGTTGTCGTCGGTTTTGGCGGCACGCCGATCGGCGGCCGAATCAATGAGCCTGTATGCCCGGCGTCTCGAGCGCGAAAGCGCCGCAACTACCGCGGCTTACGCGCGGGCGAGCCGGACTCGCGTGGAGCGGGCCGTGGCCGCGCGGGAGCAGCAGCTGCGCGAGAAAGAGCTCGACGTCGCCTACGATTTAGCTCGAAAAAACGCCTCGGCGCGGTTGACGCTTCGGCTTCAGCTCAACGAGCTTCATCTCGATCGCCCCACGCGCGCTCGACTCGAGGCGGAGCTGGCGGCGTTGAGCCGGCAGGAACTCGCCACGCTTTCAGGCATGCAGGCCGCCGATGCCGTAACGTTGTCGCAATATCGAAGCAGTCTCGAGCGCCAAGCGGCGACCGACACGGCCCGAATGAACGAACAGCTGCGCGCCAAGGCTGCAGCAAATCTGGCGCTACGCGGCAACGTGTTGCGGGCCGCCTCACGTGGGTCGACCGCCGATCTTTCGGCTAGGATCGCCGCATTTCGAGCAGCCTATCCTGCGGGCGACAACGCCGCGGCGATCGCGTCGTCATTTACCGGCTCGCAAACCGATATCGCAAATCGCTTTGCGCGAATCGGGGATGGAGCGCGCCGCTCGCGCGCCGAAGCCGCAGCGCAGATCGCGAACATCGCGCGCGAGCGTGCGGCGTTACGTCGAGCGATGGTATCCCAAATCGAAACAATCGTACGGCGGCTCGCCGAGCAACGTCACCTCGTGGTCGGCGATCTCAGCGCGGTCCCGCCCCGCGGCAGCATCGATCTGACGCCCGCCGCCCGTGCCGAGCTGGCGCGTTAGTGCATTAGCGGCGTCGACGAAATCCCAGACGCCTTGCGAATTGCCTCGACGTCGTTGAGGAGCGCGGTGCCCAGGTCGTCTTTCGGCGGACAATCGAGGTCCGGCGACTGCCATCCTTGCCACGCAACGTGCGTCGTGCTTCCGAACGAAACGCTTTTCATGCACGGAACGCTGGCGATGTTCGCCTTCCGCGCCGCCGCCAGATCGTCGAAGAACTTGGTTATCGTTGCGCTGGGGACGGTGAACGGCTTAGCCGCACTCGGAGCGGCGCCTCTGGCCTGCATCGCGACCGTCGCTTTACCATCCGGCGTGACCGTGATGGTGTATCCGTAGGCGTTGGTCGAGCCTGAGTTGGTAATGACGGCGCTATCGCCTGGTCCGGCGGCCACGAAGGTTGCAATCGCCATTGCGGCGACCAGGGTTGCAGCGAGCCGAGTGGTCATGGAGCCTCCTCTCTATCGGTAGCTCCTAGAATGCGCCAGTTCCCTTAGGAGTTCCCCAGCCGGTGGGACCGTCAAAACCAAAGCGCGCCGTGCAGATGTACTGCACGCTCGAGGCGCAGGTGACGCCCAGCTTGGCACTGAGATTGTTGCCGCTCGTGACGTCGAAGAGATTGCCGGCGTGGTGCTCCCAGATGCCCTTGCCGCCCGTCTGACTGCCGGCGTTCCCGGCCAGGGCAAAAACGGCGGCGATGATTTGCGCCGACGCGCTCGTTCCTCCAAAAGCAAACCAGCAGTTCGCGGGACAACCGCCGCCCTCTTCCGAGTTGTAGACCGCAAGGGGGGAACGGAGCGAGGCAGACGCCGCAACGTCGGCCGCGGACCTCATGTGGCAACCGGTGTCGGTCTGCCACGTAGGCTTGGAGATCGTGCGGCTGCAGCCGCTTCCGGTGGCACCGCACGGCGAGGTCCCATTGTTGCCGCACTGATCGTAGCTCCAGTCGTTCCAAACCGTCTCGTCCCAGCCGCGCATGTTGCCGGCGTGGACCAAGTGCGAGCCGCCGACGCAGACCACGTACGTGTACGTGCACGGCCGAATCGGGCCGCCGCCAAACTTGGTGCCGCCGCCGTTGTCGCCGGCCGCGGCAGCGATGACGATGCCCGGGTGGCGGAAGATTGCATTGCCCGAATCTTCGGCAGCGCCCCACGAGGCGCCGATGTACTTGGCGCCGACCGTATACGCGGTTTTAACGCCGGCGTATAGATTGGTCGTCTCGTTGTTATTGGTTTGAACTAAGACGATCTTACAGTTCGGACAGATCGCCGAGACCATGTCCAGATCTAAAGACTGTTCGCCTTTCCAGTCGTCGCTCGGCGGCGGCTCGGGCGGCAGCGGCGACGAATGGCCTTCTTGATTGACGATGCGCAGGCACTTGGTCGCGGTCGTGCAGGCTTTCAACCCCATCGTCTTGCGATAGACGGCGAGATCGCCGGCCGCATGACGGTAGCCGTAGGCATCGACGACGGCGACGACCTTGAGTTTACCCGCCGTAAGCGACGGAAGCTTATACGCATCCTGCAGATCGTTAGGGCAGTACGCTTCGCCTTCGAAAGGACAGGTTTCGGCGTCGCCTGCGAGCATCGGCATCGCTTGCACGACCGGCTGGAAGTCGGTGCGCATGTACGAGAGGCATGCCATGCGCGTCTCGGTTGCTGGAGCGCAGAGGCGGCGAATCGGGTTGGCGCCGACGAAGGGAACGTCACCGTACCCGGTCTGTTCTGCCGGCGATGCGCTTTGCGGCAGCATCGACCGGCCCCCCAACGAACAAGCCGTTAGGGCAACGATGGCAATTAGATTGAGCGCACGAATAATTCCGCGGTACACGATATCCTCCAGCCCTATAACGTAAGCGAGGACTTTCATGTTCCGCCCGGAGCCACCTATGGAATGCCGCTTGGCAACACCCTTTCGGCGCGATTTGTTGATTGAAGGCAACGGTTTGGCCATTACCGGCAGCCGCTTCGTCCCTTCCCGCCGGGCGCGGAAGGCCAAGCCAAGCGGCGCGCTGCTCGCCGAAGCGGCCGCACAGGTACGCGCCTATTTCGCTCGCCGGTTACGCCGTTTCGATCTGCCGCTCGAACTCGAGGGAACGCCTTTTCGCGTGGCGGTTTGGCGAGCCGTCGCGGCGCTCGAGTTCGGTCAGTTCGTTTCGTATGCCGACGTCGCTCGCGCCATCGGCCGGCCGCTGGCGCATCGCGGGGTAGCCGCAGCAATGTCTGCCGCGCCGCTCGATCTCTTCGTGCCCGCGCATCGAGTGATCGGCGCCGACGGACGTATCAAGGGCGCGCCGCCCGCCTCGTTACGCGTGCGGCTCGCCGCTTTCGAACGACGGCGAGGTTAGGAAGACTTCACCACGTAATCGGCGTTCGCAATCGTCTCCTCCAGAAAACGCGCCTGGTAGGCGACGATGTCGTCGACAAACGGAAACTGCGGGTGGCGGCGGTCCGCGCCGAGGTGATAGCGACCGTCGCGGCATTCGAGAATCTTCCATCGCGTCATTAGCGGCAGCGCGAGCCGTACCATGGCCGGCGGATTGCGCCGTAGCTCGGGATCGACGAAGAGTTGCGGCGGAAGCTTTGAGAGCTCTGCTTGGACTCCTACAACCGCCTCCCCAACCGTAAACTCGCCATCGCGGCCGTCGAGCCACTTGCCGAGCAGTTGGCTCGTCACCACGGGACGAATGGCAGCCAGCGTTTTGCTCAGCGGCGTGAGCTTCTTGTCGTCGCGCTGCGGATCCAAAGCACCGTAACGCACCATCTGATAAAGCATCGAAAAGCGCCGTGCAACGAACGGATCGTAGCTGACGCCGGCGACATAGATCGTGGCGAGGGGTGCGAGCCGCTCGGCGGCGCCGCGCATCATCAGCATCCGTCCGTCGGTTGAATAGTGCCCCTCCGGAGTCAGATAGAACGTGCCGCCGCGCCGCACGACGTCCTCCATGCGAGTGAGATCGATCTCCACCTGGGCGCGAGTCTCGTCGAGGATTTCGCGGCGATAAGGTTCGCGCACGGTCGAGATTTTGACGACGCGGTGCGCCTCGGCGAAAAGCCTGCGCCGTCCCAAGTCGGAACTCGTCGCCCCCGCCGGAAAACGCGATGACACCCGCTCGTCGAAGATCTCTGCAAGCGGCAGCGGACCGTGACGGCGGGCAACGGCCCACGCAAACGCCGCGATCTCACGGGAGCTCAGCTCGTTCTCGATCGGCAACATTCCGAGCGAAACGAAGAGCGGACCGGCGTTGGCGCGCCGCAGAAAGAGGCTCAGCCAGGACAGGCGAGTCGCCAAGAATCCTGGCTCGTACATGCGGCGAGAACTCGCGGTGAATATGGGGTGGCGCCACGATCCGCTCTCGATGGTCGCCGTGGTAACGATCGCCGGAGATTCGAAGTCGTGCTGGTGATTGGCGATTATCAGCGTCGGCCCGCGCCGACGCGGGAGTCTGCCCCAGTGGCGCACACGATAGGCGAGATGATCCCAAGCATAGTTTGCGATTACCGAAGCGGTACGCAACGGGACGGCCCACAGCGAGCTAAGCGGCCGGTGTCCGACGCGCAGAACCGTCAACGACGCCAGCGCAAATGCGAACGCTGCGAGTCCGAAGGCGGCTTGATAGCCGGCAAGATCGCCGTGGAAGATGCCGATTAGCCAGCCTCCGACGAGCGGCGCGATCACGCTTGGGATGGTCGTCGCAACGCCCCACAATCCCAGGTCGCGGCCGACGTTGTGCAGCTTAGGCACGGCGTCCATGGCCAACGCCCACCCGCTGGAGATCACTCCGCCGAATCCAATTCCGAAGAGCACCGCGCAGGGCAGTATCCAACGCAGCTCCGGTACCACCGCAAAACCGATCGTCGCCAGAGCCAAGCATGCGCAGGCGAGCGCCGTAATTATTTTGCGCGGCGCGCGGTCCGACAGAATACCTAAAACGACGCTGGAAGCCACCGCGCCGATCACCGTCGCGAATGCATACAGTGCCGTTCCGGCGGACGGATTGCCCAAGCGTAAGACGTCTCTGAAAAAATAGAGAACGAACGTCTGAAGCAGCGTTAAACCAAAGAACACCAGCGCCCGGCCGACGAAGACCACCATGAAATCGTGCCAGTCGCGCACGTGGGCATGCTCTTCTTCGGCGCCGTACGCACCCTCGCGCACGCCGAGGAGCGAGATCGCACCGACACCCATGACGCCGGCTGCAGCCAAGTAGGTCATCTCGGGGCGCGGCGCGAGGCCGGCAATCGCAAAACCGATGATCGTTCCGGCCAGCGTTGCAACGCCGCGAATCCCCGAGACGATGCCCCAATGTTTTCTCGGTACGGCCTCGGGGAGCATCGCTTGGTAGGCGCTCAGAGCTATGTTTGAGCCAAGCGTCGCGATGACGAGCAGAATCGCGAAGGCCGGCAACGTGTTCGCATAGGCGAGGCCGACGAGCGCGGCAACGTCGATGGCCAATCCAGCGAACACAAAGGAGCTGCGCGAACCGCCGCGGCGGCGGCGCGCATCCGAGAGCCATCCGCTCACCGGCGGAACCAGCATCGTCGCCAGCGCCGTCATGCTCGCCAGGATCGAGAGAACGAAGACGTGGTTCGCGGGAGCCAACCGCGCCGTCGTTGCCGGCACGGCAATCGTTAAGAGCGCCGTATCCTGAAAGGTGATCGGAAGCCACAGGAAGTTTATCATGACCCAGGCGCCGATTTGGCGCACTTGGGACGACCCGGTAGACACTAGATGAAGCGGTTAGTTTTTAACGGCGTCAATAACAACGATGCCCCGGCCGCCGAAGTCACGCAACTGGTCGAGCGCGGCAATCGCGGCTCCGATGGGCGTGTCGGGATTCGTCGCTTCCGAGATGGAGAATCCTGTCTGCTTGCGAGCCTGGGCGTCGAGCGGATCGCGAAACGCCTTGGGCATATGCTTGAGGTTTCCAATAAGGCGCAGCATGGGTCCGGCCTTTTCGTCGAGTGTTTGCGGATCGACGGCCATGATGACGACGCCGTGGCGTTTGCCGTTCTCGGTGCTCTGTAACGCGACGAAGTCAACACCGAGCACGCGCGTATGCGTGCGCACTGCTTCCACCGTATTACCGGTAACGGCCAGCGAGTAGCCTTGCGGAGGATGCGCTTCCAGGTCGCCAAGCCACGCTTCGAGCGCCGGCATCATCGCTTGCGTACCGGCGACCACGTCGTGTCCGTCGTACGTTCCGCCGCCCTGTCCGAAAACGGTGCGCTCGACGCTGCTCGCTTGCGCCGGAATCTTATTGTGCCACGCGCGCGCGGACAGCACGCTGGCCCCTTCGAAGAGGGGGATATCGATCGGGTTCGTCGGCGTCGGAGAGGGGTTACCTCCCCCAGAATGGCTCGCATTCGAACATGCCGCTAGCACGATGGCTGCCAGCACTCCCGCTGGGCGCAAGTAATTCACCCGCAGCCGATTCGAGGAGAAGCCTCGACGCCCCCCGTAAGCCATTCTAAAGTGTCGCTTTCTTACGGATCTTATCTCAAAATCGACGAGCTGCTCGATCTTCAGCACCCGCTGTCGCGGCCGCCGCATCACGACGAGATGCTCTTCATCATCATCCATCAGGTCTACGAGCTGTGGTTCAAGCAGCTCTTGCACGAAGTGGATGCAACGATGGAGGCGTTGGACCGCGACGACTTGCTGCGCGTCGCCAAGCACTTTCGGCGCATTCACGCAATTCAGCGGCTGATCGAACAGCAAGTCGATATTCTCGAGACGATGACGCCGCAAGAGTTCAATCAGTTCCGCGACAACCTCAACCCGGCCAGCGGCTTTCAATCGGTACAGTTTCGCGAGCTGGAGTTTGCTTGCGGCCTGCGGCAGATCAATCTGCTGAAGCGGATCGAGCTCGACGAGGCCCGGCGTGCGCGCCTCGAGCAACGGGCGCAGTCGCCCTCGCTCTACGATCGGGTGAAATCGCTGTTGCGGCGTCGCGGCTTCGCCGTCGATACCAGCGAGGAGCTAATCGAGAGTTACCGGCGCATCTATTCCGACGAAGCTGCCAACTACGATCTCTACCTGCTGCTCGAGGACCTCATCGAGTTCGACGAGCGCTTTTTGCTCTGGCGGGGACGCCACGTGCGCATGGTCGAGCGCATGATCGGACAGAAGATGGGCACTGGAGGATCCGCCGGCGCGAAGTATCTCGAAAGCACGCTCTCCCATCGCTTCTTTCCCGAGGTTTGGGACGTGCGCACATATCTCGGTACGGGGACGTACGCGTGAAGGAAACGATCGAGACGAGCCCCGCGCAGCGCCGCGCCGATTTTCCGATCCTTGCCGACTCGACGTATCTCGTCAGCCATTCGATGGGAGCCGCTCCGCTGGGCGCGCGCCGCGCGCTAGATCGCTACTGGAACGAATGGGCTAAGGACGGCCCCGAAGCGTGGGAGCGGTGGCTGCCCGCCATCGCCGAGATTGCCGACGGCATCGGCGCCATTATCGGCGCGCCGGCGGGCACTTGCTTTTTGGGTCCGAACGTTTCGGTGATGCAGGCCGCTATTGCGACCTGCCTCGACTTTCGCAACTCGCGCAACGAGGTCGTTTACGAAGCGTTGCAGTTTCCATCGCTGACCTACGTTTGGCGTGAATGGGAGCGGTTTGGCGCGGCCGTGCGCGTCGTTCCCTCCGACGACGGGCGCACCGTCCCCGCCGAGCGTATCGTCGCCGCGATCACCGAGAAGACGGCGATCGCAGTGATCTCGCATGCGTATTATGTTTCGGGTGCGATAGCCGACGTTCGCGCCATTCAGGCGCACTGCCGCAGCGTCGGAGCGCTGCTCTGCGTGGATGCGTATCAAACCACCGGCATTTACCCGTACGACGTTCTCGACTTGGATCTTGACATGGCGACCGGAGGATCGCACAAGTGGCTCTGCGGTGGTCCAGGATGCGGCTGGATCTACGTGCGCGCCGGGCTTCGCGAATCGCTGCGCCCAGCAATTACCGGTTGGATGGCTCACGCGCGTCCTTTCGAGTTCGAGCCGGCGCCGACGGTTCACGCCCCGTCGATGTATCGTTTCGGTCACGGCACGCCGACGATTCCGGGCTATCTGGTCGCTCAACCGGGACATCGCATCATCGCCGAGCTTGGCGTGCCGGCGATTCGCCGCCACAACGTTCGGCTGACCGATCGCATCGCGGCGATGGCCCAGGAGCGCGGCTTGCGCGTAAACACGCCATTGGAAGCAGAGCGTCGCACCGGTTGGATCGCGATAGATTTCGACGGAGCCGATCGCGCCTGCCGGGCACTCGTCGCGGAGCGGGTATTTGTGGATTACCGGCCCGCCTGCGGAATTCGCGTCGGCCCGCATTTCTACACGACCGAAGAGGAGATTGACGCCTTTTTCCGCGTCCTCGATAGACTTCGTTAAGTATGGACCCGACTAGCATGATCGTCGACCATAGCCGAATAGGCGCCGCATTCCGGCGCCTTTCGATTCCCGTTGCCATCCAGATCCTCGGCGATCAGCTGCTTGGAACGGTCGATACAATTGCCATCGGCAGCCTCGGATTCGTCGCACTCGCCGGCGCGACGGCCGCCAACACGATCTTCGTCGCGATCGTTTTCGTCGCGTCGGGTTTTCTCAGCGGCACCTCGATCGTCGCGGCGCAGCGGATCGGCGCCGGCGACGTGGACGGCTTCGCGCGAACGGTGCGCGCGGGCGTTGCGCTGCCGATGCTCGTTGGCCTCACCTGCTTTGCCGCCAGCCTCTTTGGCGCGGGTCCGTCGCTCCATGCATTGGTCGGGTCGCTGCCCAGCGCCCATGCGAGCTCGATCTATTTGATCTTGCGCTGCGCCTCGATTCTGCCGATCGTAATCTCGGGTTCGCTCATCGTCGGTCTCGGCGCCGCCGGAAACCGCCAGCTCGGGATCTTGGTGCTGGTCATCGTCAATCTGATCCACATCCCGTTGCTGCTGATGCTCGGTCTGGGGTGGTGGACGCATCATCCGTACGGGATCGTCGGCGCCGGCGTTTCGTCGCTGCTCTCGGAGACGATCGCCGCCGGGTACGCGCTTCTTTATACCGCACGGCGGCCGGAGTACCGCATCTTCGCCAAGCTCGATTTTTCTCCGCAGCTCGCACAGCGTACGGCGTTGCTCGGACTTCCCGAAGCGATCTTTCTTCTCGGCGTGACGGTACCCGACATCGTGATCGTCGCGCTGCTCGCGCCGCTCGGTGCGATCGCGGTTGCTGCATTTCGCGCGCTTAACATCGTCTCCGATCTGACGTTCGTCGTGCCGAGCCCGCTGCAGAGCGCGACACAAATCGTCATCGGACAGCGCTTAGGAGCGCGCGACCCGGCGGGGGCGCGTTCGTTTTTCGAGCGCTCGCTGCGCTTCTCGCTGATCGTTACGACGGTCGCCGGCGCCGTGGTCGCCGCGCTGGCGTGGCCGTTGGCCTACCTCTTCACGCTGGATGCCGCCGTAGCGAGCATTGCGGCATTGCCGCTTGCGCTGCATATGGTCACGCTGCCGCTCAAAGGATGGGCGATGGTATCGCTGGCACCGATTCGCGCCTCGGGCGATACGCGCTTTTCGATGACGGTCGGCATAATCTGCGGCGCCCTGGTGATTCCGCTGGCGTGGCTGGGAATCGAGCGCCTGAACTTGGGCCTCTATAGCGTTGCCTTGGGCTGGATCGTTGCCTGGACTGCGCGCGCCCTCGTAACGCAATGGAAGCTGCGCGACGGCGCATGGATGCGGCGCGAGCCGCTTGCGGCGTAAGAGGAACCCGACTAGGGGCGGGCTTTTCGCCCGAGCTTGCCTAAGGGCCGACGTATGGCCTTCACCGAGGGATTCATCTCGGAACTCGTCGGACGGCAAGCGACGCTCGACGACCTGCCTATCGGCAAGGTCGCCGATTTTGTCGTCGGTAAACCCGACGCAGTCTTCCCGCAGATCGACGGCTTGGTGATAAAAACGGCGCGCGGAATGCGCTTTGCGCCGATCGAAACGGTCGCCGACGTCGACCGCAACGGCACGGTTGCGCTGAACGTCGCGCCGGCCGAACCGGCGCCGCCGGAACAAGAGGAGCTCTACCTCGTCGCGGATTTGCTCGACAAGCAGATCGTCGATGTAGACGGCCGTAAGGTCGTTCGCATCAACGACATCGAGGTCGCCAATGCAGGCGGCCGGCTGCGCGTCGTCGCCGCCGACGTCGGATTCGCCGGACTGCTGCGCCGGCTCGGGTTACGCTCTTTCGGTAAGCGCTGGCTCTCGCGGATCGGCAACGTACCGCGTTCGATGATTGCCTGGGATTCGGTCGCGCCAATTCGCGAGGTCAATCCGTCGCACGTAAGACTCTCGGTCAAGGAGAGCCGCCTCGCGCGGCTGCATCCGTCAGAGCTCGCCGAAATCATCGGCGACCTCTCCGCGCGCGAAGCGGCCGCCGTCGTCGGACAGCTCGACGACGAAACCGCCGCTGACGCCTTCGAACATCTCGATACCGAGACGCGCAAGAACCTTATCGAGGACATTGGCACCGAGCGTGCTGCCGACATCATTGAAGAGATGGACTCCGACGACGCGGCGGATCTGCTCTCCGAACTTCCCGAGGAGCAGCAGTCCGAGCTGCTCGCCGAGATGAACGCGTACACCGCCGGCGAGTTGCGCGAGTTGGTGAAGTATCCCGAAGACACGGCCGGCGGCATGATGACGACCGATTACGTCTGGATCTATCCGCACCGTACCACCGAAGGGACGATTCGTAAGATCCGAGAGATCGCGCCCACGTCGGAGTTTATTTACTACCTGTATGTACTAGACAAGGACGACCATCTGCTCGGAACGCTCTCGCTGCGCACGCTGCTGCTCGAGTTGCCGACGGCATTTATCGAACGGATCATGGAAACGGACGTAGTGACCGTCGCTCCCGATACTCCGGCGGTCGACGTGGCCTCGACGATTGCGAAGTACGATCTGCTCGCGGTACCGGTGCTCGACGAGGGTGGCAAGATGCTCGGCATCGTCACGGTCGACGACGCCATCGACGCCATCATGCCCGACGAAGTCGCGCGAAAGCTCCCGCACATTCGACCTCGTCATCGCACGCGCCCCGCGCTGACGTGAAGCCGGAGGAGATCGTCGAATTCGCCGAAGCGCTGGCCAAGATCGCCGCCTCCGGCGGCGGAGCTAAAGCGCTTTCGGCGCATCTCGCACAAACCTGCGGCACCGGCGTTCTTCTCGAAGACGTCGATTGGCGCCATCTCGCGGCGGCCGGCAGCGGTAACTTTCCGGCGACGGCGCGCAACGTCGTCGAAGCGGGAGCGCCGGGACGCGCAGCCCGCGTGAGCAGCGGTAACCATCACGTCGGTTGGCTCACGCTCTTCGGTACCGACGCCGACCCCGACGCCGAACTTCTCCTGCGATTAACGGCAGCCGCGCTCGGCACGGAGCTCGGGCGCGAAGCGTCCTACCGCGGGCGTAAAGCGAGCTTCTGGGAATCGGCCCTCGCCGGCGAGTTCCACGACGCCGCCGGCACGCGCGAAGAAGCGGCCTCGCGCGGCATCGCCGTCGCGCCGAACTATGTCACGATCGCTTTGGAAGCCGAAGCGGAAGCCGACGCGCCGCGACCTGACGTCAATGCGTTGCGAACGCTTGCCACGGATGGCTTTCGCGGCGCGGACGCGGAGTTGGGATTCGTCGAGCGCGGCGCTACGCTTTTCGTTCTGGTGCCGGCGATACGAGCGGTGGATGCGAGCAACGCAAAAACGGCGGCGACGCTGCTTCCGCGCAACGCCGCGCGGCGCAAACCGCCGTTGCGCGTTTCGGGCGGAGCGAGCGGCCTCGAGGCGTTGGCCGCACTGCCGCGCGCCGCAGCGGCGGCGGAAACGGCTTTAGCGATCGGGCGGCGGATCTTCGGCGCCGGTCACGTCGCGCTGTACGACGAGCTCGGCGCATATCGCTTCCTCTACGAAGGTGCCGACGTCGAGCGGCTTCGCGCCTTCGCGACGCAAACGCTCGCCCCGCTGCGAGCGTATGACGAAAAGCATCAAACCGAGCTTGAGCGCACGCTCAAGCTCTACTTTAAAGTCGGGCAGAACATCAAGACCGGAGCCGAACGGCTCAACGTGCACCGGCATACCGTCTTCTACCGCTTGCGGCAGATAGCGGAGATCACGGGGCGTTCGCTCGAAAGTCCGCACGACCAGCTCACCTTACGTTTGGCGGTTGCAATCGATGAACTTCACGACACGATCTGAGGGACGCCGTCCGCACGGCAAGCGCGACGTCGTCAAACTGGCGCGCGAAAGCGGCGTTCGCTTCGTGCGCCTCGTCTTTGCCGACATTTTCGGGGTTAGCAAGAACGTCTCGATTCCGGTCGATGAGGTCGAGGCGGCGCTCGACGGGCGCGTCACATTCGACGGCGGATCGATCGACGGTTTCGTTCGTGGCGAAGAGCTGGATATGCTGCTGCACCCGGATCTCTCGACGTTCGCGATCTATCCGTGGCGTGCCGCGCCCGACGGCTGCGAGGCTCGATTGATTTGCGACATTGCCATGCCCGACGGCGCCCCCTTCGAAGGCTGTCCGCGAACCACGCTGCGGCGCGCGATAGAGAGCGCAACGAAGTTGAGCGGTCACAGCATCGGGCTCGAAGTGGAGTTCTACCTCTTCGAAGGACGCGACGACGAAACGCCGTCGACGTCAACGTCGGACGTCGGATCCTATTTCGATTTTTCGGCGAACGACCGCGGCGAAGAGGCACGTAACGCCATCGTCGCAGCACTGCGCGCAATGGGCGTGCCGGTTACCTCGGCGCACCACGAACACGGCGCCGGTCAACACGAAATCGACGTCGCGCACGACGATCCGCTCTCCGCCGCCGACCATGCGTTGACGCTGCGGACGATCGCCAAACACGTCGCTGCCGATTTCGGTTTGGAAGCGACGTTCATGCCCAAGCCGCTCGAGTCGGGCGCCGGCAGCGGGCTGCACGTCGACTTCCGCTTGAGCGATTCGAGCGAGGAAGAGACGGCACTCTACGTCGCCGGAGGACTGTTGGCGCACGCCCCGGCCACGACTGCCATCTGCAATCCAACGGTGAACTCGTACAAGCGTCTGGTCGCGGCGTGGGACGCGCCGATCTATACGGTGTGGTCCGAACGCAGCGCGAACGCGTTAGTGCGCGTACCGCCCGGACAAAAGCCGGCACGCATCGAGATGCGCAGCCCCGATCCGGCGTGCAACCCTTATCTCGCGCTCGCCGTGCTGATCGGCGCCGCGGCCGACGGCGTTACGCGAGCGACGCTTCCCGGGCCGCCGCTGGTGGGATCGACCTACGAGTTGACCGGCCACGAACGACGGGAGCGCGGCATCGGAACGCTGCCAAAATCGCTGCGACAGGCAATCACCGAGCTCGACGGCGATGCCGTCGTTCGCGCCTCGCTCGGCGATCATCTCTACCACGCCTTCCGCGACGCGAAACTCGAAGAGTACGAACGCTACCGGCGCGCCGTACATCCGTGGGAGCGCGAGCAATACTTGCGCTTGTACTGACGTGAGCGACCAGCAAACCGAACGCATAGCGTCCCGATGGGGCGCCGTCCTCATCGTGATTTGCATTGCGGCGCTGATCGAGGTCCTCCCCCAACGTTATCATCTCATCCCTAGATGGCTGGCATACGTACAAATGGCGATCATGATCGTCCCAATGA